>Ga0126307_10002334_pt1 | contig 12787 bp, 13 predicted proteins | sample Plot28_FD_89955 | JGI IMG/M metagenome (GOLD analysis project Ga0126307, IMG submission 89955) | Serpentine soil microbial communities from UC McLaughlin Reserve, CA, USA - Plot28 | ecosystem: Environmental > Terrestrial > Soil > Grasslands | place: USA: UC McLaughlin Reserve, Lake County...
GGCTTCTTGGGCTTCTCCTCCTCGAAGACCTCGCCGTCGAGGTCCTCGGGGGAGGTGACCTCGTCATGGAAGCGCATGGTGGTCAGCGTGAGCACGTCGTCCATCGGCCGGATCGCGGCCAGATGCTCCTTGTTGCGGAGGACGAAGCGGGCGATCGCCACCTTGCGCGACTCCTTCATCGCCTGAACCAGCAGCGCGTAGGCGCGGGCGGCTCCCTTGTCCGGTCCGAGGTAATAGGGCTGCTCGAAGTAGATGGGGTCGATGTCGTCGAGATCGACGAAGTCCTGGATCTCAATGGCGCGGCTGCGCTGCGGCTCCAGCTCAGAGAGCTCGTCCTTGGTCAGCACGACGTACTGGTCTGGGGCGTACTCGTAGCCCTTCACGATCTTGTCGTAGGGGACCTCCTTGCCGTCCGACTCGGCCACGCGCTTGTGCTTCACGCGCGAGCTGTCGCCCTCGCGAAGCTCGCGGAAGCGCACGGTCTGCTTGGAGACCGCGCTGTAGAGCTTCACGGGCACGTTCAGTAGCCCGAAGCTGATCGATCCACTCCATATGGCCCTAGCCACGCTCAATCACCTCGATCCGAATCCTTTCGACATTGCGGAGGTTACCCCTGGGCAGGCGCCGGCAATCGGGCGCTTCCTTGCGTCTTCATGCCTGTACAGACCCGTCCGGTGGGCGAAATTCATCGGTCTAGAACTCCTTCACCACCTCGCGGTGGTCCTTGTCGTCGCGCATGCCCTTGAAAGCGGGCTGACGCAGCGTCCCCTCGTTGGTCCACTCGGTCCAGGAAACCTCGCAGACGAGCTCTGGCTCGCACCAGACGGCAAAGCGGGCCTTGGGCCCTGTCGGATGGCCGACGTCGAACGGGCTGTCAGCGCGCTCCCGCTTGCGGAGCTCCTTCGTCAGGTAGTCGAGATCGCTCTCCTTCAGGCCCGAGCCGACTCCGCCGGCGAAGCGGAGCGTCTGCTTCTTGCCATTGCCGAGCTCGGAGTTGCGCTTGTCGTAGTAGCCCACGAGCACGCTTCCCACCCGTTTCGCCCGGCTGCCCTCGCCCGGGATGTATCCGCCGATCACGAACTCCTGGCGGCGCCAGACCCTGGTCTTGATCCACTCGCCGGTGCGCTTCCCCGGCCGGTAGGGGCTGTCGCAGCGCTTGGAGACGATTCCCTCGAGGCCCTGCCGGCGGGCTGCCTCGAGGAGGTCGGCGCCGCCACCGTGCCGGTAGCGCGGGGTGCGCCAGCGCGGGCCGTCGAGACCGAGGCCCTCGAGCAGCTCGCGGCGCTGGAGATAGGGCAGGTCACGCACGCAGCGACCGTCGAGATGCAGGAGGTCGAAGATCACGTAGTCGACCGGCTGCTGCTTTGCCTTTGCTTTCACTGCGGCCGGGGAGGTGAGCCCCATGCGGCTCTGGATCAGCTGGAACCGGGGACGGCCCTCCTCATCCAGCGCCACCACCTCGCCGTCGAGGATCGCGGAGTGATCTCCGAGCGCCTCCGCGATGGCCTCCAGCTCCGGGTAGCGGGCGCTGACGTCCTCGAGCCGGCGGCTCAGCATGCACCACCGCCCTCGGTCGGCATAGCCGAGGACGCACGCCGTCCCATTTGATCTCGTAGGCCCATGCGTCGGAGTCCGACTCAGGGACCTGGCCCGGCTTGGCGAGCATCGCGTCGAGCTTGCTCGGCATCTTCTCCGTGGGGGCGTCCGCGAGGGGCGACTTGGTCTTGGCCTTCGACACGCCACCGATTATGCGGGGCGATTTAGGCGGGCGTCGGATAATCGGGCGGTGCTCTTCGAGATCGAGAAGGTCAGCTATTCCCGTGACGGGAAGCTGGTGCTGCGCGATCTCCATGCTCGGGTGCCGGTCGGCGCCAGCTCGGTGGTCGGGCCCTCGGGGAGCGGCAAGTCGACATTGCTCCGCCTGCTCAACCGCCTCGCCGATCCGAACTCCGGCACGGTGGTCTACGAGGGCAAGGACGTGCGCGAGTACGACCCGCTCGCCCTCCGGCGGGAGGTCAGCCTCGTGCCGCAGCTCCCGGCGCTGATTGACGGGAGCGTGCACGACAACGTCGCGTACGGGCCGCGGCTCGCCGGCCACAGCTTCGACGCGCGGAGCTGCCTCGAGCTGGCCGGGCTTGATCCGGAGTTCGAGCACCGCGATGCGGCCAAGCTCTCGGTGGGCGAGCAGCAGCGCGTCATGCTCGCCCGGGCTCTCGCCCTGGAGCCGCGTGTCCTTTTGCTCGACGAGCCGACCTCGGCGCTCGACCAGGCCGCGCGCGACGCGGTCGAGACGACCCTGCGGGGCTTGCGCGCACGCACCGCCATCTCGACCGTCGTGGTCACCCATGACATGGAGCAGGCCAAGCGGCTCGCTGAGTACGTCATTCGGATCGAGGGTGGGAGGGCGACGGCCCAGGGCGCGGCGGCGGAGGTTCTCGCCGACGAGGTAGAGCCCGCAATCGCGGCAGCGGAAGACGCGTCGTGATCCTCGCCGCCTCCTCGATCCACGTCACCCTCGCAGAGGTCGCGGCGGCGCTTGCTCTGGTGGCCATCGCTGCGATCGCGTCCCGCGCCTGGCACGCCGGCCTCGAGGAGGACATCGGCATCGCCGTGATCCGCTCCTTCCTCCAGCTCACCGCGATCGGCTACGTGATCACGGTGATCTTTGATGAGGACTCGGCCGCGCTGGTGCTCACGCTGATCGCCGTCATGGTCGTCTTCGGCGCCTTCACGGCCCGGTCCCGCGCGAAGCAGGTGCCGAACGCCTTCTGGCCGCTGCTCGTCTCACTCGCAGTGGCCGCCGCGGCGACCCTCGGGCTGGTGCTCGGGCTCGGCATCTTCGACGCCACGCCCCGCTACGTCGTGCCGGTGGGCGGGATGGTGATCGGCAACTCGATGACGGCGGCCGCGGTCGCCCTCAACCGGCTGGGCGAGGACGTCCACGAGGGGTCCCGCAAGATCGAGGCGACCCTCGCGCTCGGAGCGACCTCCACCCAGGCGGTGGCGCCGCTGGTCAGGCGCAGCCTGCGCTCGGGAATGATCACGCTGGTCGACTCGACCAAGACGACCGGCCTGATCTTCTTCCCCGGCACGATGGTCGGCATGCTGCTGGCCGGCGCCGATCCGACCGATGCCGTCCGCCTCCAGCTGATCCTCCTGTACGTCCTGCTGGGCGCCGTCTCGATCGCAGCGCTGATGGCGATCACCCTGGCGCGGCGGAACTTCTTCACCCCGGCGCACCAGCTGCGAGAGCCGCCCGAGCCTTGAGGCCGGGATCGTTGGGTACGTAGACTCGGATGGTCTTGTCCGACGATCGCCGACGTCTGCGAATGACGATCATCGCCACGATCCTCGGATCGGTCGTCGTCTTCCTCGACGCGACGGTGGTCAACGTCGCTCTCCCGGCGATCAGCGACGACCTCGGTACCGGCCTGGCGGACCAGCAGTGGGTCGTCGAGGCATATCTGCTCGGGCTGGTGGCTCTCCTGCTCGTCGGTGGCTCGCTCGGCGACCAGTTCGGCCGGCGCCGGATCTTCATCCTCGGGCTTGGCCTCTTCGGCATCACCTCGATCCTCTGCGGGATCGCGCCGAACAGCGCGATTCTGATCGGCGCGCGTGCCCTCCAGGGGTTTGCGGGCGCCCTGCTCGTGCCGGGATCGCTGGCGATCCTTGCTGCAGCCTTCGAGGGTGAGGAACGTGGGAAGGCGGTCGGCACCTGGACAGCCTGGACCGGGATCGCGACGGTGATCGGGCCGGTCGGAGGCGGTGCCTTGATCGAGGTCTTCTCCTGGCGGGCGATCTTCCTCGTCAACGTCCCGCTGATCCTGCTGACGATGTGGATCGCGCACGGCAACGTCCGTGAAACCGTCGATCCCGAGGCGGATCGCCGGATCGACGGGCTCGGAATTGGGCTCTCGGCGATCGGCCTGGGCCTGCCCGTCTTCGCCCTGATCCAGCAGCCCACCCACGGATGGGGCGACCCGATGGTGTTCGGCTCCCTGATCGCCGGCGTGGTGATCTTCGCCTCCTTCCTGATCTGGGAATCGCGCTATCGGCACGCGATGCTCGACCTCAGCCTGTTCAAGGTCCGGAACTTCGCGATCACCAACATCGAGACGCTGGTCGTCTATGCGGGCCTCTTCGGTGCGTTCTTCTTCATCACCCTGTTCCTGCAGCAGACCGCCGGCTACTCGCCGATCGGCGCCGGCCTGGCGACCACACCGGTTTCCGTGGTCATGTTCGCCCTCTCTCCGCGGTTCGGCAAGATCGCCACGGGAATCGGCCCGCGCGTCCCGATGTGCGTTGGCCCGATCATCGGCGGGATCGGGCTGTTGATGCTGATGATGGTGAGCTCTGACCCCAACTACCTCACGGAGGTGTTGCCGGCCATCCTCGTCTTCGGGCTTGGTTTGGCGGCCACTGTCGCGCCGCTGACGGCGACGGCGCTCAACTCGGTGGAGGAGCGCCACGTCGGGATCGCCTCCGGCATCAACAACGGCGTCTCGCGCGTCGCGGGCCTGCTGGCGATCGCGATCCTCGGGGCGCTGATCGCCGGCAAGTTCACCTCGACGATCGACGACAACCTGGCCGGCAAGCAGCTTTCGCCGCAGGCCGAGCAGTCCGTCACCGACGCCAAGGCGAAGCCGCTGGGTGCCGCCGAAACAGGGGACCTCGCGGCGGTCGAGGCGGCAACCGTCGACGACGCGGTCACGGATGCATCGACGCAGGCCTTCCACGAGGGCGTGGCGGTCGGCGGCATCCTGATGATCATCGGCGGCGTGATCGCTGGAATCGGGCTGCGCAATCCACGCCGTGAGACCGAGTACGAGGCGCCCGGGGCCGCAACGGCGGGCGAGTGCGCTCACTGCCCGGACCATCTCGACGGGACGCCTCGTCGCGAGGAAGAGCGCGAGCCGGCGGCTGAGCCTGCATAGGCTGCCGCCTTGGCCGATCTTCATCCAGAAGCCCGGCTTCGTGATCCGCCTGACGCCGGGAAGATCGGCGGCGAAGGTCCCTGGCGCTGACCCGGTTCCTATAGTCCGCGACCGTGCGCATCTTCAGCGGCATCCAGCCGACGGGCTCAAAGCACCTCGGCAATTACATCGGGGCGATTCGGCAGTACGTCGAGGGCCAGGACCGGGGCGATCCGGCGATCTTCTGCATCGTCGACCTGCACGCCCTCACCGTGCCCTGGGATCCGGCGGGACTGCGCGAGAGCGTTTACGACACGACGGCGATCCTGCTCGCAGCCGGGCTCGCCCCCGAGCGCTGCATCCTCTTCCGTCAGTCCGACGTCCGGGAGCACACCGAGCTCACTTGGTACCTGGCCGCGCTGACCTCGCACGGCGACCTCAACCGGATGACCCAGTTCAAGGACAAGTCCGCCAAGCAGCGGGAACTGGTCTCGGCGGGCCTCTTCTTCTACCCGGTGCTGATGGCCGCCGACGTGCTTGCCTATCGCGGCCAGGAGGTCCCGGTCGGCCACGACCAGCTCCAGCACGTCGAGTTGATGCGTGAGATCGCCCGACGCTTCAATGAGCGCTTCGGTGACATCCTCGTCGTGCCCGACGCGCGCATCCCGGAGCTCGGGGCGCGGATCATGGACCTCCAGGAGCCGGTGAACAAGATGTCGACGACGGGCGGCAGCGAGGCCGGCACGGTGCTGGTCCTCGACGATCCCAAGACCGTCACCAAGAAGATCAAGAGCGCGGTCACGGACTCCGGCTCCGAGGTGAAACGGGGCGATGGCAAGGAGGGGATCGAGAACCTGATCCAGATCCTGGCCGTCGCACGAGGCACCACCGAGGATGAGATCGAGCGCGAGTTCGAGGGGTCCGGCTACGGCGACTTCAAAGGCGCGGTGGCCGAGGCGGTGGTCGACTTCCTGGCGCCCGTCCGGGAGCGGTACGAGGAGCTGCGCCCCGACGAGGCGGCCTTGGAGGAGGCCCTCAGCGCCGGGGCCGACAAGGCCCGGGAGATCGCGGCCGGGACGCTCGCGGACGTTCGCTCCGCGATCGGCGTCGGTCCCGCGTAGATGGTTCCGGGGTGGCCACTACTGTTTCCCGCGTGACCTCGGTCTCCGAGCTCGATCTCGACCTGGACGTCTTCCAGGGCCCATTCGATCTGCTGCTCGCGGTCCTGCTCCGCGAGGAGATCTCGCTGTCGGAGGTTCCGCTCGGCGAGATCGTCGTCGCCTACGTCGACCACATGGGCGAGGCGGGGGAGCTCGACCTGGACCTCGAGGCGGTCACCGAGTTCCTGGTCCTGATCGCGGCGCTCTGCGAGCTCAAGTCGCGGCTCCTGCTCCCGAGCGAGGACGGTGATGAGGAGCTTGGCCCGCAGGAGGCGGCCGACGAGCTGCTCGCCCGGATGCTCGAGTATCGCCGCTACAGCGAGGCCGCTCAGATGCTTCACGAGCGACTGGAGCGGGAGGGCGGCGTGATGTACCGCTCGGCGCCGCTACCGGCGGAGCTCCGGCGCGCCGCCCTGGACGCGGCGACGAAGGCCTACGAGCCGGACCGGGTCGGGGTCGCGCTGGGCGACCTGCTGACGATCCCGCCCGCGCCCGACACGCGCCACATCCGCACCACGGTCACTCTCCAGCGCCGGCTCGGCGTCGTCAGGGACCTGCTTCGCTCCCGCAAGACGCTGGACTTCGACGAGGCCTTCGGCAAGGAGGACCGCTTCACCCAGGCGGTCACCCTGTTCGCGCTGCTCGAGCTCTACCGGCGCGGCGAGGCGACCTGGACCCAGAAGGAGACCTTCGGCCGGATCGAGGTGCATTCGCAGTGAACGACGGCCTGACACAGAGGATCGAAGCCCTGCTCTTCCTCTCGCCGGATCCCGTATCCGCCGCCGACCTGGCCGAGGCGATCGAGGTCGAGGAGGACGCGGTCGCCGAGGCGCTCAACGAGCTCGAAGTGCGCCTCAAGGGGGACGGCCGCGGCGTGCAGCTTCGCCGCGTCGCCGGCGGCCATGCCCTCGCAGCGGCCCCCGAGGCCGAGGGCGCCGCCCGCCGCCTGCTCGCCAAGCCGCGGACCCCGCCGCTCACCCAGGCCCAGGCCGAGGTGCTGGCGATCGTCGCCTATCTGCAGCCGGTCTCCCGGCCCGAGGTAGCCCGCATCCGCGGGGTGTCCTCCGACTCGGCCGTCTCCAGCCTGACCGAGCGGGGGATGATCGAGGAGCGGGGGCGGACACAGCTCGGCGCGGTCACCTACGGCACCACGCCGCTGTTCGAGAAGCTCTTCGGCCTCGCGGGCCTGGACGCATTGCCCGATCCCGCGCAGTTCGATCCGACGCCGGAGGACGAGCGCGAACTGCGCGAGCGGCTGCTCAAGGCGGGTGAGCAGCGGGTCGAGTGAAGCGGGCGGCGGTAGCGGCGCTCGCCTTGGTGGCTGTTGCGGTTGCCGCGGAATCCGGAGCCTTCTCGACGACCACTCGCGAGGTGATCGGGAAGTCGCTGCAGAAGCGGTCGATCGCGGCGGCTCAGATCGGTGACCCGGCCGGGGCACGAGTCGCCCTCGTCGTGGGCGTGGTACACGGCGACGAGCGCGCCGGGTTGCGCATCGTCGATGCGATCAAGCGCCGGGCGGCGCAGGAGTCAGATCAGCTGACCGGGACGCAACTCTGGGTGATCGACACGGTTAATCCCGATGGACTCAGGGCACACACCCGCAAGAACGCGCGCGGGGTGGACCTGAACCGGAACTTCCCCTTCCGATGGAGAGACGACGTCCCAAATTCGAGCGGCTACTACCCGGGCCCCAGGCCGGCCTCGGAGCCGGAGACGCGGGCCGTGACGGCGTTCGCCCGGCGGATCAAGCCCGATCTGTCGATCTGGTACCACCAGCCTTGGGGCGCCGTGCTGGCCTGCCGGGGCAGACCCCCGATCGCCGCCGAGTACGCAAAGCTGGTCGGCATGCGGACGAGCTGCAGGGGCAAGGGCCTGCATGGGACGGCGATCAGCTGGGAGACGCACGCGTTCCCAGGCAGCGCGGCCTTCGTGGTCGAGATGCCGCCAGGCAAGATCACCGGAGCCTCGGCGAACCGGCAGGCAGGCGCGGCTCTGACCGTCGCGGAGGGCCGCTGAGGTGAGTCGCGTGCTCATCGCAATCGTCGCGATCGCAGCCGTCGTGGGCGCGGGCGCCGGATCGGGGGCGGGCGCGGAGCCCACGGCCAACACATCGGCCGTGACGAAGCCGGCGATCCACAAAAAGCTGATTCCGTACCCGCAGAAGCGGAAGCGAGAGATGGCCGGCTACTCCAAGCGGCATTACGGCCAGTACAAGTGGCGCCTCAACAACCCGCAGGTGATCGTCCTCCACTACGCCGTTGCGGGCAGCATCAGCAGCATCTTCAACACCTTCAGGACCGACCAGCCCGACGTCGAGTTCCACGAGCTCCCCAACGTCTGCTCGCATTACGCGATTGCTGCATCGGGCGCCGTCTACAAGTTCGTTCCTCCGACGATCCGCTGCCGCCACACCGTCGGCCTCAACCACGTCGCGATCGGCATCGAGCACGTCGGCTTCTCAGACCAGGACATCCTCAACCGGCCGGCCCAGCTGAACGGCTCTCTCCAGTTCGTGCAGTGGCTGCGCTGCCGATTCGGGATCCCCGTTGACCAGGTGATCGGGCATAACGAGAGCCTCTCCTCGCCGTTCTACAAGGAGCTGGATTCGCGCTTCAAGGGTCAGACCCACGGCGACTGGAACCACGCGGACATGCAGACCTACCGCGCGGGCCTCACCAAGCTCGGCGACTGCTGAGCTGACCTCGTGAGGTTGGCCAAGTACCTCGCCCATGCCGGCGTCGCGTCGCGGCGCGCCGCGGAGAAGCTGATCGCGGGCGGCAGGGTAAGCGTGGGCGGCGAGGTCGTCACCGATCCGGCCCGGGATGTGGACGAGGGCTCGGATGTGTCCTTGGACGGACGCAACGTCGCGCCGGAGCCACGGGAGGTCTGGGCTGTGAACAAGCCGGCGGGTGTTGTCTCCACGGCCCGCGAGCCCGGCAAGCGACAGGCGGTCACCGAGCTGGTGGACTCCGAGCGGCGGCTCTATCCCGTCGGCCGGCTGGACGCCGATTCGACCGGGCTGATCCTCCTCACCAACGACGGAGAGCTGGCGAACCGCCTCACGCACCCGCGCTACGGCGTGCCGAAGACTTACCACCTATGGGTGGCTCGTCCCCCTTCCGACGCCGATCTCGAGAGGCTCCGGCGCGGCGTCCGGCTCGAGGATGGCCCGACCTCACCGGCCGAGGTGGAGCGCCGTGGCGAGCGCGAGATCGAGGTGACGATCAGAGAGGGACGCAAGCGCCAAGTGCGCCGGATGGCTGAGGCCGTGGGCAATCAGGTCGAGGGACTGACCCGGATCCGAATCGGCTCATTGGAGCTCGGCGATCTCCCCAAAGGAGCGGCGCGGGCCCTCGAGACGAGGGAGATCGACGCGCTCTGGGAAGATTCCGCGTCATGAGCGATGACCTTCGACTCTGGGCGGTCCGCGGCGCAACGCGGGCGGCCGCCAACGACGCGGACAAGGTGATCGAGGCCACCGAGGAGCTGATGCGCGAGCTGATGAGCCGGAACGACCTGACTCCGGACCAGATGGTGAGCTGCATCTTCACCTCGACCCATGACCTGAACGCGGAGTTCCCGGCCGTGGCCGCCCGCAATCTGGGCCTCGACGGAGTGCCGCTGCTCTGTGCGCAGGAGATCGACGTCCCGGGCTCGATGCGCTCCGTGGTCCGCGTGCTCCTCCACTACTACGCGCCGCCCGATCACACTCCGTCCCACGCGTATCTCGGCGAGGCCCAGGACCTTCGTTCTGACCTGAAGGCGGCGCAGTAGCTCCGCAGGTCCGCGAGGCGATCCCGGAGGACACCGAGGCGATCGTCTCGGTGACGGTGGCGGGCTGGCGCGAGGGTTACCGGGACATCGTCTCGCCGGAGAGACTGCTGGACCTCCCGATCGCACGCTGGCGCCATGAGGTCGGCGTCGGCCTGAAGCGGCCGATCGGCGATGCGTTCACCTATGTCGCGGAGCTCGATGGAAACTTCGCCGGCTACTGCTATGTGGCCGCACCGTCCCGCGAGCCCGACCTGGGACGCGAGGCCGCCGAGCTGGTCGCCATGTATGTCGACCCGGGCCGCTGGCGGCGGGGAGCGGGGAACGCGCTGATGGAGGCGGCGCTCGAGCGCCTGACGGGCCTGCCGTACCCGAAGGCGGTCCTCTGGACCTTCAAGGAGAACGATCGCGCGATCGCGTTCTACGAGCGGCACGCGTGGCGACCGGACGGGGCCGAGAAGATCCACCCGCGCACGGGAGAGCCCGCGGTCCGATACCGCCGTCCCGTAACAATGTGAGCGCGATGACGGTCACGTTCTCCGAAAAGCTCTCGCGGATCCCGCATTACGAGCCGGGTACCTCGCTCGAGGAGGCCAAGGCCAAGGCCGAGACGGCCGACGCGGTCAAGCTCGCATCGAACGAATCCCCCCTGCCGCCTCACCCCGACGTGATCGACGCGGTCGCCCGGGCGGCCGCGGAGGTGCATCGCTACCCGGACCCCGAGGCGCGCGCGCTCCGACGCGCCATCGCGGACCATCACGAGACCGACCCCGCTCGGATCGCGGTCTCGAACGGCTCCTGCGAGATCCTGCTCGCCGCCGCGCTGGCGCTCTGCGAGCCCGGGGACGAGATCCTCTACGCCTGGCCTTCCTTCTCGATGTACCCACACCTGCCGGCGCTCTCGGGCGCGCGCGAGATCCGCGTCCCGCTGACCGAGGGATACGTCCACGACCTCGACGCGATGCTCGAGGAGATCACCGCGGCCACCCAGCTGCTGATCGTCTGCAACCCGAACAACCCGACCGGCACGCATCTGCCCGCGGAGCGGATCGGCGCCTTCATCGAGGGCGTGCCGTCGCGGACGACGATCATCGTCGACGAGGCCTACATCGAGTACCAGACCAACGACGACCCCGATGCGACGCTCGACCTGCTCGCCAAGCACCCCAACGTCGTCCTGCTGCGGACCTTCAGCAAGTGCCACGGCCTAGCCGGCCTGCGGGTCGGATACGCGCTCTGCTCGCCCCAGTTCAGGGCCGCCGTCGACGCGGTGCGGCAGCCCTTCTCCGTCAACTCGCTCGCCCAGGCCGCCGCGACCGAGGCGGTCCGCCACCAGGACGACGTCACCGATCGTGTCGAGAAGAACCTGATCGAGCGGGTCTTCGTCGAGGACGCTCTGCATGAGCTTGGCTTCGCCACTGCGGACTCTCAGACCAACTTCGCCTGGGTCGAGCTGGGGGACTTGGACGAGGGTGAGGTCGTGGAGGCCCTCGCCAAGACCGGCGTCGCCGTCCGTCCCGGAGCGGCGCTCGGCGGCCCCGGCTGCCTGCGCGTCACCTACGGCACGCGCGCAGAGAATGAGCGCTTTCTCGCAGCAATGGGCGGGATCACGGGCTGAATGATTCGCGATTTCCAGGGCCGTCTGCTTCAATGGGCGGCAATGCAGCACGGCGCGCACATCGTTTCGCCCTCGAGCCGCTCAGCGGTTCCTTCGCGCGCGTATTTCTACTTTTGGCGATTTACCTAGGCGTCCGGCCCGCGGCTGCCATTAGCCGCTGACGCAGAAGCACCACTCGCCGGGCGCCGCCTCCTGTGTCCCTGTTGCACCCAAGGACCCTCGCCAGAGCAGTAGAAAGAAGGATGATCAGGATGAATTTCGAGATGAAGGAGCTACCGCGCCAGCAGTCGGACCGCGTCCGCGACCAGCGGATTGAGCGCGTCGTCGAGCTGGTCTCGCCGGCGGAGATCCTCGAGGACCTGTCGCTGGGACCCAAGCGAGAGGACGCGGTGCTCGGCCATCGAGCCGAGGTGAAAAAGATCCTGGACCGCGATGACGATCGCCTGCTGGTCGTGGTCGGACCGTGCAGCGTCCACGACCCGGAGGCGGCCATCGACTACGCGCAGCGCCTCGGCGCGCAGGCCAAGGACCTGCGCGGTGACCTCTGCATCGCCATGCGGACCTACTTCGAGAAGCCGCGCACCACGACGGGATGGAAGGGCCTGATCAACGACCCGCATCTCGACGACTCGAGGGACGTCAACCTCGGACTGCACACCGCCCGTCGCCTGCTGCTCGAGGTCACGGACCTCGGCCTGGCGGTCGGCTGCGAGTTCCTGGACCCGATCACGCCGCAGTACATCTCGGACGTGGTGGCGTGGGGCGCGATCGGTGCCCGAACGACGGAGAGCCAGATCCACCGCCAGCTCGCCTCCGGCCTCTCGATGCCGGTCGGCTTCAAGAACGGCACAGCCGGCAGCGTCAAGCTCGCGGTCGACGCCGTGCGGGCCGCCGCGGGACCCCACGCCTTCGCCGGCGTGGACGTGAGCGGCACCCCGGCGATCCTCTACACGGAGGGCAATCCCGACTGCCACGTCATCCTGCGCGGCGGGAAGGGCGCGCCGAACTACGACCCGAAGAACGTGGGGGGCACGCTCGAGCAGCTCGCCGACGCCGGTCTGAAGCAGCGGATCGTGATCGACGCCTCGCACGACAACAGCGGCAAGGACCACGAGCATCAGCCGTTGGTCGTCAGCGAGATCGCCGATCAGATCGCAGCGGGCAACGGGGCGATCGTCGGAGTGATGATGGAGTCGTTCCTCGTCGCCGGGCGTCAGGACCTCGAGCCGGAGGGCGACCTGATCTACGGCCAGTCGATCACCGATGCGTGCATGGACTGGGACACGACCGTGCTGACCCTGGACCGGCTTGCCTCGGCCGTGCGA
>Ga0126307_10002335_pt1 | contig 12782 bp, 12 predicted proteins | sample Plot28_FD_89955 | JGI IMG/M metagenome (GOLD analysis project Ga0126307, IMG submission 89955) | Serpentine soil microbial communities from UC McLaughlin Reserve, CA, USA - Plot28 | ecosystem: Environmental > Terrestrial > Soil > Grasslands | place: USA: UC McLaughlin Reserve, Lake County...
GCGCGGACGCCGCGCGACGACCCGATGTACGCGAAGGCGCGCGAGACCGCCCGGGTGCTCGGCGCAGCCGGCTTCTCGGTCATCACCGGCGGCGGCCCCGGGATCATGGAGGCGGGCAACCGCGGGGCCCGCGACGCCGGCGTGCCGTCGATCGGCCTGGACATCGAGCTGCCACACGAGCAGTTCGAGAACGGCTACGTCGACATCAGCCTGAACTTCCACTACTTCTTCGCGCGCAAGGTGATGTTCGTTCGCTACGCGAGCGCATTCGTCGTCTTCCCCGGCGGCTTCGGCACGCTCGACGAGCTGTTCGAGGCCGCCACGCTGCGCCAGACCGCGAAGATCCGCCACTTCCCGATCGTGCTGTTCGGCACCTCCTACTGGGAGGGGCTCGTCGAATGGCTGCTCGAGCAGGTCGCGGGCACGGGCAACATCGCGGCCGAGGACGCGGAGTGCCTGATCGTCACCGACGACATCGCCGAGGTGCTGCGGATCGTCCAGGCGGCCGAACACCGGCGTCCGCGCGCGGCCGCCTGACGACTGCGCCGCCTGCGATCCTTCTTGGGTTCGGATGGCTACCGGAGTGACATCGAGGCGCCTCGTCGGGCGATCGCTGGAGCTGGCCCAGCTCGAGGCCGCGCTGGCCGACGCGGCAGCAGGCCAGCCGTCGCTCGCGTTCGTGGTCGGCGAGTCGGGCGTCGGCAAGAGCCGGCTCGTGCGTGAGCTGCAGATGCGCGCAGCCGCGGCCGGCACCCGCGTGCTGAGCGGCGACTCGGTCGAGCTCGGCGACGGCGAGCTCGCCTACGCGCCGCTCGTGACCGCGCTGCGCCCGCTCGTGCGCGACGCCGACCCGGTGCTGGCCGAGCTTCCGCCGGGCATCCGGGCCGAGCTGGCGACGCTGCTGCCGGGGCTGGGCGAGACGCGCGAGCGCGCCGGGGGCGACCAGGCGCGCGTGTTCGAGGCGCTGCTGGCGGTGATCGACGGGCTCGCGCGCACCGCGCCGGTGCTGCTCGTCATCGAGGACCTGCACTGGGCCGACGCGTCGACGCGCGCGTTCCTCCGCTTCCTCGCCGCGACGCTGGCGTCCGAGCCCGTCCTCGTCGTCGCGACCTACCGGCCCGACGAGCTGCACCGGCGCCATCCGCTGCGCCCGCTGCTGGCCGAGCTCGAGCGCGTGCGGGCACTGCGGATCGACCTCTCCGGCCTGAGCCGCGAGGAGCTGAGCGAGCAGCTCGCCGACATCCTCGGCACGCCGCCCGACCCGGCGCTGGTCGATCGCCTCTACGTGCGCAGCGAGGGCAACCCCCTGTTCACCGAGGAGCTCCTGGCCGCCGGGCTCGACGGCCGCGGCGCGGTGCCGCCCAGCCTCGCGGCGGCGCTGTCGGTGCGGATCGAGCGGCTCGGCGAGGACGCGCAGGAGGTCGTGCGGGTGCTGTCCGCCGGCGGACGGCTCGACGACGCCGTCCTCGCCGCGGTCGCCGGGCTCGACCGCCGCGCGCTGCGCGAGGCGCTGCGCGAGGCGATGGCGAGCCACATCGTCGTGCTCGACGGCGACCGCTACACGCTGCGCCACGCGCTGATGCGCGAGACGGTGCACGACGAGCTGCTGCCCGGCGAGCGCGCTGAGCTGCACCGGGCGCTGGCGCGGGCACTCGATGCGCAGTCCGACGCCGCGGGCCGGCCGAACGCGCAGCGCGCTGCGGCGATCGCGCATCACTACCTGGCCGCGGGCGACCAGCCGGCGGCGCTCGCCGCGGCGGTGCGGGCGGGCGTGGCCGCGATGGACGTGCAGGCCTACAACGAGGGCGCCGCGCTGTTCGAGCGCGCGCTCGAGCTGTGGGATCGCGTAGCGGACGCGGCCGACCTCGCCGGCGCCGACGAGGTCGAGCTGCTCGAGCGCGCCGCCGAGTGCCACTACTACGCCGACGACTTCCCGCGCTCCATCACGCTCGCGAAGCGCGCGCTGACGCTGATCGACGAGGCGACCGAGCCACGCCGGGCGGCCTGGGCCTACGGCATCCTCCAGCGCTCGCTCTGGGTCATGCTGCGATCCGACGAGGCGGAGGAGGCGCTCGCCCGCGGCCTGGCGCTGCTCGCCCACGACGGGCCGAGCGTCGCACGGGCCGGCCTGCTCGCCCGCCAGGCGCGGATGCTGATGCTGCAGTCGCGCTACCGCCGCGCCGTCAGCGTGGCCCGCCGTGCGATCGCCGAGCAGGAGCTGCTCGGCGTGCCGGGTGACTACCACCTCGACGAGATGGGAGCGCTCAACGCGCTCGGCGTCTCGCTCGTCGCCACCGGCGACATCGAGGAGGGAGCGGACGCGCTGCGCCGGGCGCTCGCGCTGGCGCGCGACCGCGGTCACCTGCAGGAGGTCGCCGTCGCCGCCGTGAACCTGTGCGAGTCGCTGCATCGCGTCGGGCGGACGCCCGAGGCGCTCGCCGTCGCGCGCGCGGCGCACGACGAGGTGGCATCGCTGCCCGTGCGCCAGGTCTGGCTCTCGCTCGAGATCGCCCAGACCACGTTCGACAGCGGCGACTGGGAGGCGGCCGAGGCCACGCTTGCCGGCATCGACTCACGCCGCCTCGCGCGCGGCAACTCGGAGCTGAACGCCTGCCTGCGCCGCGCCGAGCTCGAGCTCGGCCGCGCCGAGCGCGACGCCGCCCGCGCGCACCTCGCGCGCGCGGCGGAGCTGGCGGCGAACTCGCGCGAGCCGCAGTACCTCGGCGTGCTGGGCGCGCTGCAGGCGGAGCTGGCCACCCGCGACGGCGACGTCGAGGCGGCGCGCGCCGCGGTCGACGAGGCGCTCGATCGGATCGAGTTCTGCTCCGACGACGCGCTGCGGATGGCGATGGTCTCAGCGGCCGGCGTCGCCGCCGAGGCGACGGCGGCGCAGCAAGCGCGCGACCTCGGCGACGGCGCCGCGGTCGAGGCCGCGCTCAGCCAGGTGGAGCTGCTGATCGCCCGCGTACGCGCGTGCGCCGAGGACGGGGGCCTGCTCGAGCAGGCCTACCTCGATCACGCCGAGGCCGACTACTGCCGCGCGCTCGACACGGAGCAGTCCGAGCGCTGGGCCGCCGCGGCCGCGAGCTGGGAGGGGCTCGGCCGGCCGTACCCAGCCGCGGTCGCGCGCTGGCGCCAGGCCGAGGCGCTGGTCGCCGACGGCGACCGCGAGGCGGCGGCGCCGGTCGCCGGCGCGGCGATGGAGACGGCCGAGCGGCTCGGCGCCGCGTGGCTGGCCGGAGAGCTCGAGAGCCTGGCGGCGCGCGCTCGCCTGCGGCTCGGCGAGCCCGGCGAGGAGCCGCGCGCCGCCGACGACGACGAGAGCGACGACCCGTTCGGGCTGACGCCGCGCGAGCGCCAGGTGCTTGCGCTGGTCGCGGCGGGCGCGACGAACCGCGAGATCGGCCGTCAGCTGTACATGGCCGAGAAGACGGCGAGCGTCCACGTCTCCCGCATCCTCTCCAAGCTCGACGTGCGCTCGCGCACCGAGGCGGCGGGCGTCGCGCACCGGCTCGGGCTCGACGCGGTCGTCTAATCGCCGCTCAGGTTCGCGCGAGCGAGGCGCGCGCCGCCTGCAGCCCGGTGACGCCTTCGAGCGTCGCCTCCTCGGCCGAGCGCGGTCCCAGCACGTCGCCGGCGCGCACCCGGCCCGGCGCTCCCTCGAGCGCCCGCCAGAGCTCGTCCGCCGGCGCGCGACCGTGGGCGTAGACGATCGTCTCGACGCGCGGGAGCCGGCTCACGCGGCCCGAGAACAGGTGGCGCAGCCCGTCCGCCGTGACCTCCGTGTGGTGCAGGATCTGGATGCCGCGCCGGTCGAAGCGAGCGAGATACAGGTTGCGCTGGTACTGGTGCAGCGTGCCGCCCACATACGGGGCGGCGCACGCCAGCGTGACCTCGAGCCCGTGCTGGGCGAGCACCTCCGCGGCGTCGAGCCCGTCCCAGCCGCCGCCCCAGTCGGCGACCAGCACGGGCCCGGCCACGGCGGCGGGGTTCGCGATCGCGGCCCAGGCGTCGAGCGTCGCGCGCCCGCCGGCGATGTCGCGCACGAAAGGCTCGCGCTCCCGCGCGGCGCCCGCCCAATCCGGGGCGAACGGCCGCGCGCCGGTCGCGAGCACGACGACGTCCGCGCCGGCCAGCTCGTCCGCGTCGGGCTCGTCGCCGAGCCGCACGGCGATCCCCGCGTGCGCGAGCTGGCGCGCCGCGTTCGCGCGCCAGCGCCGCCACAGCTCGTGGTGCGCCGGCGCGCGGCCCGCCAGCCGGAGCTGGCCGCCGACGTCGCCCTCGCGCTCGACCAGCGTCACGGAGTCGCCGTGCGCGGCGGCCTCGGCGGCGGCGGAGACGCCCGCGGGCCCGGCTCCGACGACCAGCACGCGCAGCGCGTGCTCAGCGCCGGCGCGCCGCGGCAGCGTGCGCTCGCGGCCGGTGCGCGGGTTTACGAGGCAGCCGATCGGCACGCCCGCGTGGTAGTGCCCGATGCAGGCCTGGTTGCAGCCGATGCAGGCGAGCGGCGGCTCACCGCGGCCCGCCTTCTCGACCACGTCGGGGTCGGCGATCAGCGCGCGCGTCATCCCGACCGCGTCGGCCACGCCGGACTCGACGAGCCGCTCGGCGGCCGCGACGTCGACGATCCGCGTCGTCGCGATCAGCGGCACGTCGATCGCCGCGCGCACCGCGGCGAGCGACCCCGCGATCGCCGACTCGGGCACGGGCGGCGGCGGCGCGATCCAGCTCGATGCCGCCACGTAGGCGGAGTGCCCGAGCACGAACGACGCGAAGTCGGCAAGGCCGGTCGCGCAAAGCTCGGCGGCGAGCTCGGCGCACGCCGCCGCGTCGAGCCCCTCCGGCGCGAGCTCGTCGGCGGCCAGCCGCACGCCGACCGCGAGCTCGGGCCCTGCCGCGGCGCGCACCGCGGCGAGCACCTCCTCGGCGAACCGCAGCCGTCCGCCGGCGGCGACGCCGTACTCGTCCGCGCGCCGGTTCGACCGCGGCGAGAAGAACTGCGCGACCAGGTAGCCGTGCGACATCGAGACCTCGACGCCGTCGATCCCGCCCTCGCGGCAGTGGCGCGCCGCGGTCGCGTAGCCGTCGACGAGCACGCGCAGCTCCGCGGCCGTCAGTGCGCGCGGCTCGGACGCGAAGCGCGGCGACGGCACGGCCGACGGGGCCACCGCGGGAGCGCGCGGCGCGGCCGAGATCTGCTCGCGACCGCCGTGGAACAGCTGCACGAACAGCCGGCTGCCGTGCGCGTGCGCCGCGCCGGCGAGCCGGCGGTACCCCGCCACGATCCCGGGCAGGAAGCCGCCGAGCGTGTGCGAGGTGAGCAGGCCCGAGGGGTCGACCGCCGTCGCCTCGAGGAAGATCGCCCCCACGCCGCCGCGTGCGCGCGCCTCGTGGTAGGCCACCAGGTCGGCGGTCGGCAGGTGCTCGTGCACCAGCCCCGTCTGGTGCGACGTCGAGACGACCCTGTTGCGCAAGCGCACCGGGCCGAGGTCGACGGGGGTGAAGAGCACCGCTCAGGCCAGCTCTTCGAACACCCACTCGCCGCTCCGGCGCCCGAGCGTCAGGCGCTCGTCGCGGCCGCCGGAGGCTACGCGGAACACCGCCTTGTCCTCGTCGGTGCCGGGACGATCGACGATCTGGACGAGCGTCAGCTCGGCGGGCTCGGCGCCGTCGCGCTCGGCGGCATAGGCGGCGCGGGCGGCCGCCTCGAGCCCCTCGCGCGCCCAGCCGCGGTCCTCCGCGTGCGCCTCGGCCAGATCGCGGTTGACCCGCGCGAGCTGCGCGTCGAACCGGCCGCGTGACGCAGCGAGCTGCCGCCGGCGCGCGTAGGCGCCGCCGACGGCAAGGAGGATCAGGAGCGCGAGGACCACGCCCAGCACGATCACGAGCCAGGTCGGCATGCGCAGTGATTACAGCAGGACGTCGCGCGAGCGCAGGTGCGCGCCGACCTTGCGCTTGACGCGCTGCAGCGCGTTGTCGACCGTCTTGCAGTCGCAGCCGAGCTGCTCGCCGATGCCGGTGTAGGAGTGCCCGTCGAGGTAAAGCCCGAGCACGTGCGACTCGAGGTCGGACAGGACGGTCGACAGGCAGGCGACCAGCGAGCGCAGCTCCTCGGACGAGATCACCTGGTTGACCGGGTCGTGGACCGTCGGGCCGGGCAGCATCTCGTCGAGCGTCGGCTCGTTGTCGGTCGCGCCGGCCGGCGTGGAGGAGAACGACACGTAGCCGTTGAGCGGCGTGTGCTTGTTGCGCGTCGCCGTCTTCACCGCCGTGATGATCTGGCGCGTGATGCACAGCTCCGCGAAGTTGCGGAACGAGGACTCGCGATCGGTGCGGAAGTCGCGGATCGCCTTGTAGAGCCCGACGAGCCCCTCTTGGATCAGGTCGTCGGCGTCGCCGCCGACAAGGAAGTACGACGACGCCTTCAGCCTGACGAACGAGTAGTAGCGCCGAACCAGCTGCTCGTAGGCGTTTGGACTTCCCTGCTTGGCCAGCGCAAGCAGATAACCATCATCAATCTGAAGATGAGATTGAGGCTTGGCAGAGATCTTGGCCACGAACGGTCCTCTCTCGGGCCGCGGGCCCGCGAAGTGGGTCGTGGCGCACACCTCCCCCGGCGCCCATTGAGGAGCTCGAGGGCGCATCGCTAACCCTCAAGCTCAACGTAATGGCGCCCAGTGTGGCACGGTTATGTGGACGCGTCAAGCCGTTGGTGCAGAATCTCGTACAACAGGACCGCGGCCGTAGCGCTGACGTTCAGCGATTCGATCCGCCCGCACAGCGGCAGCGCGACCAGGTCGTCGCACGCCGCGGCGACGCGCGGACGCAGCCCGCGGCCCTCCGCTCCGAGCACCACGACGACGCCGCCACGCCAGTCGACGCCGCGATACGGCGTGCGTGCGCCTGCCGCCGCGCCGTAGGTCCAGCATCCGGCGGCCTTGGCGTCGGCGAGGAAGTCGGCCAGGTTGCGGACGCGCGCGACCGCCAGGTGCTCGACGGCGCCGGCCGACGCCTTGCAGACGGCGGGCGTGACGTCGGCGGAGCGACGCTCGGGCAGGATCACCCCGGTCGCGCCGGTGCATTCGGCCGTCCGGCAGACCGCGCCGAGGTTCTGCGGGTCGGTCACCCCGTCGAGCGCCACGAGCACGGGGTCGGGCCGCGCCAGCAGCGCGGCGGCGTCGGCGTAGCGGTACTCCTCGACGTCGGCGCACACGCCTTGGTGGCCGGCGGAGCCGCCGCGCCGGGCGATCTCGTCGGCGGTGGCGGGCCGCGAGCCCGGGAACTCGGCGGCCGCGCCCTTCGTGGCCCATATCGTCCGGACCACCCGCGGCCCGCGGACGGCCTCGCGGACGGCGTTGCGGCCGTAGACGATCACGTGCGGAGGCGGGCGGGCGGCAGCGAGCGGCCGACGCCGGCCGCCGAGCCGCGGCCGAGCCCAGCGGTCGAAGCGCGGCCGGAACCCACCGCCGAGCCGAGCTCCGACGTCATGGCCCGATCGGCACCAGCTCGGGGCCGGCCGGGCCGTCGCGGACCTCCCAGCCGCGCGCCCGCAACTCGTCGCGGAGGCGGTCGGCTGCGGCGAAGTCGCGGTTCGCGCGAGCGGCCGCACGGCACTCCGCCAGCTCGACGACCTCGGCCGGCGGGCCCTCGTCGCGCTCGAGCAGGTTGTCCAGGCCCAGCACCGACAGCATCTCGCGCAGGTGGCCGTCGCCGATCGGGGTGCCGGCCCGGTTCGCCTGGTTGATCCACTCCGCCAGCGCCGCCAGCGCGCGCGGCGTGTTGTAATCGTCGGCCAGCGCGTCGAAGAACGCGTCGCGGTGCGCGGCAAGCGCCGCCGGCGAGGCCCCGGGCACCAGCCGCCGCCCGGTGTCGCGGATCCGCGCGATCCGCCGCTCCGCGTCCTTGAGCCGTTCCGGCGTGAACGCGAGCGGCTGCCGGTAGTGCCCCTCGCAGAAGAACCAGATCAGCGCGTCCCGCCCGACCTCGTCGAGCACCTCGGCGAGCGGGCGGATGTTGCCGACCGACTTGGCCATCTTCTCGGCGCCCATCTGCAGCATCCCGTTGTGCATCCAGATCTGCGCGAGTGGCTTGCCGCGGGCCGCGAGTGTCTGGGCCGCCTCGTTCTCGTGGTGCGGGAAGATCAGGTCGTTGCCGCCGCCGTGGATCTCGAGCGGCGCGCCGAGCACCGCCTCGGCCATCGCGGAGCACTCGATGTGCCAGCCCGGCCGGCCGCGCCCCCAGGGCGAGTCCCAGGCGGTGTCCTCCATCGGCTTCTGCGCCTTCCAGAGCGCGAAGTCGAGCGGATCCTCCTTGCGCTCGGCGCCTTCGATCCCCTCCCCCTGATCCATCTGGTCGACGTCGCGATGCGAGAGCGCGCCGTACTCGGGCAGCGAGCGGACGCGGAAGTAGACGTCGCCGTCGGCCACATAGGCGTGGTCGCGCTCGATCAGCTCGGCGATCAGCTCCACGATCTCGCCGACCATCAGCGTCGCGCGCGGCTCGTGGTCGGGCCGCCCGAGCTCAAGCCGGTCGGTGTCGGCGATGTAGTGATCGGTCATCTCCGCCGCCAGCTCGCCCGACGGGCGGCCGGCGGGCCGCGCGGCGTCGTAGATCTTGTCGTTGATGTCGGTGATGTTGGCGACGAGCACCGGCTCGTAGCCCTCGTGGGCGAGGAAGCGCGCGAGCAGGCTGAACACGACGTACGGCCGGGCGTTGCCGACGTGGATGCGTCCGTAGACGGTCGGCCCGCAGGCGTAGATCCCGACCTTGAGCCCGTCGCCCGGCCGCAGCTCGGTCAGCTCGCCGGTCAGGGTGTCGTGCAGGCGTACCTTGCGCACAGGGAGACACTATTGCCAGGCGAGACGCTCTTCGTCGCGCTCGCCTTCGGCGACGTCACGGCGTGCTACCCCTCCACCGAAGTCGCCTCGTGGGGGCAGCCGACCGGCTTGGACTCCGGTGAGCCGCGCTGGCGCAAGTAGATCGAGAGCACTGCCATCGAGCCGACCGCGAGGAACTCGGACTGCCAGTTCTGCAGTGTCGTCTGCCAGAAGTCGGCCGAGCCGAGGTAGCCGACCCAGGAGAGCGACGGCTGCTCGTGTTCGAGCAGATCGGCGTTGTGCTCGCTCCACCCCGAGACCGACTGCGCGAACCACGACCAGACCCAGATCACCGCCATGACGACCACGAGCGAGTTCGAGTACAGCGTCAGCTTCAGGCCGCGCACCTTCGCCCAGCTGGGCGACTCCGGCTTGGCGTGCACGCCGACGTACTGCTGCTCATCCGACTCGCCGCCCTCTTCGCCGGGCCGCTTGGACTCGGGCGAGCCCTTTTGCACGAGCCAGACGGTGAGCAGGATGAAGAGCGTGAACTGCAGGTACTCCGACTGCCAGTTCTCGGTCACGGCCTGGGCGAAGCTCGATGTCGTCACGTAGCGGCCGAAGCTGAGCGTCTGCGGCATCTCGTGCGCCATCTGCGCGTGCCACGTCTCGACGTTGTTGTAGTCGTGCCATCCGGCGTACGCCTGCCCGGCGAGGGCGGCGAGGAACAGGGCGAGGAAGGCGAGGCTGAGGCTCTGCTCGCGGAGGAAGCGCCGCATCAGTGGTGCGTGAGCCCGATGATCGTGAAGAACGTCAGCCCTGCCGCGATCAGCAGCAGGTAGGTGAGGAAGATCGCCCGCATAGGGCCGCCCTACCCCGAAGGAGCAGCGCTTCAAGCGCGCCCGGGGACCGGCGCGACGGCGGGCCGGCGTCGCGGTACGTGGGGGCGGTTCAGTCGAAGCTGTGCACGCTTCGGCTCTCCCCCTCCGTCGCGCTCGAGTAGTCGAGCCCGTAGTAGCCGTAGAGCTCGGCCTCCTCGCGCTGCGTCAGCTGCCCGCCGGGATCGACCTGCGGTGCGTCCTTGACCTGGCTCTTGTCGAACGGGACGGTCAGGCCGCCCTCCGTCTCCGCGGCACCGCGCAGCGGCACGAACGTCCGCTTCGCGCCGAACATGCCGGTGTGGACGAGCGCCCATTCCGGCTCGCCCGTCTCGGCGTCGAGGTAGATCTCCTCGATGCTGCCGATCTTGTCACCGTCGCGGCTCCTCAGGTCCTCGCCGCGGAACTCGAGCATGCGGTCGTTCTCGATCGTCGCCATCTGGGTCTCCTCCCTCGCCTCGATTCGCGGTTGGCGTACCCGATCGCCGAGCGCGCGGTTCCGCGGCCGGTCGCATGCGTGACGTCAGGTCCGGTCGGCGATCGTCGCGACCGCCATCGCGGCCGCTCCCTCGCCGCGGCCGACGAACCCCATCCGCTCGCCGGTGGTCGCCTTCACGCTGACGGCGCCGGCGGCGAGCCCGATCGCGGCGGCCAGGCGGGCGCTCATCGCCTCGCGGTAGGGCGCGAGCCTGGGCCGCTCGAGCACGACCGTCGCGTCGACGTTCACGACCGCAAAGCCACTTTCCCGGAGTCGCTCGACGACGGTGCGCAGCAGCTCGATCGAGTCGGCGCCGGCGAAGCGCGGGTCGGTGTCGGGGAAGTGCTGGCCGATGTCGCCGAGGCCGGCGGCTCCGAGCAGCGCGTCGATCACGGCGTGCGTGAGCACGTCCGCGTCCGAGTGACCGGTGAGGCCGTGCTCGTGCGGGACTTCGACGCCGCCGAGGATCAGCGGGCGCCCGGCGGCGAAGGCGTGCGTGTCGAAGCCCAGGCCCGTGCGGACCATCAGCCGACCGGCTCCAGCCGGCGCCGGCGCGCCTCGAACACGCAGATCTCCGTCACGCCGGCGGCCGCCAGCGCGGCGAGCGCGTCGTCGTAGCGGTGGCCGAGCTGGTCCGGCGAGTGCGCGTCCGAGGAGAGTGCGATCGGCAGCCCCGCGTCGACCGCCATCGCGAGCAGCGCAGGCGCCGGATAGAGCTCGCCCGCCGGCTTGCGCAGCCCGGCCGTCGACAGCTCGATCGCGATGTCCGCCTCCAGCATCGCCTCGACCGCCGGCTCGTAGTAGTGGCGCGGATCGCGCTCGGGCCGCGGGCGCGCGCTGCCCCACACCTTCACGAGGTCCGGGTGGGCCATGATGTCGTAAAGCCCCGAGCGCGCGGCCTCCGCGAGCGTCTCGAAGTAGCGCTGCCAGACCCTGTCGGGCCGCTCACCGCGGCCCCAGACGTGCTCCCACTCCGGCCCCTCGAGGTCGACGCCGGCGTCGCCGACGAAGTGCACCGAGCCGACGACGTAGTCCCACTCGCGCGCGTCGAGGAAGCTCGCGAGCCGGTCCTCGCGGCCGCCGACGTAGTCGGCCTCGATCCCGAGCCGCAGGTCGGTCTCCTCGCGCACGAACGCGCAGTAGTCGTCGACGTCGTCGCGCGCCCAGCGGCGCCACCAGGGGTGCTGCCAGACCTCGAGCGACTGCTTGAAGCGGTGGATGTGCTCGGCGACGCCGAGCTCGGCGATCCCGCGCTCGGTCGCCGCCTCGCGGTAGCGCTCCGCGTTCGCTGCCGTGAAGTAGCGCTCCGGCGGCGTGTCGTCCTCGTCGGGCCGCAGGTGGACGTGGTAGTCGGTCAGCACAGCAGGCTCTCGGCGACCGCCAGGTCGTGCGGCGTCGTCACCTTGAAGTTGGAGGGCGGGGACTCTATGACGCGCACGCTGCCGCCCGCGCGCTCGACGAGCCAGGCGTCGTCCGTCGCCGCCGCGAGCACGTCGGCGGGCACGTCGAGCGCGCGGCGCAGCATCGGTGCGTGGAACGCCTGCGGCGTCTGCACGGCCCACAGGCGTGAGCGGTCGTGCGTTCGGACGACGAGGCAGTCGGGCCCCGCCTCCTTGACCGTGTCGCTCACGCGCGCGGCGGCGATCGCCGCGTCGGCCTGCGCCAGCCCCGCGAGCGTGCGCCTGAAGAGCTCCGGCGCCGCCAGTGGCCGCGCGGCGTCGTGCACCAAGATCGCGTCCGCGTCGCCCGCCGCGGCGAGTGCGCTGCGGACCGACTCCGAGCGGGTGGCGCCGCCTTCGACGAGCGCCAGGCCGAGCGGGAAGTCGCCGGCCGCGCCGGCCAGCGCCTCCTCCGCGGCCGCGCCGTGTCCCGGCGGGACAGCGACGACCGTCCGCGGGACGCCGGCGGCGGCGAGCGCCGCGAGCGACCAGGCGACCAGCGGGCGTCCGGCCAGCACGACGAACGCCTTGGGCCTTCCGGCGCCAAGGCGCTCGCCGCTGCCCGCCGCGACGACGAGCGCCGCGCAGCGGTCCAGCATCTGCCGGTGCCCGCCGACGAACTCCGTTGGGTGCTCCGACGCACGAGCCGTGGGTCCCATGACCGCGGATCGTGCGTCGAAGCCGGGGTGTTCGTCAGCCGGCGGTCGCCAGCTTCTCGCGCGTGAGCACGTGGTCGAGGTAGGCCTCGGCGTCGTCCTCGCTCTTCTCGAGCGCGTACATCAGCTCGGAGGCGAGGATCTTCTTGGCGCGGGTGTACATCTGCTTCTCGCCCGTCGAGAGGCCCTTGTCCTGCTCGCGGATGGCGAGGTTGCGCACGACCTCGGCGAGCTCGTAGATGTCGCCGGTCTTGATCTTGTCGCGGTTGTGCTTGAAGCGGCGGTTCCAGTTCTTCGGCATCTCCGAGATGTCGTCGGAGAGCACCCCGAGAACCTTCTGGACGGTCTCCGCGTCGATGATGCGACGCAGCCCGGCCTTGCCCGCGTTCTCGCACGGGACCATGACGGTCATGTCGTTGTGGAGGATCTTGATCGTGAGGTACTGGCGCACCTCGCCGAGGATCTCCTTGTCCTCCTTCTTCATGACCTGCCCGGCGCCATGATGCGGATACACC
>Ga0126307_10002336_pt1 | contig 12778 bp, 16 predicted proteins | sample Plot28_FD_89955 | JGI IMG/M metagenome (GOLD analysis project Ga0126307, IMG submission 89955) | Serpentine soil microbial communities from UC McLaughlin Reserve, CA, USA - Plot28 | ecosystem: Environmental > Terrestrial > Soil > Grasslands | place: USA: UC McLaughlin Reserve, Lake County...
GAAGTTCCGAGAATTTCTAGCGCACGAGCTTCGGTGAATAGCCTAGGGTAAGATACGTACATGGCGGAGAGATGGGTGAAAGTAGCCGCTGCCCCGGACGAATCTGTCGCGCTGCTGATGGACGGTGTGCTCAAGGACGCCGGCATCCCTTCGCTGACCCAACGTGCAGCCGGCTTCGATGCGCCAGACTTCCTGTCCGCCGGTCCCAGGGACGTGCTGGTGCCGGGTTCGTTGGTGGAAGAAGCCAAGCAGGTCCTCGAAGACACCACGGGGCTAGGGTCGTACGCGCCGTAGCTGTGTTGCAGTAGCTTACCGACTTCCCAGAACTCAACTTCTCCGCTGTTGAGCGAATAAGAGTATATAGCGGGCCGGGGCCTCACTCATCCTAAGTACGTCCAGCACCTTCTCGGTCACACCTCCATACGGCTAACCCTCAACCGCTACTCGCACTGGATGCCCAGCATGGGAAGGCACGCCGCCGACGGTATGGACGAGGCCTTCGGATAGAGTCTACGTGCTTACGTACTGCTGACAAAGCGCCCAACACAAAGATCGGGGGCTTTTCGTTTTTACGGGATTTGCAGGAAAAACAAAGAGCCGACGAGCGGACTCGAACCGCTTTCCTGCTCATTACGAATGTGCGGTCAGACGTTGATGAGGGTTGCGGGGGTTTGCATATACCGCATTTCTAAGCGGATTCTTGTTCCCTCGTTTGCCCACTATTGCACGGTATTGCGTGCGGGTTAGGGTCAAACTAGGGTCAATCAGCGTCGGAAGTCCGGTGCTCATGTGTCCGGTACATTGCCGTTGCCGCTCCTTGGCGCACCATTAGAAAATTCCACCTATCGCATATGGCGTGCTTGGTCCTTCTCGACTGAGAGGTTGCCTTCGCCATCGATAGCGACTTGGAATGGGTCGGCAAGTTCACCCACGAAGGTACTGTCGGGGGCGAAATTTCGCCACGCCAGATAGCACAGACGCCCGTCCGGTCCTTCTAACAGCTTGCCGCTGTAGAGCGAGCTCAAGGGGTCCCCGACGAGGAAATCGTGAGTGGAGAAACGGAACGGGCCAAGAGGGTCGTCGGCGACGAAGTAGTGCGTGCCACCTTCGGGCTCGAGACCCGTTTCCTTTCGGCGCGCTGCCGAGTGTGCCTCCGCCCAAGTGGAGAACAGCAGGTAGTAGCGGCTCCCCAACTGTACGAGCTGCGGCACCTCCAGGGCGTAGAAGTTGCCCGGTCCCGTCAGCGGCGGCAAGGTCTCCCAGCGCACAAGGTCGCCCGAGCGGGCATGACCTATCACGCCGCGGCCGTCGGCTGGTCCCTCGATGGTGCGGGCGGTGATGAGCGCGTGGTACTCTCCCGTCCGGGGGTGCCTGAAGACCCACGGGTCGCGCCACATCCTTTCGTTCCCCACGGGGCCGTCGTCGTGCTGCTCGTAGTATCGCGGGTCGGCCTCGATGAGCGGATTCTTCGGGTGCTTGCGCCAGCGTACCAGATCCTCCGAGGTGGCCGATCCGGTACGCTGTACGACGGTGTCGCCTTCGACGCTCACTCCCGTATAGAACATGTGCCACCTCCCCCTTCCCCGGACAACGCACCCGGTCCAGACGGCGCGATCGTCCCAGGCCCCCGGCGGACCGGCGCTCAGGCAGTCCTGTAGGACACTCCAGTGCCTTAGGTCCCTCGAAACGGCGTGGCCGACGGAGGCGTTCAGATGCCGCAGCTCCGGGTCGCCCAAAGAGCGGGGCGCCTGAAGGTAGAAGGCGTGGTAGTCTATGCCGTCTCGGACCAGCCAAAAATCCCACATCCATTTATCGGGAAGCCGCAGGGTCATGTCTGACCTCTACTCCCTTCTAGTTATGTGTAATCATCGCACGCCGGAGGCCCCCGAACCGGCTCGTGATCGCCTAGAGCTCCCGTCGGTCGGACCCTGAGGCGCGGGATGCTCCTTCCCACGCAGGCTCGAGATGCCGGGGTCAGTTCGGTCCCGAGCCCGATCCGCGCGCCGCTTTGGGCCGCCTCGGCCTTCATAGCTTCGGTGGGGCGGCGGGTCATCAGGTAAGGTGCGATGTCTGTGTGGACCAGGCCACACCCGATTGCTGCGCGCAACAAGTGCGGCTTGGGCTGGTCGATGCAGCCTATCCCCACACCCCCGCAGTCGAGAACCGACTCGATCGAGTCGGTGTCACCGACGTCGACCCGGCAGCAGCGTACGCCGTGCCCGAGCTCGGCCGCGAGCTGTGTGGCCTTCTAGGTACTCCGGCCAGCCACGACGAATCGACACGGGTAGTCAGGTGCGAGATCCGCTGCGATGCGGAGTCTCACGGGCCCGTAGCCTCTAGTGATCAAGGACCAGAGCGGTTTCCATTCTGTTTGGTTGTTTATGTTTTTACCCTCGAGAACCGGTCCGCACTCGCGTCGTCACCATGTCCAGGCCGCCACGCATCGCCCGCATCCTGAGCTCTGCGGCCCGCTGATAGCACTGCAGGAACGATACTACGTTGTGTGGTTCTCACCGATCGCCCCTAAACTGTAGGCACATACGGCAGAGCTGAGCCTGTGGAGGTTGGGTATGGAACGCGAGGTTATCTGGGTTCCTTCGGAGGAACCAGGACTAGAGCACCTGCGCCTCGTGACGAGCGATGGTGATGTCGTGGCCAACGGATTGGTGCTGGGCCTGGAGGGTGGGCGACCCTTTCGCATCGGCTACGAGGTCCGCTGCGACGGCCGGTGGCGGGTGCGGGAGATACGGGCGGTGGCCCCGGACTCGGGGCGGCCGGTCCTCGAGTTGCTCGCCGACGGAGAGGGCCGCTGGAAGAGACGAGGCGGAGAACCTGTACCCGAGCTCAGCGGGTGCATCGACGTCGACATCTCGGCGACGCCTTTCACCAACACCCTCCCTATCCGCAGGCTCGGGCTTAAGCCTGGTGAATCCGAGGAGCTAGCAGTCACCTACGTCCGCGTTCCCGAGCTGCTGGTAGGACCAGAGAGACAACGCTACAGTTGCCTGGAGGCCCGAACTGACGGGGGTCTCTACCGCTTCGAGGCGCTGCCGAGCGGGTTCACTGCAGAGCTACCGGTCGATTACGACGGGTTGGTGATCGATTACCCTGGGCTTTTCCGACAGGCGTGGTCTGGGTAAAGGCACCGGGCGAGGTATTGCCCTGGCCCTAATGATATCCGACCAGTAACCACGTACAGGAAAAGAGGACCGGCCGCACGGTTGGAATCAGCGTCTGTAACCTTCCCACATTCTGTTGTAGGCGGACAGGTTTTTCGGGATGGTCTTATCCGCATTTTGCGAGGGGCTTTGCGCTGGTCTACTGCTGCCACGCCCCCACAGCGCCCAGGCCAACCGGGTAGCGGTGCGGGCGCTCATCCTATCGACCCCTCGACCCCTTCCTCTTGCCCCTTCCGTCACAACACCACTCTACAACAGTCCTGATTCTCAAGCGTTACGAAAGGCGTTACGAAGCAGCAACCTATGGATCAATTCCACTCCTGCCTCAGTGATGTACAGGTGATGTAAAGGAGCCCCCCGTAGTTGATCGAAGGTTTCTTCATTCCGAGTATTCGGCTTATCTATGGGCAAAAAGAAGAGAGCCGACGAGCGAACTCGAACCGCTGACCCCTACGTCCGTAGAAGCCCACAATTAGTCTCTTTTCGTCGTTCTTATCTTTTCCAGCAAACGGGTGATGAACGGCGCCTTCCCCGATCGTAGAATTATTGTCCTGCAGGACTAGTTCGTTGCGACCTGTCGGGAGCTAAAGAGGGAGTGGATTTGAATGTCGAATACCGATACCACCTCGTCTGATCGCCAGATTCGCCGTTTATACGAGCAGATCCTCATCGCCTGGAACCAGCAAGACGCTACTGCGATGGCAGCCTGCTTCGAAGAGGACGGCAACCTCATCGGATACGATGGCAGCCAAGCTGATTCGCGTGTGGCGATCGAGGACCATTTGCGTCCCATATTCGCCGATCACCCCACTGCGGCCTACGTTGCAAAGGTGCGCGAGATTCGGATGTTGAGTAGCAATGTGGGGATCCTTCGCGCGGTTGTAGGGATGATCCCTCCTGGCTCTGACGACGTCAATCCGGCAGGCAACACCATCCAGACGTTGGTGGCAGTCCAGAACGCGGACGGGTGGCAGGTCACCCTCTTTCAGAGCACACCTGCCGCTTGGCACGGCCGCCCACAAGACAGTGCAGCTTTGACCGAAGAACTCCGTGAGGTCATGCGCCGCGGTCTAACATGCCAATGAAGCGGGCAGCGTGACCTGAGAGTGCCGACGACATGGACCCGGCATTGGGGTTAGGCCTACTGCTGACCTACTGCTGCCAAGCCCCCGGTGGGGCAAATGAGGCCTTCTAGCTTTTTAAGGGTTTTGCAGGAAGAATAGAGAGCCGACGAGCGGACTCGAACCGCTGACCTGCTCATTACGAGTTAGATCAGACCCCGTTGTGGGTGTTTCCCATTGTTCCAGAAACCGCTTACCTAAGCCGATTTCCCGAATCTCCTGTTTAACGTTGTTCGTCGGTGTTTGCGCGGGTTGTCGTCAAACTGTCGTCAGTGGAGAAGCTCTATGATTCGACTTCGCGATGGAACTCGTAAAGCCTGGCAACGGGCAACCGCAGAGGTGCCTTTAGCAATGCTCAACCCCCGCCTTCCTCATCCTTTATCCGACGTAACTTCTCCCTCTCCCGACGCGGTTTCGTCACGTGGTGGTAATGGTACTTCGCCCGGTGGTTGTCGTTGCAGAACTCCTTGTCTATGCGGGTCTTGTATTTTCCTCTCGCGTTCCTTTTCGTGCTAAGGGGGTCCGGTGGGGTGCCTTGTTTGATGGCTATTACCCTGTTGCACAACGGGCAGTGGCGAACCTCTCCTTCGTCAGCGGTATACAACCACCACATCTGTATCCACATCGCCCCCAACAAGGACCGAAACCCCCAACCTCGCACCCGCTCGCCGTCTGGACGCTTATACGTTTGCGCGCAGGTGTGCCGGTCCAGCCGACTTTGGATCTGCTCATCAACCTCATCGAGAGCCGATGACTTAGCCTGATTCGGGGTGCGGAACGTTCCAAGCCCGACGATCCGTTCTATGGTCTTCACGTCGGGTCCTGCGGTCGCAGCCTCGTAGAGTCGGAGCGTGGTGCTCGCCACCCACGCCTCGTAGGCGAAGCGCTCTACGCTGTCTCCATCCCCACCTCGGGGGTCTGGCCACCAGGTACCGAGCCGCGGATGAGGGGTAAGGCCCAACACACCGTATCCATCCGCCCACCTCAACGCTATTGTCCTGTTTCTCTCGGTATCGAGATCATCCGCAAGGTCCGGCACACCTCCCAGGCGCTCCTGGCTGAGGGGCATCTCCGGTACATCCATCCGCTCATCTTCGGCCAACCGGGCAAACCTCAGGAACAGGGAGTCCTCAAGCAGTGGAGCGTATGCCCCCGTGACCCGGTTCTTTATACTTACGTCTTTCCTTCGCAAGCACTCAGGCGCATACACATATCTCACACCCACAGGACCGTCACGGTCCTGTGCATGGTCGCAGTAGTAGGTATCGAACACGGGCCACACCGTCTCTCGCACCAAGTTATTTACGGCTTTATCGGCAGCTTCGGTAAAATCACCCTCGTTCACGCTCATTGTAGCCCTAACCAATCGAAGATTTTACGGCTTTTACAACTTCTCTTTGATTGTCCCAGAAGAACCGGTGAAAATCCATAAACACGAAGAACACCGAGCGAAAGGAGAGGCTATGCGGCGAGTGGAACTGTCCCGAGCGGGACGGGAGCCCATGCCGACAACGGAACCGGCGGCGACCTGGATCACCTACCAGCACGCCCAGCGTATCACCTCCTTGGGGAGGACAACGCTGTGGCGGATCGTTAAGTCCGGCGAGGTCAAGAGCGTGTCTATCGGTCGCGCGGTGCGGATAAATCGTCACTCATTAGAAGAGTACATGGAGCACCAAGCCGAAGGTAACTGACAACCGAGTAGGCCGCCGGTCTTTGGAGAAAGGCTGAAACGGCGGCGAAGGAGAAGCAATGCAAGCATACCATACTGGCACTCGCCCCGAGCGTCGTGGCGTGAGCACTCGCACGGTGATCGAGGCCGCCAAAGAAGCCGTCTCGACAATCGACCTGGCGAACCTTCTCTGCGGCCCCGACCGGATGCGGCGCGTGGGCAGAAATTGGATCGCACGCTGCCCGCTCCCCGACCACGAAGACCGCTCTCCCTCGTTCACCGTGTACCCTGAGACCGATTCGTTCTTCTGTTATGGGTGTTTGCGCGGCGGCGATGTGATCGAGCTGGCGCGCTTCGCGTGGGGGTACGAGAAGCGCGAGGCGAAGATGGCCGCAGCTTGTCTCTTGCTCGAATTCGGTCACCCAATACCCGAGCGCCCGGCGAGTTGGTTTCGTAAGCTGCAACGCCAACAACCAATCAGGAACGGCATCGAGGCGGCGAAGATTCTCGCGGCCCGGCAACGGTTGTACAAGAGGTTCTTCGAGCCCGTGATCCTCGCCACATACGATGCGGAGGATCGGGCGCACGACGCGCAGCTCTTCTGGGAGGCTACCGGGCCTCTGGCCGAGCACCTCGTCGCCAACATGATGAAAGCCGGCACCGATGGGTAGGCGCGATCTTCTGCCGGAGGACCTCCGGAGGCGCGCAGGTATCGCTCAAACCAACGGGCACGCCGTAGTCTCCCAGGATCCCCCGTGGCCGAAGCTGGACGATAAGGCCCTCCACGGTTTGGCGGGCGAGATCGTGTGGACCGTCCTCCCCCACACCGAGGCCGATAAGGTAGCGCTGCTCGCCAGCGGGCTGGTCGCGTACGGTAACGTGATAGGTCGGGGTGCTCACATGCTCATCGGAGCGGACAAGCACCACCTCAACCTGAACATCGGGCTCGTGGGCCCGACGAGCAAGGGCCGAAAGGGCATGTCCTGGAACCTCACCCACGGCCTTATCCACGCAGCCGATCCTTCCTGGGCAGACGATCGGGTGATGGGCGGTCTCAGTAGCGGCGAGGGCCTGATCTATGCCGTCCGCGACCGCCTGGTTGGCGAGGACGCCGAGGGCAATTCCAAGGTTTTGGACCCTGGCGTAGAAGACAAGAGACTGATGGTGGTCGAGGGCGAGTTCGCGGGACCGCTGCGAACGATGACCCGCGAGGGCAACACGCTCTCCGTCCTCATCCGCCAGGCGTGGGACGGGGGAAAGCTCGCCACCCTCACCAAGAACAGCCCGCTCAAGGCAACCGACGCCCACATCTCCATAATCGCCCACACCACCAAGATCGAGCTGCTAAGGCAACTCTCGGAGACCGACACCCAAAACGGGTTCGCAAACCGCTTCCTTTGGCTACTCGTGCGCCGGAGCAAAAAGCTACCCTTCGGCGGTGGCTGGTCTACCGTGGACGTAGCCCCGCTGATCAGGAAGATCACACCCGCCGTCGAATACGGGCGGAAGCACCGCGAGGTCGTCTGGGGCGAGAGCGCACGCGAGCTGTGGAAAGAGGTCTACGGGGATCTGTCGGAGGGCGAGCCCGGTCTGTTCGGGGCCACCACCTCAAGGGCAGAAGCTCAGACCGTGCGGCTCGCCGCCCTGTACGCCACGCTGGACTGCTCGCCTACAATAGAAAAGCCGCACCTGGAAGCGGCGCTGGCGCTCTGGGACTACGCGGAAGCGTCGGCACTCCTCATCTTCGGCAACGCCACCGGCGACACCGTGGCCGACAGGATCGTGGCCGCCCTAAAAGTGGAGCCAGACGGCCTCACCCGGACAGACCTCTACCATCTGTTCAGCCGGCACAAGAGCCGGACCCGCATAGACCTCGCGCTCGCCCTCCTGGAAAGATTGGGTCGTGTACGGCGCGAGAGGGTAGAGACCGACGGACGACCCGCGGAGCGGTGGTTCCTCAGGTGAGCACGGCGCGAAGGAAGCGAAGGAAGCGAAGAAAAGACGCGTTCGAGGAGGATTGTTTCGCTTACTTCGCTTCCTTCGCAACCGGAGAGGTCGGTGGTATGAGCGCTGAGTGGCCGCGGGCGGCGGTGCTCAAGGATCTGGATTTGGATATGGCGACAGGTGGCGGCCGATGGCGGGCCAGAAAGGTTCAGGAGGACAGGAAGCCGGTTTCCGACAATATCTTTGCGATCTCGGAGAACGTGTCCTTGTCAGAGAGGGCTGCGCGGCCCATCGCGGGGCGGGGCACAGCATCGTCCCTAACTTACGGCTTCCACGCTCCCGCCTACCGGGCGGAGATCAGCTGCCTAACGGCGCTGGGCGTCGAGTCCCTACAGTACGGCGAGAGCGAGAAGGACAGAGAGGACGGGTCCTAAGTGAGTGAGGTAGGTAACAGGGTAGTCGGCGGAGTAGGAGCATCTTGCTCCACCGACACCATTGGGCGAGACAAGGAGGTAGTGAGTTTATGCAGGTGCATCGTGAATGTCTGTTGCTCGTGTTGGCCGAGCAAGAAGCGGCCAAGCTGGAAGCGTTAGAGAACGGCGAGGTGGATGTAGAGAGGCTAAAGGAACGACTCACGAACCTGGTGCCGATGCTTCCCGAGGATGAGCACCGCGACGTGATCGAGATGAGCGTCGCAGCAGCAATCACGAGGGCTGCTCATCATGCGGCTTACCACCCACGCCGCAGGAGGAAGGTTAGGTAACAGCTATCAGTGGGGTGGGAGAGTTCCTACCCCACCAGGAGGATTAGATGGACGGCATCAATTGGGATCACTTCCCTGAACCGTACAATAGGGAGCTACCGTTCTACATCGACAAAGCGCTTCGTAGCCTGAGCTCCGAGGGTGTCGAGATGCTGAACATGCTGCTGGACAATACGCGCCGCCTCACGACCGGCGAGGGGGCTATGCCCCAACCCGACCCCGATGTTCTGGCCGCGCAGTTGGAGCAACTGCCACCATTCGATTTCCAAGCGATCATAGCGCTAACAAAGCACTTGAAGAAGGCGACGGAGGCTGTGATAGAGGAGGCAGAGGGAGAGATCGGCCTCTTCCGGCAGCTTCAGGCGCTCCACGATCGGGCACGCAAGCTCGACCCGACGCTACCTGCGGAGGCGACGATGGGGGAAGCGGTTGAGGTGCTCAACCGCCACGGCGAGCACTTGGGCATCTCCGAAGAGGTGTTGAGGATGAGGTTGGAGTCCAACTCTGACGGCGACGTGAGACTAAGCTACGAGTAGGAAGGACCGATGGAAGCGAAGCCGGAGAACCTCATATGGACCATCCGCACGATCAGGCACATGGGGTTCTCCCTCAACGAGTGCAAGGCGTTCGTGCGGGTGTACAACGCGGTGGACCAAAAAGGGCCTCGCAAGCTCGCGCTCATGTACCTCTCCAGGACCCCGGACCTCCTGCCGGACCTACCGGAGAGGATGCCGTCTCGGGAGTGGGCGGCGATTTTGCTTGGGGCGGAGGACCGCCACAGGCGCGGCGAGATGTCCGAGACCGACTACCGACGGACCCGTTTCGAGCTTCTGAGGTACGCGTACCGCAGGGGCGGGTCCTACCAAGCGTGGTGCGAACGCAAGTCTGTGAACCAGGTACATCTTCCTCTGTGAGGGGTTTGTACGGTCCGCTGACGGGCGTGGGGGTCGCTTCTATGGGGGAGTGTCAGGTAACCTCGGCGACTTCAGCCGCACCTAGACCGCGGTCAGTTGTCGCGCACGAGGGGGAACCCTATGCGGTCGTGTCCGTTCCTGAGTGCGCGTCGGGCTCCTCGTCCGCAGGCGGTTCATCCTTGCTCGTCTCGGCGAACTCGGCGTCGTTTCGGGCAGACCTATCCTCCGTACCAGACTGCGAAAGCAGGTCGCCGGTCTCCGACAACACCCTCAAGATCTTGGTCGCACCGTCCTTGTCGAGGCCCAGTGTGGGAGCTGTCTTGGGCGTGGACTCAGCTTCGTTGATGCGTTCGGGCCTGAGGCGCTTACGATCGTAGCTCTCCGGATACCTACGTTCCAGCATCCAAGCCGCAGCCTTCCAGTCGCGACGTGCCGCCTTGTTTATCGTGGTCAGCCACCCCATCGCCGCCTCGCCCTGCGCCTTTTTTATATGGTCAAAGAACTCAACAAACTGGTCGGTGATCTCCTCAGGTTCCGTACCGCGCTCCTCCATCTGCTCCATAACCCTTTGGGCGCGTTTCTTCCAGTTCAGGAACGTCTGGTAGGAGATACCTGCACAGGCGCAGGCATCCTTGTAGGTAGCCCCTACGGAGATCGCATGAACCAACCTCTCCTCCACCTCCGGGGTGAGCTTCGTCGGTCTAGCCATCAGTTGGGGAGCCTCTCAACGGTTATCGGTCCTCCGCAGTATGAGTCTATCGCACATGCGTTCTGTACCGCCTCCTCAGGATCAGCACCTATAAACAACGTGCCCAAAGCGGCCCGCGCCCCAATCGAATGGAGGTGATCCGATCCGTGGTTGACCGAAGTATAGAACGCGAAGACCCGTTCGCGTTCTATCGTTTCGTCCAGATGCTCGCTGACGACTTCGAAGAAGAGTTCGGTCACGCAGTTCCCGAGTAGCTGGAACGACTGATCGCTCACAGGCTCGGACAGATGAACCTGACCGAGCGAGAGTTGTCCGAGTTCACGTCGAGGTCTCGGATGGTCGTTCGGGACGGAGCGTGCTTGACGGTCTGCGTCGCGCATCGGGTCGCATGCGGGGCAGGGAGTGAGCAGGGAGCGGGGGTCTTCGGACCCCCAGCCCCACCAGGGCCAGGACCCCGACCGGGATGAGTGTCCCCTGTGCTACCGGGCGATCGTCTACATCGGCTGTCTCGTCCCCCACTCCGAGTCGGGAACCGAGGTGGCGGTGATGGTGGGTGTTCCGTGTCGGCGGTGCCAGGGATCAGAAGAGGGGAAGTCGAGGTGAGCGAGGTGAGTACCCCATACGAGAAGCTCAAAGAGCTACAGCAAGCCGTTCGAGAAGCGGAAGGCCGAAAGCCAAGCCTAAAAGAGCTTCTGGCACTCTCCCCGAACCGCGACCCGTTCAACGCTGGCAGCAAGGCAGACGTAGCGAAGGCCGAATGGTTCGCCCAGGCGCTTGGCGACGCCAACGGTGCGCACCTCAGGCGCGTCCACTACCGCCTCGTCGCTCGTGGCGACGTGATAAGGCCAGACGGTCAGCTCTACGAGAACAACAAGAAGAGTTGGGAGTACCTCAACGACGCCAGCCGCCTCGCCCGCTATCTCGTGAAGGTGGCCCCGGAGCGCCTGGTGGACAGGCGCAACCCGGCTGCAACGGTCCACATGACCCGCTACAGTGGCCTCTTCGATGACGAGTGGTCGCACGAGATCGAGACACCTTCTCTGGACCGCATCCCCACCGACCTCGGCAACGAGGACACCGACCTTGTGGCGGTAGAGGCGGAGCTTTCCGAGTACGCTTACCAGTACGAGAACGGGCTACAGCCCTATCACGTCGAGGTGTGGGCCGAGAAGACCACCATGAACGACATCCTCGCGCCGCTGTGCGACGAACTCGGGGTTAACTTCGTCCCTGGTGCCGGATACCAGTCGATAACCGCGATGGTGACGCTTCTCAGGGAGCGGGTCACCCGCCTCGGGAAGCCGACGCGAATCCTGTATGTGAGCGACTATGACGCGGCGGGCCGGAACATGCCGAAGCAGATGGCCCGGCACATCGAGTTCTGGTCCGAGAAGTATGCGCCCGAAGGCGCAGACATCCGCGTAGAGCCTATCGTCATGACCGCCGAGCAAGCCGCTGACTACCCAGCAGCCCCCGACTCTGGCGCGGTCGAACTCGATGCTATGGAAGAACTCACACCCGGTCGCCTGGGGCGCATCGTGCGCGATCACATCGAAGTGTTCCGCGACCTCGACCTCCCCGAGAAGGTCGAAGATACGTGCACGGAGGCGGAAGAGGCGTTACAAACCGCCGTGGACGATGCCATCGCCGATGACCTGGATGCGGTCGAGGAGATCAAGGCGGAAGCGGAGGTGATCTACGGCTTCTACAGGGAGCGCCTCGGCGCCCTCGCAGCCGAACTCGACACCGAACTCGCGCCCCTCGACGAGCGCCTCAGAAACGTACAGCAAGCCGTTCGAGAAAAAATCGAGGCGTTGGAGCCAGACTTGCCAGACCTACCAGAGCCGGAGACGCCCGAGGCCGAAGGCGCTTCCTTCGACTGGCTCTTCGAGTCGGGCCGCGAGTACCGGGAGCAACTCGAACACTACAAGCGAGACGACGAGGACGAGTAGCTCAGGAGTTCCAGCAGGACGACGGTCCTCCTCGTCTATCCCGAGGTCCCGTTAGCCGACACCACAGGCGGCATATCGGACGGCTCACGTAACCGTGCGTGCGCTATGCACCGAGGAGCATAACCATCCATCGCCACAAGATGTAGTCCCCGGTCACATACCCCCGGTCGCTCAGAGGACCTCAAAGTGGCCGCTAGCCCCGGCCCTATGCGACCGGCTGCATGTGGACTTCGGAGAATACCCCTTCTACGTACTTAAGTGAATAAGGCTGTCTACAGCACGTTGGCAGCTAGGTTTCTGCCTCAATGAGTTCCTTGATGTTTCGAATGCTCTGCTGTACCAGGCCGCTCATGTGATCCTTCATCGATTCATCGATCGGCATCTCGGCAGAGATCGTTAGCCGCGTGCGACCCTCACCAACCTCCTCGAAGGTGGCCCTTCCGGGAATCTCCATAGGCCCCTCTCGCGTGACGGTCCCGAAAGCCCGGTTGGGCTCATACTCCACAACTTCCATCGTGCCTTCC
>Ga0126307_10002338_pt1 | contig 12775 bp, 14 predicted proteins | sample Plot28_FD_89955 | JGI IMG/M metagenome (GOLD analysis project Ga0126307, IMG submission 89955) | Serpentine soil microbial communities from UC McLaughlin Reserve, CA, USA - Plot28 | ecosystem: Environmental > Terrestrial > Soil > Grasslands | place: USA: UC McLaughlin Reserve, Lake County...
CCGGGTGCTGGGCCTACGCCGTCGACGGGCTGGTCGGCGCGACGCCCGAGCTGCTGGTCAGCCGCGACGGCGACCAGCTGTTCTCCAGGGTGCTCGCCGGCACGATGCCGCGCGGCGGCGCGGAAGACGGAGGCCGGGTGGCCGAGCTGGTGGGCTCGGCCAAGGACCAGCAGGAGCACCGTTACGCGGTCGAGTCGCTGGTCGAGGCGCTCGGGCCGCACGTGACGGGCCTGCTGGCCCCGGCCGAGCCCGGCGTGCTCGAGCTCTCGAACGTCTCCCACCTGGTCACCGACGTGACGGCTCGGCTGGACGACTCGTCGCACGTGCTCGACCTGTTGGCCGCCCTGCACCCGACCGCAGCGGTCGGAGGCACCCCGCGGGAGGCCGCGCTCAGGGCGATCGCGGAGCTCGAGGGCATGCACCGCGGCCGCTACGCCGGCGCGACCGGCTGGGTCGACGCGGCGGGTGACGGCGAGTGGGGCCTGGCCCTGCGCTGCGCGCAGGTCAGCGGCCGCACCGCCCGGCTGTTCGCCGGGTGCGGCATCGTCGGCGCCTCCGACCCCGACGCCGAGGTGCTCGAGGCGCAGGCCAAGTTCGTGCCGGTGCGCGACGCCCTCGAGGGCAGCTGACCCACCGACTCGGGTCGCACAGCCAGCCGGGCAGCGAGCGCCGACCCCGGCCGGGCCGGTGACCCACCATGATCGTTTGCGACATCCGCCGCTACGACACGGCGACACGTCGGCGTGTCGACGCGACCAACGCCGCAAACGATCAGGCGGTTGGGCGCCCCTGGACTGGTGGACCGCTGGGGAGCGCGACGTGGGGACGCCCTCGAGGGCCGCTGACCCGCCTGCAGGTCAGGTAGCGGTCCCGTCCTCCTCGACCTCGGCGACGATGACGGCCGCCGCCTCGGCGCTCACCGCGTGGCGGGCGATGTTCTGGTAGCCCTCGAGGCCGCGCTCCAGCCGCTCGACCATCCGGTCCTCGGCGATCGCGATGATCGCCGACGTCCCGGGCTGGAGGCTCTCGCCGACGGCCTTGAGGTCCTCGTCGCGGAAGCCCTTGTCCCGGATCTTCCCCCAGATGCCGCCCCCGGCCCCGCCGACCGCCGCGCCGACGATCAGGCTCGGCGGGAAGATCAGGCCCACCAGCCCGCCGGCGATCGCGCCGCGCTTGGCCCACTTCTTGCCGCTGGGGTCGGCCGTCTCCTCGAACTTCACCTTGCCGTCCGTGCTGCGCACGACGACGACGGCGTCGATCAGGTCGATCGACCCCTCGCGGTCCATCGCCCGGAAGTCCTTCAGGGCGGCAGCGGCCCGGCCCTCGCCCTCGAACGCCGCCACGAACACCTGCACCTGGTTCTCTGTCATGGCTCTCGCCTCCTCGCCTCGGACGCTAGGCACCCTCGGGTGGTGCCGCGTCACCCGGATCGGATGAGGGGGCGGACGCGTTCGGGCTGCCGGAGCGAGGCTCAGAACGTCCATGCGATGAGCCGGGTGAGGGGCTCCGGCGTGCCGCCCGCCGCCGTGTAGGCCCGCACCGCCGCCGCGTTGTCGTCGTCGGTGAGCACCCACATGCCGTAGCACCCGCGGTCGCGGGCCACCTCGGCCAGCGCCGTGACGAGGGCCCGGCCGATCCCCCTGCCCCGGGCGGCCTCGTCGACCGCGAGCTCATAGAGGAACATCTCGGTCCCCTTGTCCGGGTGGGTCGTCTCGACCCCGGACACCATGCCGACCGGGTGGTCGGGCCGGTCCTCGTCGTAGGCCAACAGCAGGTGGTGCCCCGGCTCGGCCAGGAACCGCGCCGTGGCGTCGGGCCGCGCGGGGCCGTCGAAGAGGTGTTCGGCGGCGACCACGGTGGCGTCGTCGCCCGGCTCCATCCGCCGGATCGTGGTCACGGCAGCGCCGCCGTCACGGCCGCCCTCATCCGCTGGTGCAGGTCCCGGGTGGCCGACCGGTCGGTGCGCACCTCCACGACCCGGATGCCGCACGGCGCGTCCAGGGCGGCGACCAGCTCGTCGGTCGAGCTGCCGAGGACGTACGCCGTCGAGGTGGCCCGGCAGAGGGCCTCCAGGTCCACGCCGTGCGGGGTCCCGAAGACCCGCTCGAAGGTCGCGGCGTGCTCCGGCGCCCCCTGCTCCAGCAGCGTGAACAGCCCGCCCCCGTCGTCGTTGACCACGACGAGCGTGAGGTCCGGCCGGGGCTCGCCGGGCCCGATCACCAGGCCGGTGCTGTCGTGCAGGAACGTGAGGTCCCCCATCAGCGCGTACGCCGGGCCGCCGTGGCCGAAGGCGGCGCCCACGGCTGTGGAGACCGTGCCGTCGATGCCGGACGCACCGCGGTTGGCCAGGACTCTCGGCGGGTGCGGCCACGGGCCGGCGAGGTCGAGGTCCCGGACCGAGCTCGAGGAGCCGGCGACGAGCAGCCCGTCCGGGGGGACGGCTGCCGCGACCGCTCGGGCGACGGCCGGGCCGGACAGCGGCTGGTCGGCGAGCACCCGGTCGACGGCCGCGGACGCGGCGGCATCGGCCGACCGCCATCGCTCCAGCCAGTCGCCGGCCGGAGTGCCGGTGACCGACGGTGTCGTCGGGTCGTCGCGCAGCCGGAAGACGTCGACGTCCTCGCGGGCGAGCAGTCTGGTGACCGGACGCGACAGTGTCGGCCGGCCCGCGACGACCACCCGCTCGATGTCGTCGGCGAGGGAGTCGAGCAGCAGCCGGTAGGTGCCGACCGCGTTCGGCCCGCCGCGGTGCCCGGAGCTCGGCTCTGCCAGCAGCGGCCAGCCGCCCGCCTCGGCCAGTCCGCGCGCGTCGGCCATGGCCTGGTCGCCCGCCACGACGACGGTCCGGCCGCCGGCGGCGAGGGGCAGGTAGCCCCACGAGCGCCGGCCGCCGGTGACCACCCGGCCGATCTCGGGCCGGGCGTCGAGAGCGTCGAGGGCGTCGAGGGCGTCCTTGCTGCTGGCGTCGGCCGCGTCGTCGGCCGCGTCGTCGGAGGGGACCAGCGGCTCGCGGAAGGCGACGTTGAGGTGCACCGGCCCGTCGACCCCGTGACCGAGAGCCCGGTCGACCAGGGTGCGCCAGCGGCCGGGACCGGCGTCGGTGTCGACCGACAGGTCGTAGAAGAAGCGCACCGACGCCCCGTAGAGCCGGACCTGGTCGATGGTCTGGTTGGCCCCGACGCCGCGCAGCTCCTCGGGCCGGTCGGCGGTGAGGACGACGAGCGGCACCCGCGAGTAGTCGGCCTCGACGACGGCCGGGTGCAGGTTGACGGCGGCCGTCCCCGAGGTGGTCACGACCGGCACCGGGAGCCCACTCGCCTTGGCCAGCCCAAGCGCCAGGAAGCCGGCGGTCCGCTCGTCGATGCGGACGTGCAGCCGCAGCCGGCCGGCCCGGTCGGCGTCGTGCAGCGCGAAGGACAGCGGCGCGCTGCGCGAGCCCGGCGACAGCACCGCCTCGCGCACCCCGGCCCGGACCAGCTCGTCGACGAGGACCGTGGCCAGCGCTGTCGACGGGTTCACGACGAGCCACCCTCGGCGGCCAGGGCCTCGACCCGGCGGAGCCGGTCGGTCCACCGGGCGGCTGTCCGGTCGTCGGCGGTCACCGCGTCGAGCAGGTCGGGCTCCGGTCGCACGACGGGCAGCATGCCGTCGACGACCGTCAGCGGCGCAGAGGTCACGTCGCCGTCCAGCAGCGCCAGCGTGGCCAGCCCGCACGCGTAGGGCAGCTCCGGCAGCGCAGCCGCCAGCGCCAGCCCCGCGGCGATGCCCACCGACGACTCGAGCGCCGACGACACCACCACAGGCAGCCCGATGTCCTCGGCGATCCGCAGGCAGGCGGCCACCCCGCCGATCGGCTGCACCTTGAGCACCGCGACGTCGGCGGCCCCCAGCCGGGCCACCCGGAGCGGGTCCTCGGCCCGGCGGATCGACTCGTCGGCGGCGACCGGCACGTCGACCTGACGGCGTACGGCCGCGAGCTCCTCCACCGTCGCGCAGGGCTGCTCGACGTACTCCAGCCCGCCGGCCGCCCGGTCGAGCTCGCGGGTGCGACGCACGGCGGTTTCGACGCCCCAGAGGCCGTTGACGTCGACGCGGATGCGACCGGCCGGTCCCAGCGCGTCACGGACGGCGGCCACCCGCTCGACGTCGGCGCTCTCCGGCTGGCCGGGCTCGGCGACCTTGACCTTGGCGGTGCGGCAGCCGGCGGAGGCGCGCACGACCTCGGCCGCCTGCTCCGGCCCGACCGCCGGCACCGTGACGTTGACCGGCACCCGGTCCCGCACCGCCGCCGGCCACGACCCGTCCGCAGCCGCGCGGGCGGCCAGCAGCCAGGGCACGCACTCGGCGTCGGAGTAGTCCTCGAAGGGCGACCACTCGCCCCAACCGGCGGCTCCCCGCAGCAGTACGCCGTGCCGCCGGTCGATGCCGCGGAAGCGGGTACGCATCGGGATCGACCAGACCCGCACGTCCGCCATGCGCCTATCCTCGCCGACGTGCCGTTCGACCCCGCCGCCTGGGAGCAGGTCCCCGGCTTCGACCTCACCGACATCACCTACCACCGAGCGGTGGTGGACGGTCCCGGTCGCGGCACGGTGCGGGTCGCGTTCGACCGGCCGGAGGTGCGCAACGCCTTCCGGCCGCACACCGTCGACGAGCTGTGGCGGGTGCTCGACCACGCGCGCCGCAGCCCGGATGTCGGCTGCGTGCTGCTGACCGGCAACGGCCCGTCGCCCAAGGACGGCGGCTGGGCCTTCTGCTCCGGCGGCGACCAGCGGATCCGCGGCCGCAGCGGCTACCAGTACGCCGAGGGGGACACCGCGGACAGCATGACGCCGGCCGACTCGGCGCGGGTCAAGGCCGAGGGCGGCCGGCTGCACATCCTCGAGGTGCAGCGGCTGATCCGCACGATGCCCAAGGTTGTCGTCGCGGTCGTCGACGGGTGGGCGGCCGGCGGAGGGCACTCGCTGCACGTCGTGTGCGACCTGACGATCGCCTGCTATGAGCACGCGCGCTTCAAGCAGACCGACGCCGACGTGGGCTCCTTCGACGCGGGCTACGGGTCGGCCTACCTCGCGCGGATGGTCGGCCAGAAGGTCGCGCGCGAGATCTTCTTCCTCGGCCGGACGTACGACGCGGAGACCATGCAGCGGATGGGAGCCGTCAACCTGGTGGCCGGTCACGACGACGTCGAGGCGACGGCGCTCGAGGTCGCTGCGGAGGTCAACGGCAAGAGCCCGACCGCGCAGCGGATGCTGAAGTTCGCCTTCAACCTGGTGGACGACGGGCTGATGGGTCAGCAGGTCTTCGCCGGTGAGGCGACCCGGCTGGCCTACATGACCGACGAGGCCGTCGAGGGGCGCGACTCGTTCCTCGAGAAGCGCGACCCGGACTGGTCGGCCTACCCCTGGTACTACTGACCTCGTGACCTACGACTCCGGCGTCGAGCTGCGGACCCTCGGTCGCGAGGAGTTCGCGGCCTACCGCGAGCGGTCGATCCCGGCCTACGCCGACGAGGTCGTGCGTGCCCGGGGCGTCGACCGGCGCACGGCGCTGCGCACCGCGGAGGAGTCCTTTCCGCCCAGCCTCGAGGCCGTCGCCGAGACCGGCCAGTGGATCTTCCGTGCGGTGCACGCCGGCGTGGACGTGGGCTGGCTGTGGCTGGGGCCGCCGCCGATGGGCGGGCCGGGTCTCTACGTCTACGACATCGAGGTCGACGAGGAGCACCGCGGGGAGGGGCTCGGCCGGGCCATCATGCTGGCGGCCGAGCAGGTGGTGCGGGAGTCCGGCCACGACCGGCTCGGCCTCAACGTCTTCGGCTGGAACTCCCGGGCCGAGTCGCTCTACCGGTCCTTGGGCTACCAGGTCATGTCGACGCAGATGGCCAAGGCACTCGGCAACGAGATGCTCGACGGCGACCTGCCCGACGGCGACACCACCGTGGACGGCGGGCGCTGACCCGCGCACTGCACGGCGTCACCGCCCCGACCGGCGACGCGGTGCTCACCTCGCTGCTGCCCGCGCTGGCGGCCGTCCTGGACGGCGCCGGTCCCGCGCTGCTGCCGCTGCCGACCGGAGGGTCCCGCGGCGAGGTGCTCGCGGCGATGGACCTGACCCAGCCGCTCGAGCGCGACGACGTTGCGCTGGTCGTTCCGACGTCCGGGTCGACCGGCGAGCCCAAGGGCGCGATGCTCACCGCCGACGCGCTGCGGCACTCCGCACGGGCGACGCACCAGCGGCTGGGCGGCGACGGCCAGTGGCTGCTCGCCCTGCCGGTCACCCACGTCGCGGGGCTGACCGTGCTGGTGCGGTCACTGGTCGCGCGCACCCGCCCCGAGGTGCTCGACCTCTACGGCGGCTTCGACGTGGCGGCCTTCGTCGCGTCGACCGGGCGGCTTGACGGCGGGGCGCGGCACTACGCGTCGCTCGTGCCGACCCAGCTGCGGCGGCTGCTCCAGGCCGGACACGAGGCGGTCGGGTCGTTGACGACGTACGACGCGGTGCTCGTCGGCGGCGCCGCGCTCAGCCGGCGCCTGCACGACCGTGCGGTCGCTGCGGGGGTGCGGGTGGTGACGACGTACGGGATGTCGGAGACGTGCGGCGGCTGCGTCTACGACGGCCGGCCGCTGGACGGCGTCGAGGTGCGGCTGCGCGACGACGGGCGGATCGAGCTCGGCGGGCCGACGGTCTTCGCCGGCTACCGACTGCGGCCCGACCTCACCGCGGCGGCGCTCGTCGACGGCCGGCACGTGACCCAGGACATCGGGCGCCTCGCCGACGACGGTCGGCTGGAGATCCTCAGCCGGGCCGACGACGTCGTCATCTCGGGCGGCGAGAACGTGCCGACCGGCCTGGTCGAGCAGGTCATCGGCGACCACCCGGGCGTCGCGGCGGTCGCCGTGGTCGGCGTGCCCGACGACGAGTGGGGACAGCGCGTGGTCGCCGTGGTGCAGGCCACCGTCGCGTCCGCGGCGCCGACGCTCGAGGAGCTGCGGACGTACGCCGCCGAGAGGCTCGCCCCGGCCGCCTTCCCCCGCGAGCTGGTGGTGCTCGGCGTGCTGCCGCTGCTGCCCTCGGGCAAGCTCGACAAGAACGCGGTGCGTAGCCTCGTCGCCGCCCGGCACTGAGCCCGGGCACCGAGTCGAGTCAGGGCACCGAACCGGCACCGAACCGGCACCTAACCGGCACCGATCCGGCACCGAGCCAGACCAGGGAGACCGATGGCGACCGCGGCACAGTGGGTCGAGGGGGCCCGGCCGAGGACGCTGCCGGCCGCGGTGGCGCCGGTCGCGGCCGGGACCGGCGCGGCCGCGGCGGCGGACGGTTTCCGGCTCGGGCCGGCGCTGCTCGCGCTGCTGGTCGCGCTGGCCCTGCAGGTCGGGGTGAACTACGCCAACGACTACAGCGACGGCATGCGCGGCACGGACGCCGACCGGGTCGGGCCGTTGCGACTCGTCGGGTCCGGGGTGGCGCCTCCGTCGGTGGTGAAGGCGGCGGCGCTGGCCGCCTTCGCGGTGGCCGGGCTGGCCGGGCTGGTGCTCGCGGCGCTGTCGTCGTGGTGGCTGGTGGCTGCCGGTGCCGCGTGCCTGCTGGCCGCCTGGTTCTACACCGGCGGCCGGTCGCCCTACGGCTACCGCGGGCTCGGCGAGGTCTCCGTCTTCGTCTTCTTCGGCCTGGTCGCGACGGTCGGGACGACGTACGTCCAGGCGCTCGAGGTCACGGTGGTGTCGGTGCTGGCCGGCATCGGCTGCGGGTCGCTGGCCTGCGCGCTGCTGGTGGCCAACAACCTGCGGGACCGGCCGAAGGACGAGGGCGTCGGAAAGCGGACCCTTGCCGTGCGGCTCGGCGACCGCCGGACCCGACTGCTCTACGCCGGCCTGATGGCGCTGCCGTTCGTCGTGCTGCCGCAGGTCGCGGCCTACGAGCCGTGGGCGCTGCTCGCCCTGTTCGCGGCGCTGCTCGCGGTGCCGCCGGTCCTCGCCGTCGGCCGCGGCGCTTCCGGTCGGTACCTGGTCCCGGTGCTCAAGGCGACCGGGCTGACGCTGCTCGGGTACGGCGTCCTGCTCGGCGTCGGCCTCAGCCTCGGCTGACCCCTGCCAACTGCTCGTGGACCCGGTCGAGCCACTCGGTGACCATGGCGCGCAGCAGCCCGGGCTGCTCATGGGGCAGCGCATGGCCGGCCCGGTCGAGCACGGCGAAGGTGGCGCGCGGGTAGTGCTCGAGGAGGTCCCACGCTCCCGCGTAGCCGACGGCCGAGTCCTGACGCCCGGTCACCACGAGGGTCGGGTGCCGGTAGGGTTCCGCGTCCTCGGGTCGGGCGGTCAGCTCCCAGCGCTCACCGATCCGCTGCAGCGCGGACTGGTCGGCGAGCAGTCCGGCCGGCGCGACGTACGTGTCGTACCGCTCGACGGTCTCGGGCGTCCGCACGACGAAGTAGTCGCGGAAGTCGTCGTCACCGAGGCCGGCAGAACCGAAGCCGACGCCCGGCCTCGGCACGTCGCGGATGCCGGGCAGCAGGGGGCAGAGCAGAGCGAGACCGACGACCTGCTCCGCGCGACGCAGGGCGACCGCCTGCGCGTAGTAGCCACCCGCCGAGTGCCCGACCACGAGCAGCTGCTGGTCACTGACGACCTCCTCGACGAAGGCGAGGAGGACGTCGAGGACGTCGTCCGCACCCCGGACCGTCTCCGGAGCAGGCGTCAGTCCCATCCCTGGCAGGTCGGGGTAGATCCGCCGGTACCCCGGCAGGCCCTCGAAGACCGGCTCGAGGCAGGCCATCACCTCGCGGTGGTCGACCCCCGCCCCGTGCAGCACCAGGACCGGCAGTCCATCGCCGTGCTCGACGGAGAACACCGACACCGCGCCCGCTGACTGGTCCACACGCCCACGCTCGCACGCATCGTTGACACCGGCGAGGGCGGTCGTCAGAGCTGGTGCAGGGTCAGGTCGGTCAGGGAGCCCTCGCGCACGCTGGCGGTGAGGTAGGTGTGGTGCGGCTGACGCCGGCGGTCGGTCGGCGACCCGGGGTTGAGCAGGCGCATCCCACGCGGGGTCACGGTGTCCCAGGGGATGTGGCTGTGCCCGAAGACCAGGACGTCGAGCCCGGGGTGGGCAGTGTCGCAGCGCCTCTCCCGGCCGGTCGCCTGCCCCGTCTCGTGCACGACGCCGAGCCGGAGTCCGTCGAGGTCGACGCGGGCCACCTCGGGCAGCCGGGCCCGGATCTCTGCCCCGTCGTTGTTGCCGTGGACGCCGACCAGCCACCCCGCCCTCGCTTGGACCTCGTCGACGAGCGACGCGTCGACCCAGTCACCGGCGTGGACCACCACGTCGACCGTGTCGACGAGCCGCCAGACCTCGTCGGGCAGGGTGCGGGCCCGGCGCGGCACGTGGGTGTCAGCGATCAGCAGCACCTGCACCTCTCCACCTTGCCCGGCCACCGCGCGGGAACACCGGACCGGCTCAGGCGGCGAGCAGGTCGGCCGGTTGCACGAGCGAGGGGCCGGCGCGGCGCTCCACCAGGACCGACGTGCCGAGCACCACCAGGCCGACGACCGCCAGTCCAGCGCCGACCACGGCGGGCGACGTGTAGCCCCAGCCGGCCGCGATGACGACGCCCCCGAGCCAGGCGCCGAGGGCGTTGGCCAGGTTCAGCGCCGAGTGGTTGAGCGTGACCGCCAGCGCCTTGCCGTCACCGGAGACGTCGAGCAGCCGGGCGGTGATCGCGGGCAGCGACATCGACATGACGACGCCGAGGGCGGTCGCGGTCGCCGCCGCCGTCACGGCGCCGTGCGCGGTGACCGTGAAGAGCAGGAGGGTGCCCACGGTCAGCACCGGACCGATCACGAGGGTCCGCAGCACCGACCGGTCGGCGAGGTGGCCGCCGGCGACCGTGCCGATCGTCATCCCGACGCCGAGGAGCGCCAGCACGATCGGCACCTGCGCGTCGGTGTAGCCGCTGACCTCGGTGAGCGTCACGGCGATGTAGCTGTAGACCGCGAAGAAGCCGCCGAAGCCGACCGCGCCTATGAGCAGCGTCAGCCAGACCAGCGGCCGACGCAGCGCGCTGAGCTCGCGTCGCGGGCTCGCGCCGTCGGCGCCGACCCGGGGGACCGACACCTCCACGGCCAGCACGGTGACGGCGGCGATGACCACCACGACGACGTACGCCGAGCGCCAGCCCAGGGCCTGCCCCAGCAGGGTCGTCAACGGGACGCCCACGATGTTCGCGACCGTCAGCCCGGTCATGGTCGACGCGACGGCGCGGGCCCGGCGGCCGGGCGGCACCAGAGCGGCGGCGACGACGGCGGCGAAGCCGAAGTAGGCCCCGTGCGGCAGGCCGCTGAGGAAGCGGGCGCCGACGAACATCGAGAAGGTCGGCGCCAGGGCGGACAGGAGGTTGCCCACCCCGATCGCGACGGCGAGGAAGAGCAGCAGCCCCTTGCGCGGCAGCCGGGCGGCGAGCACGGCGAACAGCGGCGCGCCGATGACCACGCCGAGCGCGTAGGCGGAGATGGCGTGGCCGGCCGTCGGGACGGAGACGCCGAGGTCGTCGGCGACGTCGGGCAGCAGACCCATGCTCGCGAACTCCGTGGTGCCGATGCCGAAGCCGCCGAGCGCCAGAGCGGTGAGGCTCACCCAGACCGGCACGCACCGGCCGCGCACGCCGTTGCGGCGCGGCAGGGAGATCGGCCCGGCGTCAGGGACGGCGGTGGCAGGGCTCGCGGACACCCAGGTGCCAATGCGGCTCGGCACCGGTTCCATTCCGTCGTCCGCCAGATCGTCCGCCCTCTCGGACCGACTCGGCAGGAACGCTGCGGTGTCAGGCAGGAACTCGACGCTCCTCCATGAGTCCGACGGGTGTGTCATCCGGGTCGGCGACGAAGGCCATCCACAGCTCGGTGTCCCCGTCGCGGTTGACCAGGTGCGCCCCCGAGATCCGCCGAGCGCCGCGACCCGTGACCTCCGCCAGGGACGCGTCGACGTCCGCCACCCGGTAGTAGACGACCGGCCGGGAGCGGAACCGCTCGTCCTCCGGCACGCCGAGGTAGAGCCGCACGCCGCCCGCGTCGAAGAACGCCATCGGCTGCCCTGGCACGGTGAACAGGTGCCTCAGCCCGAGCACGTCGCGGTAGAACCGGACCGACTCGTCGAGGTCGTTGACGCTCACGTGCAGCTGCCCGATGCCCTGGATCTCACTGGTCATCGCAAGTCCTCCCGCCGGTCGACACCGAACATGGAATACTTCAGGTGCTGAACTGTCAAGTGATTCATGCTGTTAACTGTTCGGCATGAGCCCGGACCTGCCCCCGCTCCCCGCTGGAGTCCCGCGCAACAGCAGGCACCGGGTCGCGAACGCCTTGAACAGCACAGCGATCCACGTCCTGCGCAGCGCCCGGACGGTCGACCGGGAGACGGGACTGAGCGCCGAGCGGCTGTCACTGCTCTCGGTGCTCGTCTTCGGCGGACCGGCCACGATGTCGTCGCTCGCCCGCGCCGAGCAGGTGAGCCGACCGGCCATCACCCGCACCGTCAGGGCACTCGAGCAGGCCGGGCTGGTCCGCCGTGACGAGGTCGCGGAGGACCGGCGGCAGAGCCGGGTGTCGGCCACCTCGGCCGGGCGCCGGCTGCTGGAGGCCGGGCGGCGGGCCCGCATCGAGCGGCTGGCCGGGGTCCTCGAGGACGCCCACCCGGAGGAGCTCGCCGAGCTGGACCGCGCGCTCGCCGTCGTGCGGCGGGCGCTGCGCGCCACCACGTCGCGCGCCACCACGTCGCGCGCCACCACGTCGCGCCGCTGAGGGTCAGGACAGCGCGGGGTCCTCCGCGACCCGGCCTTCCCACTTGGTGGACAGCACGACGGTCGTGCGGGTGCGGGCCACGCCGCGGATGGCGCGCAGCCGCGACAGCGTGCTCTCCAGGGCGGGGACGTCGGCCACCCGCACCTTGATCAGGAAGCTCTCGTCGCCCGCGACGAACCAGCAGTCCTCGATCTCCTCGACCTTCTCCAGCGCGCGGGTGACGACGTCCTGGTCGGAGGTGTCCGACAGGTGCACGCCGACGAGGGCGGCAACCGAGCGGCCGAGCGCGACCGGGTCGACCACGGCGTGGTAGCCGAGGACCACGCCGTCGCGCTCGAGCCGGGCCACCCGCTCGGTGACGCTCGGCCCGGAGAGGCCGACCGAGCGGCCCAGCTCGGCCCAGGAGGACCGGGCGTCCTGCCGGAGAGCTTGGACCAGGGCCCAGTCGATGTCGTCCACGGCTCGGAACCCTTCAGAGGGAAGAAAGTTAGCCGATGGGGAGTTGACACCATAGAATCAAAGGTAAGTGGTCCACAAGGCCTAAGAAAGAAGGAACCGTGTTCACGCTCGACCTGGCCCGCGCCCACATCCGTGAGCTGCAGCGTGCGGCCGACGACCACCGTCGCAACCACCCGGCCGGCTCGCCCCGGCGCCGTCGGCTCGGCGGCCGGCGCCGCTGACCCCCCCCGTCTGTCGGGCCGCCCGCGCGAGCGGCTGGCCGCGACGTACCCTGGCGATGGAGGATGCCGCTTTCATGCTGAAGGTCCTGCTCTACCTGCTGCCGCTTGCGCTGGCGATCTACGCCCTCGTCGACCTGGTCCAGACCAAGGACGACGAGATCCAGGGCCTGCCGAAGCTCGCGTGGGTCGGCCTGATCGTCGTGTTCTGGGTGATCGGTCCGATCGCCTGGCTGCTCGCCGGCAAGCGCGGCGGACGGTCGTTCCTGCCCGACCCGCAGGCCCGGGCAGCCGGGGGCCCGACGC
>Ga0126307_10002339_pt1 | contig 12773 bp, 10 predicted proteins | sample Plot28_FD_89955 | JGI IMG/M metagenome (GOLD analysis project Ga0126307, IMG submission 89955) | Serpentine soil microbial communities from UC McLaughlin Reserve, CA, USA - Plot28 | ecosystem: Environmental > Terrestrial > Soil > Grasslands | place: USA: UC McLaughlin Reserve, Lake County...
CGACCAGAACGCGAGCTCGGCGACGAGGAAGAGCCCGGCGGCGACGAAGCCGGCACCCGGATCGAGGTCGCGATCCGAAAGCACGAGCGCGAGCGCGTAGGCGCCGCCGAGAGAGGCGACACCCCAGGCCACGAGCGCGGCCGACGCCCGGGCGAGCGCCGCGACGACGAAGAGCACGCCGAGTATGCCGAGCGGCGTGGCGTCGGCGTCCACCACGGCCGGGTAGACGGCGAGCGCCCCGGCCAGCGCGAGCGCCCCGGCAGCGGCGGCTACGCGCGGACGGCTCTCGCTCCCCGCCTGAACGAGCGCACCTCCTCCAGGGCGGCCTGCAGGGACTCGCCGTCCCGCCACGGCACCACGGGAACGCCGACCCGCTCGTACTCGGCCCGCAGCGCCTCGCGGCGCAGGCGCCAGAGCCGGAATGCCAGCTGCTCGAGCTCCTCGGGACCCGGGTCGACGTACGGTGCGGGGTCGATCTCGATCACCGCGAGATCGAAGCCGCGCCGGCGGAGGTCGATCAGCGCGGAAATGGCCCGCTTGTCGATCAGCGGTGTGAGCGCGACGATCAGCGCCTTCGGCGGCAGCGTCCGTGCGGGGATGACGTCGAGGTCCTTCCAGGCGTAGTTCAGCAGAATCTCCGTGTCGAGCAGCGAATCCACGATCCGGTAGAGCTGGACGACGCCGGTGGCCGGGATCAGCCAGTTGAGGACGCCGCCGAAGCTGACGAGGCCGACGCGGTCCTTGTGCCGCAGATACCGCTCGGCGAGCGAGCCGGCCGCCCCGACGGCGAGGTCGAGCGTCCCGGGCCCCGCGCGGCGTACCTCGGCGAAGGAGTCCAGGAAGAGCACGATGTCGGCGTTCCGTTCGGGGTGCGCCTCGTTCACCCACAGCGCGTTGCGACGCGCGCTCGCACGCCAGTTCACGCGGCGCAGCCGGTCGCCGGGCGCGAACGGCCGCAGGTCGGCGAACTCGATCCCCTCGCCGCGTGCGCGTGCGACCTGGTTGCCCGCGAAGACCTGCGTCTCCTGCGGCCTGAGCAGGGCGCGAAGCGTCTCGGCGTGCGGGTACACCTTGAGCGGCAGTGTCGGCTCGAGCTGGTGATCGTGGACGAGGACGCCGAAACCGTCATGGGCGCGTAGGTGGACGCCGCCGAGGACGTACGCGCCCCAGCGCACGCAGCGGAGACCGAGCTCGATCGTCCTCGACTCCTCGCGCTCGAGCCGGATCGCAAGGCGCGACGAGCCCTCGACCACCTCGGTCCCGTACGGCGTCTCGATGATCAGCTCGAGCCGCTCGACGGGGTCGCCCTCCACGTCCAGCGTCAGCGTGATCACGTCACCCTGCAGCGCCCGCTCGTCGCTCAGCGCGGCGTCGATCCGAAGCTGCGGCGCCTTGTCGAAGGCGAGCGAGAGCGCGAGCGGCAGCGTGAAGGCGGCGGCGATCGCGACGAGCTCGGGCCTGCGCAGGGCGAGCGCCGCGAGCAGCGAGACGCCCACCAGCCCGGCGTAGCCCGTGAGCTTGGGCGTCGCGAAGCGGGTCACCTAGGCGCGCTCGGCTTCGAGATCCTCGGTCGCCGGCGTGGCAACGCGCTCGAGCACCCTCTCGACGATGTCGTCCGGGCGGATCCGCTGCACCCAGAGCTCGGGCCGCAGCATCAGCCGGTGGGCCAGCGCCGGCACTGCCACGGACTTGACGTCGTCGGGCGTCACGAAGTCGCGGCCGCCGAGCAGCGCTCGCCCGCGGGCGAGCTTGAGGATCGCCAGCGACCCGCGCGGGCTGGCCCCGACCTGAACGCTCCCGTCCGTTCGCGTGGCGGCGACGACGTCAACGACGTAGCCGACGACCGATTCGGACACGTGCACGCTCTCGAGAGCGCGCTGCAGGTCGACAAGGCCGGCCGGGTCGAGCACGGCTGCGAGCTCGACCTCGTCGGACCGCCGGTCGAGCCGCCTGCGCAGCACTTCGGTCTCTCCTTCGCGGTCCGGATAGCCGACGCCGATTCGCAGCAGGAAGCGGTCGAGCTGCGCCTCGGGGAGCGGGTACGTGCCCTCGTATTCGATCGGATTCTGGGTCGCGAGCACGACGAACGGCCGCGCGAGCGGATGGGTCTTGCCCTCGATCGTCACCTGGCGCTCCTGCATCGCCTCGAGGAGCGCCGCCTGGGTCTTCGGTGGGGCGCGGTTGATCTCGTCCGCGAGCAGGAGGTTCGTGAAGATCGGGCCTGGACGGAACTCGAAGTCGGTCGTGCGCTGGTTGAAGATCGACGAGCCCGTCACGTCCGACGGCATCAGGTCGGGCGTGAACTGGATGCGCGAGAAGTCCATCCCGGTGACCTGCGCGAACGAGCGTGCGATCAGCGTCTTCGCGAGCCCGGGGTAGTCCTCGATCAGGACGTGGCCGTCGGCGAGCAGGCCGAGGAGGACGAGCTCCAGGGTCTCGCGCTTGCCGACGACCGCGCGCTCGACCTCGGCGAGCAGCCGCTCACAGCGCCCGGCGAAGGCCTCGATCTCGCTCATAGAACTGGTTGCAGGATGGGGCCTCGTCGCCGGGGTGCGATGGGTGGTGCGAGGCAAGGACGCAGGGAGCGTTCCTCCGAGTAACTGGGACGCGTAGCGTGCGACTGAGGACGCCGCATCGCGCCGCCCAGCGCGGCCCGGTGACACAGAGCCTCATTCTGAAGCCAGTTCATATTTAGATTCTTTCCAGGACCGCGACCACCTCGCGCAGCTGCGACGTGGCGATGCCGCGCGCGAACCGCAGTTCCGGCGGCTCGCGGTCGGGGCGCACGAGCTCCCACGTCGTCTCACCGACGACCGCTCGGGAGGCCTCGCTGTCGGTGTCCAGCCCGAGACCCCGCCGGGTCGCGAGCCGCTGCCCGGCGATCTCGCGCAGGATCGGCCGCAGCCGATAGTGCAGGTCGAAGGCGGTCGACGCCGACAGGAGAACGGCCCGCTCCGTCCGGTCGAGCTCGGCCAAGCGCTGAGAGAAGCGCGCAGGCACGGAGACGCGCCGCGCGGGTGCGCGCGGGGCGACGCTGGACAGAGCGCGCACCAGCGCGACGATCGCGACTGCGGCGATGAGGAGCACGAAGAGGTCGAGCGCGAGCTCGCGCCGCCCAGGGAGGAAGATCACCGCCAGGGCGAGCGGAACCGCGCCGAGCCCGGCTGCCCACGCCACGGATCGCGCAACGCGGCTCATACGGGCGCGAGCGGCGCGATCAGCTCGTCGCGCACGGCCTCGAGCGCCTGGATCGCCTCGGCCTTCATGCCCGGCTCGACGGGATGATCGCTGAAGCGCGCCCACTCGAACAGACGCGTCAACCGGGACGCCGACGACGCGCTCGTCCTCAGCTCCTCGAGCGTCCGCTCGAGATACTCGGCCGGCGCCTCGGATTGCTGTCGCGGCAGGCCGTGCGCCGCGAGAGCCCGCTCCATGCGCGCGTACGCCGCGACGACCGCCCGCCGGGGATCACGCTCGTCGTAGAGATCCTGGAGCGTATCGTCGAGGATCGCGGCGACGGCCTCCGCCGGGTCCTCCGGCAGCCCGGGCTCGTGGGCGTTTCGCATCAGCAAGCGCGCGGCGTAGGCGCTGCCGAGCAACGCGACCACGAAAGCCCCGCCGACGAAGCGCCAGTCGAGCGTCCGGTCCTCGGCCGCGGCGCCTTCGCCCTCCGCCTGCTGCGCGGTCTTCGCCGGGACCGGGTCGCCCGAGGTCTTCTGGCCGAAACGCTCGCCCCATGCCTTGCGCATGGCCACTACGGCGAAGATCGCGATGATCACGATCGCGACCGACGTGAGCACACGCATCGTCGAGGAGCGCCTGCGCTCGAGCGCGACCGACCCGTACGAGCCGCCGTAGACGAGCGCGAACAGCACCATCGTCACCGCACCGAGCATGGCTCCGACGACCAGCATCGCGTCGATCACGAACAGCGGCACCGATCCCTCGGCCCGCCCCCCGCCGCCGTGCCAGCGCTCTCCCGCCGCGAGCCCGACCAGCGCCAGCCCGACGAGCAGCCCCGCCGTCAGCAGCGCCGTCCTGCGTCCGTTGTTGCCTCGCTCGTTCACGGGTCTCTTCGGCTTAGACGCTCAGACCAGGACGGAGATTGCATCGCGCTCGCACTCGAAGACCGCCCGCTCGACGTCGCCGAGATCCTCGCCGTCGACCTGGAGCGGCATCGGCGCGTCGCAGACGACCTCGAAGCCGTCCAGGTCGTGCCCGTAGAGGACGTCGTCCGCCGACTGCTGCCCGCCGCCTCGGAGGACGTAAGCGAGAAAGCGCGGCACCGATCCCGGTCGAAGCTCGCGCGCGCCGACGACATCGAGGCCTAGCTCGAAGCGCGCGTCCGGCGCGACCCGCAGCGGAACCGGCCCGACGTACGTGTATGGATCGCAATTCGCGACGAGAGCGAACGCGGCCCGCCCGAGCCCCGTTACCTCCAGCGCCGGATTCATCTTCGCGCGCTGCTCGGCGACATACGTGATCATGGTCCACGCGAAGCGCAGGTCGCCGGGTCGCTTGCCGTCGTCTTCGCGGCCGAGGGCATCCATGCGGCGCACCATCTCGGCGTCAATCCCGACGCCCGCCGAAAACCCGAAGCGGCGTCCGTTGACCCGGCCGACGGAGATCCGGCGCGCTCGGCCCTCGAGCACGGCGTCGGCGAGCTGCTCGGCCGCGTCCGCGGGCCTCGACGCGATCCCGAGCGCCCGCGGGAGCACGCTCGCCCCGCCGCCCGGCACGAGCCCGACCGGGTGGACGCCGTCGAGGCCGTTGAGCGCCTCATTGTCGACCCCGTCGCCGCCGTAGACGAAGACGAGATCGGCCTCCTCGCACGCCTCCCGCGCGAGTTCCGTCGCGTGGCCGGGCCGCTCGGTCAGCACGGTTCGGAGCCGCACCGCGCGTGCGAGCGAGCGCTCGACACCGCGGACGCGAGCTTCCGTCACGGCGCTCGCATACGGGTTGACGATCAGCACGGCGTCTCGCACCATGCGATCGTGCCAGGAATCGACCATGTCGCCTTCGATAGCCCCGACCCGGATGCCGCCGCGACCTTCTACGAGCGCCTGCTCGGCGCGCGAGTCGTGAAGGCCGAGGGCCACCCGGTCATGGCGTACCTCCGGAGCGGTGCGCTCGCGTTCCACGAGCCGAGCGGGCCGGACGACCACGTCGGCTTCCGCGTCTCGGAGAGCGAGCGCGCGGAGCTCGCGCGCCGGCTCGACGCCGAGGGGATCGAGTACGAAGAACGAGACCACGGGATCGCCGTCGGCCTCTTCTTCCACGACCCGGACGGCCGCCTGGTGGAGGCGATCACCTACCGCTCCGGCGAGGACCCGCGCAGGCCGTAGAAGGAGGAGGGGGCCCGCAGGCCCCCTCCATCGATCGCGTCGAGTCGTGCCTATTGCTGGTGGATCGCCTTGCCGATCTGCACCGCGTTGAGTGCGTCGACGATCCCGTGCCCGTAGACGCCGTTGTAGACCGGCGTGCCCTGGCAGAACGTCAGGTACGACGCGGGTCGGTTGACGAACGCGTAGCTGAACGTGCCGTCCGGCTGGTTCGACTGGCACGGCGTATCCGTCGCCGATGCCTCGAGGTACGCCTGCGTGAACAGCGGGTGGAGCGAGATCCCGGTGCCCTCGCGATGGCCGTACTGCGAGACGATCAGCGCCGCAACGCCGACTGCGTGCGGCGAGGCCATCGACGTGCCCTGGATCCACTGGTAGTAGGCGCACGTCGAGCCCTTGCAGTCACGGACGACGAACGGCGTGTTCGGCGTGCCGTCCGGGTTCAGGTCCCCAGCCTCTTCCGCAACGTTCTTCGGGTACGCGGCGAGGATCTGGTTCTGGACTCCTCCGTTCGGGTTGGCCGGCGTCCAGCCGACATCGCGGAACCAGCCACCCGGGGCCGCAACGTCGATCTCGCCGTAGCCCCAGTTGGAGTAGTCGGCCTTCGTCTTGCTCGGCCCGACGGCCGAGACGCTGATGACGTTGTTGCCCTCGGTCGGCAGGTCGAGGCACGTGTTGTTGACCGTGCGCTCGTGCTCCGTGCCCGGCGGGAAGTCGGGACTGGTGCTGTCGTGCGTCGGGATGATGATGTCCTCATGGCCGTTTCCGGCCGCGGCGATCAGCGTGACGCCGTGCAGGTGCGCGTAGTCGAGCGCCCGCTGAGTCGCCTCGATGATCGTCTTCTGCTCTGCCCGGTCGGCCGGCGAGTCCTCGGGCACCGGGTGGAGCGGGTTGCCGCAGTTGTACAGCCACGGGTCGATGTAGTAGCTCATGTTGACGACGTCGATGCCGTTGTCACCGGCGTACGTGAGGGCATCCACGCTCGGCTGCAGGAAGAAGAAGCCGGAGTCCTGCCCCGCCCGGATGTTCACGAGCGTGACGTTCGGTGCGACACCGGCCATCCCGAGCCCGTTGATCGGCGATGCGACCGTGCTCGCGACGTGCGTGCCGTGCGAGTTCTCGTCCACGTCGTTCGGGTCGCTGCACGACTGATCCGGCTCGGCGGCGCATGGGCCGTCGACGAGCGGGACGTCCGTCGTGAAGTTCCGGCTCAACGCACGATTGAAGTTCGGGGCGATGTCGGGGTGGTTCCCGTCGATCCCGGTATCCAGGATCCCGACGAGCACCCGCTTGCTGCCCCTCTCGACGCGGTACGAGCCGTCGGACGTCGCGTGGATCATCTTCATGTCCCACTGCAGGTTCGCCAGCGGCTCTGCCGCGTTGTGGCGGTTGTACGCGCCGCCCGACGACGGCGCCGTTCCGCGTGACGCGCGCCTGAATGCGCGCATCTGCTCGGGCGAGAGCTTCGGCCGCAGGGACGGCTTGGCCCGGCCGATCGTGACGTTGCGGGCAACGCCCTTGATCGCCTGCGAGGCCTCAGCGTCGCCGCGGAAGCGCGGATTCGCCGAGATCGCGGTGGCGACGCCGACCTTGTTGTTCGCCCGCAGGATGCGCCCCTTCGCGTTGACGACGGCAGCCTTCACGGCGGCCGGGGACGCTCCGTTTTCATAGAGCACGATGAACTTCGCCGGGCGCGCGTCCGAGCCGGCGTCCGAGCCGACCGAGAGCACGCCCGTCATTGCAGCCGCCGTGACCGCGACGGCTGCGAACAGCACTTTCTTCATCTGACTCTCCCCTCTCGAGACTCCCCCGAGGATCCGGGCGAATTGATCACCGCCGCTTATGAGCGGTCAAGAACCGTAAATCAGAGGGGCCGGCGGATGCCGGCCCCTCGGGTCGTACTGCGCGTCTCCCGCCTAGTGGTGGAAGCGGTGGACCCTCCCTTCGTCGCTGAATGCCTGGAACTCCGCCGCCCGAACGAACGAGCGTGCGTTGTCCGCGGGAACGCTCGAGTCGCAGTCGGTCGGAGCACCCGGGTCTGCATCCTGCTCGCCCTGGAACAGAGGCCCACCGGTGCACTGGCTCGTCTTGACGACGAAGCGCACGTGCGTGGCCTTGGTGTTCGGGATATCGAACTCGCGCAGGATCATGTGCGGCGACACCGGCCGCGGCGGGTCGCCCGGGAAGGCGTCCGCACGGCTGGTGTACACGTGCTCGAAGCCTGCGTTCGTCGAGCAGTCGTCCTTCGCGGCGTTACAGGCCCACACCTCGAACTGGCGCAGAGCCGTGAACCGGTTCTGGCCGGCCGAGAGCATGGCGCTCACCTGCAGGCGCTTGATCCGGACCGGATCGGTGCCGGCAAGGTTGACGGTGACCTGCTTACCGTCCACCGAGAGGTTGCCGCCGACCACGTTGCCGGCGGTCGTCCAGTTCGTGTTCTCGGTGTCGTCGATCAGGTTGCGCAGCTGCGCGGCCTGATCAGCGGGGGTCGTTCCGCTCGTGTCACCGGTCGCTGTCGCGCCGCCGCTGGCGGAGGCGTAGTTCGTCGGGAACCGGAACTCGATCACCGACTCCTCGCCGCGGTGGAACTCCCTGCGGCCGCGGAGGAACCCGTAGCCGGGTGCCGTCGCCAGCAGCTCGTACTTGCCCGGAGCGAACTCCGCCACGTCGTCGAGGTTCAGCGAGCCCGTCGTCGCCGGATTGGTGTCGGCGATCGGCGAGACGCGGGCCTCGAAGTGACCGACGAAGAACCGAGCGTTCTGCAGGACTGTGCCGTCCTTTGTCTTCGCCCGGAACTTAATCGTGGCGTTGTCGGCCAGCGGCGACGCGAAGTCCGGCACCGGATCGGTGTCTGACTCCACCGGCGGGGTACCGCTCGCGAGCGAGTTGTTCGTGCTCGATGCACCCGCGCCGAAGCCCTGGCGTGCGAAGCCGAGCCAGAGCTCCCGTTGGTTCGCCCCGCCGAACCGCATCAGATCCGCGGCCAGCTGGGCGTCACGTGCCTGCAGCATGGTCGGGTTCGTTGGCATCAACAGGAACGAGTCGTACATCAGCTGCACCCAACGCCGGTTACCCGGGCATGCGTACGGGGGCAGCTCGCCGTTGGCGCAAGCCTCCTGGAGATCTTCGTCGTCCGCCGGGAAATCGTCGTCGTACTTGTCGACGAGCAGCTCGCGGATACGGAAGTTGGTCTTGCTCCAGATCTCGCCGTTGGCGTGTACCTGGTTCGACGAGGTCGCCGTCGGCCCGGTCAGGTCGTAGCCCATATCGCTGAAGTTCAGCGTGTTGATGTTGAGCTGCTTTCCGGGCTCCGGAACGCCGCCGGACGTGGGGAAGTTCATCCCGAAGTTGCGGATCGCCCGCACCTTGTTGCCGGTTGCGTACGTGCCGACTGCGTACCGGTTCTCGCCCGAGGTCGGAACAAACCCGTTCTCGTTGAGGTACTCCATCGCGCTGAGGTCGGTCACGCTCTCGCCCATCGCGCCCGCGTGATGGCCGCTCCGGGCCGAGCCCTTCCCGACCATGCGGTTCTCCGTCATGTGCGTGTACTCGTGCGCGATGACGCCTACGTCGTAGTCCCCGTCCACGCACGGGGCGTAGAACGAGGCCGCGAACGGCTGCCAGAAGTACATGTTCGTCACAGACGAGATCCCGTCCGGCAGCGTGATCATGTTCGCGTTGTCGCGCACGCCCGGAATCAGCGCTCCGGCCTGCACGTCACCGAGGAGCGGGTCGTTCTCCTGCCTCCGCTCGGTGAGACCGAAGTTGTAGTCCTGGCCGTTCCAGTTCTGCTCGGTGAACCCGAGGTAATACGCCCAGTCGTGGATCCGGTTGTGCGTAACGAACAGCGATACCGCCGCCGCCGAGTCGTCCCAGGTAGCGCCGGGCGCTCCCGGGGTTGGCTCGCACAGGCGATTGTTCCAGTCGTTCGTCCACGGGAAGCTGTAGTCCCGGACCGGGCTCGTGGGCATGAACTGCGGCGGGCTCGGGAGCAGGTCGTGCGTCCACGAGGTCGCCGACTTTGCGTTGTTGCCGCGAGTCGTGAGCGTCGGGGTGTTCAGCTTGTGGTCGTGATCCCACGGACCGCGCGAGGCGAGGTTGCCGACCACACGATCGCAGCCGGTTGCTGCGCGCCAGCACCACGTCTCACGAGTGTCGGTGTCCGGGAAGTTCCAAGGGAAGCCCTGCACCGTGTACAGCTCGGGGTTCGCCGGGAAGGCCTTCCAGCGTGCGAGGTACGCGGGAGGCGGAGGTGAAGCGTCGCCCTTCAGCGTGCCCGTGTACGTGCGAGGCGCCGCCCAGGGCTCGTTCGGGTCCGCCGGCGTGCCGGCGTTGTCGAAGTCGCACACGCGGATGGTGTAGTTTCCCGCGGGCACGCCGCCGGCCGGCTCGTAGTGGAACTGCTCGGGCGAGAACAGCGTGTCCGCGTGCACGAGCACGGTGCCATCCCTCACGAGCTCCAAGACGAGGTCGTTCGTCGGGACCGTCGCCGCGGCGAAGCCGTCGAGCGCACGATTGCCGGCGGTGATCGCGAACGGGCCGTGCGTCGCGCAGGCGCCGTCCGTGTCGGCCAGCTCGCCGCTGAATGTGAACGACTCGCCGGCCACCTTCGAGTCCTTCTTGTTCTCAAGGTTCTGGACGAGGTTCATACGCGACAGGACCGCACCGCTCCGCGCGTCGATGACGACCTTGTAGCCGATGGCGTCACGCGCCTTCAGCACGATCGACTCGTACGCGGGAACGACGCCGTTCCGCACCGTTGGGAAGGCAACTGCTCGAACCTGCTGGAGGTCGGCAAGACCGCCGAGCGCGATCTGCGTCCAGCCACGCGCCGCCTTCGTGCTGCGCACGTGCGCCATGGAGTATCCGTCGACTCCGACAGAGTCCGCGGCCCGCAGCCAGGCCTGAACGCCGGAGATCTTCGCGGTCCCGGTCAACGCGCCGTTACGAGTGGCGGTCGACGACGCGAACGCGACCTTCCAGCCCTTCCTCGCCGTCCCGGTCACGGCGACGGTGATCGTCCCGCCCTCGGTCGCCTCCAGCCCGCCGAAGATCTGGCGGAAGGTGACTGCGTGACCGCGACTCTGCGACAGCGGCGAGTCGCTGTCGACGATCAGCTTGTCGGCAGCGCCGATGCGGAACAATGCCCGGTTGCGGTTGAGCCACTTCGTGGCGGCGGCAGGCGCGTTCTTCGCGCGGATCCCCTTGGCGAGGTACTTCCCACGCTTCGAGACGGTCGCCGGCGTGCCGAACTGGCTCCAGGTCACGCGCACGCCGAGCCGCTTGGCCGCGGCCTTCTGCGCGCGTGTCGGCGCTAGCTTCCCGGTCCGCGAGTCGTAGTCGCGAAGTCCATCGTCACCCGAATGGACATTCGCGATTGCGAACGCGGAGCCCGGGAGCGCGAGAGCGCCAATGGCGGCTGCGAAAGCAGCACGCCTGAGAAGCGTCAATCGCATTCTCTCTCTCCCCTCCTGCGTTGTGGCACACATATCTCCGGCCCGCGGTGGTTCGCGCGTCGGAGTCGGGGGGATCTTCGAACCTCTATCGAGCGAAGTCAAGCGGCAAGCGACGGCAGGGCCGTGGGCAAACCGCCCCGCCGCGTTTTGGCCCTACGCCGGCGTCGAGTAGCCGCGCACGCCGTCGAGGAGGAGCGCGAAGAAGCGATCGGCGAGGGCGTCGGTGTCTGCGTGCGGCGGCAGCCAGGTGTACGCCCAGTTCGCCGCCGAGAGCACGAGCAGTGCCGCCGCGCCGTCATCCAGATCCGTGCGCAGGGCGCCCGTGTCCCGGCCCTCGCGGAACAACCCACGGATCCGCTCCTCGTAGCGGCGGCGCTCGGCCAAGAACTCGAGCGCGCGCTCGCCCTCGAGGTACCGCCACTCGCGCGTGAACACGGTGGCGACGTCGAGCTGCTCGGCAACGACGCGCAGGTGGGCGCGGAGCGCGAGCCGGATCCGCTCGGTCACCGGTGCGTCTTCCGCAACGGCGTCCAGCGCGGCGTGGAACGCCTGGGCGCCCTCTCGTGTCGCCTCGTACAGGAGGTCTTGCTTGGAGTCGATGTGTGCGTAGAGCGAGCCCTTCTGGACGCCCATCGCCTCCGCCAGGTCGCCGATCGAGGTGCCGTGGTAGCCCTTCTCGGCGAAGAGGCGGGCGGCGGTGCGTGTTAACTCCGAACGCCGGCTGGCCACGCTACGCGTCCCAGTCACTCCGGCCGATTGCAGCGGAAACGAGCGGGGTACACTCCACGGACACTAACGATCGTTCGGTCCCGAGGAGGCCTGATGAACGACCAGGAATTTCTCGCGTACGTCCAGGGCGGAGGGCAGGTCGAAACCGGCGACTGGATGCCGGACGAGTACCGGGCCAAGCTGATCAAGTTCATCGAGATGCACGGCAACTCCGAGCTCATGGGGGTCCTGCCCGAGCGCGAGTGGATCCTGCGTGCCCCCACCCTCCAGCGCAAGCTTGCGCTGACGGCGAAGGTCCAGGACGAGGTCGGGCACGCCCAGCTGATCTACCGCGTCGTCGAGGACCTCGGCAAGCCGCGGGAGGCCTGCCTCGAGGACCTCGTCTCGGGCAAGGCGAAGTTCCACAACGTCTTTCATTACCCGACCAAGACGTGGGGCGACGTCGGCGTGATCGCGTGGCTCGTGGACGCGGCGGCGATCATCAGCCAGAAGGCGCTGCTCAAATGCTCGTACGCGCCGTACGCGCGGATCATGAAGAAGATCTGCTGGGAGGAGTCGTTCCACATCCTCCACGGTCGCGACGTCGTGCTGACGATGATGAACGGCACCGACGAGCAGCGCGAGCTCGTGCAGGAGGCGCTGAACCGCTGGTGGGGCCCGCTCATGCACTTCCACGGGAACCCGATCCCGGCCGACGAGGACCCGATGCTCGTCTGGCGCATCAAGAGCCAGGGCAACGAGGACGCGCGACAGCAGTTCCTCGACGGCTACGTGCCGCAGATCTGGGAGCTCGGGCTGACCGTGCCCGACCCGAACCTGCGCAAGAACGACGAGGACGTCTGGGAGTACACCGAGCCCGACTGGGACGAGCTCCGCTCCGTCGTGACCGGGCACGGCCCGAAGACCGAGGAGCGGCTCGACCTGCGCCGGTTCGCGCGGGAGCACTCGGCCTGGGTGCGCGAGGTCGTGCTCGCCGAAGCCGCCTGAGTCGATGGTTTACGAGGTGTTCAGGCAGGAGCGGAAGGGCCAGCCGTTCCAGCATGCCGGCGCGGTGGCCGCACCGAACCAGGAGTTTGCCGAGGCCTACGCCCGGGAGCAGTACGGCCGACGCGGCGAGTCGGTGGCGCTCTGGGTCGTGCCACGTGACGCCGTTGTCGAGATCGACGACTTCGTGGACGAGCTCGAGCGGAACTACCACCGCGTCGACGGCTACCCGCTCAAGGAGAAGCTGAAGGAGGCACGTGAG
>Ga0126307_10002340_pt1 | contig 12772 bp, 11 predicted proteins | sample Plot28_FD_89955 | JGI IMG/M metagenome (GOLD analysis project Ga0126307, IMG submission 89955) | Serpentine soil microbial communities from UC McLaughlin Reserve, CA, USA - Plot28 | ecosystem: Environmental > Terrestrial > Soil > Grasslands | place: USA: UC McLaughlin Reserve, Lake County...
CATGGGCGCACGCGGCCGCAATTTCTACCACAATCTGGCCACCCGCTACGGGTTCGGCGAGGTGGCCGACCACATCCAGGACCTCTACCTCGACGGCAAGAAGGCCGAAGCCATCGACGCGGTCCCCGACGAATTGGTGCGACATACATCACTTGTCGGGCCGCGCGGATTCGTGAAGGAGCGCCTGGCCGCCTACGCCGAAGCCGGGGTCACCACACTGTTGGTGCATCCGCTGTCCGGCGACCGCCGCGAATCCGTGCGCTATGTCGAAGAACTGCGGGCCCTGTTGCCGTAGCGATTACAGCCAATCGACGGTGGACCTGTAGAGTGGTGCACAGCGGCAACGTCTGTTCTGCCTTTTGCCGCTTCTCGATCGTCATACCGAGCGCCGCGGATCATCCGCGCCGGGCAGGGCGACCACTCTAAGTTTCGGAGTTTTAACCGTTGTCTGTTCAAATCACCGGGGGGACAACCGTGCCCACCTTCTCCGACCTCGGCCTGCCTCATGCCGTTGTCACCGTTCTCGCCGCCAACGGCATCGAGACGCCCTTCCCCATCCAGGCGGCAACGCTGCCGGATTCGCTTGCCGGTCGCGACGTGTTAGGCCGCGGCCGAACCGGATCCGGCAAGACATATGCGTTCCTGCTGCCAATGGTGACGCGACTCACAACTACATCGGCCAGGCGTGCCCCGGCCCGCCCGCGGGCGCTGATCCTCGCCCCCACCCGTGAGCTCGTCGCTCAGATCGACGCGGCGCTTGCGCCGCTGGCCGCCGCGACGAACCTGCGCTCGGTCACCATCTTTGGCGGTGTGGCGCCTGGCCCGCAGATTCAAAAGCTGCGCCAGGGCGTCGATATCGTCATCGCCTGCCCCGGCCGGCTGGAAGACCACGTGCGATCGGGCCACGCTGACCTGTCGGGTATCGAGATCACCGTGCTCGACGAGGCCGACCACATGGCCGATCTCGGCTTCCTGCCGCCGGTCAAGCGACTGCTGGACAAGACCCCACGCACCGGGCAGCGGATGCTGTTCTCCGCCACGCTCGACGGCGGCGTCGACGTGATCGTCAAGCGCTACCTGACCAACCCCGTGGTGCACAGCGTCGACTCGGCGCAGTCACCGGTCTCGGCCATGGACCATCACGTGCTTCACGTCGACAAGGCGGCGCGGATCAACGTGCTAGCCGACCTCGCTGCGTCGCCCGGCCGAACCATCGTCTTCGCCCGCACCAAGCATGGCGCCAAGAACCTTGCCCGACAGCTGAATTCGCGAGGCGTTCCCGCGGTGGAGCTACATGGCAATCTGTCGCAGAACGCCCGTACCCGCAACCTTGCGGCCTTCTCCGATGGCTCGGCGGTGGTTCTGGTCGCCACCGACATCGCCGCGCGCGGTATCCACGTCGACGACGTGAGCCTCGTCGTGCACGCCGATCCACCCGTCGAACACAAGGCGTATCTGCACCGGTCCGGCCGCACGGCCCGAGCGGGAGCCGACGGCACAGTGGTGACACTGATGCTCGACGAGCAGGTGTCCGATGTGCGCCAGCTGACCCGCAAGGCAGGCGTGAAGCCGACGGTCACCCGATTCAGCGGCACATCGCATCCGGTACTGCATGAGATCGCGCCCGGGGAGCGGACATTCGGCGATCCCGTGATCGTCGCGGCATTCGCGGCGGACCAGCCTCAGCAGCAGCGTGGGCGCCGCAATCCGAACCGGCGAAACCATGCGGGTGGCGGCGGCCGCAATTCGGCCAAGAGCGGCGGACGGACTCACTCCGTTGCGTCGTTCTCTGCGAACATGTCCCGCTCCCGCTCACGCTAGAGGTCCCTAGTCGAGGGTCGTTCCACCGTCTCCGGTGAGCACGATGCCGGTGCCGAACTCCTGCTCTGCAATAGAGGTAGGCCTGCGGCGGCACCGTCGATCTGAACCGATCCCGCGGCGCTGCAACAGCTGGCCTAGGACGTCGGCGAGATCGACCACCTGGTGTACACCGCCGGTGAGTCGCCCGAACTGGCCCCGATCGCCGATCTCACTCCCGAGATCGTCAACCGGTTTTCCAGATAAGCTTCGTCGGTGGGCTGACAGCTGTGAGCCGGAGGTGCCGCCGATGTGAGTCCGCCGAATGTGGACCGCCCAAGACCCTCTTCGTCGTCGACCGATACCCTATGGGTATGGCCGCCCCCGATCTCGACATGCGCAAGCTCCGCTACTTCGTGGCGGTCGCCGAGGAGATGAACTTCGGCCGTGCAGCCGAGCGCCTGCACATCGCACAGCCGGTGCTGTCGCGACAGATTCGGTCGTTCGAAAGCGAACTGGGGGTGCAGTTGCTTACCCGCAGCTCGCGCGGAACCCAGCTGACGGCAGCGGGCACGCAGCTGCTGAAGGACGCCGAGTTCTTACTCGCTGAATCAAACGCGCTGCAGCAGCGCCTGTTTCAGGTCGCCGAACCAATGGTGACGGTGACGGTCGGCGTGATGCCTGGCCTGCTGGCGACGGCCGCGGCCGCGGCTTTCGAGACCGGAGGCGCGTCACGGCGGGCCGTCGTGACGCAGGTGGGCTGGACCGATCAGGTCGAGGTGGTCCGCCGTGGAAAGGTTGACGTGGTCTACGCGCGCGAGCCTATCGATCACCATGGATTGGGCACCACGCCGCTGCTGGAAGAGCCGCGCGATGCCGTTCTGCCGAGCGCTGATCCGCTCGCGGCCAAGGAGTCGGTGCTTCTGGCCGATCTGGCATCTAAGCGGCTGCTACAGGACCCGGCCACCGTGCCGGAATGGTATGCCGTCGCCACACCGGAGCATCGGCGCGCCGGACAGACCGCGCACACCGTCGAAGACAAACTCGAATTGGTCGCGGCAAGATCGGGTTTCGTGATCCTTCCCCGCTCGACGACCGCGTTCTACCGCAGGCCCGACGTACGGGTAATCCCTATCGCAGACATCGGGCCGAGCCGGGTAACACTGATCTGGGATGCGGCGATCGAGAATCCGGTTCGCGACGATTTCGTCAGCGCGGCGCTGGCATGCCGCGATCAGACGATCTGACCGTTAGGCCGCGTGAAGGTCAGCGAGGGCAACACCTATCCTCACTTCAACTTCACTCACCGCGATCAACGGTGCCCCGGGCGCTGGTGGTGCGGTCGAGTAGTAGCGGGCGCTGGTGGGGGTGGTGAATTCGGCTGTGTCACACCGTTTTCCTCAGCCGTTGGCTGCCGTACTGCTGCGGCCTTCCAGCTCTTCAGATAGCCCGCTTTCAAGCCATGCTCCAATCACTGTCCCACTTGCGGAAGCTCGTCTGCGGCGATCTCACACGGCGTCTCGGCATCGGCTGTCGGGCTGGCCGGCGGCTGTGCAGGCTCGGGAGGACTCAGCGGCGAGAGCTCGGGTGGCGGTGGCGGCGGGACGGGTGTGGGCGCCGGCTCCTCGATCGGCGGCGGTTCGACGGGGGCGGTGGGCGATTCAGCCGGTTCGCACGTACCCGCGACGTCGACCGGGGCCTCGATGGGTTCTTCGGCCGAAGGCTCCTCTTCCGGCTCGGCGGCCGGGTCGACGGGCTCATCGTCGTCTGCGCCGTCGTCATCCAATTCGTCATCGTCCAACTTGTCGTCGACGTCGTCGTCGGGCTCATCGATGTCGGATTGATCTCCAAATGCCTCGTCGGCCGAGCCCAGCAGGCTGCCGAAGGTATCGGCGAGCTGCTGTCCGAGTCCAGATAAGCCGCTGCCGACGTCCGGAAGTCCACCGAGTGAAGGTGCCGACGGTGGTGTCGCCATCGCGGGTGCGGTTGACCCCGCGTCGACCGGCGGCACGGGCGGTAGCGGCGGCGGTGTGGGCACTGGCGGCGCCGGCATCGGCGGCGTTGGCATCGGCGGCGGTGCGGCCGGTGCACCCCAAGACGGCGGCGCTGCCACGGGCGGCGCTACAGCGCTCGCAGCCGCAGGAATTGTGGCCACCTCATCCTGCCGCGGCGGCGTCCATGACGGACCGAGCTCACCGGGCACGTCGAAGACCGCCTCCGGCTCTGCGGTGAGCTCAGCTGTCGCGGCGTCGTACAAATCCACCACCGCGGCCATCGCCGCGCGCATCGCCGCGAGCCAGTCAGCGCGAATGTCGTTGTCGACGAATGGCTTAACCTCCTGGTCAATCCTTTCGCTGGCGGCCGCGCGATCACCTGCACCCGTCGTCACGGTGTGTGCGGCGGCCAGCCAGTCGTCCGGTGCCCGACCCTCGGCTGTGATCGCCGCGGCAACCTTGCCATCGACGTTGTGCCACAGGTTATCCCGCAGCGCGGCCAGCGCGTCCGCAGTGGTGCGCAGGGCGGCCGCAGCCGCGGCTGATGCCGCGTCGTGTCGGCGCAGAAACTTTCGTGAGAGGTCCGCGCTGCGGCCTTGCCAAGCGGCTGACAGCGCGCCGAGTTGGTCGTCCTGGCGCGCCAGCGCGTCCTCCGTCGCCGCCACCGCCGCCTCAAGCGCAGCACAATCGGCGTCAAGGGCCCGCAAGTCGAGCCCATCCTCGCTGTCATACCAATCGCTCACTTGCGAGGCGTGCAGCGTCAGGTCCTTGTCCGCGTAGCCGAGCTCGTGACAGGCCCACACGTAAGTCTGGATATTGTCGACGGCGGGACGTCCCTCCGCCAATCGTGCTGCGACGTCGAACTTCTCGGCCATAACTACCCCACCCTTTGGGCGGCGCGGGCATCGGCTTCGGCATACCGATCGGCCGACGCACGCAGCGCGGCGGCGATCTCGGCGGCGGCTCTCGACCACTGCCGGAGTTGGTCCACGACCTGGTCGACGGATATGCGTAGGGCGTCGCCGCGAGCGGTGTGCATGCGACCTGCCGCGGCACCGTCGAAAACCAATCCAGTCAGATGTGTTCGCACAGCACCCTCGACGACGTCGGCGGCCGCCTCGTACTGACGCGCGACGGCGTGCAGCGCCGCCACGTCGACACGGGCGACCTCAGGTTGTCCCATACACGCTAGGACGCCGGCGAACCCCCGCCGGTTCCAACCAATTCAGCGCTGGTTGCTTACCGATTCGGCGACGCGGACGGCCAGTTGCCGCGCCGTGTCCTCATCGGCGGCCTCGACCATCACACGGACGAGTTGCTCAGTTCCTGAGGGCCGCAACAGGATTCGGCCAGTATCGCCGAGTTCGGCCTCGGCGGCGGCCACCGCCGAGCGTACCGACGGCGCGTCGGCCACCGTAGCTTTGTCGGCGACCGCGACGTTGATCAACACCTGGGGCAGCGTCCTCATCGGGTCGGCGAGTGCGGCCAGCGACGAGCGTGTCTGCGCCATCCTCGACATCAGCCGCAACCCGGTGACGATGCCGTCTCCGGTCGTGCCGAGCGCCGGCATGACGATATGCCCCGACTGCTCACCGCCGAGCGAATATTCGCCAGCCCGCAGTTCTTCGAGCACGTACCGGTCGCCGACGCCGGTCGTGCGCACCCCGATACCCGCGGCGCGCATGGCCAGGTGCAGGCCCATGTTGCTCATGACGGTCGTCACCAGGGTGTTCGACGCCAACTCGCCGGCGTCGCGCATCGCCAGTGCAAGGATCACCATGATCGGGTCGCCGTCGATGACCCGACCGGCGGCATCGACCGCCAGGCAGCGGTCGGCATCGCCGTCATGCGCAAGCCCAAGGTCGGCGCCGTAGGACAGCACCGCCGACTGCAGCTGCTCCATGTGCGTCGACCCGCAGCCGTCGTTGATGTTCAGCCCGTTGGGTTCGGCGTTGATCGCGATGACGTTCGCCCCTGCCGCCCGGTAGGCCCGCGGCGCGGCGACGGACGCGGCGCCGTGCGCGCAGTCGACGACAACGGTGACTTCATCGAGCCGGGTGGTGAGCGCCTTGCCGACGTGACGCAGGTAGCGGTCAAGTGCGTCCTCGGCGTCGACGACGCGGCCGATGCCCGCACCGGTCGGTCGGCTTCCCGGACCCTGGTTGACGAGTTCTTCGATGCGGTCCTCGGTGGCGTCGTCGAGCTTGTGTCCGCCCGGCCCGAAGATCTTGATGCCGTTGTCGGGCATCGGGTTGTGCGAGGCGGAGATCATCACGCCGAAGTCGGCATCGTATGCGCTGGTCAGATAAGCGACAGCTGGCGTGGGCAGGACGCCGACCCGCAGCGCATCGACGCCTTCACTGGTCACTCCGGCGATCACGGCCGCCTCGAGCATCTCGCTGCTGGCCCGCGGATCGCGGCCCACGACGGCGATGCGGCGCGCATGACCCCCGACGCTGCCCAGGCGGCGCGCCGCCGCCGAGCCCAATGCCAGCGCCAGCTCGGCGGTCAGATCCTGATTAGCGACCCCGCGGACACCGTCGGTGCCGAAAATCCGACCCATGCGGACAAAGATCTCATAGACCGCGCCAGATCACCTAAGCGACGGGTTTGTCGGCATGTGCGCCGCCAAACTGATATCCGATCGAGACCCAGACAAACGCACCGCCCGTAGGCCAGGGGCGTACGGGTGGTGTCGTCGGTTTACCTAGTGACTCAGGATCTTAACCTCCGAGGAGCGCGTGGAGGATTTGGTTCAGCAGGTTGATGATCTGCTGCAGCCCTGTAGGCACCGGTGGCGGCTGCGGCCCACCCAGCTGCGAAAGCACCCTGCTTCCGCAGCGGTGGCTCCTCGATTGGGGTGCTTAAACCGAGATTGCCGAAAAAATCTGCAGCAACGTCAATAACCATCCACAAGCTAATTAGCTATTTACGTCAATTATTGCTGCATCGCCGCAGCCCTGTCCGCTACTGACGTTTTGCGCGCACAAGCCAAGACGTTACTAGCGCACGATAATCTTCTGCAGCCCGCAGTCTGAAAACAAGGACCGCCAAGTGCACGACGCACACCCGGCGGTGCTCGGTTGGGCCGATCAGCGCTTGCTGTACTGAGGCGCCTTGCGGGCCTTCTTGAGGCCGTACTTCTTGCGTTCGATGGCCCGCGGGTCGCGAGTGAGGAAGCCAGCCTTCTTCAGCGCGGGCCGGTCCTCGGGCTGTACCAGTATCAGGGCCCGAGCGATGGCCAGGCGCAGCGCGCCTGCCTGACCGGACGGGCCGCCGCCGTCGAGGTGGGCATAGATATCGAAGCTATCCACCCGATCGACGATCACCAGCGGAGCCTTGATGAGCTGCTGGTGCACCTTGTTCGGGAAGTAGGCCTCGAGGGTGCGGCCGTCGAGGTTGAACTGTCCGGTGCCAGGCACCAGGCGCACCCGCACCACGGCCTCCTTGCGGCGGCCGACCGTCTGGATGGGTTGGTCCATGACAACCGGCTCACGCGGGGCCGCCTCGGTCTCGGCCGCGGTTTCGGTGGTTTCGGTGGTGGCGTCGGTCTGTTCAATGGACTCAGTCACTGGGCCACCTGCTTGATCTCGTAGGGAACCGGCTTCTGGGCGGTGTGCGGATGCTCCGGCCCGACGTAGACCTTCAACTTCTTCTGGATCTGACGGCCGAGCTTGGTGTGGGGAATCATGCCGACGATCGCCTTCTCGACGACCCGGTCGGCGTGCTTCTCCATTTCGTCACCGAGCGAGCGCTTGCGCAGACCGCCGGGGAAACCCGAGTGGCGGTAAGCGAACTTGTTCTGGAGCTTGTCGCCGCTGATGGCGACCTTGTCGGCGTTGATGACGATGACGAAGTCGCCACCGTCGACATTGGGCGTGAATGTCGGCTTGTGCTTGCCGCGCAGCAGGGTTGCAGCAGCGACGGCGAGCCGGCCGAGCACCACGTCGGTGGCGTCGATGACGTACCACGTGCGCGTGGTGTCACCCGCCTTCGGCGTGTACGTAGGCACAGCGCTTACCTCTCATTACTCGGGGTTGCCCCCGGATCTGGATCCCCGGTTTCCCGGGTGCCGGTCAGGCAGTTGCGGCAGGGCGACTCTCGGCGACCGACGTTGACCCGAGGACCCGTGCTTACCGCACGCCAACGAGGCAGCTTACCTGCGGGTGTCCTCGCAGGTCAAAACGCCTTCGTTGCGGCTGACCTCGTTGGTCACGTCGGAAGTATCTGGACAGTGCCTGCGCAAAACGTAGGGAAAATCCCGATTCCTTCGCTGTCCCCAGTCGATAACTTTGCTGCGGACTGGTGCACGAGGGGTCCAGTCTCCCCACATTTCAAGATCGCAATGGAGTGAAGATGGTTCGTGTTCTGATCGCAGCGGCGTTCGTGTGCTTGGCTGCCGCCATTGGTGCGGCCCCGGCGGCCGGCGCAGATGCGCCCTACCCCAACTGCAAGGCCGCTGCCGCGGACGACAGGTACGACATCCCATCGGATGATCCGGCCTACGGCCCGTGGCTGGACCGCGACCAGGACGGCATCGGCTGCGAGAGCTGACAGGACTGTGCGGTCCCGAGGGCTCCCCTCCCTACGGGACCGCACAGGGTCCTGACGGTGAGGCGTCAATAGCCCCACGCGTTGGCGGCGGTGCGGTCGGTGGCCGCGACGTCGTCGGCGCCATCCCGAACGGCATTGCCCAGGCTGAACAAGATCTCGTTGAGCGCAGTCGCCGCCTGCTCCCACCGTGTCTGCTCCACGCGGTAGGCCTCCGCCGCCTCCCGCGTCCATACCTGTTGAAGCGGCGCGATCTGCGCTCGTAGGTCGTCAAGAGCCGCGTTCAACCGCGCGGACGTCGTGTGGATGTCTTGCCGCACGGTGTATTCGATTTCGTCGAAGTTGTACGAGAGCACGTGATCCATGACCAAACTCCTCACAGGTTGGCGGCGGTGGAACCGATTTGATGCGAATGGCTTTCAGCTGCCTCGCGCAGGCTTCCCTCGTTGTAGCGGATGGTCTCCGCAATCCGCTGCAGAGCGGCATGGAGTTTCATCGACTCCGCATTCCACCGCTCGACGACGTCTCGGAAACGAGCCGCGGCGACACCTCCCCACACTGAGGGCGGGACACTGCCCATCCGACCGATGAAGGACTGCAGCAACGCGCGGATCTCCTCGTTGCGGGCATCTGTCTTGCCGGCGACGGCCGTCATGACGTCGAAGTCAGTAGTGAGCGGTCCGCCCCCGGGTGTCGTCATCAGGATCCTTCCGTGTTGTTCGTGCGCGATATGAAGTTGGACGCGACCGCCTCGGGTTCGGTTCCGTCGGCAGGGACATTTTCAAAACACCGCGTGCGCAGATCGAATCGCTTCGTCGCAGACCTCGCGCACCGCCTCTTCGTGTCCGGGCGCGCTCTGGCAGCCGATGGCAATCCGCAGCGACCCGTCGACGAACACCACCCATGTGATGTGATGGTCGGCGCGCATCTCGCGATACGTCACCACAGCTTGGCCGGCTCGACGATCGGACGGATTGAACTCGACGAACACCCCGTCTGGCTGCTGGCTGAGCGCGTCGCGCAGTGAGTCAGCCACCGCCTCGTGCGACTGATGCGGTGCCAGCGACGACTGCGTGACATGCACAGCGACGTCGGCGTCGGTCGACGAAACCACCTGCACCCGTGCCGATCCCGGCCCCGACGTGACGCGTCGGACAACCCATTGCGCCGGCACCATGACACCGACGCGTCCCTCCACCATCAGCGTCATCGGCATGTTCAGGCCAGAACTTGGAACGTCCTGTCGCGCCGCGAATCCGCCGCACAGGGCAGCAGCTGACATCAGCATGCCGGCCAAAACTGCGGTCATGCCCCTGCCACGATGTCTGGCGGGACGGGCCTGCGCGTCGCATGCCTTTGCCTGCGGCGCAGGCCCCTGAGCTGTGCGTCGCACCCAGTCAGCATCGGCAATGCTGACGGCAACACCGGTGGCCCGCAAGCGATCGGCGATCGCCGCGACGAGTGGGTAGGCTCCCTCGACGCCGTCGGGGCCATCCAGCAGAACCGCCATCGATGTCGCAATCTTCGCCACCACCGCGTCCACGGCTCCGCGAGCCACGACGTGCATGTCGCCTCCTGGCGGCGACACCACGACGAACTCGGGCGCGATCTCCACCACCGTCGTCATTCGATCAGGCAGTCCATCGCGAAGCACTTGTGCACGTTGCAGCACCACGACGTCCTTCGCCACCGTCCACGCAGCGTCGCGCACACGCTCAACGCGCGACGGCGTCCACCATGTCGAACACACGAGCACGATCGCGTCGGCAGAACCCCCGACGACGTCTTGCATGACCGTACGCCACACGTCAGCGACGGCGACGGGATGCTCGTCGATCAAGGTCAGCTCATCGTCAATACCGTCGATGCCGGCCGAAACCCATTCTGCATCGACGTGATTGGGTCCTTGGACTGTTGCCGGACCTACCTCGACGACAATGGCCGTCATGGCGGATCGGTCCAGGCAACCTGGATCAGTTCATCGGGATCGCCTCGCGAGATGAGGGTTCCGCGCCCCGGCGGTTGAGATGACGGCCGGACCGAACCCAGCAGGATGCCTTCGTCCGGGCTGGCGCTCATCATCAAACCCATGCAGCCCAAGTCGCGCAGCCGAGCCAGAACCGGATCGAACATCGCCCGCGCTGCCCCGCCAGATCGCCGCGCCACGATGACATGCAGGCCAAGGTCTTTCGCGTGCGGCAGGTAGTCAACCAGTGGTGTCAACGGATTGCCGGTGGCGCTGGCGACCAGGTCATAGTCGTCGATGATGAGGTAAATCTCGGGGCCCGACCACCACGAGCGACTCCGCAGCTGCTGTTGCGTCACATTCTCGCCGGGCATCCGTGCCTGCAACTGTTCGAGTAGCAGAGGCACGCGAGTTGCCAGCGCGGCGCCCGATATCGCATAGCCACCGAGGTGGGCGGACTCGACGACACCCAGCAGCGTCCGGCGAAAGTCGACAATCTCGATCTGCACGGACTCGGCGGTGTTCGTCTGCATGAGTTCTCGACACAGCAGACGCAGAGCCGACGTCTTGCCGCACTCTGCTTCGCCCAGCACGACAAGATGCGGTTGTTCGCCGAAGTCCAGGACGACTGGCCGCAGTTCGCGTTCCCCGAGACCGACGACCAGTTGCGTCGCGGTGCGGGTGCGGCCAACCGCGGCGAGGGTTCGCTGCGGGACTTGCATCGGGAGGAGTTCGATTGGGGGCGCACAACGTCCATTCCACCGGTCACGCAGATGTCCCGCGCTGGCGGAGATTGCTTCGGCGAGCCCTGCGCTCGTGGGCTTCCCATCCAACCGCGGCAGCGCGATCACCATCTCCTTCCCGTCGCGCGTGATGCCATGTCCCGGCGAAATCTGGGCCAGCTGGCGGGCGCGCCTGCGGTCCATCTCGGAGTCGGCGGGGTCGCCGAGCCGTAGTTCGATGCGGGTGCCGATCTGGTCTTTCAGTGCGGGCCGTATCTCTGCCCAGCGGGAAGCGATCACGACGACGTGCAGGCCGAACGAAAGGCCCTGAGCGGCAATGGCGATGACCGTTGGCTCGAGAGCGTCGAAGTCTTGGCGCAGTGTGGCCCAACCATCGATGACCAGGAACACGTCGCCGAAAGGATCGTCGGCGCCAGCCGGGTCACCGGCGGCCCGCAATCTGCGGTAGTCGCTCATCGAATCGATGCCAAGGCGGCGGAAGCGGGCCTCCCTCGCGTGTATCACCGATTCCATTTCCGCGACTGTGCGCCGGCACAAGTCCACATCGGACCGTCCCGCCATCGATCCCACATGGGGCACATGCCGCAACGACGACAACGCACCGCCGCCAAAGTCCAGGCAATAGAACTGGGCGGCCGACGGGTCGTGGGTGGCCGCGAGGGCCATCACCAACGTGCGCAGCACCGTCGACTTGCCTGATTGCGGTGCACCGACGATCGCGACATGGCCTGCCGCTCCGGCCAAATCGGCCCTCAACTCGTCTCGGCGCTGATCGTATGGGCAGTCGACCAAGCCGATCGGTACCGACAGCGGACGGTCCACTCCAGCGCTGGCAATCAGCACGTCGAGTGTCGGCGACTCCGTCAACGGCGGCAGCCAAACCGGGTGCGCCGGCGTGCCGTGGTCCGCGAGTCGATTCACCGCAGTGTCCATCAGGGTCGGCGTCGGCATGCGAGCCTCGTCGGGTAACTTCTCGTGCTGCTTGGTCACCCGGCCGGCAGCCGCGACGGTGAACAACCGCGGCGTGGGCGGTGGTTCCGGACGCTGCGCCGTGGGGCCCCTGTCGTGTGGCGCCGACACGAAAGCGGTTTGGAACCGCACCAACTCTCCGGAGGCGGTTTTGAGATAGGCGGCGCCGGGTGAACTGGGCAGGTGATATGCGTCGGGAACACCGAGCACTGCCCGGGACTCGCTGGCGGAGAATGTCTTGAGGCATATCCGATAGGACAGATGCGTCTCCAGTCCGCGCAGCCGGCCCTCGTCCAGTCGCTGGCTGGCCAGCAGAAGATGCATGCCCAGCGATCGTCCCAGCCGTCCTATCGCAACGAACAACTCAGCGAAGTCAGGATGCTGACTGAGCAATTCGGAGAACTCGTCGACCACGATGAAGAGCGCGGGCAGTGGCGGCATGGCGAGGCCTCGGGATCGGGCGTGCTCGTAGTCGGCCACGTTCGCGAAGTGACCTGCGGCCCTGAGCAGTTCCTGTCGCCGGTTCATCTCACCGGCGAGCGCGTCCTGCATCCGTGCGACGAGGTGCGCGTCGTCGGCCAAGTTGGTGATGATCGCCGACACATGCCGTACCCCATCCAACCCCAGAAACGTCGCACCGCCCTTGAAGTCGACCAGCACCAGATTGAGAACTTCCGGTGGATGCGCGGCAATCATGCCGAGGATGAGCGTCCGCAAGAACTCTGACTTGCCGGAGCCGGTGGCACCCACAC
>Ga0126307_10002341_pt1 | contig 12769 bp, 11 predicted proteins | sample Plot28_FD_89955 | JGI IMG/M metagenome (GOLD analysis project Ga0126307, IMG submission 89955) | Serpentine soil microbial communities from UC McLaughlin Reserve, CA, USA - Plot28 | ecosystem: Environmental > Terrestrial > Soil > Grasslands | place: USA: UC McLaughlin Reserve, Lake County...
CGCCGCGGAACGCGCCGCCGACGAGGCCGACGCCGCACGCGATCACCAGGCCGGCGACGACGATCCCGCCCCCGAGCGCCGACCCGGCCGCCGCGGCCACGAAGCCGCCGACGGCGAGAGCGGCCAGCACGATGCCGATCGCGATCCGCGCGGCGACGCGGCCGGCGTGGCTGCCGCCGTCGTCGCGCACCATGCGCAGCAGCAGGTAGGCGACAGCGCCCGCCAGCAGCAGCAGCGGCAGCCACGGGCCCCAGAACCAGTCGGGCACGAGGATCGCCAGCGCGGCGACCGCGAGCAGGCCCGCTCCGACGGTGCGCGCGAAGCCCCACTTCAGCGGCGGAGCTTCCGGATCGTCGACCGGGACGAAGACGAGGCAGATCAGGTAGGCGAGCAGCCCGAGCCCGCCGGCGAACGTGAGGATCACGAACGCGATCCTGATCGCAAGTGGGTCGACGCCCAGGTGCTTGCCGATGCCGCCGGCGACGCCGGCGATCATGCGGTCGGTGGTCGAGCGCGTCAGTCGCCTCGGTGGCGGCTCCGGCTGGGGCATCGTCGGCTGGGCGTCGGTCATGGCCGTCAATCTGGCGCACACCCCCCCCGGCGACCATCGGGAATCACCCTGAGCCGACCCTATGGGCGAGCGGGGGATCCTCCCGTCGCTAGCGCGTCGACCCAGGTCTCGACGTGCAGCACGGCGCCGCCGTCGCCGTCCGTGCCACGCTGGAAGCTGTAGCGCTGGCGCAGCACGGGGTCCTCCACGTTCATGTCCGAGATACGCTTCGACGCGAAGTGGCTCTTCGAGCGGCTGCTCGCCCGCACGCGCGACGAGCTGCTCGAGCTGTGGCGCGAGCAGCTCAGCCGGGGCCTGCCCGCGGACATGCGGATCCCGCGTGCGCTCGAGGCCTGGGCCGCCTACTGGAGACAGCCGTCAACGTCCTCTGGACCGGGTTCGAGCGCGCGCGGCGCGGGTGACGGCGATGCGGATCGAGCGCGCGGCAGCCGAGCACCTCGCCGGTGTGCGCGCCATTGCCGCGAGCTACGGCAACCTCGACGAGTGGCCGGAGCACCCGGACGCGCTCGACTTCGAACTGGCGGAGGGCGCGCTCTGGGTCGCGCACGCGCGCGGTGCGGTCGTCGGCTACGCGGGCGTCGTCCGCCACGGCGAGATCGCGCACCTCGCCGACCTGTTCGTCGCGCGCGACCGGCTCGGGCACGGGATCGGCGGAGCGCTGCTCGATGCGGCGCTGCCGCGCGACGGCGTGCGGACGACGTTCGCGTCGGGCGACGAGCGCGCGCTGCCGCTCTACGTCCGCGCCGGGCTGCGCCCGTTCGCGCCGCTGCTCTACCTGGGGCGCCGCGAGGGCGCGGCGCCGGCTGGGGCCGCGCGGGCGCCCGCCGTCGGACCCCCGGGCGCCGCGCCGTCGCCCGCCGCCGCCGCGTCGTCGCCCGCCGCCGCCGCGTCGTCGCCCGCCGCCGCCGCGTCGTCGCCCGCCGCCGACGGCTTCGAGCGCGCGCCCGCGGCCGCCGTCGCCGCGCGCGACGCCGCCGCGAGCCGGCGCAACCGGCCCGACCTGCTGGCGTTCCTGGAAGCGGCGGGCGCCTACGCGCTGATCGGACGGCGGCCCGGCTGCTACGCGGTCGTGCGGCCGGCGCCGGCCGGCGCCTGGGTCGGGCCGGCTGCGGCCGGCGCCGCGGAGCTGCTCGCCGTCGCGGACGCCGTGCTCGCCGCGCACGGCGGCGTCAGGCTCGCGCTCGGCGGCGCCCACCCGGCGCTCGCGCCGCTGCTGGCGCGCGGGTTCCGGATCCTCGGGAGCGACACCTACATGGCCTCGCACGACGGCGTCGTCGACCTGCACGAGTACCTGCCGGAGCCGGACCTCGGCTGACTCCCCTAGGGTGCGGATCCGTGCCGGACCGCCCCGCTCCCGTCACCGACCTCGCCTGGAGCGCCGAGCAGGCGCACGACTTCGCCGGCGAGCTGCTCGGGCTCTGGACCGAGCTGCTCGAGCGGCTCCCGCAGCTGCCCGTCGCGCGCGAGCTCGCGCGAGCGGACGTCGCGTCCGCGATGGCGCTGCCGGTGCCGGAGGAGCCGATGCCGGTCGGCGAGCTCGTCGCGCACCTGCGCGAGCTGACGTTCGAGCAGTCGCCGTTCATGGGACATCCCGGGTTCCTCGGCTACATAGTCGGCGCCGGAACGGTTCCGGGCGCCGCCGCGGAGCTGCTCGCCGCGGGCCTGAACCCGTGCCTCGGCGGCTACCGGCTCGGCCCCGGCGCGGCCGAGATCGAGCTCCGGCTGACGCGCTGGCTGGCCGCGCGCTTCGGGTTGCCCGACGGCGCCGGCGGGCTGATCACGACCGGCGGCGCGATGGCCAACTTCGTCGCGCTGAAGCTGGCGCGCGACGCGCGCCTCGGCCCCGACGTGCGCGAGCGGGGAGTGCGCGAGCACGGTCCGGTCGCGCTGTACGTCTCGGAGGAGGCGCACGTGGTGCTGCGCCGCGCGGCCGACATGCTCGGGCTCGGCAGCGCCGCCGTGCGATCCGTTGCGACCGACGCCGGGCAGCGCATGCGCGCGGACGCGCTCGACGATCGGATCCGGCGCGACCGCGCGGACGGCGTGCTGCCGATCGCCGTCTGCGCGACGGCGGGCACGACGACGACCGGCTCGATCGACCCGCTCCCGGAGATCGCCGGCGTGGCGCGCGAGCACGGCGCCTGGCTGCACGTCGACGCGGCGTACGGCGGCGCGGTCGCGCTGTCGGACGAGCTGCGCGGCCTGCTCGACGGCGCCGACCGCGCCGATTCGATCGTGATCGACCCGCACAAGTGGCTCTACACGCCGCAGTCCGCCGGCTGTGTGCTCGTGCGCGACTTCGGCGCCCTGTCGCGCTCGTTCCACGCCGACGCCACCTACATCTGGCTCGACGAGGCCGCGCGCGACGGAATCGACTTCGCGATGCACGGTCCGCAGTTCTCGCGCGGGTTCGCGGCGCTGAAGGTGTGGGTCTCGCTGCTGGCCCACGGCCGCGCGGCCTACGGTCGCCGGATCGCGCACGACGTCGCGCTCGCGCGCTACCTCGGCGCGCTCGTCGAGGAGCACCCCGACTTCGAGCTGATGTGCGAGCCGCGGCTCTCGATCTGCTGCTTCCGCTACCGGCCCGCCGGCTGGACGGACGGCGAGGCGGCGCTCGACCGGCTCAACGAGCGGCTGATGATGGCGATCATGGCCGACGGCCGCGCGTACTGCTCGAACGCCGTCGTCGGCGGCCGCTTCGGCCTGCGCGCCTGCATCGTCAACTTCCGCACGGAGGCCGAGGACGTCGAGCGGCTGCTGGCCGTCGCCGCCGAGCTCGGCGGCTCGAGCGGCGGCGCGGCGCGGCTTGAAGGGGATCAGGAAGCGCGGCCGGGCACGGCGATCCCGGACTCGTAGGCGAGCACGACCGCCTGCACGCGGTCGCGCAGCCCGAGCTTCATCAGGACGCGCGCGACATGCGTCTTGACGGTCGTCTCGCTCACGATCAGCTCGGCGGCGATCTCGGCGTTCGAGAGCCCGCGGGCCACGAGCTTGAACACCTCGAGCTCGCGCGCCGTCAGCTCGTCGAGGCCCTTCGGCGGCTTCGCCGGCGCGATCGCGGCGGCGGTGAACTCCTGAATCAGCCGCTTCGTGATCGACGGGGCGAGCAGCGCCTCGCCCTGCGCGACGACGCGGATGCCGGCCGCGAGCTGCTCCGGCGGGACGTCCTTGAGCAGGAAGCCGCTGGCGCCCGCTCGCAGCGCCTCGTAGACGTACTCGTTGAGGTCGAACGTCGTCAGCATCAGCACGCGGATCGGCGGCGTGCCGTCGAGCGCGACCACGCGGCGCGTCGCCTCGATGCCGTCGAGCTGCGGCATCCGGATGTCCATCAGCACGACGTCCGGCTTGAGCCGGCGCGCGAGCTCGACCGCCTGGGCGCCGTCCGCCGCCTCGCCGACCACGTCGAGGTCGTCCTCGGCGTCGAGGATCATCTTGAAGCCGGCGCGCACCAGCGCCTGGTCGTCGGCGACCAGCACGCGCACGATCCCGCTCATGCCCGTGCTCCGGCCGTCAGCGCGGCGTCCTCCTCGCCCTCCAGCGGCAGCCGCACGCGCACCTCGAAGCCGCCGCCGCGCCGGCGCCCCGCGTGCAGCTCGCCGCCGTACATGCGCACACGCTCGCGCATGCCGACGAGCCCGTGGCCGCCGCCGCCGAGCAGCGCGCCGGCCGCGCCTCCTCCGCGATCCGAGATCCGAACCTCCACTGCGTCGGCACGGTATTGCACCCAGACCTCGGCCGCCGCGCCGCCCGCGTGCTTGACGACGTTCGTCAGCGCCTCCTGCACGACGCGATAGACGGCCAGGTCGAGTCCGGCGGGCAGCTCGGGCTGCTCGCCCTCGATCACGAGCGCGACGGGGACGCCCGCGCCGCGCACGCGCCGCACCAGCGAGTCGAGCTCGCCGAGGCCCGGCTGCGGCGCGTACGTCGCGTGCTCGTCGGCGTGCAGCACCCCGAGCAGGGCCCGCATCTCCGCCAGCGCCTCGCGGCCCGTCCGCTCGATCAGCTCGGCGGCCACGACGGCGCGGGCCGGGTCGCGCGCGAGGATCCGGCGCGCGCCGCCGGCCTGCACGACCATCATCGAGACGGAGTGCGCGACGACGTCGTGCATCTCGCGCGCGATCCGGCGGCGCTCGTCGGCGATGGCGCGGACCGCCTCGGCCTCGCGCTCGTCGGCCGCGCGCACGGCGGCCTCGTGCAGCTCCGCCGTCAGCTGCGAGCGGCTGCGCACGACGCGGCCGGCGACCCAGAACACCGTTGCGAACATGCCGGGGAACAGGAGGTCGCCGAACGTCCGCGTCGGGTCGGTCACGAAGACGGACGCGACTCCGGCCCAGATCATCGCGATGCTCGCCACCGCGGGGCGCAGCTCGAGCCGCCCGCCGGCCGCGTAGGGCAGCAGGAACAGGCTGACGAACGGCGTGCTCAACTGGCTCGGCACGCAGCCGGCGGCGATCATCCCGAGCACCGCCGCCAGCCACGCGCACGCGGCGGCGAACGGGACGACGCGGCGCGCCGCCACGGTCGCGGAGATCACCAGGACGCCCGCGAGGTTGGCCCACAGCGGGCCGGCGGAATCCTCGAGCGAGAGGCCCTCGAACACGCCCACGAGCGCTATCGCGAGCGCCAGCAGCGAGTCGCCGGCGAGCGCCGACATGCCGCGCAGCCGGGCGGTCATCGGTCCGCTCCCAGCGGCAGCCGCGCCGCGACCCGCCAGCCGCCGGCGGGCGCCGGGTCGGCCGTCAGCTCGCCGCCGTAGACGGCGACGCGCTCGCTCATGCCGAGCAGCTGCCGGTCGTGCGGCGAGCCGTCGTCGGCGACCTCGACCAGCACGTCCTCGTCGCGATAGCGGATCGCGACCTCGGCCGCGCCCGCGGCGCCTCCGTCGCGCGCCGCGCCGAGCGCCTCTTGCACGAGCCGGTAGGCGGTCAGGTCCACGCCGGCGGGCAGCGGGCGCCGCTCGCCCTCGGTGTGCAGCCGCGTCGGCAGCCCGGACGCCGCCGCGCGCCGTACGAGGTCGCCGACGTGGGCGAGGCTGGGCTGCGGCGCCAGCGCGAGGTCCTCGTCCTCCTTGCGCAGCACGCCGAGCAGCCGGCGCAGCTCGGTGAGCGCCTCGCGGCCGGTCGACTCGGCGAGCGCGAACGCCTCGCGCGCGCGGTCCGGGTCGCGCTCGGCGAGCCGGCGCGCCGCGCCGGCCTGGACGGTCATCGCGGACAGCGCGTGCGCGACGACGTCGTGCAGCTCGCCCGCGATCCGCGTGCGCTCCTCCAGCGCCGCCGCCTCGGTCTCGCGCGCGCGCTCGCCCTCGACCCGCACCGCCTTGTCGTGCAGCGCCTGGTTCAGTCGCGTGCGGTTGCGCAGGAGCTGGCCGAGCAGCAGCGGCCCGCCGACCCCGAGCCCGACCGCGAAGACGAAGTCGCCCGCCTCGTTGGCGTAGTCGTCCGCGACGGTCGAGAGCAGCGAGATCGCCGAGGCGATCGCGGCGGCGGTCCAGAGCCGGCGGCCCTCGAGCACGTAGCCCGCCGTGAACGTCACGAACATGTTCGCGAAGTAAGGCCCCGCGACGTTGTCGACCAGGTCGGGCCCGACCTGGTCCGCGGCGAGCATCGCGCTCCAGCCGATCGCGACGGCGAGCACCGGCACGCGCCGGCGCAGCGCGACGGCGACCGCGACGCAAGCCGCGACGGCGAAGCCGAGCGCGAGCTCGCCGATGCCGTGCAGCCTCGATATCAGGAGCACCTCGAGCACGCCGTCGACCAGCACGAGCGCGCCCAGCAGGGCGTCTAGCCGTGCAGGCGGCAGCGCGCGCAGGCGCGCCGGGATCGAACCAGTCCGGTCCATCTAGGAGTGCATGTTGACGCCGGCGGCCCGCTCCATCGTCCTCCGGCCTGACGATCGGCGCGTCATCCGCAAGGAGGATCGAGGTTCATCACAGCGCCGTCCGCCGAATCCCCAGCCCGGCGGACGACAGGCGACGCCAGGGCGGAGATGGTTCCCCCATGAGGACATGGACCGCCAACAGGCACGTCGCCGCCGCGCCCCAGGCGGTGCTCGACGCGATCTGCGACCCGGAGTCCTGCCGCCGGTGGTCGCCGGTGCCGTTCGACCTGGACGGGGCGGCGGAGGCACGCCTGCTCCCGGGCTCGCGCGTACGCGTGTCCGGCCAGCTGATCGGCAGGCGCGTCGGCTTCGAGGTCGAGGTCCACGAGGCGGGCGACGGCCGCCTGGCGCTCTCCGCCCACGGTCCCGTCGCCCTCGACGTGGCCTACGAGGCACGTCCTGCCGGCGACGGCAGCGAGGTTCGCGCCTCCGTGTCCGTCCGCTCCGGCGGCGGGCTCTTCGGGCGGCTGGCCGAGCAGGCCACCGCCGCCCTTCTCCAGGCCGGCGCGCTCGGCCACGCGGTGGACCGCATCGCGCGGACCGCCGCCGCCTGACACCCACGAAAGGAACCCAACCGATGACCGCAGTCCACCTTGACCATGCCCCGGCCGCCACGGTCGCCGTCGCCGCCCGGGCGCTCACGCGCCGCTACGGCGACGGCGAGTCGGCCGTCGACGCGCTGCGCGGCGTCTCGCTCGAGGTCCCGGCCGGGCAGTTCACGGCCGTCATGGGCCCGTCGGGCTCGGGCAAGTCGACGCTGATGCACCTGCTGGCCGGGCTCGACCGCCCGACGTCCGGCGCCGTGCACATCGGCGGCGAGGAGATCTCCGCGATGGCCGACCGGCGGCTCACGAAGCTGCGCCGCGAGCACATCGGCTTCGTCTTCCAGTCGTTCAACCTGCTGCCGACCCTGACCGCGGAGGAGAACATCACGCTGCCGCTCGCGATCGCGCGCATCAAGCCGCGGCGCGAGGACGTCGCCGCGCTGATCGAGCGCGTCGGCCTGAGCGAGCGCCGCGATCACAAGCCGTCGGAGCTGTCGGGCGGTCAGCAGCAGCGCGTCGCGATCGCACGCGCGCTGATCGCGAAGCCGACGGTGCTGTTCGCCGACGAGCCGACCGGCAACCTCGACTCGGCCGCCGGCGCCACCGTGCTCGCGCTGCTGCGCGACGCGGTCGCGATCGACGGCCAGACGACGGTCATGGTGACGCACGAGCCGCGCGCGGCCGCCGCGGCCGACCGCGTGCTGTTCCTGGCCGACGGCCGGATCGTCGGCGACCTCGCCGAGCCGACCGAGGACCAGGTCATCGAGGCGATGCGCGAGGCGAGCCTCCGATGATCAAGGTCGCACTCAAGAGCCTGGCCGCGCGCCGCCTGCGCACCGCGCTGACGGCGCTCGCCGTCGTGCTCGGCGTGGCGATGGTGAGCGCCGCGTTCACGATCACCGACACGATGCGGGGCGCCGCCGACTCGCTGTCGAGCGCCGCCTACGACGGCACCGACGCCGTCGTCGGATCCAAGACGGCCTTCGCGGTCGAGGCGGGCGACTGGACGGCTAAGCGGCCGACCGTCGACGCGAGCCTGCTCGACCGCGTCCGCGCGGTGCCCGGCGTGGCGGTCGCCGCCGCCGACGTCACCGACGAGGCCAAGATCATCAAGCGCGACGGCAAGCCGGCCGGCGACGGGCCGTACTTCGGCGTCGGCTTCGACGCCCGCACGCCCGGCGCGGAGCGGCTGACCCCGTTCCGGCTCGAGACCGGCCGCTGGGCCGCCGGCCCGGGCGAGGTCGTGCTCGACGCCGCCACCGCGGATGACCAGGGCTACCGCGTCGGCGCATCCGTGCCGATCTCGACGCGCGGCGAGGCGCACGACTTCCGGGTCGTCGGCACCGCGCGCTTCGGCAGCGTCAAGTCGCTCGGGACCGCCACCTCGGCGGTGTTCGACCTGCGCACGGCCCAGCAGCTGTTCGACCGCGGCGACGAGGTCGACGGGATCCTGGTCGCCGGCGGCGACGGCGTGCCGGCGGCGCAGCTGCGCTCGTCGCTCGCCGAGGCGCTCCCGCAGGCGCAGGTCGTCACGGCGCAGGAGCAGGACCGCTTCACGCTCGAGGGGCTGGAGCAGTTCATCTCGATCATCCGGATCGCGCTGCTCGTGTTCGGCGGCGTCGCGATCCTCGTCGGCGCGTTCACCATCTTCAACACGCTCTCGATCACCGTCGCGCAGCGCACGCGTGAGCTGGGGCTGCTGCGGATGGTCGGCGGTCACCGCCGCCAGGTGCTCTCCTCCGTGCTGGTCGAGGCGCTGGCGATCGGCGTGATCGCCTCCGTGGTCGGCCTCGGCGTCGGTTTCGGGCTGGCGCAGGCGCTCGACGCGCTGTTCGACTCGATCGGCCTCGCGCTGCCCGAGGCGGGCACGGTGTTCGCGCTCCGCACGGTCGTCGTCGCGCTGCTCGTCGGCACGCTGGTCACGCTGGCCGCGGGCCTGCTGCCGGCCTGGCGGGCGACGCGCGTGGCGCCGGTGGAGGCGCTGCGGGCGGCGACGCCCGGAGGCGGCCGCCTGCGGCTGCCCTCGCGCGCCGTCCGCGCGCTGGCCTCGCTGCTCGGGCGCCCCGCGCAGGCGCTCGGCGGCGCGGCGGGCGGTCTGGCCCGGCGCAACGCCATGCGCCAGCCGGGCCGCACGATGACGACCGCGGCGGCGCTGACGATCGGCGTCGCGCTCGTCACGCTCGTCACCGTCGTCGGCGCGGGGCTGAAGGACACGACGCGCGGCACGCTCGAGCATCGGATCGGGGCCGGCCACGTGGTCACCGGCGCGGACGGCTGGTCGCCGACCGAGCCGGCGGTCGAGCGGGCGCTGGCCCGCGAGGGCGCCGTCACCGGCATCCGCCAGGACCGCGGGCTCGCGTTCGGCGACAAGGAGACCGTCAACGCGATCGATCCGGCGACGAGCACGGGCCTGCTGTCGTTCGACTGGGTCGAGGGCGACGACTCCGTGCAGGCGCGGCTGGGAGCGGACGGCGCGATCGCGGACGAGGGCTGGGCGTCCGAGCACCGGCTCGGCGTCGGCGACGAGTTCACGCTCACGTCGGCGAACCGCACGAAGCTCACGCTGACCGTGCGGGGGATCGAGGGCTCGCCGCTGATCGACTCGATGGGCCTCGGGCCCGTCACGATCGGCCGCGCGGCGTACGACGAGGCGTTCGAGAACGAGCGCAGCGTGGTCCTGCTGACCGACGTCGTCGACCCGGCGGCGGCGCTGTCCGGGATGCCCGACACGAAGGTGCTGACGATGGCCGAGTACATCGACGAGCAGGCCGCCGCGGTCGACGAGCTGCTGGCGATCTTCTACGTGCTGCTGGCGCTGGCGGTGATCGTCTCGCTGTTCGGGATCGTCAACACGCTCGTGCTCGCGACGTTCGAGCGCATGCAGGAGCTCGGCACGCTGCGCGCGGTCGGGATGTCGCGCCGGCAGGTCCGCCGGATGGTCCGGCACGAGAGCGTCATCACGGCGCTGATCGGCGCAGTGTCCGGCATCGCGCTGGGGCTCGCGCTCGCCGCCGCCGTCACGTCGGCGTTCTCCGACGAGGGGCTGACGTTCGCGGTCCCGGCCGGAGCGCTGGTGGCGTTCGCGCTCGTCGCGATCGCGGCCGGCGTGCTCGCCGCCGTGCTGCCCGCGCGGCGCGCGGCGCGCACGAACGTGCTCGCGGCGCTCGCCTACGAGTAGCCGGCGCTGTCGGCCCCCCTCCAGGTCATGGAGGGGGGCCGGCGCCGAGCGGGATGCGCGCGACGACCTCGAAGCCGCCGCCGCCGCGCGGGCCGGCGTGCAGCTCCCCGCCGTGCAGTCGCACCCGCTCGGCCATCCCGACGAGGCCGTGGCCGCCGCCTTGGAGGCGATGCCCCGCGCCGCCGTCGCCGCTGTCGGCGACGCGCAGCTCGAGCGCGTCACGCGCCCACGTCACGTCGACCTCCGTCGCCGCTCCGGCCGCGTGCTTGATCGCGTTCGTGAGCCCCTCCTGGACGACCCGGTAGGCGGCGAGCTCCGCCCCGTGGGGCAGCGCCCGCGGCGTCCCCTGGACCCGCAGCGTGACCGCCTGCCCGGCGTCGCGCGCTCGCTCGACGAGCGTCGCGAGGGCATCGGCCGAGGGCGCCGGGGCCGCGCTCGGCATGCGCTCCAGCGCGCCGACGAGCAGGTGCATCTCGCCGAGCGCGTCGCGGCCGGCGTGGCCGATCCGCCGCGCCGCCTCCTCGGCGCGTCCCGGGTCGCGCGCCAGGATCTGTCGGGCTCCCGCGGCCTGGACCACCATGATGCTGATGCTGTGCGCGACCACGTCGTGCATCTCGCGCGCGATCCGGCGGCGCTCCTGCGCGACCGCGTCGCGCGCCTCGGCCTCGCGCTGCTCGGCCAGCCGCGCCGCGCCCTCGTGCAGCTCCGCGGCGAGCCGCGTGCGGGTGCGCACGTTGCGGCCGATGAGCCAGCACAGCACCGTGATCACCGCCGGGAACAGGATGCTCCCCGGCAGCTCGCCGTCGATCGCGCCGAGCGGCACGATCGACGCGAGCAGCAGCGCGAGCGCGGCGTACGCGCCGCGCGACTCGACGTAGGCGCCGCCGCCGTAGGCGAGCACGAGCAGCGGCAGGAAGCTCGCGATCAGCTCGCTCGTGTCGGCGAAGAAGAGGGACTCGGGGACGGTCAGCAGCATCACCGGCACGGTCACGAGCACCGGATGGCGGCGGCGCACGAGCAGCAGCGAGCCGAGCGCGATCGCGATCACCACGCTCGGCCAGCGCGGCTCCCCGATGCCCGCGGCGAGCAGCACCTCGACCACTGCCCCGGCCGTCACGGCGGCGGCAAGCACCAGGTCGAACACGCGCGGGGAGACGCGCATGCTCACGGCGCGCGCTCCAGCGGCAGCCGCGCGCGCACGGCGTGCCCGTCCGGGCCGACCGGCTCGGCCACGACCTCGCCGCCGTAGAGCGCGACGCGCTCGTGGATCCCGAGCAGCCGGCGCCCGGCGCCGGAAGCGCTTCCTCCGGCATCCGCGACGTCGAGCAGCAGCTCGCGCTCGCAGTAGCGCAGGCTGACGGTCGCGCTGCGGCCGGCGCCGGCAGCGAGCGCCTCCGTGAGCGCCTCCTGCACCACGCGGTAAGCGGTCAGGTCGAGCCCCGCCGGCAGCTCCGACCGATCGCCTTCGACGCGCAGCTCGACCGGCAGGCCCGCCGCGCGCGTGCGCGCCACGAGGTCGGCCAGGTGCGTGAGCGAGGGGAGCGGCTCGAGCGCCGCGCCGTCGTCGTCGCGGCGCAGCACGCCGAGCAGGGCGCGGATCTCGCCGAGCGCGTCGCGCCCGGTGCCCTCGATCGCCGCGAACGCCCTCCGCGCGGCCTCCGGCTCCGAGCGCGCGTGCCGCTCGGCCGCGTCCGAGTGCTCGACCATCGTCGCGAGCGCGCTCGTGACCATCCCGTGCAACTCGACGGCGATCCGCGCGCGCTCCTCCGACACGGCCGCGGCGCTGCGCGCGACGCTGTCGGCCTCGAGCGCGGCCGACTTGGCCCGCAGGGCCTGGGCCAGCCTCGTGCGATCGTGAACGACGCGGCCGAGCAGCACCGGCCCGCCGACGATGATGACCAGCAGGAACAGCACATCGTCGGGCCCGCCGCCGTCGATCGCGATCGCGACGGAGCCGGCCGCGAGCAGGATCGCGATGCCGACCGCGAGGGGGCGCCCGTCGGTGTTCGCGCCGAGCGAGTAGACGATGAACAAGAGCGCGAAGAACGTGCCGACGAGCTGGTCCGAGATCGCGACCGGCAGGTACTCGATGCCGACGAACACGCACGCCGCGATCGCGATCGAGACCAGCGGCGCCCGCCGCCGCAACGCGATCGCGACCGCGAGCGCCAGCAGCAGCGCGCGGGCCGCCAGCAGCTCCCCGGCGGAGCCGCCAGCGAGCAGCAGCTCGAGCTGCATCTCGGCGCCGGCCGCAAGCGCGAGCAGCAAGTCCGCGCGCCCCCGCGAGCGGGCCCGGTGCGGCGCTGCGGGCGGGTGCGCGCCGGTCATGACGTGACGCTACCCGAGCCGCGCGCCGCTTTCGCGATGCCGGCTCAGGCGGGCGAAGCGCACCGCCGCCCTCGAACGTCTCGTTCTGGCGGTACGCGCGCGGCTCGATGCGACCTCGTGCGCGATCAGCCCCATCGGGAAGATCGGCGTCAGGTCGTCCGGTCCGGCCGGCTGCCCGGTGCGGGGGCTGAGCGGCGGCAGCGGCTCGCCGGGGAGGTCGGGCGCCAGGTTGACCCAGTGCGTGGGGATCGCGTCCTCCGGCAGGAGGAA
>Ga0126307_10002342_pt1 | contig 12766 bp, 11 predicted proteins | sample Plot28_FD_89955 | JGI IMG/M metagenome (GOLD analysis project Ga0126307, IMG submission 89955) | Serpentine soil microbial communities from UC McLaughlin Reserve, CA, USA - Plot28 | ecosystem: Environmental > Terrestrial > Soil > Grasslands | place: USA: UC McLaughlin Reserve, Lake County...
ATCACCCTTGTTCTTGAACCGGCCGACGGTCGTCCTTTGCCGGCCATCGCGCCTGGCCAGTACGTCTCGGTGTTCGTCGACCTGCCCGACGGAGATCGGCAACCTCGCCAGTACACGGTGTCCTCCACTGCCGTGCGGACGCGCCTGCAGATCACCGTGCGACGTGTCCGTGGTGCGAACGGGGCGCCAGACGGCCGCGTTTCCAGCCATCTCCATGATCGAGTGGAGATTGGAGACGTGCTTGATGTCAGCGCCCCAGCTGGTGACTTCGTGCTGACGCCCGCCGAGTCGCCGATCTTGCTGGCGAGCGCGGGAGCGGGCATCACCACGGTGCTGCCCATCGTCGAACAGATCGCTCGTACCCAGCCCCAGCGGACCGTTATCGTCGCCCACGCCGACCGCCGCGCTCAGGATCACGCCCTGCGAGAAACCGTTCTGCATCTCGGTCGAGAGATCGACGACTTCACCTCCTATGCGTGGTACGAAGCCGTCGACGAAGGCGACACTCGCTCGCGCCGTGGATTCATGGACTTGACCGACGTCCCGCTCCCGGACGACATTCAGGTCTTCACATGCGGTCCGCTGCCCTTCATGAGGCACGTCAGATCGACGCTGCTGTCACGTGGCGTACCCGCGGCCCGAATCCGCTATGAAGTCTTCGGACCCGACCTGTGGGCCGCCCAAACCGCACCGGATTCGGGGAGCTAACGGAGATAGTCGATTCTGCGGAGCGGCCGGCGGTGGGAGAATCGCCCGGCTATGGAAGCTGACTACGTGATCGTCGGTGCCGGCGCCGCGGGCTGCGTGCTCGCCGCCCGGCTCTGCGAGGACCCCACGATCAGCGTGCTCCTCTTGGAGTCGGGTGGTCGTGGCCGCCACCCGCTGCTACGGATTCCCAAGGGGTTCTACCTGACCATGCAGCATCCGGAGTATGCCTACTTCTACCCCACCGGATCCGTCACTCCCGGCGGGCCCGACGAGATGTGGCTGCGCGGCAAGGGCCTCGGTGGCTCCACGGCCGTCAACGGGATGATGTACATACGTGGATGGGGCGCGGACTACGACCGGCTCGCGGCCGCAGGGGATCCCGGGTGGGGGTGGGCCGGCATGCTGCCGGTGTTTCGCGCCATGGAGGACCACGAGCTTGGGGCCTCGCTGCTGCGGGGCGTCGGCGGCCCGTTGCACGTGTCTGTCACGGCGTTAGCCGACCCGGTGGTCGCCGCGATGCTGCGATCCGCGACGGTGGCCGGGCTGGCCGACGTAGACGACGTCAATGCCTCCGACGCCGAGCGGATTGGCCGCACACCGGTGACGATCCACCGCGGCGTGCGGATCTCGGCCGCGACGGCATTCCTGCGCCCTGCCCGCCGCCGCCGCAACCTCACCGTGCTCGACCGCACCCACGTCGGCCACGTGACGCTCGAGGGGGGTCGGGCCGTCGGCGTCGTGGCTAGGCGCTGCGGAGAACGGCTCGCCGTCCGGGCACGACGCGAGGTGATCCTCGCCGCCGGGTCGATCGAGAGCCCTCAGCTGCTCGAACGTTCGGGCATCGGCGACCCCGTCGTGCTCACTCGAGCGGGCGTGGAGCCTCGGGTGGAGAGCCCACACGTCGGGGAGCGGCTGCTAGAGCACCGGGGGATGACCGTGCAGGCACGGCTCCGGCCGGGACTGGGCCTCAACCGACGCCTCAACACCCTGCCTCGGCAGTTGTTCGCCGGGGCAGGGTACGTCCTCACCCGTCGGGGGCCCGTCGCCACGGGGCCCTACGACCTCGTCGGCCAGCTGCGGTCGGCCCCCGGGGAGCCTCGCCCCGACGTCCAGATCCTCCTCACCCCCATGTCCCTCGACCTGGGGCCGACCGGGCTACGGCTCGCCAGGCACGCCGGGATGATGATCCAGGGGTACCAGCTCCGGCCGACGACGCCGAGTGCCGTCCACATCCGCTCGGCCGATCCCGCGGACCCGCCGGTCATCGAGGCCCGCTATCTCGAGACCGAGCTCGACCGAACGGTCACCGGGCGAATCCTGGCTCGGCTGCGGGGGATGATGGCCGAGGGACCGCTGGCGGATCTGGTGATCGGCGAGGACGCCCCGGGCCCGGACGTCGTCACCCCGGAGCAGGCCGTCGAGTATGCCCGCGCGACCGGGATCGGCATCTACCACGCCGTGGGGTCCTGCGCTATGGGCGCTAACGACGAGGATGTCGTCGACGCCCGCCTGCGGGTAGGTGGCGTGCGTGGATTGCGCGTGGTGGACGCCTCAGTATTCCCGGCCATGCCATCCGGCAACACCGCCGCTCCGACGATGGCGCTGGCCTGGCGCGCCGCGGACCTCATCGGCGCCGAGGCCTGACCCGCACCCCACCGCACCCCGGTTTCCACTCTTCGCGGATGATGTGCCACCCATCAGCCGTTGACCGACGAACTCGCCGACACCCTGGTCGACAACGTGTTCCGCGGGATCTCGAGCTAACGAGGTCACTCAGGAGTTTCCTCGACGGCGCGGACCGGTCAGTGCTCCAGGGCCTTCCCTTCCGCGCCGGCACCGGTCAGCGACCGGACCTCCATCTCGGCGGCCTTGTACTCGAGGTGCTCCCGACTCGTGACCGAGCCGATGTAGCCGAGCAGGAACGATGCCGGGATCGAGATCAGGCCCGGGTTGGCCAGCGGGAACCAGGACCAGTCGGCGTTCGGGAACATCGCCGTCTTGCTGCCCGACACCGCCGGCGAGAACGCGATGAGCACGACGGTGATGGTGAGACCGCCGTAGATGCTCCACAGGCAGCCACGGGTGTTGAACCGCTTCCAGAACAACGAGTAGAGCAGCGTCGGAAGGTTCGCCGATGCGGCAACGGCGAAGGCGAGGGCGACCAGGAACGCGATGTTCTGCCCGTTGGCCGCGATTCCGCCCAGGATGGCGATCACGCCGACGACCACAGCGGAGATCCGGGCGACGCGGACTTCCGAGCCAGCTGGCGCGTTCCCCTTGTGGATCACGCTCGCGTAGATGTCGTGGGCGAACGACGCCGAGGCGGTGATAGTCAGCCCGGCGACGACGGCGAGGATCGTGGCGAAGGCGATCGCCGAGATCAGGCCGAGCAGCACCGTGCCGCCGAGTTCGTAGGCCAGTAGCGGGGCCGCCGAGTTGGCCGCGCCCGGCGCGGCGGCGATCCGGTCCGGCCCCACCAGGGCGGCCGCACCGTAGCCGAGGGTCAGCGTCAAGAGGTAGAACAGCCCGATCAACCAGATCGCCCACACGACCGACTTGCGCGCCTCCTTCGCCGTGGGCACCGTGTAGAACCGCATCAGGATGTGCGGCAGGCCAGCCGTGCCCAGGACCAACGCCAGGGCGAGCGAGATGAAGTCGAGCTTCGTCAGGTTCGACAGGCCGTACTTCGCCCCAGGCTCGAGCGCCGCGCCCGCCTCGGCTCCGGCGCCGAGCAGATCCGAGAAGTTCATGCCGTACTTCGTGAGCACCCACGCCGTCATCAGCAATGCCCCGCCGATGAGCAGGATCGCCTTGATGATTTGCACGTAGGTGGTGCCCCGCATGCCGCCGATCAGGACGTAGATGATCATCAGCGCCCCGACGGCCGCGATGACGAGGCTCTGGCCGCCCCGGTCGGTGATGTTCATCAGTAGCGCCACCAGGCCACCGGCGCCCGCCATCTGCGCGAGGAGATAGAAGAAGGACACGATCAGGGTGGACGCCGCCGCCGCGGTGCGTACCGGGCGCTCGCGCATCCGGAACGCCAGAACGTCGGCCATCGTATAGCGACCGGTGTTGCGGAGCAGCTCGGCGACCAGGAGGAGGGCCACCACCCAGGCGACGAGGAAGCCGACGCTGTAGAGGAAGCCGTCGTATCCGGTGAGCGCGATGGCGCCGGCGATACCGAGAAACGAAGCGGCGGACAGGTAGTCGCCCGAGATCGCGATACCGTTCTGCCGGCCGGAGAAGCCCGCTCCCGCCGTGTACATGTCCGAAGCAGTCTTGGTGGTCTTGGCCGCGCGCAAAACGAAGACCATGGTGACGGCGACGAACGCCCCGAAGATGGCGAGATTGAGGCCGGTGTTGCCGACCTGCTCGGTCTGGGCGAGCAGCGTGTTCACAGCAGTCCCTCGGCTTCCATCTCGGCGCGGATGCGCGACGAGCGAGGATCGAGCACCCGGTCCGCGTATCTCACGTAGGCCCAGGTGACCGCGAAGGTCGTCACGAACTGCAGCAGACCCAGCACCAACCCGACGTTGATGTTGCCGACAATCCGCTGGCTCATGAAATCGGTGGCGTAGGCCGCGAGGATGACGTACACGAAGTACCACAACAGGGACGCCACGGTGACCGGCAGGACCCACCGCCGGTAGCGATGGCGGAGATCCTGGAATTCGGGGGACGCCAAGACGGCGAGGTACTTCGCCTCGCTCGGTGTGGGTGGAGGCAGCTGATTGCCTTGTTCTTCTGCTCTGCTCACGGGTCCTCCTGTGCGTCGCCTGCCAGCATCGGAGACAAAGCTGTGACGATAGTCACGGAAGTGGAAGTTACGCTGTTGGACGCGCAGCCGTTCCCGAACGCGCAAAGGTTGGCCGACCCGGTCAGGAGTTGTAGAGCGAGCGGTCCAGCCGCGCGGCCAAGGTGACGCGCGAGGCCGCCGAGGCCTCTCCCAGTGTCGTGATTCCGCGCTGTTGCAGCAGCGGGATCATGCCTAGGAAGACCTCGCCGGTGACCAGCGCGTCGCCGAGCGCGGTGTGCCGCCCCAGCACCGCCACGCCGAGGCGCCCCGCAATGGCCTCGAGGGAGTGCTCATCGTGGTGGGGATGCAACGCTGCGTCGAGCAGCAGGGTGTCCAGCACCGGCTGAGTGAGCTGCACACCGGTGCGCGACTCCGCGAGCCTGAGGAACTGCATGTCGAACCCGACGTTGTGACCGACGAGAACGGTGTCCGCGGCGAAGCGGGCGAACGCCGGCAGCACGACGTCGATGGTCGGCTGGCCCACGAGCATCTCCGACGTGATCCCGTGCACGGCGGTGGAGCTGGCCGGCACCCGTCGCTGCGGGTCGACCAGCCGCTCGAACGACTCGTTGCGCAGCAACCGCCGGTTCACCACTCGCACCGCGCCCACCGAGATGATCTGGTCACCGCCGGTCGGATCCAGGCCGGTGGTCTCGGTGTCGAAGACCGTGTACGACAGATCGCCAAGGTCGCGATCGGCCCACGCCAGGGATTGCTGCTGCCGATCGAAGAGGCCGAAATCGTAGAACTCCGGTCGGCTGGCGAGGTCGAGGGAAGTGTGCGGGGCCGGCTGCGGCTCGGCCTCGGTCAGCGGCAGCAGCAGCCGCAGATCCGGTGCGGCCCCGGCCGGTCCGCCGGACCAGATCTCGCCGCCGTGACGAGCGACGACGTCGCGCGCACTCGACGCCGCGAGGCCGGTGAGCGGCTGGTCGAGCCAGGCCTGGAATCTGGCGGGTCGGGGCGGCGGTCCGGGCCAGCTCATCTCGAGTTGAGCGTGACTGCCGTCCGGGGTCGCTGCCAACGTCAACTCCCCGACACCGACCTCGTCGTGGAGCCGACCCGCCATCTGCGCGAGGGCCCGGGCCAGCGCATGGCTGTCAACCCTCACCCACAGCGCGTCGGCCGCCCCGTGCCGCACCGATACCGCGACCGTGCCCTCGCGCTCGAGCGCGCGGCACACGACCGCCAGGAGGTCCGCCACGCTCATCTCGGTCGGCAGCCACTCGGCGCCGGCGTGGGCGCCCGACTCGGCGACCCAGGTTTCGACCCGACGGCCCAACAGGTGGGACTCCTCGCGCACGATGCCGAGAAACTGACGGCGTTCATCGGCGTCCATGTCCGGATAGTCCATGACGGTCTCGATTGCCGCCTGGATGCTTGCGAGGGAGGACCGCGTCCCCTCGGTCAGATCGCGCAGCAGGTCGTCACGCCGGGTGCTGCGGTTCATCCGGTCGGTCAGGTCCTCCAGCAGCAGCACGAAGCCGGTGATGCCGCCGTCGGGTCCACGGAATGGCGCCACTCGCACCTGCAACAGTTGCTCGCCGCGCACGGTGATGGCCACGTGCGAGGAGGTGGCGGAATCGTGCTCGATACGGTCCAAGGCGTGCGCGAGCAGGTCGCGATCGATGAAGCCGAAAACCGAACGGCCAAGGCCGACGGCAGCATCATCGCCCAGCACCGACCGCGCTGCGGCGTTGTAGAGCAGGATCTGCCCGTCGACGTTGCACACGATGACCGCCGCGGCGAGTTCGGCCATCAGCGCGGCCAGCCGGTTCCGCTCCTGCGTGAGGCTCGCCTGTGCGGCGCGAATGTGCGAGTCGACCTCCCGTACGGCGACCCTGCGCCGCTCGGCCAGATCGTCGACCGCGGTAGCGAGCTCCGTGAGTTCGGCGGGTCCCGACCGGTCCAGCCGGTGTTCGGGGTTGGCCTCAAGGAGCAGCCGGGTCTCGGCGGTCAGCCGCCGCGCCGTCGCGGTGTAGCGACCCACCAGACGCGCCACCGCCGCGACGAGTGCGGCGACACCCAGGGCAGCGCCGATCAGCAGCGTGAGGATCTGGCCTGCGACCGCGTCGCTCACGGCGCCTTTTTGGTCAGCGGGCATGCCGCTCCACACCAGCAGCGAGATCGCGACAACCGCCACGACAACAAGTGCCGCGACCGCCGCCGCGAGCAGCCAGCGACCTTCCGGCCGTCGGGCGCGCACCTCAACCGCCGGTCAGGAGTCGGCGGACAGTGTCGACCACTTCGGAGGTCGAAAACGGTTTGGTCACATACGCATCCGCGCCGAGTGCAAGTCCCTTGGTCACCTCGGCCTCGCGCCCCTTGGCCGTCAGCATGACGATCTTGAGGTCCGTCCAGCCCGAACCGCGCAACTGCTGGCAGACCTCGTAACCGTCGCGCCGGGGCATCATGACGTCGAGCAGGACGAGGTCGGGCCGGAACTGCTCCACCGCTGTCAGCGCCTCGTCGCCATCGCGCGCGACGGCGGTGTCGAAGCCGGCCTTTTTCATCAGGAACTGAAGCGAGACGACGATGTTCGGCTCATCGTCGACGATGAGCACCTTCCTCGGCATCAGGTTTCCCCTTCTCTGGCTTCTGCGCCGGCGGGCGAGCCGGCGCCGACAACCGCGACCGGGAGCGTGAACGAGAAGGTGGCGCCCTCCCCGGCGTGGCTCTCCACCCACAGCCGCCCGCCAAGGTGCTCCACGATCTGGCGGCTGATCGGCAGACCGAGCCCGGTGCCAGCAGGACGATTGGTGCGGGTGTCACCGCCCTGACGGAACTTCTCGAAAATGACCTCCCGATCCGCGTCGGCTATGCCGGGTCCGTTGTCGCGGACGTCTACCCGTGCCACGCCGTCCCGCGTCTCGATGCCGATCTGCACCCGTCCAGTCTCGCGCGGGCAGAATTTCACGGCGTTCGAGAGCAGGTTGAGCAGCACCTGCACGAGTCGATCCCGGTCGGCCCGCACGATCGGTGCGGAGCCAGGCATGTCCACCTCGAGGTCGACCTCCCGCTCACGGAAGATCTGCGCGGTCGCGTGTGCCGACGTGGTGACGATCTCGCCGAGGTCGACCGGCTCGATGTGCCACTCCGCGGCACCGGATTCGAGCTTGGAAAGGTCGAGCACCTGGTTGATCAGCCGGGTCAGCCGCTCGGTCTCCTGCACCACGATCCGCAGGTAGTCCCCGCGCTCGGTGGGATCGAGGTCGGGATTGTCTGACAGGATCTCGGAGAACGCCCGGATCGACGTCAGCGGCGTGCGCAATTCGTGTGTGACGGTCGACACGAAATCGTCCTTGAGCCGGTCGAGCTCCTGGAGCCGTTCATTGGCGTGGCGCAATTCCGTGGTGGCGGCCTGCAACTGCTGCGACTTGCGTTCCAGCGCCCGGCTGTAGGCGAGGACCTCGGAGGTCTCTTCGAGGATCTGCAACACCTCGTCGACAGCGAGCGGTTCCTCCTCCACCACGGAGCCGACGATGAACCGCGCGGCCGCGGAACCCACCGCACCGGCGAGCAACGCCTCGACGTGCTGGACGAGTTCGGGCTCCGCCGCGGCGCCGGGTGAGACGTCGGCGCCGGTGCCCGCGGCGTAGGACGCGAGCGCTGCCCGGGTGCCGTCGTCGCCAAGGAAGCGCGCGAGGAGCACCCGCAGTTCCCCGACGGTGGCCGAGCCACGCCAGAGCCGGGCGTCGGCGCCGCCCCCGACATGGGTGAATGCGTCGACGAACGCGGAGGCTTGCACGTGCTCGGCGGGCTCGCGCCGACCGGTCAGGGACAGTCCCACGAAGAGGCCCACGTTGACCAGCATGCTCCACAACATGGAGTGGCTGACCTCGTCCAGCCCGTCCAGCCCGAACAACGCGTAGGGGGCGAGAAGGCCCACCCCGAAGGGGCCGTCCTCGACAAACGACTCGGGGACCAGCCCGGTCGCGGCCAGCGACGGCAGCGGCAGCGTGTAGGCCCACACCACGAATCCGGCCAGCAGACCCCAGGTCGCGCCCCGCCCGGTCGCGCCCCGCCAGTACAGGCCGCCGAGGATCGCCGGCGCGAACTGCGCAACCGCCGCGAAGGAAATGAGGCCGATGGACACCAGCGCGAGCGCGTCATCCGCGACGCGGAAGTACGCGAAGCCCAGCAGCAGCACCGCGACGATCGTCGCCCGGCGGATACGCAGGATCGCCCGACCCAGGTCACGACCGTCGGCCAGAGCGCTGCGGCGACGCAGCAGGATGGGCAGGACGAGCGAGTTCGACACCATGGTGGACAGCGCGATGGTCTCGACGATGACCATGCCGGTGGCCGCGGACAGTCCTCCGATGAACACGAAGAGCGTGAGCATGGCCTGCTGGTCGGCCATCGGAAGCACCAGGACGAACGCGTCCGCGCTGACACCGCCGGAGCCGAACGTGACGAGGCCGGCGATGGCGATGGGCAGCACGAAGATGTTGATGAGGAGCAGGTACAGCGGGAACACCCACGTCGCCGTCTTGATGTGGTTCTCGTCGACGTTCTCCACCACCGCCAGCTGCCATTGGCGCGGTAGGAAGAGGATCGCGAGCATCGACAGCACGATGAGCCAGAGCCACGAGCCGTAGCTCTGGGTTTCACCGAACCTGAGCAAGTGGGCCAGGTCGGGATCGGAGCGGGCGCGGCCGAACAGGTCGCCGAACCCACGGAAGCTCACGTACGTGACGTAGAAGCCGACGGCGAGGAACGCGACCAACTTGACCAGCGACTCGAATGCAATGGCCGCGACCATGCCCTCGTGCCGCTCGGTGGCGTCCAGGTGACGGGTGCCGAAGACGATCGTGAAGGCGGCGAGCAGGAGCGCGACGTAGAGCGCCGTGTCGGTCAGGATCGGCGGGTCGGCCGCGACCGTCATGGCCAGCTCGGGCTCGCCGCGCAGGATCGTGAACGAGTTGGAGATGGCCTTGAGCTGCAGCGCGATGTACGGGACGATGCCGGCCACGGCGATCACGGTGACAAGTCCGCCGAGCACGGCGCTCTTGCCGTATCGCGAGGAGATGAAGTCGGCGAGGGAGGTGATCCGGTTCTGCTTACAGATCCTGATGATCTTGCGCAGCATGAGCCACCACCCTGCCGCCATGACCGTCGCGCCCAGGTAGATCGGCAGGAAACCGACGCCGGTGGTCGCGGCCCGGCCGACGCTGCCGTAGTACGTCCAGGACGACGCGTACACGCCGATCGACAGCGCGTAGATGTAGCCGTTGCTGATGATGCTGCGGCCCCGGTCTGCGCGGCGGTCGCCGAAGTAGGCGATCACGAACAACAGCGCGAGGTAGGCCGCCGACGCGACGACGATCACCCTCGTGTCGATCATCGCGATCGTGCGATCCACCCGAGGAGCGCGATGACGAGCGCCCATGCGCCGAACAGGTACGCCCACAATGCCGGCACCCCGGCGACGACCGCGTCCGTGTCGAACACGGCCAACAGGGGAAAGTTGAAGAGTGCCAGTCCCAACAGTCCCACGGCCACCAGGCGGGCGGTCTTCAACCGGTCGTTCACGGCCGCACCTCCATCACATCACCGCGTCCGTCGCGAACCGCTGAGCGGTGATCTCCTGGATGGCGTGCACGGTACGCATGGCGGTGCGCAGCGTCGTCCGTTGGTCGGTCGTCAACCGGTCGACGAATACCCGGTTGTCCGCGGGCACGTTCTCGTCCGCCTGCTGGATCTGGTGGCGCAGCCGCAGCTCGGTGAGGAATCGGTAGGCGTCGATCAGGTCCTCGGCGGTGGCCGAGCTCAGTGTTCCGGCGGCCGCGGCGGCCTGTAGCCGACGTATGGTGCTGTGCTCGGCCGAGCCCGCGATGAGCGCATAGAGCCTGGCCAGCAGCACGATGGCCGCCGTCCCGCCGCGTTTGACGTCCAGGGTGGGGCCGCGGATGCGCAGTCGGCCGAATAAGCTGATCGGCGGCCGGAAGGTTACCGCGGCGCGGGCCATCTGCGTGCGGAACGGCCCCCTGCTCCCGCCGGAGAGCAGGATGCGGATCAGCTCGTCCGGTGAAAGTTCACCGTGGCAGGCTCGGACGTCGAGAAAGACCTCCGCCTTGAGCAGTGCCTCCGGTTGCGGCTGCTCGACCCAGCCCCGGAACAAGCCCTCGAACTCGTCGAGTGGGCGGTGCCAGTTCGTGGCCATGTAGCCGCCTCCGCACAGCGGCATCCCGGCCCGGGCCAGGGCGTCGACCACCAGCGCCGCGAGGGCGGCGAAGTATTCGTCGGTCGCGGCCAAGTCGTGCGGCGAGGTCAGCCCGTAGGCGATCGCGCTGTCCTGGTCGCTGGAGAGCACCTGCTCGCGGCGCCCGTGCGAGCCCAGCGCGAGCCACACGTACCGGCTCGGCGGCGGGCCGAGGTGCGACTCGGCGAGGCGCAGCAGGTGTCGGGTGAGGGAGTCGTTGGCGTCGGCTACGGCGCCGGTGACGTCGAGGGCGTTGACCCCGGCTGCGAGGCGAGCGCGGATGAGGCCGACCAATTGGCTCTGGTAGGCGTCGAGGGGCTCCAACCGGTTGATCCCGTCGATCTCCTCGATGAGGCGAACGGGGGAGGCACTGTGCGGCTCCATCGCGTCACCTCGCTCCGGCACCTGTGTGTCGGGCTCACCATCTGGGTTGACGATCAGACTACGTCGTCTGGGCGGCCCCGGGACCGGGTTGCGCCGTCGCGTCGTCCGACGGCGCGGGGCCGTTACCCGCGGTTCCCTGGGCTTTCGCTCGGGTCGTCGTCAGCAAGGGAGGCCAGCATCCGAGGGATTGTCTCGAATCCGGTTCGCGCGACGTAATGCCCCGCCGCAAGCAGGTAGCGCGCGATGCGTCGCTGCTCCGGAGGCATCGCCGGGAGTTCGCTGACAGCTTCCCACAGTGCGCGGCCGACCTCTAGGTCGATACTGCGCTCGTCAGGGTGTGCGGTCCCCCGGTCCACGATCCCGATTCCGGCGCCGATCTGCGCGGCCGAGACGAAGACCTGGCGCAGGTAAGGCGCGTCTTCGGGCGCACAGTCGATGGGGAACGTCGGCAGCACCTTCTCGACCAGCCGATCCGCGATGGTGACCGCCTCCGGCTCGAACGCCTCGCGGTACCCCATCTGGTAGAGCGTCAGCGCGGCGAAGGAGCGCCGCTCGACATCGCGTCGATCGGGCCACGAGGAACCGTCCATCCGCGGCATCCGAAGCGGCAGCCTTGGCGGCTTGCGCCGGAACAGCGGCATGCGGGACTCCTCGTCCGTCGCCGAGCTCGCCGACTTCACCCGCTAGTCGTTCCGCGCCGCCGGGCAGAACACGACACTGGCCGACGAACTGCGGAACATCGATCGCCACCTCAACCTACCGGCATCACGACCTTCGTGCCCGCGCCGATCGCCGTTTCGACCACCAGACCGCAATCGTCGCCGAAAGCCGCGCGCAGGCGATGAACGACATCGGTGCGTCCGCCGGTGCCGGTCCGCAGCATGTCGGGATCAATCCCCACGCCGTCCTCCACGCTTGCTGGGGTCTGGAGTCAGGCGGCGAGGGTGCCGCCGTCGACGGTCAGCAGCGCGCCGTTGACGAAGGACGCTTCGTCAGAGGCGAAGAAGGCCACGGCGTTCGCGACCTCCTCGGGGCGGCCGACGCGACCCAGAGGGGTTATGGCCACGAAGGCCGACCGGTCCTCGCCAAGTCCCGCCTGGACGCCCTCGGTCTCGATGATGCCGGGCACGACGGCGTTGACCCGCACCCCGGAAGGGCCGTACTCACTGGCCCAGGTCCTGGTCAGTTGGTCCAGCGCGGCTTTACTGGAGCCGTAGGCGGCGGCTCCGGGCAGGCCTTTGCGCGCGGCGATCGTGGACAGGTTGATGATCGATCCGTGACCACGCTCGAGCATCGCCGGCGCTAGTTCGGCGGTAAGGAAGAACGGCACCTTGACGTTCAGGTTGTGGACCGCGTCGAACAGCTCCTCAGCGGTCTCGACAGTGCTCTGGAATGGGTAAATGCCGGCATTGTTGACCAAGATGTCAATCGAACCGGTAAATGACACTGCCCGCCCCGCCAGCTCCCGCGCATTCGCGGCGTCGGTTAGATCAGCTTGCACGAACTCGGCCTTCCCGCCGGCCGCGCGGATCTCCGCCACGGCAGCTTCGCCCCGCGCGGCATTACGGCCTGACAGGATGACGTAGGCGCCCTGCTGGGCGAGCACGTCCGCGGTGGCGCGGCCGATGCCACTGGTTGAACCCGTGACCAAGGCGGTTAATCCGTTCAATGAC
>Ga0126307_10002343_pt1 | contig 12763 bp, 11 predicted proteins | sample Plot28_FD_89955 | JGI IMG/M metagenome (GOLD analysis project Ga0126307, IMG submission 89955) | Serpentine soil microbial communities from UC McLaughlin Reserve, CA, USA - Plot28 | ecosystem: Environmental > Terrestrial > Soil > Grasslands | place: USA: UC McLaughlin Reserve, Lake County...
GCCGCGTGCAGCGGCGCGTCGAACTCGGCCATCTCGGGGGTGGACCGGGTGACCTCCGGGCTCGGCGGCGCCACCAGCAGGACCCGGTCGGCCGGCGGGTCGGTCAGGCCTTCGGTGGCCGCTCGCAGCCACAGGAGGGCTCCGAGCGAGTGGGCGAGCACCACCCGCTGCCCGCGGCCGAGCTGCGCCCACTCGGCGGCGAAGGCCGCCAGCCAGGCCGGGAGCCGCGGGTGGTCGGGGTCGGGCAGCTGCGGGTAGAGCACCTGCTCGCCGCGCTCCCGCAGCTGCTCGGTGAGCCACCAGGCCCAGTGCGCCGGCGGGCGGTGGTGCTGCCAGCCGTGCAGCACCAGGAACCGCCGGCCAGGTGCGGCCGGCACCGGGTCAGCCGCCGCTGGGGGGTGTCGGCAGGCCGGTGTCCGGGTCGCCCACCGCCTCGCCGAGGTGGGCGCCGGCCTGGGCCTGGTTCGACATCGCCTCGAGCTCGGCGAGCACGGCACCGTGCTTGTCGACGCACAGGACGACGATGTCCCCGGGGTTGGAGCGCGCCATCGCCTCGTGCACGGCGGGGATCTCGTCAAGCACCAGCTCGACCTGCTTGCAGCGCGCCCCGTCGGCCATCCGGGCCCGTGCGCCTGCGGCGACGAGAGCCGCCACGTCGCCCCTGGCCCGCCCTCGCAGGGCGGCGTCCTCGCGGACGACCAGCACGTCGAAGTGCTCGGCAGCGACGGCCCCCAGCTCGCGCATGTCCTCGTCACGGCGGTCGCCGGCTGTCGCGACCACCCCGATCCGCTGCGGACGGGCCAGGTCGGAGGCGGCCTCTGCCGCGTCGGCCAGCGCCTCGACGAAGTCACCCAGCAGCCGCATGCCCGGCGCGTTGTGGCAGTAGTCAACGATGACGTTGGCACCGGCGACCTCGAGCTGGTTGAGGCGGCCGGGGGACAGGTAGTACGACGTGGTGAAGGTGCGCAGGCCCTGCCGGATGTCGTGCAGGTGGGCACCGGCGGCGAACGCGGCTGCTGCAGCAGCCAGCGCGTTCTGGACGTTCATCTTGGCCTTGCCGCCGAAGGTCGAGGGCAGCAGGTGGGTCCACGCCAGCTGCATGGCCCGCCGGCCGTGCCGGATGACGATCATCTCGCCGAGGTCGCCGCGCTCGAGGACGACCGCACGGCCGCCGCGACGACAGTGCTCATCGACCATGTCGCGCACGTCGGTCCCGGCAGCGGCCATCGAGAACCACACGACCTCGCCCGAGCAGCGCCGCCGCATCCCGGCCACCAGCTCGTCGTCGGCGTTGAGGACGGCGAACCCGTCGCGGGGCACCGCCTCGACGACCACCTGCTTGACCTCGGCCAGCTGCTCGAGCGTGTCGATGCCGCGCATGCCCAGGTGGTCCGGCGCGATGTTGAGCACCACGGCCACGTCGTTGCGCTGGTAGCCGAGGCCCTCCCGCAGGATGCCGCCGCGCGCGACCTCGAACACGGCGAAGTCGACGCGGGGGTTCTGCAGCACCATCCGGGCCGACTTGGGGCCGGAGGCGTCGGCGCGGATGACCAGCCGCTCGTCGATCACGATGCCGTCGGTCGAGGTCATCCCGACCTTGCGGCCCATGCCCTTGAAGACGTGGGCGATCATCCGCGACGTCGTCGTCTTGCCGTTGGTGCCCGTGACGGCGACGATCGGGATCCGGCTCGGCGTCCCGGGCGGGAACAGCGAGTCGACGACCGGCTTCGCCACGAACTGGGCGTCGCCGACGGTCGGGTGGGTGTGCATCCGGAAGCCCGGGGCGGCGTTGACCTCGCAGATGGCTCCGCCTGCCTCTCGGACCGGCTCGGCGATGTCGGGCGAGATGAAGTCGATGCCGGCCACGTCGAGCCCGACGACGCGGGCCGCCTCCTCGGCGATCTCGACGTTGTCCGGGTGCGCCTCCAGCGTGCGGTCGATCGAGATGCCGCCGGTCGACATGTTGCCGGTCAGGGTGAGCTTGACCGTGGTGCCCCCGGGAGGCACGTCGTCCATCGCGAAGCCCTGCTCGGCGACGAGGGCCACCGCGGCCTCGTCGACCTTGATCCGGGTCAGAACCTTCTCGTGCCCGACGCCCCGGCGTGGGTCGGCGTTGGTCTCGTCGACCAGCTCGCGGACCGTGTGGACGCCATCGGCCACCACGTGCGCCGGCACCCGCTCGGCCAGCGCCACCATCCGGCCGCCGATGACGAGCACCCGGTAGTCCTTGCCGGTGATGAAGGACTCGACGACCACCCACCCGCGGCGCGACTCCTCCTGCGCGAGCGGGAAGGCGGCGCGCACCTGGTCGGGGTCCTGGAGGTCCAGCACCACGCCCCGGCCGTGGTTGCCGTCCAACGGCTTGCAGACGACCGGGTAACCGATCCGGTCGGCCACCCGGACGGCCTGGTCGGCGGTGCGCACCGACTCCGACCGGGGCACCGGGAGGCCCGCGGCGGCGAGCAGCCGTGTGGTGAGCTCCTTGTCGCCGGCGACGTCGACCGCTAGGGCCGACGTGTTGGACGTCATCGTGGCCCGGATCCGGCGCTGGTGGACGCCCTGGCCGAGCTGCACGAGGGAGTGCTGGTTCAGCCGCAGCCAGGGGATGTCGCGCGAGACGGCCTCGTCCAGGATCGCCTGGGTCGACGGGCCGAAAGCGGTCCGCTCGGCCTGCACGAGGAAGCGCTCGAGCTCCGCGGCGAAGTCGAGCTCCGGCTCGGCCTGCACGAGGTGGTTGACGAGCCGGACGGCCAGCGTCCCGGCGGCCAGGCCGACCTGCTCGTCGACGTACCCGTAGATGACGTTGTACTGGCCCCGCACCCCGGTGCCGCGGGTCTTGCCGCGGCGGATGTCGTGCCCCGCCTCCTGCTGCAGCTGCAGCGCCACGTGCTCGGCCACGTGCCCGAGCCAGGTGCCCTCCTTGAGCCGCTCGAGGAACCCGCCGCGGTGCCCGCGGGAGCAGGTGTGCCGGGCGATGCCGGGCAGCGCCTCGACCAGACCGTCGACGAAGCCCGGGATCGTGTCCGAGGGATGGTCCTCCAGCGACCCGAGGTCGACGACGAGGTGGACCGCTGGCTCGTACGACCACAGGTTGGGCCCCCGGTAGACCCGGGTCTGCAGGATCGCCAGATCGGGCTGCGGGCTGCTCATCGCGGTGTCAGTCCTCCTCGGTCTGGTGCTGGAGCTGGGCGGCGAGGTGCTCCTCCACGAACGACGCCAGCCGGCGCTCCACCAGGTCGAACCGGGCACCGGCCGGCAGGGTATGCACCACGACTCCGGACACCAGCATCGGAGCCCCGAGCTCGGCGAGGTGGGCGTCGCTGACGGCGCGCGAGCCGTCGGCGACGAAGACGCAGCCGGCACCGACGACCTCGAGCTCCCGGCCGCTGCGGACGACGGCCGCGGTGTCCTCGTCGACCCCGATGCCCAGCAGGCGCGGCGATCGGGCGACGACCGACAGCAGGCGGGCGTAACGGTTGCGCTGGGCGAAGTGCTGGTCGACCACCACGTGCGGCAGCAGGCCGAGGCCCGCCGCCGAGGTCGTTAGGCCCTGACGGGGCGAGGTCGCGTCGTCGCCGAAGGCGAGCATGTGCTCGCTCACGGCGCTCGCGCCGGCCGACGTGCCGCCGACGACCGCCCCCCGGGCGTAGGCGGCAGCGACCGCCGCCCCGAACGCCGTGCCACCCACCACCGACGACAGCTTGAGCTGGTTGCCGCCGGTCATGAAGACCGCGTCGACGTCGGCCAGCCGGGCGACCAGGGCCGGGTCGTCGGCGTCGCTGCGCGACTCGGGCCGGAAGCCGACGACGTCGCCGGCCCCCAAGGCGCGGAAGGTGCGGTCGTAGGTCTCCAGGATCTCCGGCCCCAGCGACGAAGCGGTCGCGACGACCGCGATTCGCGCCCCGTCGCCACCCGCCAGGCGCACCAGCTCGCGCAGCACCACCCGGTCGCCGACCCGGTCCTCGGCGCCACCGATCACGCACAGGACGCCCCCGGAGCCGGGCCGGACCGCTCGGTGCGCCACGGGGGGAGCCTAGGGGTCGGCAGGGCCCGCCCGGCACGATGGTGGGCATGAGCGACGCAGGCGCCACCTCCCGTCGGCTGGTCCTGGTGCGGCACGCCAAGGCGGAGCCCGGTGGGGAGGGCGCCGACCACGACCGGCCGCTCACCGACCGCGGGCTGCGCGACGCGGCCGAGGCGGGGCGGTGGCTGGCGTCCGCGGTGCCGCAGGTGGACGAGGTCTGGTGCTCGTCGGCGGTCCGGGCGGTGCAGACCTGGGACGCGATCGCGCCGTCGGTCGTCGCCCCGCCGGCCAGCGTGGAGCGCGAGCTCTATCTGTCCGGCGCGCGGGACCTGGTCGGCCGGCTCGAGCGCGTCCCGGACGGGCGCGCCGTCCTGCTGGTCGGGCACAACCCGACGGCAGAGCAGCTGCTCGCCGTCGTCGTGGGCGAGCTGCGCGGCCTGCGTCCCGGCGCGGTGGCGGTCGCCGACCTGGACACCGGGGCGCTGGTCGACCTCTGGTCCCCGCAGCGCTGAATCGGCAGGCCGCCGGTCAGGGGGCCGGCTGCGCGGGCAGGTGGACCCACGGCGCGTGCCGGCTCCAGTCGTGGACGACCGACGTGCGCAGGACCACGTCCTGCACCGACCGGCGCTCCCTGCTGACCGCGCACCAGAACAGCCCGATGGGGAAGACCGTGCAGAACGCGGCCCTCCCGATGGCCGTCAGCACGGGCAGTCGACGGCCACGGTGGTCGACCACCCGCAGCCCCATGACGTGGGCGCCGTAGGTGCGACCGGTCGTGGCCCAGCCGAGCGCCAGGTAGGCCATCAGGACGCCCAGCGTCGCCGTGAGGTTGAAGAATGTCGTGGTCGCCGGCAGGTGGAAGCTGCGCGGGTCGAGCAGCCACAGCACACCGGACCAGGTCAGGTACCCGGCGGTCAGCACGAGCCCCACGACGACCCCGTCGAGTGCGGCTGCCACACCGCGGGTGACCGGCCCGGCCCGGTGGCCCTGGTAGCCGCGGGCCTCCGCCGGGATCGGGGCGGCGGTGGTCACGGTCGTGGTGACCGCGCGGCCACCTCGCGCTGCACCGGCACGGCGTCGGGAACGGGGGCCGCCTCTTGCAGCGGGGCCACCGCACCGTCGGGGATCGACGGGTGGTGCCGGCGACGCAGCAGCAGCCGGTCCACCACACGGGTGACGACCTCGTCGGCGGCGATGGTCTGCAGGCGGACGTCCTGCACGGACTCCGACGCGACGGATGCGGTGGAGCCGCGGATGATGGCCGGCAGGTCGAGCGCGTCCATGACCTCCTGGGCCAGCCCGACCAGGTCGACCCGGTCGATGACCGCGTCGATGTCGAGCCGGGCCGCGACCGCGTCGATGTCGACCTCGGCCACGATCGCGTCCAGGTCGACCCGCTCGCGCACCAGCGCGGTGAGGTCCATGCGCTGGATGACCGCGTCGATGTCGAGCCGGGCCGCGACCGCGTCGATGTCCACCTCGGCCACGATCGCGTCCAGGTCGACCCGCTCGCGCACCAGTGCCGTGAGGTCCATCCGCTCGATGACCGCGTCGATGTCGAGCCGCGCAGCCACCGCGTCGACGTCGACGTCGCGGACCACGGCGTCCAGGTCGACCTGGTCGGTGACGACCGCTGTCAGGTCCAGCCGCGACAGGACCGCGGACACAACGGCGGGGACGAGGACGTCCAGGGCGGTCGCGACCGTGCCGGTGACGGCGCTGACCGTGAGGGCGGCGGCCTGCTCGAGACCGGCCCGGCCGGGGACGGGAAGCACACGCGCGACTCCCGCGAGGACCCGGCCGCCCTGCCGCCCCAGGGCGACGGCAGGCCCCGCCACGCCGGTGACGACCCCGCGGACCGAGGGGCTCATGGCTTCCTCATGGGCTCACCGTAGGTCCGCGACCCGCCGCGTGCCATCACCTTCGCAGGGTGAGCAGGCCCGCTTTCGCCTCAGGACCGGGCGTTGCGGACCGCCCAGGGGGTCAGCACGGCGTGCACCGCCGTGGTCATCGGCACCGGCACGCCGAGGGCAACAGCGCGCCGCGCGACGAAGCCGTGCAGGGCGTCGAGCTCCATCCGGCGACCCGCGACCAGGTCGTCATGCAGCGACGACACGCTGCCGGGCTCGACGCCCCGGCCCAGCTCGAGCGCGCGCTGGACGGCACCGTCCGCCAGTGGGTGCCCGTCCGCGGCTGCGACCGCGGCGACCTCCTCGACCAGCCGCCGGAAGCCTGCCCAGCCCTCCGCCGTGTCACGGATCTCCCCGATCGGCAGCCGCACCGCAGCGGTCATCCCGGCCTGGGCGCAGATGAAGGCGAGCTTGCCCCAGAGCACCCCGGTGATGTCCGTCGAGAGCTCGGCGCCGAAGCCGGCGGCGCGACAGCTCGCGACCAGGGCCTCGGCCCGGTCGCTCGCCCGGCCGTCCAGCTCGCCGACGGTGACGGTCGTCGGTCCGCCGGTGTGCACGACGACCCCTGGCTCGCCGATGCCCGCGAAGATGAACGCGGCGCCGCCCATGACGTGCTCGGGGCCGACGGCGGCAGCCAGCTTGGCCTCGTTGTCGACGCCGTTCTGCAGCGACACCACGGCTGTGCCGTCGCCGACCAGCGGGCCGAGGCGGGCCGCAGCGGACTCGGTGTCGTAGGTCTTGACGCAGAAGAGCACGACGTCGCACCGGCCGATCTCGGCCGGGTCGTCGGTGGCTGCGGCGTCGACTGTGGCGTCGCCCGCGACGCTGTGCAGCCGCAGCCCGTGCTCGCGCAGCGCCGCCAGGTGGGCGCCCCGGGCGAGCAGGTGGACCTCGACCCCTGACTGGGCGAGCCGCCCTCCGAAGTAGCCACCGACCCCGCCGGCACCGTAGACCGCCACCCGCATGCTGCGCTCCTCGCTCGCGACGTCTCCCCACCACTCGCGTCGTGCCCGTCGACCTTGGTCAGGTCGGCGGCGTCTCCACCTGGATGCCTTCGGCGGCGTCCGCGTCCTCGATCTCCTCGCGGCTGATGCCCAGCAGGAACAGGATCGCGTCCAGGTAGGGCACGTTCAGCGCGGCGTCGGCGGCCTCGCGCACCACCGGCTTGGCGTTGTAGGCGATGCCGAGCCCGGCCCGCGCCAGCATGTCCAGGTCGTTGGCTCCGTCCCCGATCGCGACCGTCTGCGCCACCGGGACCCCGGCCTCGGCGGCGAACCGCTCGAGCGCCGCGGCCTTGCCGGCGCGGTCGACGAGCGGTCCGACCAGGTCGCCGGTCAGCCGCCCGTCGACCACCTCGAGCGTGTTGGCGGCCGAGTAGTCGATGCCCAGGTCGGCCACCAGCGCGTCGGTGACCTGGGTGAAGCCGCCGCTCACGACGGCGATCCGGTAGTCCAGCCGCTTGAGGGTGCGCACGAAGGTGCGGGCCCCCCGGGCCAGCACCAGCTCGCGGCGTACGTCCGCCAGCGCCGCGGCCGGCACGCCGGCGAGGAGCCGGACCCGGGCCCGCAGCGACTCGGCGAAGTCGAGCTCACCCCGCATGGCGCGCTCGGTCACCTCGGCGACCTCGGGAGCGCAGCCGGCGTGCCCGGCGAGCATCTCGATGACCTCGCCCTGCACCAGGGTCGAGTCGACGTCCATGACCACCAGCCGCTTGGCCCGACGGTGCAGCCCGGCCCGCTCGACCGCCACGTCGACCCCGAGCGCCGCGGCGGTGAGCGCGAGCTGCCGGCGCAGCACCACCGGGTCGACACCCGAGACCTCGAGCTCGACGGCCGTCACCGGGTAGCGCGCGATGCGCACGATCCGGTCGATGTTGCCGCCGTAGTCGGCGACGCAGCCGGCGATGCCCGCCATCGCGGCCGGTCGGAGCGGGTGGCCGAGCACGGTGACGTGGCTGCGGCCGCGGCGGTGCCCCCGGTCCTCTGCCCCCACGGCGCTGACCTCGACCTCCATGCCGAGCGGGCCGAGCGCCGACTCCAGCGCGGCCTGGACCCGGGCCTGGGCACTGGCTGCCGCCGTGAGGAGCACACCGAGCACCAGCCGGCCGCGGATGACGACCTGCTCCACGTCGGCCACTGCCGCGTCCGAGCCGGACAGCGCCGTGAACAGCGCCGACGTCACGCCGGGGCGGTCGCGCCCGCTGACCGTGACCAGCAGCGCCGATCCGTGCGAGGGAGCCGCGTCCACTCAGACCGTGACCCGCTGGCCCTTGCCGACCACCGTGACGCCGCCGTCGGAGACGACGAAGCCTCGCGCGAGGTCCTCCTCGCGGTCGACACCGATGCGGGCGCCTTCGGGCACGACGACGTTCTTGTCGAGGATCGCGTTCTGCACGACGGCGTGGCGGCCGATGTCGACGTGGTTCATCAGCACGCTGCCGCTGACCTCGGCCCACGAGTGCACGTGCACCCAGGGGGAGAGCAGCGACCGCTCGACCTTCGCACCCGACACGACGGCGCCGCTGGACACGAACGAGTCGATGGCGTGGCCCAAGCGCCCCGCCGAGTTGTGCACGAACTTGGCCGGCGGCAGCGGCTCGTGCGAGGTGTAGATCGGCCAGTCGTTGTTGTAGAGGTTGAAGACCGGGTGCACCGCGATCAGGTCGGAGTGCGCGTCGTAGAACGCGTCCAACGTCCCCACGTCGCGCCAGTAGTCGCGGTCGCGGTCGGTCGAGCCGGGCACGTCGTTGTCGCGGAAGTCATAGACGTGCGCCTCGCCCTTGGCAACCAGGCGCGGGATGATGTTGCCGCCCATGTCGTGCTTGCTGGACGGGTCCAGCGCGTCCTGCCGCAGCGCCTCGAGCAGCACCTCGGTGGTGAAGACGTAGTTGCCCATCGACGCGTAGACCTGGTCGGCCGCGTCGGCCAGCCCGACCGCGTCGGTCGGCTTCTCCCGGAACGCCGAGATGACCCGCCGGTCGCTGGCCGTCTCAATGACCCCGAACTGGTCGGCCAGCCCGATCGGCTGCCGGATCGCGGCCACCGTGACGCCGGCCCCGGTCTCGACGTGCTGACGGACCATCTGGCTCGGGTCCATGCGGTAGATGTGGTCGGCACCGAAGACGATGACGTGGGTCGGCTGCTCGTCGCCGATCAGGTTGAGGCTCTGGTAGATCGCGTCGGCGGAGCCGGCGAACCACCGGGGGCCGAGCCGCTGCTGCGCCGGCACGGGGGCGATGTAGTTGCCGAGCATCGCCGACAGCCGCCAGGTCGAGGCGATGTGGCGGTCAAGGCTGTGGCTCTTGTACTGCGTGAGCACCACGATCTTGCGGTAGCCGGCGTTGACCAGGTTGGACAGCACGAAGTCGATCAGCCGGTAGATGCCGGCGAACGGCACGGCCGGCTTCGCTCGGTCGGCTGTCAGGGGCATCAGCCGCTTGCCCTCGCCACCGGCCAGGACGATGGACAGGATCCGGTCCGGCATGGTGCGCACGCTATCGGTGGTGCCACGATCACGCCATGCGCGTCGATCTGCTCACCCGTGAGTACCCGCCCGAGGTCTACGGAGGCGCCGGCGTCCACGTCGAGTACCTCGCCCGCGAGCTGCGCCGCCTGGTCGACGTCCGGGTGCACTGCATGGGGGCACCGCGCGACGAGCGAGGGGTGACGGCGTACGACGCGCCCGCCGAGCTGGCCGGCGCGAACGCCGCGCTGCGCACCATCGGGACCGACCTGCCGATGGCCGCCGCCTGCGAGGGGAGCGACCTGGTCCACTCGCACACCTGGTACGCCAACCTCGCCGGTCACGTCGCGAGCCTGCTGCACGGGGTCCCGCACGTGATGAGCGCGCACAGCCTCGAGCCGCTGCGTCCGTGGAAGGCCGAGCAGCTCGGTGGCGGATACGCGCTGTCGTCCTGGGTCGAGCGCACCAGCGTCGAGTCGGCCGACGCGGTGGTCGCCGTCTCGGCCGGGATGCGCGACGACGTGCTGCGCTGCTACCCGGGCGTCGACCCTGCGCGGGTGCAGGTGGTGCACAACGGCATCGACACCGAGGAGTACCAGCCCGACCAAGGCACTGACGTCCTCGAGCGGTACGGCGTGGACCCCGACCGGCCGTCCGTGCTGTTCGTCGGCCGCATCACCCGCCAGAAGGGCCTCCCGCACCTGCTGCGTGCGGCGCTCTCGCTCGACCCGGGGGTCCAGGTCGTGCTCTGTGCCGGCTCGCCCGACACCGAGGAGATCCTGGCCGAGGTGGGCGTGCTCGTCGACGCGCTGCGGCAGGACCGAGACGGGGTGGTCTGGATCGAGGAGATGGTGCCGAAGCCGGACGTCGTCCAGCTGCTGACGCACGCGACGGTGTTCGCCTGTCCGTCGGTCTACGAGCCGATGGGCATCGTCAACCTGGAGGCGATGGCCTGCGAGACACCGGTCGTCGCGACCGCCACCGGCGGCATCCCCGAGGTCGTCGCCGACGGCGAGACGGGGCTGCTGGTCCCGATCGAGCAGGTGACCGACGGCAGCGGGACGCCGCTCGACCCGGCGCGCTTCGAGGCCGATTTGTCTGCGCGGCTGACCGAGGTGCTGGCGGACCCGGACCGGGCGAGTGCGATGGGTGCCGCCGGGCGCCGGCGCGCGGTCGAGTCCTTCTCGTGGGCGGCGATCGCCACCCGCACGCTCGACCTCTACCGCACCCTGCTCTGACGTCCCTGACGTCGTGGCAGCTCAGCCCTCGTCGGCCGGCGCCGGGGGCGCAGGCGTCGGGAACATCGGTCGGTAGTCGCGCTGGAGCCGCAGGAAGCGGCGGACGGGGAACGATCCGGCGACCAGGAAGTAGATCACCGCGACGGCCACCCCGCACGTCACGGCCGGCCCGCTGCCGGCGTCGAGGGCACCGACGACCACTGCCGCGAGGATGCCCGCGACGGCGCTGTTGACGACACCGACGAGCATCCCGGTGCTGCCGAAGAGGTGGCTGACCTGGTTCGCGAGGAAGTAGTTGTAGGTGCGCATCACGCCCGCGTCGTCGTCCTTGGTGGAGGCGACGAGGTACGGCTCGACCTCCGGGTCCAGCCGGGTGTAGGCGGCGCGCAGCCGGTTCATCCCGATCACCAGCGCGTAGTCCTCCTCGCTGGCGTTGTGCACCCGCAGCAGTGTCATCGTGCCGACCAGCAGTACGAGGCAGAGCACCACGATCGCGAAGGTCGAGAAGCGCCCGTCGAAGTCCGTAGCCTGCCCGACCAGCGCGATGCTGACGGTCGTCGCCGACACGAACGTGAGCAGGATCGAGATGCGCGAGAGGACCTCGGCCTGTGCGGTGCTCCGCGTGGCGAGCAGGCTCCAGTGCTCGGTCGCCAGGATCTGCGCGCGGACACCGGGCGGGACCGACCCGGGCGATGGGTCGGTGGGCATGAGTCCTCCGCGGCGGGCGGGCGGCCGGCTGGGTCGTCGGCCAGTATGCGCCGGTCAGCCCTCCGCGTGGGCGCTGCAGGCGGCCTCGACCGCGTGCCGGGCGGCGTCGTCCAGCTCGCGCAGGATCCTGGCCCTGGCGCCGGCCTCGGCGCCGGTGACGACCCGGCCCTCGCCCGCGGCCGCGACCTCGACGACCGCCGAGATGCGCAGGGCCAGGGCGAGCAGGCGGTGGGCGTCAGCGCCGGCTGACCCGGGCAGCGCGGGCGGGCGCCCTCGGCCGCCGTCCAGCACCTCGGCGGCGGCCGGGTCCCAGGCCGCCACGTCGAGCCGGGTCAGCTCGGCGGCACCTTCTCGGATCGCCTGGCTCAGCTCCTGCCTGGCGAGGCGCACGCCGAGCGGGGTCCGGTGGTCCGGGTCGACCCGGTGCGCCGACCACTGCGCCCGGGTGACCGGCAGCAGCGCCAGGGTGCACCCCCCGGTCGCGACGACCGCCGCACCCGCGGCCAGCGCCGCGGTGTTGAGCTCCGGGGGGCCGGGAAGGCCGGCCACGTCTCCCGGTCGCGGCAGCACGAGCCGCAGGCCGGTCGCGCCCAGCGCCCGCAACCGGCCCAGCGCGTAGGGCAGGGTCACCGGCTCGGGCTCTGCCGGCAGCCCCGCGACCCGGTGGACCGGGTCGTCCGGCCCGGCGACGGCGTCGGCTGCGTCGTCCGGGCTCAGCTGCCCGCGCAGAGCGGCGGAGCCCCACGCGGACAGCCGTCCGGCAGCTGGCAGGTCGCGCACCCGCCCAGTGTGCGGGGGCCGATGTGCCCGCCGGTGGGCGGGCCTGCGGAGCACGATCTGGCCCGGAGGCCCGCCGGCCCGCCCGATAGATTTGCCCGCATGTCCGACGTGCTCTCGTTCACCGGCGTGAGCGTGCTGCGCGACCGAGCCACCCTGCTCGACGCGATCGACTGGGCCGTCGCCGAGGGAGAGCGCTGGGTCGTGCTCGGGCCCAACGGTGCGGGCAAGACGACCCTGCTGCAGCTCGCGTCGGCCAACCTGCACCCGAGCCGTGGCACGGTGACCGTCCTCGGCGAGACCCTCGGCGCCGTCGACGTCTTCGAGCTGCGGCCGCGGATCGGCCTCTCCAGCGCGGCGCTGGCCGATCGGCTCCCCGCCCGAGAGACGGTGCGCGACGTGGTGGTGACTGCCTCCTGGGCTGTCGTCGGCCGGTGGCGCGAGCACTACGACGACCTCGACGCGGAGCGGGCCGACGAGCTGCTGGGGGCGCTCGGCGTCGCCCACCTGGCGGCCCGTCGCTTCGGCACGCTGTCGGAGGGAGAGCGCAAGCGGGTGCAGATCGCCCGCGCCCTGATGACCGACCCCGAGCTGATGCTGCTCGACGAGCCGGCCGCGGGGCTCGACCTCGGCGGGCGCGAGGA
>Ga0126307_10002344_pt1 | contig 12756 bp, 11 predicted proteins | sample Plot28_FD_89955 | JGI IMG/M metagenome (GOLD analysis project Ga0126307, IMG submission 89955) | Serpentine soil microbial communities from UC McLaughlin Reserve, CA, USA - Plot28 | ecosystem: Environmental > Terrestrial > Soil > Grasslands | place: USA: UC McLaughlin Reserve, Lake County...
ACCCGCCCCAGATCCTTGAGCTTGACCAGCACACCATCGGTGTTGCTGACCACCAGATTCCCGAATTCTTCGGGCGTCTTGAGCTCGCCCATGGAGCGAACCGTGAACTCCCGCCGCTCCGACTCGATCCGGCCGGCCGGGACCTCCACGTTGCGGGACCGGATGGCCTGCTGTACGTCCTGAACAGTGAGCCCCCGCGCCGCCAGCTCGGAAGCCGATAGCCAGACCCGCATGGAGAATCGGCGCTCGCCGAAGATGCGCGCCTGTCCTACTCCGGGCAGACTCTGGAGCCGGGTTTTGACCAGCCGGTCTCCGATGTCCGACAGCTGAAGCAGATCGTAGTTCTCGCCGGTGAGCGCCAGCCAGAAGAAAGGCTGAGCGTCCGCGTCCTGCTTGGCGACCACCGGTTCCTCGACGTCTTCGGGAAGCCGCTCTCTAACCCGGGCCACCTTATCCCGCGTGTCCTGCGCGGCCGCCTCCACGTCTCGCTCGAGGTTGAACTCCAGGCTGATATTGCTGACGCCCTCGCCGCTGGAGCTGGTCAGGGTGCGGAGGCCCTCGACCGTGCTCAGCTCCTCTTCCAGAATATCGGTGACCGCTGACTCGACCACCTGAGGGTTGGCCCCCGGCAGCACCGTACTGACTGAAACGATGGGGGCGTCCACATCGGGAAACTCGCGGACGGCAAGCTGGGTATACCCGATGACCCCGAACAGCACCAGCGCCAGGCTGAGCATGCTGGCCAGGACGGGCCGGTGAATGGACAGGTCGGAAATCTTCATGAGTGAATCCGGGTCACGGGTCTCGCACCGAGGTGCTTACCGGGCTTCTGCTGGCCGAAGTAGGGGACCGATCAACCGGTAGTCGGTCGGGAACCTCGAAAATCGACCGAGAAGCAGTACTACGGAGAAACTGGAATCAAGATTCAACCTGAGACGGGGCGGGGCCGCCCCGGAGGCACTAGATTCGAGGACGCCCAATCAATCTGCCATGGCACATAAACTCTCAAGCCGTCAGCAGGCTCAACTAGCCTTTCTCGAGCGATTGCCTCCGAAGTTCCAGCGGATGCATGGGATCATCGAGCAAATGGCCGGCCTCAAGGTGGATGAAACCATTCTGCGCGGATTCGGCCGCCTGCTGGACGAGATCAAAGGCAATGCAAGCGCCTTGAGTCTCAATGGCATAGCTGAGACCGCCGGACTGATGAGCACCATGCTACGGCGGGGTGGAGGGCTGCAGTTTAGAGTGCGGGGACTGAGAGAGATGCTGGGGAGCCTCAAAACGAACTACGAAGGGGCCTTACGCGCTGCGACTACTCCCGAGGGCCCGGAAAGCGGTGAGCGGGAGCCCTAGGCGGAGCGCCGAGTCCGGCGGGCCAGCAGCCGGTCAATCAGTGGGCCGCACATCAGGACGATCATGGAGGTAACCAGCCCGCCAATGAGCGCAGATACGAAAGTCAGCGCCCCGAGAATCAGCGAGGCTCCAATGGTCGCAAGAAGGATGGCCAGCCAGGACATTCGGGAGACCTCCGGTCTAAAGGCGGAAGCAGAACGTGGCCAAGGTTAGTAGGTGGAGGTGCAGCGCCGCAAGCCGATCTTCTCACCCTCAGCTGATGGAAATCCCATGCCATCCCGGATCCTTCGAATCTTCTTCGGCGCAACCCTCCTGGTGACCAACCCGGCAGCATCCCAGGCCACTGACACAGCGACCAGCAAGCAGGGAGGCGCCCTTCATCCGGCGGCGGCCCTGCCCCCCGGCTGGACTGCCCGTCCGGACCAGGGGGGCGACACCAGCAAGATTCGGTTCGTTGCGATGGAGCCGGGGTATCACCTGACGCTCGGGCCCGCCACGATACTCTATCGGATTGAGGATTTGGCTCAGGGCCCGTTCCACACGCTGGCGACATTCCACCAAATGAAGAAGCCGCGGCACCCCGAGGGTTACGGCCTCTTCGTGGGAGGAAAGCAGCTGGACGGGAAAAATCAGACATATACGTATTTTCTGGTGCGCGAGGACGGAGCCTACCTCATCAAGCAAAGAAAGGGAGACTCCACATCGGAAGTGACCAAGGGCTGGAAGCCCAGTCCGGCGATCAGGCAGGCCGATGCCCAGGGTAAGGCTACCAACTTGCTGGAGATCGATGCCAAACAGGATCCGAAGAAAGTTGACTTTAAGGTCAATGGTAAGAGCGTGTACAGCGCACCGGCCGACCAGATGGACCTCACCGGGATCGTAGGGCTCCGGGTCAATCACACATTGGACGTCCACATCGAGGGGTTTGCCCTTCACCAGTAATTCTTCACTGGTATTCTCGCCCCTTCTTTTCTCCGGTTCCGGACGGCGGATGACATCTCCGAGGGCGGCGGAGGCTCCGGCTTGACCATCACAAACCCTTCGACACCTCGCTAAAGCTGTCCTCCAGCCGGTTGAGCATCTCCTTCAACAGCTCGAGGGGAATTCCCAGAGCCGGCTCAACCCGGATGACCCTGGCGTTGGCGTAAGTCTCAGCTACCAGCACCCCGCGCTTGAATAATCCCGAGGCCACTTTCCACCCGATTTCCTGAGTGGGGAACTCCAGACCAATGAGCAGGCCCTTGCCGTGGGCCTCCTGGAGCACGCGGGGGTACTTCTGCTGGAGGTAGCCGAGCTCTCGCAGCAGGAACTCGCCCTTTGTGGCTGCCTGCCCCGGCAGATCTTCCTCCAGGGTCACCTCGATGGCAGCTAGACCCGCGGCACAGGCCAGGGGATTCCCGCCAAACGTGGTGGAGTGAATAATCGGATTGGGGATCATCACTTCCCAGATCTGTGCAGTGGAAATGAACGCCGAGAGCGGCATGACTCCACCACCGATGGACTTGCCGATGCACATGATGTCGGGCACCACCTCCCAGTGGTCCACACCCCACAGCTTCCCCGTCCGTCCCATCCCGGTCTGGATCTCATCGGCGATGAGCAGGGCCCCGTAGCGAGTGCAGAGCTCACGCGCCCGGGGGAAGTACTCGGCCGGGGGAACAATGCCGCCCGCTTCTCCTTGCACCGGCTCCAGAACCAGGCCGGCGATCTGAATTCCTACCGACGCGCAGCGCTGGAACTCAGCCTCCAACGCGTCCCCATCGCCGTACGGCACGAAACGCACGTCCTGCAGGCCGGACTGGAAAGGCTCCCGGAACGACGCCTTCCCCATCAGCGAGAGCGATCCCATTGATTTGCCATGGAATCCCCCCAGGGTCGAGACAAAAGTGTGGCGCCGGGTGTACAAGCGAGTCAGCTTGATGGCCCCTTCGATGGCATCGGTGCCATTGTTGATGAAGAAGGAGTTCTGCAACTCGCCCGGGGTGATGGCGGCCAGAACCTTGCCCAGCGCTGCGCGCCACGGCTCCAACAGCTCCTGACTGTTGAGCGCCATACGCTGGATCTGGTCGGTAACCGCCTTGACGACCTTGGGGTGATTGACACCGGCGCTGAAGATGCCATAGCCTCCCAGGCAATCGATGTACTCCCGACCGAGCAGATCGCGCAGCACGGAGCCTTGTCCGGACCATTCGATGGCCGCGAACTGGCCCGCTTCAGTGACCGATTTGCGATAGGCTACGAATCCACGGTTGTAGTACTTCTCGTAGCTATCGACAGTCTCCGCGATGAAAGACTGCTGTTCCTGGAGCGAAAGCTCCCGCCCCCCGATCAACTCGAGGTACCGCCGGGTCTGTTGCAACACTTGCTCGTTGGGCAGCCGCAATGCCGCTCCTTCAGGCCGATTTGATTTCGGTCCAGATCCGATCCCAGGTTTCCGTCTCTTTGCCGAGATCCGTCGGGTACTCCAGCCGCTTGAGCTCCGCCTCGGTGGGATAGGGTACCGGCGGAACCAGCATCTCGGCGGCGGCTGCATTGGGCGTACCGTAGCCGGTAGCCCGGGAGATTGCCGATCCCACCTCGGGCCGAAGGATGTAGTTCATCCACTCATGCGCGGCGCGCTTGTTGGGTGAGCTCCGGGGGATGCACATCAGATCAGTCCAGATGGTACAGCCCTCCCTCGGAATGACGTAGGCAAGGTTAGGCTGTTCGGCTCTGGCCTGGGCCGTGTCGCCGTTCCATAGCTGCGAGATCCATATGTCGCCCGAGATCAGCTGGGCCTTTACCGGGGCGGAGATGTAGGCCCGGAGCTGCTTCTTGGCCGATATTGCATCAGCCTTGGCTCGAGCCAGCTCATCGGGATCGGTAGAGTTGAGCGAATAACCGCGATAGCGAAGCTGGGAGCCAATCACCTCCCGCGCATCATCCATCATGGTCATCTTGCCGGCATACTGCGGATCCTGGAATATGGCCCAGCTCTGAACCGGGCTCCTCACCTTGTCGGTCCGATACGCGATGCCGCTGGTGCCCCACTGCCAGGGCACGGTGTACCGATTCTCGGGATCTGCCGGAAGATTCTGAAAAATCGGAGACAGGTTCTTGGAGTTGGGCAGATAGCTGCGACGAAGTGGAGCAATCAGATTGGTGGCCACGAGCACTGGCAGGATGTATCCGCTGGGGACGATAATATCGTATCCCCTGGCGCCCGCCTGCAGCTTGGCGACCATCTCCTCATTGCTCTCGTAGGTATCGTAGCTCACCCGCACGCCGAACTCTCGTTCGAAATTCGAAACGGTGTCTTCGGCGATGTAATCCGACCAGTTGTAGATGTGCAGCTCTTTTTCGAGCGGCGGCAGTTCGGCGGTGCCATTGTCCGGCCGGTCCTCTCGCCGGCAGGATTCCAGAATGCCTCCAACCACGGGGAGGCTCATGCCCGCGATCAATCCCTGGAGCAGGAACTTGCGGCGCCCGCTCACACCTGTGCCCTCGTCAGGGCTGATCATTCAGGTCACCCAGTCCCGTCCCCGGTAATAGCCTCCGACCAGCGGGAGAAACCAGGGAAATCCATTATAGAGCAGAAGCGCTCGAAAGCGCTCGCTCCCCAGGTCAGGGATTTGGCCAGCGCCGGCAATGACCTCCGCCATTCGGTGTCCCAGGTAGGTGGCCAGCGCTACCCCATGACCGCAGTAGCCCATCGCATAGTGGACCCCATCGAGCCTTCCAGCATGTGGCAGATGATCCAGCGGGTACGCCACTTTCCCCGACCAGGCAAATTCGATCTCGATGTTGGCGAGTTGAGGAAAGACCTCCAGCATTCCGGCGCGCAGGATAGCGACGATACGGTCGATTCCGACAGGCGTGAATGAGGCTCGGCCGCCAAATACCATACGGTGATCGGGGGAAAGTCTGAAATAGTACAGCAGGTGTTTGGTATCGCTGAAGACTCTGCCCCGCGGAACCATCCGCTGTGCCAGCCCGGGCGGGAGCGGGGCGGTCGCGATCTGGTAGCTGCCGATCGGAATCACTCGGCGGCGGAGGAATGACAGCGCCCGCGGGGTATAGCCATTGGTTGCAGCCAGGACCTCTCGCGCGCGAATGACTGCGCCGCCGGTGACAATCTCGAATCCGCCTTTCGCGCGGCTGATCCGGAGGACGCGAACGTTTTCCTGGATGCAGGCGCCGGCCCGGGCCGCGGCAGCTGCCATCCCCCGGACATACCTGGCTGGGTGTACGGCACAAGCGCCCGGATCCAATAGAGCCCCGCAGTAGCGCCGGCTCTCGATCTCCCTGCTCATCTCGCCAGGTCCCAGCAGCTCCGTGTGGTAGCCCAACCGTTCATGAAGGAACCGGGCACTTGCTTCCAGAGCGGCGACATGACCGGTCTTGGCAGCGAGGGTGACCGGGCCACAGCGAACGAAGTCACAGTCTATACTTTCTTCGCGGATGATGCCCGCAACGTACTGGATAGCTTCCAGAGAAAGCCGGAACATGCCGGCAGCGCGTTCGGGGCCAAGGCGACGTTCCAGCTCCTCCATCTCAGGCTTGTACCCCGGCAATATGAAACCGCCGTTGCGGCTACTGGCTCCCCACCCCACGGTGTGCTGCTCCAACACGGTGGCGTCCAGTCCGAGCCGGGCCAGCGTCCTGGCCGCGGACAGACCGGTGTAGCCCCCACCGATGATCAGCACGTCGCAGGAAGCGGGAACCGCGGAGGGAGGAATGGAGAAAGGAGGAGCTGTTTCGACCCAGAGGCAGCGCTCAATCATCGGTGCCCGGCTCAATCTCCCGGTCATGCTGCTTCATCGCATCCTCGGCTCCCGCCTTTCGCGTCCCGACGAACCATCCGATCAGCCAGATAGATGAGCAGTGCAGTGACCAGCAGGATTATTGTGCTGATGGCGTTGATGCTCGGTTCGACGGTCTTCCGCACCATGCCATACACGACAATCGGGAGGGTGGACGACCCGGAGCCGGAAACGAAGGAAGTGATTACGAAGTCATCGAAAGACATAGTGAATGCGAGCAGCGCCCCCGCAAAGATTCCGGGCCAGAGCTGCGGCAGGGTGATACGCCAGAAGGTAGCCATCTCGTCCGCGCCGAGAGTCATGGCTGCTTCCTCGAGCTGCTGGTCCATTCCTTGTAGCCGGGCCAGCACTACAAGGACGACAAAGCTGATACAGAACGCAACATGAGCTATGGTGATGGTGGCGAAACCCAGCGGCAGACGCAGGAGAACGAAAAGGATCAACAGCGAGATCCCCATCACAATTTCCGGGGTAACGATAGGGAGATAGAGGAACGCTTCAATGGCCCGGCGGCCGGTAAACCGATGCCGGGCCAGCGCCAGGGCGAGCAAGGTTCCGAGAAGAGTAGCAATCAGCGTCGCCGTCAGGCCCACCAGCAGGCTCAGCTTGAGTCCGTAGAGGATCTCGGGTCGCTCGAGCAATCGCTTATACCAGCGGAAGGTGAAGCCCTCCCATTTCACCGAGAACTTGGAGTCGTTGAAGGAGAAGACGATCAGGATCAGAAGCGGCAAGTGGAGAAAGGCATAGACCACTCCGCTTACGGCCAGAAGCCACCGCGGAGCTCGCCGATTCATGGCAAGGTGCCGGCTGGTCCCCGGCCTCGGATCCGGAGATAGATCAGAACTGCCACCAGCACCAACACCATCACGATGAACGATGCCGCTGAACCAAACGGCCAGTTTCGGGCAGCGGCAAACTGGTTCTGCACCAGGTTCCCGATCATCATCTGCTTTGCGCCGCCCAGCAGATCGGACGTAAGGAATGAGCCCAAGGCTGGAATGAAGACCAGCAGCGAGCCGGCAATCACGCCCGGCATGGAGAGGGGAAGAGTTACTCGCCAGAAACTGGCAGATGGCCGGGCACCCAGCACCTCCGCGGCTTCGAGCAGAGAGGCATCGAGCTTTTCGAGCGACGCGTAAACCGGCAGAATCATGAGGGGAAGAAAGCCGTAGACCAGTCCTACCATGACGGCGGCAGGTGTGTACAGAATGATCAACGGCTCGTGTGTCAGCCCCAGGCGGAGCAGCCAGTCATTGATCAGGCCGGTGTCGCGCAGCAGAAAAATCAGGGCGAAGGTCCGGACCAGGAAGCTGGTCCAGAAAGGGAGCACCACCAACAGCAGCAGCAGGTGCCGCCAGCGACCGGACCCGGCGATGAGATATGCGACCGGGTATCCCAGCACCAGACAGATGACCGTGCACGCCAACGACCAGAGGAAGGTACGCTGAAGGACGTCCAGGTAGAGCGGATCGATGAAGCGAGCGTAGTGCTCGAGAGTGACGCCAGAGTCTACGCCACCGTAGATCCCGCGGGGCATGAAGCTGTACGCCAGCATTATCAGGATGGGGACCAAAAAGAACACGATGAGCCAAGACATGCCGGGCCCTAGCAGTGTCCAGGCTTGGCTGCCCGGATGAGAGAACCAACGGACAACCCGGCGACGCCAGGAAATGCTCATCCCGCCTCCAGGACCTGGCATTCTTCAGGACGCCAGACTACGGCCACGGTCTCTCCCCGCTTCCACACCAATGGCTTCAGCAGCTGGCCTTCATTCCTGACCGCCACCTTCACCTTCCCTACTTGGGGAACGGTGACGACGACATGGATAGTCTCGCCCAAATAGATGAGGTCATCGATGGTGCCGATCACGGCGTTTTCTGCCGGGGGAACCTGATCCGGGCGGCAGATATCCATCCACTCCGGTCTCACGGCGACGCGTACCTGCGAACCGTTTTCCAACCGGGGAGTGTCAGGTACCCTGAACGACAGCCCCGGACCGTGAGCACTCCACTCTCCCCGCGAGTCCTTCGTCGCGTGGCCCTGGAAGAAATTCGACTCACCGATGAACGTGGCGACGAACTCGGTTCGCGGGTTCTCGTAGATCTCGGCCGGCGTACCCAGCTGCGCCAGCTGGCCGTTCTCCATGACGGCGATCCGGTCCGACATGGTTAGGGCTTCTTCCTGGTCGTGGGTCACGTATACGAAGGTGGTGCGCAGCTGCTTGTTCAGGGCCTTGAGCTCCAGCTGCATTTCCTTCCTGAGCTTGAGGTCGATTGCGCCGAGCGGCTCGTCCAGCAGCAGGATTGCAGGCTCCAGCACCAACGCCCGCGCCAGCGCCACTCGCTGCCGCTGGCCGCCGGAAAGCTGACCCGGCATTCGTCTGCCGAACAGCGCGGGATCGAGCCGCACCGTCTCGAGGGCACGCCCAACCCGCCGATCGATCTCTGCTCTGGGGGTTTTTCGCTGCTTTAGGTTTAATAATAAGTCGCGGGCCACCGAGAGATGAGGAAACAAGGCGTAGTTCTGAAACACCATGGAGAGCGGCCGCTCATAGGGTCTTGTCTGGTTTACTATTTGACCCAGGAGACGGATCTCCCCGCTCCCCTCATCCGGTTGCTCCAGCCCGGCAAGCAGTCGCAGGGTTGTGGTCTTTCCGCAGCCCGAGGGGCCCAGGACAGAGAAGAATTCACCCGGGTTTACCTCGAACGAGACATCGCTGACGGCCCTGATGTCGCCAAAGCTCTTGGATACCCCGATGAACTGGACGACAGGCTGGTGCGATACCGCCGTGCTCACGATACCGCGGCTTCCAGCGACTGCTCCAGAACGTCGAGACCTTCCTCCAGCACTGCGTCCGGAGTGGTCAACGGGGCCAGAAGCCTGATCGTGTTCCCGTACGTGCCGGCCGCCAGCAGAATCAGGCCGCGCTGCATCGCTGCCGAAAGCACCACCTGAGTGAGCTCGGGATTTGGCGCCTTGCTCCTGCGATCCCGCACCAGCTCCATGGCTATCATCGCGCCCAGGCCCCGTACTTCACCGATAACGTCATGCTCGGTGGCCCACCGGCAGAAGCGCGACCGGATCTGCTCACCCATCTGCAACGCCCGTCCGGGCAGGTCGTCGCCCTCCATGGCATCAATGACGGCTAGTGCCGCAGCACACGCGAGAGGATTGCCGCCATAGGTCCCTCCCAGTCCACCCACCTGGGGCGCGTCCATCACCTCGGCTCGGCCCGTCACCGCAGCCAGTGGGAACCCGCCCGCCAGCGACTTTGCGGTGACAATGATGTCCGGTATCAGGTCGTAGTACTCGCTGGCAAACAGCTTTCCGGTGCGGCCGAACCCGGTCTGGATCTCATCGGCGATGAACAGGATACCGTGCTCCCGGGCAAAGGCGGCCAGCTCGCTCACGTACTCCTTCGGTGCCGGAACGAACCCGCCTTCGCCCAGCTGCAACTCCATGATTACAGCGGCAACCGACTTGGGATCTACTATGGCGGCGAACATCTGCTCCAGCCTGGAGCGGCTCGCCAGACAACACCTCCCTCCATCACCTGCCTGCCGCGCCTCAGGGCAGCGATAACAATAAGGAAAGGGAATGCGGTAGACCTCGGGGGCAAACGGCCCGAAGCCCTTCTTGTAGGGGCTCACCTTCGAGGTGAGCGCCATGGTGAGGTTGGTCCGGCCGTGGAAGGCATGCTCGAAGCACACCAGCGCCGGCCGGCCGCTGAAATGACGGGCGACTTTGGCCGCGTTCTCGATCGCCTCAGCCCCGCTGTTGAGCAGGAACGTCTTCTTGGGGTGAGTGCCGGGAGTTATCCGGTTCAGCCGTTCAGCCAGTTCGACGTAGGGCTCGTAGGTAGACACCGGAAAACAGACGTGGGCGAACCGCTCCAGCTGGGTTCGAACCGCCTCAAGCACCCCGGCGTGACGGTGACCAGTGTTCACCACCCCAATGCCACCAGCAAAGTCGATCAAGCGATTCCCGTCTGCATCGGTGATCACGGCCCCTTCGGCATACACCACTGCAATGGGAGTCACGGCCGGCACTCCGCGCGGAACCGCTGCGGCTCGGCGCTCGAGCAGGGCCCGACTGGCCGGTCCTGGGATCTCGGTTCGCAGCTGGATAATGGGAGACATCACACCTCGGCTGAATAGCTGAGTGCGGACGGGATCCGGAGCTTATCGTGGGCCCCGTCGGGACGTAAGAGGGTGCGGCTTCCGGAGCGGGTGCACTGCACTGCAGCGGCCTTTTGCGGGGCGTGCCTTTCAAGTCGTTTACGAGCAATAAGTTGCCATGCAACATATAGATACCATCTACAAACCTGCCAGTGGGCAGTGTGACGAGGGGGCTGGACAGGGGGTGGGGGGCCGGAGCTACTATGGCTAAGTACCGGCCCCTTCGGGGTAGGTACGTTTGCATCCTCCGACCAAGCGGAGGGTCCACTCTCACAGCTGACGATCTCCTTGAGCTGTGAGCCCCCATCAGCGGCGGGGGCGAGGCTCCGCAGGCGGATGTTGCCGCCGGGGCCAGACCGAGTGCCGCGCCAACAATGGAAGAGGAGTTTGTGAGAGTCCTGCTCCTGGGTGCCGGCGCGGTGGGGACCGTGTCAGCCCTCAAATTCGCGAAGGAGGCGGTGCTCGAGAAACTCGTCATCGCCGATGCAGTGGCCGCTCGCGCCTCAGCTCTGGCGGACCGGCTCAATGATTCGAGGGTTACGGCGGCAGAGCTCCATGCAGGCGACCAAGAAGCCGTAGCCAATGTCATCCGAGAAACCAGCACTACGCTTCTCTTGAACGCGGCGCTTCCCGCGACCAACCTCGCTGTGATGCGGGCCTGCCTGGATGCGGGCTGCGATTACATCGATCTTGCCAGCGCGGGAACGGACGCGGACGGCATCCCCAAGATGGATGACCAGTTTGCGCTCGATGCCGAGTTCAAGGCCGCCGGCCGGCTCGCTCTCCTGGGCATGGGCGCCGACCCCGGCACCACGAATGTCTATGCCGCCTACGCGGCCAAGCACCTGCTCGATGTGGTCTCCGAGCTGCGGGTGCGGGACGGCGACAACGCCGTATGCCAGGGAAGCAGTGGTCTTATCGCGGCGTTCAGTCCCTGGGTCATGCTTGATGAATGTCTGTGCAAGGCGGTGTCCTACCGGGGTGGGCGCTACTATCTGGAGGAGCCGCTCACCGGAGAGGAGCCGTTCGACTTCCCGGAGTTGGGAGTCTTGAGCTGCTACTATGTAGACCATGAGGAGTCCAAGACGCTGCCCCGGTTCTTTCCCCAGGCAGCGGTCATCGACTTCAAGTTGTGCATGGATGAGCTGACGGTCGAGACGCTGCGGGTCATCAGGCGTCTGGGGCTCTCCCGCACTGATCGGGTGACCGTCGGTGAGGCCAGCGTGGCCCCTCGCGACCTGCTGGTCTCACTGCTTCCCCAGCCCAAGGACCTGGCCGGACGACTGCAGGGCAAAACCTGCGTAGGCACCCTTGCCCGAGGCTACAGGAACAACGAGCCGAAGGCGTACTTTATCTATAATGTGAGCGATCACGAAGCGACCTATCGTGAGCTTGGCGTGCAGGCCACTGCGTACCAGACCGGGATTCCGCCTGTCATTGCTGCACGTCTGATCTCCACCGGAGTCTGGAAGGGCGCCGGCGTGATGTCTCCCGAGCAGTTCGACCCGGACCCCTTCCTGGAGCAGCTGGCGATAGAGGGAATGCCCTGGCAGGTGCGAGATGATTCCCTGCGCCTTGGCGTTCCGCGAGTCCTCGATCGCCCATCCCGGGAAATCGTAGCGGCCTAGCAACCAACTCAGTACGAGCAGAAGGGGGAAACCATGGCGACCACAGCTCGGGTACACGGAGCGGCGAAGAAGTCGCCGGTCACCCGCTATCAGATGTACATCGATGGGCGTTTTGTCGATGGACAGGACGGCCAGACTCTGGAGGTGTACGATCCCTCCACCGAGGAGGTCATCGCCACGGTCCCGGCCGGTAAGGCTGGGGACATAGACCGGGCCGCCCAGGCCGCGACCCGGGCCTTTTATCAGGGTTGGAAAGGAGTGACGGCCCAGGAGCGGGGCCGGATTCTCTTTCGTCTGGCAGAACGAGTGCGGGCGCGGCGGACCGAGCTGGCCGAGCTGGAGACCCGGAACACCGGGAAGCCGATTACCGAGTCAGAATACGACATGGACGACACGGCTACATGTTTCGAGTACTACGGCGGCTTGGCGACCAAGATTAACGGCGAGGTGCTGCCAGTTCCCGCCGACGCGGTCGCCTTCGCCATGCGCGAGCCCGTGGGCGTGGCCGGTCAAATCATCCCCTGGAACTATCCCTTGCTGATGGCGGCCTGGAAGATCGGACCGGCACTGGCAGCGGGCTGCACGGTGGTGCTCAAACCCGCCGAACAGACGCCCCTGACCATTCTGGAGCTGGCCCGGGATTTCGAAGGGCTGGGGCTACCGCCGGGCGTGGTAAACATTGTGACCGGTGACGGACCCGGTGCCGGAGCCCCCCTGGTGGCTCATCCAGCCGTGCGCAAAATCGCCTTCACCGGCAGCGCTGAGGTGGGCAAGATCATCATGCGGAACGCAGCA
>Ga0126307_10002345_pt1 | contig 12753 bp, 7 predicted proteins | sample Plot28_FD_89955 | JGI IMG/M metagenome (GOLD analysis project Ga0126307, IMG submission 89955) | Serpentine soil microbial communities from UC McLaughlin Reserve, CA, USA - Plot28 | ecosystem: Environmental > Terrestrial > Soil > Grasslands | place: USA: UC McLaughlin Reserve, Lake County...
GATGAACAGCTCGGCGGTCTTCGTGACCCTCGGATTCATCCTGATCGCGGTCGGATTCGCGTTCGACGCGAAGCACTCGCTCACTTAAAGAAATACTGAACTCGTTAACCTCGCTAACTCTCGACGGTCTCCGGCGTCAAAGGTAGTGTGAGAACGGTGTCGGGACATTGTGAGCGCGCCCGTCAATGGGTGTCTGCCGAGCTCGACGGGAGACTGTCGGAGTTCGAGCAAGCGCTCCTGGACGCTCATCTGAAGGGCTGCGGCGAATGCAGCGCCTTCCGCGTATCCGCGACGCGCTTCACGCGGGAGCTACGCGCCGCTCCGCTCGAGCGGCTCGAGGCGCCGGTAGCCATCTCCCATGCCCGCCGGCGATTCGCCTTCCGGATCGCGCCCGCCGCGGCTGCGCTGGCCGTCATGGCGGTCGGGCTCGGCAGCATTCTCGCCTCGGCCATCGTCCGCCCCGGCACCGGCGTCGATCACGCGCCGGCTTCGTCGGGTGCCGCCCGGCTCTCGCCCACCAACGGCCCGGTCAACCTCAGCGCGCTCACGGGTCTCCGCCGTGAGCGAATCGTGACGCGGTTGACGTCGGTGGACACACGCCACGCTCAGCGGACGCTGAGCGGCGGCACCGCCCTCCGGTAGCCGCGCGGCCGCTCCTGCGCTAACGCCGCCGCCGCGGGCGGTACTGTTGCACTGTGATCACTGCGTCTCCCATCACCTCCTACGTCTGAAGCCTCGACCACGCCGCCCGGGTGGCGGTCAGCGACACGGCAGCGCTTGTGCAGCCGCGTCACAAAGTCCGGCCGTTCGATAGACTCAGGGCGCTAGGCAGGCGGTTTCGTCGGGCCTCGCAGGATTCTCTCGAACCCACGATTTCAGGAGACGCATGGCTGACGAGCAGAGCACAAACGGCGGCGCCGGCAACGTTGGCAGGATCGTCGAGATCCAGGGCGTCGTAGTCGACGCGGTCTTTCCGGAGCAGCTCCCCGAGATCAACACCGCCCTGAGAATCGTCGTTCCCGCGCGTGAGGGGCGGCCGGCGATCGAGCTGATCGCCGAAGTCCAGCAGCACCTCGGCGACGACCGCGTGCGCGCGGTCGCGATGGACTCCACCGACGGCATCCCGCGTGGCGTCGAGGTCGTGGACACGGGGGCTCCGATCACCGTGCCCGTCGGCGAGCAAACGCTCGGGCGCCTCTGGAACGTGATCGGCGAGCCCGTCGACAACAAGCCTCGCGCCGAGGGCGAGCGCTGGTCGATTCATCGCAAGCCGCCGCCGTTCACGGACCTTTCGGCGGAGATCACGATCTTCGAGACCGGCATCAAGGTGATCGACCTGGTTGCGCCGTTCGTCCGCGGTGGCAAGGTCGGCCTGTTCGGAGGTGCCGGGGTCGGCAAGACGGTCCTCATCCAGGAGCTGATCCACAACGTCGCCATGGAGCACGGCGGCGTGTCCGTCTTCGCGGGCGTGGGGGAGAGAACGCGCGAGGGCAACGACCTCTGGCTCGAGATGCAGGAGTCCGGCGTCCTCGACAAGGTCGCGCTCTGCTACGGCCAGATGAACGAGCCGCCGGGAGCGCGCCTGCGCATCGGCCTCTCCGGTCTGACGATGGCCGAGTACTTCCGCGACCAGGGCCAGGACGTCCTGCTCTTCATCGACAACATCTTCCGCTTCGTCCAGGCGGGCTCGGAGGTCTCGGCCCTCCTCGGCCGCATGCCGAGCGCCGTGGGCTACCAGCCGACGCTCGCGACCGAGATGGGCCAGCTGCAGGAGCGCATCACGTCCACGAAGAGCGGCTCCGTGACGTCGATCCAGGCGATCTACGTTCCAGCCGACGACTACACGGATCCCGCTCCGGCGAACACGTTTGCGCACCTCGACTCCTCCGTGAACCTCGAGCGCTCGATCGTGGAGATGGGCATCTACCCGGCCATGGACCCGCTTGCGTCCTTCTCGCGCGCGCTCCAGCCCGACATCGTCGGACAGGACCACTACGAGGTCGCGACGCGCGTGCAGGAGATCCTCCAGCGCTACAAGGATCTGCAGGACATCATCGCCATCCTCGGCATCGACGAGCTTTCGGACGAGGACAAGCTGACGGTCAACCGTGCGCGGCGCCTCCAGCGCTTCCTCTCCCAGCCGAACTTCGTGGCCGAGCAGTTCACGGGCCAGCCCGGTGAGTACGTTCGGCTCGAGGACACGATCAAGGGCTTCCGCGAGATCATCGAGGGCAAGCACGACGACCTGCCCGAGCAGGCCTTCTACATGGTCGGCTCGATCGAGCAGGCCGTGGAGAAGGGGCGAAAGCTCGCCGGTGACGAGGCCGCCCCCGCTCCCGAGCCGGAGGAGCAGAACGCCGAGGTGCCCATCGGCGAGGACGCGCGCGAGCCCGAGCCCGCCGCCGTCTAGTCCGTGGCCGACCGCCGCACGTTCTCGGTCTCGGTCGTGACCCCGGAGGGTCCTGCCTTCGAGGGCGAGGCCGAGATGCTGATCGTGCCCGGAGCCGCCGGCGAGATCGGCGTGCTTGCGCGGCATGCTCCGCTCGTCGCGATGCTGAAGGCGGGGAACACGCGCGTCCACGTCACCGAGACGGACGTGCACGAGTTCGCCACCGGGCCCGGCTTCTTCAAGGTCGAGCAGGACCGCGCGATCGCGCTGGTGGACGACGCCGTTTCCGCAAAGGAAATCGATCCGGAGCGCGCGCAGCGCCAGCTCGAGGAGGCGCAGGGCGAGCTCGAGCGGATCGACTCCGGCGAGTCGGACGCCGACCGCTGGCAGCTTGAGCAGCGCGTCCGGCACGCGGAGAATCAGCTGGGAGTGATCGGCCGCTCTTGATAGAGGGCTCGGCGAAATAGCGCCGGTGTCGAGGAATCGCGCCGAGCCCTCTAGCTGCTACGCTCGCCGCACCTGGATGGCTTTGACAGGCAGCTTGGCGACCAGGTTAAAAAACGCCTAAAGAGCCCGGAGCGCCTCCCGCTCCACCCTCTTTAGGCAGACGTACGGTAAGAGGCAAGGAGGCGACGTTGCAGGCATTCGTACCAGGGATCTATCCCCGCTCGGAGGAGCTTGTCCAGGCGACGCGCGACCTCGATCGCGGGCGCACGACCGAAGAGGCCGTCGACGCGCAGGTGGAGCGCGACCTCCAGCAGCTCGTGGCGGCACAGCAGGATGCCGGCCTCGACCTCCTGTCGGACGGGATGCTGCGCTGGCAGGACCTCTTCCGCCCCCTCGTCGAGGCGGCCGCGGGACTCGAGCGCGGCGCGCTCACGCGCTTCCTCGACACGAACACCTTCTACCGCGCGCCGCAGGGCGCGGGCGGAGAGGTGCGGCTCGTCGAAGCGGTCAACGGCCGGTACGTCGCGCCGCTTCCGGCCGAGCGCCTGGTCACGCTCCCGTCGCCCTTCGCGCTGTCGCAGGGCACCGGCTACACGCCGAGAGAGGTCGCCGAGGGCATCCTCAAGCCGCAGATCGACGCGACGACCGCCGAGGTCGTCGTTCTGAGCGAGCCGTTCCTCGCGCGCGAGGACGCAGCCGACTTCGATGGCCTGTCGAGCGCGCTCGACGTCCTGCACGGCGGCCCGCCGCTCGCGCTTTGGATCACCTTCGGGGACGCGAGCGACCTCCTCGCCCAGGGGCTCGCGGAGCTGCCGGTCGACGGGATCGGCATCGACTTCTACTCGACGGGCATCGACGCCGTTCCGGACGGCTTCGGCAAGCATCTCCTCGCCGGCGTTCTCGACGCGCGCAACTCGCTGCTCGAGGAGCCGCGCGAGATCGCCGCGTTCGCCGCACGGCTGGAGGAGAAGGCGGAGCGCGTTGCCCTCCTCCCCAATGGTGACCTGCAGTACGTGTCCGAGCCGATCGCGCGCGAGAAGATCGCGCGGCTCGGGCAGGCAAAGACGACCCGAGCGGAGGAAGCATGAACGACGCCCACACGTTCCTGACACACGAGATCGGCTCGCTGGCCAAGCCGCCGTGGCTGGTCAAGACCTCCGCCGGCCGCCCGCTCGACGCGTCGGACATCGAGCACGCCCGCTCCTGGGGCGAGAAGCTGGACGTCGACGGCTACGAGGAGCTCGTCGAGCTCTTGCGCAACGGGGCGGAAGACAGTGTTCGTGACGTCGCGAACTGGTCGAGCCGCTACGCGCTCCGCCTCCAGGAGAAGGCCGGCATCGAGTGGGTCTGGGACGGCGAGCAGCAGCGCACGGAGATGTACGCGTGGGCAATAGCGCACGCGAACGGCTTCGAGTCGCGCGGCACCGTCCGCAGCTTCGACAACAAGTACTACTCCAAGTCCGCCGTCACCGGCCCCATCTCGCTCGCCGAGCCGTACCACAACGACGAGTTCGAGTTCCTCAAGTCGGCCGCACAGGCGAAGCTCAAGGTACCGGTCACTGGCGCGTACACGCTCGCGATCTGGTCGTACGACGAGTTCTACGGACCGCGTGAGGGACGGCTGGGCAAGGGGGAGAGCCGGGCCGCGACGATCGAGGCGCGCCGTGAGTTCGCCCTCGATATCGCGCGCGACCTCATCCGGCCGAACCTGCAGGCGCTGATCGAGCTCGGCGCGGAATGGATCCAGATCGATGAGCCGGGTGCGTCGACCGAGGCGGACGAGCTCGAGCTCTTCGCCGAGAGCTTCAACGTCAGCGTCGAGGGTCTCGACTGCACCTTCTCCACGCACCTGTGCTTCTCGGACTACGACCTGTTCTTCCCGGCCATCGAGGCAATGACGGGCTGTCGCCAGTACTGCGTCGGCTTCGCGAACTACGACAGCCGCGAGCTCGGCACGAAGGCCGAGGACCGGCCCGGGTACGAGGTCATCGCGAAGTTCCGCGACCTTCCATACGACCCGGCGCTCGGCCTGGGCGTGCTCGACATCCACACGAACTTCATCGAGTCGCCGGAACTGGTGCGCGACCGGATCCTGTACGCGGTCGACGTCTTCGGCGATCCGGCGCGGATCCACGTGTGCCCGGACTGCGGGCTGCGCACGCGGAGCTGGGACGTCGCCTACGAGAAGCTCGTGAGCATGGTCGAAGGGACGAAGCTGGCCGAGGAAGCGCTCAGCCGGTCGCTCGCGGAAGCACGCTGACGAGACGCGCCGTGAAGGCGCGCTTCGACTTCGGCTCCACGCGAACCGTGACCGACCAGCGGCCCGCCATGGCCACTGCCGGCCCGTGTCCCGAGTAGACGCCGGCGGAGGTCTCGCGCAGGCGTTCGGTGGTCGGCGCCATCGCCATGTCCAGCATCGTGTACGTCACCGTCACGGCTGCCCCGCGCACGGGGTTCCCCTTGCGCGTGATGTGGATCGCCTGGTCGGTGGTGCCCACCGAGAGGTCGTAGCCGGCCTCCCGAGCGGCCGTCTGGGCGCTCGCCGCACGTTGGAGGGCGGCCGGGTTGACCGGTGTCTGGATATGTGAGATGACGCCGGCGTCGTCGATCGAGACGAACACCGGCTTCTTCGGATCGAGCCACGCCGCAAGGGCGTCGAGGGCGTTGAACCCGAGGCGGCTGATCTGCAGGTTGAGCCCCCGCGAGGTGCGCCGCCCCAGCGGTCGCAACGATGCGACCTGCTTCGGCGGGCCGACCGTCCCGGTCATGTGGTCGAGCGGATACGGGATCCATACCTGCGCCCAGCCGGCCGTGCGACCGCTCTGGGCCGTCGTGACGAGGTTGGCCGCGAACCCGGGGCGAGTTGTCGGGTCGTAGTAGCCGGCCGCCAGGTTCAGTCCGCCCTCACCGCGCCCGACGGCGTAGGAGAAAAGCTGCGTCGCCGCCCCCGCGGTCAAACCGAGGCCGCTGAGGCCGACGACGTCCGGCGAATGGCCGCGCCCGGCGCCAACCGCCACGTCGTCGTAGTTGTCGCCGTCGAAGTCGGAGGCGGCAACCGAGACGCCGTTCGGCAGCTGCCCGGCGATCGTCCCCTCGAGCGCGCGCACCAGCGTCCCGTCGCGCCGGAAGATGCGGACGAGGCTCGGACCGGGGCCTACCCGGCCCGCGATGATCTCGGCCTCGCCCTGGTCGTCGGTGTTGCCGGTGGCAAGGCTCACTCCGACCCGCTCGTCCCCGAACGGACGGAAGCTCGCGGTGCGCTCGAACGAGCTGCCGTCGTAGACGGAGATGGAGGGCGCGGCACCGGGTGTGGCCGGGGCGGTCACGATGTCCTCCGTGATGTCACCCGTCAGGTCGCCCGTCGCCGTGGCGACGCCGCGCCGGCCAGCGGCGGTGATCGTGCGAAGCCGGCCTCCGTTGCCGTCGCGAACGATCACCTGGGCCGGCTGCCCGGGGAGCGAGCCCAGTGCCGTGCGGCGCTGAGACGCGTTCGGGAGCGCGAGCACGCCCATCATCATCCCGCCGTCCTCGTGAGGGAGGATGTGGCAATGGAACACGTACTTCCCCAGCTCCGGGCTGACGCGGAACCGGATGATGACCTCCTGCCCGGGTGGGATGTCCACCGAGTCGCGTAACGACGTGTAGCGGTTCGGGCTCGTAGTCGGCCCGGTCTGGATCCGGTTCGTGCCGACGCGAATGACGGCGAAGTCGGTCTGGTGGAGGTGGAAGACGTGGTCGACGCCCGAGCTGTTGACGAGAAGCCACTCCTCGACCTGGCCGACCTGGATCGGAACCAGCGGCGAGTCGGGGAAGAGGTAGCCGTTGATCGGGAACGACGCGCGCCCCGCTGCGTCGTCCACGACCGCCCAGTCGAACGTGCGGTGCTGGTCGGGCGTGACCGTATACAGATCGGGGAGCGACCCGTTCGGGGTCAGGTTCGGCGCGGGCTCGGTCGCCGGCTCTCCCTCGACGTGGATCGTCGCGAGGGACCAGAACTGCGGCATCGGCTTGAGCCGCTGGTGCATGTTGTCGATGAGGTAGTACGTGCCGGGCTCTGTCGGTGCGGTGACGGCCATCGTGATTCGTGCGCCGTCGTCGAGCACGGTCGGCCCGTTGTAGACGAACGGGACGGGCGGCGCGAGCGTGGTCTTGCGCGGGAAGACGTTGTTCGTGTTCCCGTCATAGGAGAAGATCGTCGCCTGCCACGGATTCTCGGCGTTTGCGTCGGTGACCCCGAGGTTGAAGTCGCCGTTCCGCTCCATCCCGACGAACGACCAGATCTGCGTCTCGCCCGGCCGGATCGTGAACGAGGGGTTGAACTGGCCGTTCACGTACTTCCGCCAGCCCTGGTCGTACGGCGCCAGGTTTCCGTTGCTGTCCGTCGGGCTGGGATCGACGAGGACGCGGTCGCCGCTCTGCGTGTCGGTGTTGATCATCCCGAGCGTGAGCGCGAAGACCCGCTCCGTGTACTTCCCCTTGTACTGCGGCCACGGGTCGAGGGGGTCACCGATCTGCAGGGTCCCCGCGAGACCGCCGTACACCTGGTCCGCCACGTACCCGTGTCGGTGGGCGTGGTACCAGTCCACCCCGGGCTGGTGGTTCGACGGTATGACGACGCGGGAGCGGTACGTCCCGTTCGGCAGCATCGTCCGGTACACGTTGTCGCCCTCGTCGAGGGGGCTGACGACGAGCCCGTGCGTGTGCATGTTCGTGAATGTCGCCTCTTCCGGAAGCACCGGCCCGGGTGCGTCGGGAAGGCGGTTGTGCATCGTCAGGTCGATGGTGTCGCCCGGCTCCACCTTCAGCGTCGGGCCGGGGAACTGCGCCGGATACGAGGTGCCGTTCGGCAGCGTGAACTGGTAGGCGGCCGCGAAGTTGAGCGGGAACTTCGGCGGGCCGGGGCCGGGGGAGGGCGGACGTAGCTTCGGGTTCGAGTGCAGCGGCTCGCTGCCGTACAGCGTCGAAACGCCCGAGCCGGGCGGGCCGGCGCGCAGCAGTGTGACGTCCGCCTTCAGGACGTGGTCGACACTCGAGATCACGGGGGGGTCGAGCAGGGGCCCGTCGGATTCGGCCGGGACGAGGATCGGGCCCGGGCCGACGGTGGGAGCCGCGCTGGCGACTGCGGCCACCAGAAGGACGAGGAGCGCTGCTCCAACGAGGGTGCGGAGGGGCACGCCGCAACTCTTTCACACATGCGGGTTGAAAGGGAATACCGCCCGGTTCGTGGGCTATCCTCAGTCGTCGGGAGAGCGCCGATGACGGCGTTCTCGCTCTTTCCGGACGCCTGTGAGAACGACGCTGAAAAGAGGAATCGGCCGTGGGGCCGCGGTCAACGGCAACGGCCGTGCGATTCTCCCTCCGGGGCCGTATACGCCCGTCCGTATCTACCGGCAGCCGCTTCCGGACCGCGGTGGCCTACGCGTCGCCGGAAGGATCCTGGGGATCGTGCTCGCAGTGGTCGTCATGGTCGCAGGCGGAATCGCCGGCGGGGTCTACCTCTGGCTGCACCACACGCTGCAGGCGGTCGCGCCGCAGACGAAGGCGGACAGGGCGGCGACGAAGTTCCTCGCCGAGGGCGGGACGGACCCGAGCAAGCCCGCGATCGCACTCGTCATCGGCTACGACCGCCGCTTCGGCGAGACCGGCCACTCGCGCTCCGACACGATCATGCTCGTGCGCACGCAGCCGGATCCCCCGGCCGTCTCGATCCTCTCCTTCCCGCGCGACCTCGCCGTGCACGTCACCTGCCCGAACGGGAGCGACTACGGGGACCAGAAGATCAACGCCGCCTACGCATACTGCGGCGCTCCGGGAGCGATGTCCACGATCCGGTCGCTCACCGGCCTGCCGATCAACTACTTGATCACCGTCAACTTCCGTGGTTTTACGCAGGTGGTGGACAAGCTGGGCGGGATCTGGATCGACGTCGACCGCCGCTATTTCCACACGAACGAGGGCACGTCCCCCGGCTCATTCGAGCGCTATTCCGAGATCAACCTGCAGCCCGGCTATCAGCGGCTGAACGGGTCGCAGGCGCTCGCATTCGTGCGCTACCGCCACACCGACGACGACACGTACCGCAACGCGCGGCAGCAGCTCTTCCTGAAGGCGGTGCGACAGCAGATCTCGAAGGCCTCCTACACGAGCCTGCCACGCATCCTGCACGCGATCGTCAGCAACATCGTGATCGGGAGAAAGGGCGGCGGGGCGCCGTCCGACCAGACGATGTTCAACTACGGGCAGTACCTGTACGGGCTGCCGAAGGGCAACATCTTCCAGGTCAAGCTGAGCGGAAGCAACACATATTCGCCCGGGCTTGGCGACATCGTCGTGCCGGCTGACGGCGCGGTCGCGGACGCCGTCCACGACTTCCAGCACCCGGACGTGGAAGCGCCCACGGAGACTGGCTCGGTCGTGCTGCACACGCGAATCGGCGCGAAGCGGAATGCGCCTCGTCCGTCGCGGACCACGGTCAGCGTCATGAACGCGAACGGGATCCTCGGGTCGGCGACGCTCGCCGTCGATGGCCTCGACCGGATCGGCTATCGCATCCTCTATCCGCCCAACGAGGTGCCGGCGGACGCTCCGCAGCGCACCTGCCCCCGCCAGTACTGCTTCAGGACGCAGATCTTCTGGAACCCGGCGAAGAAGCGGTCGAAGGCCGCCGCGAACAAGGTCGCCGGTCTCTTCGGGCAGGCGGAGGTGCAGAAGCTTCCGCCGCTCCTGAAGAACTTCACGAACGGGTCGATGGTGCTGGTTGCGGTCGGCCAGACCTTCCATGGCGCGCTCGCGCCCGCCCCGATCGACAAGGTGCGGAAGAAGGAGCCGCCGTCCGTGACCTACAACCCCGACGCGACCAGGAGCCTGCTGCTCCGCCGCCAGCGCAAGGTGCCGTTCGCGCTCGAGGTGCCGACGGTGCTCGCGACGAATTCCTCCCTCGACGCGGAGGGAATGCCCGTCCGAACGTACAAGATCAACGGGGACGATCGCGCAGTGCGCCTGACGTTTACCCACCCGAACGGGGGCTACACCGAATACTGGGGCGTGGAGCAGACCAACTGGACGGGCGCGCCGGTCCTCTCCGACGCGAACTTCGACCACACGACGAAGGGGAGGCACTTCCGCTTCTTCTGGAACGGTCCCGACCTGCACATGATCGCTTTGTACGAAAACGGCGCGACCTACTGGGTCGTGAACACGCTCCTCGACTCCCTCTCGCCCTCGACGATGGTGGCGATCGCCAAAGGCCTGAAGCCGCTGAACGAGGTCAAGAAGTGACGGGCTCGCGCGTCGCGATCTTCGGCGGCGGGTACGCCGGCCTCGTGACCGGCGCGTGCTTTGCCGAGCTCGGCCATTCCGTGACGATCCGCGACATCGTTCCCGCCAAGATCGACGCGCTGAACGCCGGCGACGTTCCGATCTTCGAGCCCGGCCTGGAGGAGCTGATCGAGCGGAACCGCGAGCGGCTCGCCTTCACGCTCGACGCCGCTGCAGCGGTCGAGGGCTCGCAGTTCGTGTTCATCTGCGTCGACACCCCGCCCACCTATGCGGGCGACGCCGACCTCTCGCGCGTGTGGACGGTGATCGAGGAGCTTCCGCCGACGCCCGAGCGGATGATCCTCGTCATGAAGAGCACCGTGCCGGTCGGCACCGGAGAGACGATCAGGGCGAACCTGGACGCGCGCGGGCTCGGCCACGTCGGCTACGTGTCGAACCCCGAGTTCCTGGCCGAGGGGACCGCGGTCAAGGACTTTCTCGAGCCGGACCGGGTCGTCGTCGGCGCGTTCGAGGAGGCCGACGCCGAGACCGTGCAGCAGCTGCACGCCGGCCTCGACGCGCCGGTCGTCCGGACGGACGTGGCGTCGGCCGAGATGATCAAGCTCGCGTCCAACGCGTTCCTCGGGACCCGCATCAGCTTCATCAACGAGATCGCCAACGTGTGCGAGCTCGTCGGCGCCGACGTGAACGACGTCGCGCGCGGGATGGGGCTCGACAAGCGCATCGGCACGCGCTATCTCAAGCCGGGCATCGGCTTCGGCGGGAGCTGCCTCGTCGGCGATGAGACCGTGCTCGTCCGGCAGGGCGAAAGAGTGCGCCTGATGTCACTCGCATCGCTATTCGACGAGCATTCGTCCGAAGACCACTTCGTAGCTCACCCCGACGGCTACGAGGTTGCGGCGTGGCTACCCGGCGACAGGGCGTCTTCGTGGTTTCCGCTTGAGGCGATCACCCGTCGGCGCTATGACGGACCCGTGATCGAAGTCCGCACAAAGATGGGACGCCGAATCGCGTGCACGACTGATCACCCCTTCGTCGTTGCCAATAGCGACGGCGAATTGTCAATGAAGGAAGCGCAGGAGCTCGGTGTCGAGGATTGGCTTCCTCTGGGTCACGGGCTTGTCTCCCAAACGCCGCAGACGCCGCTCGAATTGCCTCTATTGGCTCGGACCAGCATTGAAGAGGAAGAGATCATCGTCCGCCTTCCGAAGGCCCAGGTCGCCGCAATCGGGACACGCGCAGTTGCTTCACGCATTGGGGCGATCAGCGAGGACCGCTCTGCCGGCTCGCGTGCGCACGACATCGTTCGTCATGGCGCGCTGCGTCTGGACGAAGCGCGAGCCCTCGAGATTTCACTCGAGCAGGCTTTATACGGCACGGCGAAAAATGGGACTTACGTCCCTGGGAATATACGAGCCGACAAGCGCTTCTGGCGCGTCCTCGGCCTCTATCTGGCCGAAGGGCACGTCGCCACCGACGGAGCACGACAACGGCTCACGTGGTCTTTCCATCCCCACGACGAGTTCGATCTCGTCGAAGAAGTGCTCATCTTTTGGCGCCTCCGCGGCGTCAAGGCGACGCTGCACTTCACGCCGACCTCGGCGCAGGTATCGGTCTCGTCGCGCCTTCTCGCAGACTGGTGGTTGCGCGAACTCAGGATGGGGCGGAACTGTTACGAGCAGCGGCTTCCTGACTTGATCTGGAACGAGCCCGAGGAGCACAAGCGGGCCATTCTTGCGGCACTGTGGCGCGGTGACGGGTCGTGGTCGTTCACGAACCGGACCGCGAACGTCGTTCTCGAGTACGGGACCGTTAGTCGCGAACTTGCCGATGGCATGCTTCGTCTTCTCGGCGACCTCCGCATCACGGCGAGACTCAAGGTCGGACGAACGGCCAAGTCGACCGTCGACACATATTGGCTGGTGATCGGCGGAGCGGATCAGGTCGAGCGGTGTCTCGAGTTCGTTTCCGAGCACGACGCGCAAGAAATCCGCAACTCGCTGAGGCCCTTGACGAAGCGCATCGCACCGACTGGGTATCGAGTGCATGGCGGGGTCCCCTGGGTGCGCGTGCGCCAGACAGAAGGTCGGCGTCATCAGGGATTCGTCTACTCCCTCGAGGTGCCCCACGCGCACACCTTTGTCACATCGCATGGTCTCGTCACCCACAACTGCTTCCCGAAGGACATCTCGTTCCTCAAGCTGCTCGCGGGCAACTCGGGCTACCACTTCCAGCTCCTCAACTCGGTGATCGAGGTGAACGAGCTGCAGAAGCGGCGCGTGATCGGAAAGCTGCAGAAGCACCTCGGCTCGCTGCGCGGAAGGTGCATCGCGCTGCTCGGCCTCGCCTTCAAGGCGCACACCGACGACCTGCGGGAGGCGCCGAGCATCGTGCTGGCGTCGCGGCTGCTGGCCGAAGGGGCGGACGTGCGCGCGTGGGACCCGGTCGCGGACGCGAGCCAGGTCCTCCGCGGCGTCAGCTTCGCGTCGACCGTGGAGGAGGCGGTGGCGGGGGCGGACGCGGCCGTCATCGTGACGGAGTGGGACGAGCTCCGTGGGCTCGCGTCCTCCGAGACTCATGCCGCCATGCGCATCCCGCTGATCATCGACGGGCGCAACCTGCTCGACCCTGCCGAGGTA
>Ga0126307_10002346_pt1 | contig 12752 bp, 8 predicted proteins | sample Plot28_FD_89955 | JGI IMG/M metagenome (GOLD analysis project Ga0126307, IMG submission 89955) | Serpentine soil microbial communities from UC McLaughlin Reserve, CA, USA - Plot28 | ecosystem: Environmental > Terrestrial > Soil > Grasslands | place: USA: UC McLaughlin Reserve, Lake County...
CTCGCGTGCGTCGACTCCGGCACCCGCTGCCCGCAGCGAGTTCACGCCGAAATCTGGGCAGCGACGGTCCTCGCGCACGAGTCGATGCACCTCGCCGGCGAGATCCGCGAGGACATCGCGGAGTGCAAGGCCGTCCAGGTGACGCCGCTCGTCGCGCAGCGGCTCGGCGTGTCGGAGGAGCTGGCTCGCGCCATCGGCGGCTACTCGTGGCGGTACGTCTATCCCGAGGCGCGCGACGACTACCGCTCGCTCGACTGCTTCAGCGGCGGCCCGTACGACCTGCGGCCGGCCGACCCGCGCTGGCCGTAGTCGGACTTCAGCCGAGTGCGACCATGCGGTCGATGGCACCGCGAGCGCGTGCGGCGATCTCCGGATCGACCTCGACCTCGAACTTCCAGTCGCGAAGCGAGTTCCGGACCTTTTCGAGCGTGATCATCTTCATGTACTTGCAGAACGCGTTGCGATTGACCGGCTCGAACCGCTTGCCGGGAGCCTCCTTCTCGAGCCGATGGATGATCCCGATCTCGGTCGCGACGAGCATGCGCGGCTTCGACGAGGCCTTCGCGAAATTGATCATCCCTTCGGTGGAGAGGATGTGCGTCCGGTCGTTGCCGAACGCCATCGCCTGCGACGCGCAGCCGCACTCGGGATGGACGAGCAGCTCGGCGTCCGGCGCCTCGGCCTGCCACCGCTCGATGTCCGCGGGCTTGATGCCCGCGTGCACATGGCACTCGCCCAGCCAGATGTTGAGCTTCCGTCCCGTGACCTTCTCCAGCCAGAGGCCGAGGTACATGTCCGGCAGGAAGAGGATCGCCTGGTCGCGGGGAATGGCGTCGATCACGGCCTTCGCGTTGCCCGAGGTGCAGCAGTAGTCGCTCTCCGCCTTCACCTCGGCGGTCGTGTTGACGTACGAGACGACGACGGCGCCGGGGTTCTCGGCCTTCCACTGCCGGAGCTGGTCGGCGGTGATCGACGCGGCGAGCGAGCAGCCGGCGTCGAGATCGGGCAGCAGCACGGTCTTCTCCGGCGAGAGGATCTTCGCGGTCTCTGCCATGAAGTGGACGCCGCAGAAGACGATCGCGTCAGCGCCGGTGGCGGCGGCCTGACGTGAGAGGCCGAGCGAGTCACCGACGAAATCGGCGACGTCCTGGACCTCGGGCACTTGGTAGTTGTGGGCGAGGATGACGGCGCCGCGCTGGGCCGCGAGGGCGCGCACCTCCTCGTGCAGCGTCGTCGTCAGCTCGGCGGTGGTCATCGAACCTCCATGGAGACGTCGAGGGAGCGCGCGGAATGCGTGAGCGCGCCGACCGAGACGAAGTCGACGCCGGTCGCAGCAACCGCGCGAATGATCTCGAGCGTGACGCCGCCGGACGCTTCGGTCGTGGCGCGGCCGCCGACGAGCGCGACCGCCTCGCGAAGCTGCGGCGGTGCCATGTTGTCGAGCAGGATCGCGTCCGCGCCGGCGCCGAGCGCCTCGCGCACGTCGTCGAGCGTCTCGCACTCGACCTCGACCGGCAGGCGCCGGCCCTGCGCGCGGCGGACGGCCTCGTCGACGCCGCCCGCGAAACGCAGATGGTTGTCCTTGATCAGGATCGCGTCGAACAGCCCGAAGCGGTGGTTCGTGCCGCCGCCGGTGCGCACCGCGAGCTTCTCAAGCGCGCGCAGCCCAGGGGTCGTCTTGCGGGTGTCGAGGATCTCGGCGCCCGTGCCCGCGATCGCGTCGACGTAGCGGCGCGTCAGCGTCGCAATCCCGGAGAGGCGGCCGAGCAGGTTCAGCGCGGTCCGCTCGCCGGTGAGGAGCGCGCGGGCGTTGCCCGCGAGCCGGGCGACGTCGCCGCGCGTCGTCTCGCCGTCGTGGGCGAGCGGCTCGAACTCGACGTCCGGGTCGAGCTCGCGGAAGACGGCCGCGGCGACCTCGAGCCCGCAGAGCACTCCCTCCTCTTTCAGCAGGAGGGTCGCCTCGAGCCCCGCATCCGCGGGGACGATCGCCTCCGTCGTCACGTCGCCGTCGCCGACGTCCTCGGCGAGGAGCGAACGGACGCCGAAAGCGGTCAGCTCCACGGCTCCAGCTCCGGCTCGTGCCCCTGGCGAATCACGGTGTGCAGGCCGTCGAGCGCATCGTCCTGCTCGAGAAAGTCGGCGCGGAAGTGGCCGCCGCGCGATTCCTCGCGCGCGAGCGCGGAGCGCGCGACGAGCGACGCGAGCAGGTGCTGCGAGCGCGTCAGCCGCGCGAGCCCGTCGGCGCTGCGGATCAGGCCGGCGTCCTCCCACATCGCCTCGCGGAGGTCAGGAGTCACGGTCGCGTCCCTTTCGGACGTCTCGCGGTACCCGGTACGAGCCGGATACGTCCCAGGGACGGCTGTACGCGCGGACACGTCCAAAGCGGCCAATGCGGCGCGGCGGCCGAAAACGAGGCACTCGAGCATCGAGTTCGACGCGAGGCGGTTGGCGCCGTGGACGCCGGTGCACGCGCACTCGCCGGCGGCGTAGAGGCCGCCGACCGTTGTGGCGCCGTCGAGATCCGTCACGACGCCGCCCATCGTGTAGTGCGCGGCCGGCGCGACCGGGACCGGTTGCTGCGGATCGAATCCCTCGTCTGCGAGCCGCTGCATCAGGTTCGGGAAGCGGGAGCGGTCGATCGGGCGCAGGTCGAGCATCGCGGAGCCGCGCGCCTTGATCGCGCGGGCGACGACGTCACGCGGGGCGAGCTCTTCGACGAACCGCCGGCCGGTCGATGCGTCCAGCAGCAACGCGCCGTCGCCACGCAGTGCCTCGGAGAGGAGCAGCGAGGAGCCGGCGAGCGCCGTCGGATGGAACTGCACGAACTCGAGATCGGCGACGGTCGCGCCGGCGCGATACGCCATCGCGATCCCCTCGCCGACGGAGCCGGGCGGGTTGGTCGTGCGACCCCAGAGCGCTGCGTAGCCGCCGGTCGCGAGCAGCACTGCGGGCGCAGGGATCGTGCGTTCGTCGGTGACGACCCCCGAGACGCGGCCGTTGTCCGTCGCGAGCTCCAGGACGCGCTCGCCCTCGCTGACGTCGATGCGCGGATGCGCAAGGACGGCGCGCGCGAGCACCCGGGAGATCTCGCGGCCCGTCTGCGCGCCGCCGACGCTGTGGACGCGGCGCCGCGAGTGGCCGCCCTCGAGACCGAGCTCCAAATCGAAGGCGACGCCGAGGTCCGCGAGATCGACGAGGCGTGCCGGCGCTTCCTCCGTGAGCACGCGCACCGCGCTCTCGCGGCAGAGCCCGCGCCCCGCGGTGACCGTGTCCGCGGCATGCAGCGCCGGCGCGTCGCCCGGCTCGGTTGCACCCGCGACGCCGCCCTGCGCAAGCCAGCTCGACGATGTCAGCACAGGCCCCTTCGAGACGACGAGCACGCGCGCCTCAGTCGCCGCGCAGAGGGCGCCGTAGAGGCCGGCAACCCCGCTGCCGACCACGATCAGGTCGTATGTCTGCACTATCTCGGCTAGGTTTTCGACTTACAGTTGAAAACTCCGCGCCATTCTATACAGGTTGTCGACCGTGAGGCGAAAACCGCCGCCACGCACGTGTCGCTCGCCGTCGTCCTCCAGGTCCGCGACGGCGGGCTCCAGGTGCTGCTCTGGCAGCGCGCGCGGGATCCGGACTCGCGCGCGTGGTCTCTCCCCGGCGGCTACCTCGAGGCGGGCGAGACGCTCGAAGACTCGATCCGCCGCCATCTCGCGACGAAGGTCGACGTCCGCGAGCTGGCCCACCTCGAGCAGCTCGGTACGTGGAGCGAGCCCGAGCGACACCCCCGCGAATGGCAGCTTGCGACGGCGTACGTCGGGCTCGTGCCCCGCGACGTCGATCCGGCCGTGCCGGACGACACGCGGTGGCAACCTGTCGACGCGCTGCCGCGGATGGCCTTCGACCACGCCGAGATCGTTCTCGCCGGGCGCGAGCGGCTTCGCGCGAAGCTCTCGTACACGAACGTCGGCTTCGCGCTCGCGCCCGAGACGTTCACGATCTCCGAGCTCCGCGAGCTCTACGCCGCAGCGCTCGGCCACGACGTCAGCGCGACGAACCTCCAGCGCGTGCTCGTGCGCAGGCGGCTGCTCGAGGAGACGGGCGACGTGCGCCCGCCGGGACCGACGGGAGGGCGGCCGGCGACCGTGTTCCGCTTCCGCTCCCGGCAGCTCGCGATCACGGACCAGTTCGCGGTCCTGCGGCCGCCGCTCGCGGCAGCGTTCGAGCCGAGCTTGACGGGGCCGCCGCACGCCCGTACCCTCCCACGAGGTTCCGCGACGAAAGGAGGCGTGTCAGATGACTGAGACTGCATTCACCGCCTCCGTTCGCGCGCGCGGCTAGATCAGCGCGCGCCGCACGTCCCGGTAACCACTTCTCAGGAGGAGCTCACGTTGAATCTGGAGTCCCTGGGGTGGGACGCCTCGTATGCGGAGGCGTTCCGGCCCCACGAGCAGGACGGCCTCGCGCCCGCGCGCGTCGCCGCGGAACATCGAAGCGAGTATGTCGTCTACAGCGCCCTCGGCGAGCTGCGCGCGGACGCGGCCGGCAGGCTGCGTTTCGACGGCGAGCATGCGGCTGTCGGCGATTGGGTCGCAGTCGCGCCGCGGCCGGACGAACTGCGGGCGACGATCCAGGCGGTGCTGCCGCGCCGCACCGCGTTCGTCCGCAAGGCGCCGTGGCTGGAGACGAAGGCACAGGTCATCGCGGCGAACGTCGACGTCGTGTTCATCGTCTGTGGGCTCGACGCGAACTTCAACGTCCGGAGGATCGAGCGCTACATCACGCTGGCGTGGGAGTCGGGAGCCGAGCCCGTCGTCCTGCTGACCAAGGCCGACCTTTGCGAAGACGTCGACGCTCGGCGCTGGGAGGTCGAGGCGGTCGCGATCGGCGTCCCCGTGTATCCGGTCAGCGCGCCGACGGGAGAAGGTCTGGACGCCGTCGCTTCGCACCTCGGCGACGGGCGGACGGCGGCGCTGCTCGGCTCGTCGGGCGTCGGCAAGTCGACGCTCGTGAACGTGCTCGCCGGCGAAGAGCTGCTCGCGACGCAGGAGGTGCGCGCCGACGACGGTCGGGGCCGGCACACGACGACACACCGGCAGCTCGTCGTCGTGCCGCAGGGCGGGGTGATGCTCGACACGCCGGGCATGCGGGAGCTTCAGCTCTGGGACGCGGACGAGGGACTGAGCACCGCGTTCGCGGACATCGACGAGCTGACGACGGACTGCCGCTTCAGCGACTGCGCACACGAGCGGGAGCCGGGTTGCGCGGTGCGCGCGGCGCTCGCCGACGGCACGCTCGAGCGGGACCGTTTCGACAGCTGGCGCAAGCTGGAGCGCGAGCTGGAGGGCCTGCGCATCAGGCAGGACGCACGCCTGCTGTCGGAGGCGAGAAAGGAGCGACGCCGCTTCGCGCGCGCGATGCGGAACACGGCTTACTGAGCGAGTGCCGCGAGCCGCTCGCGCAGCGGCGCGAGAATTGCGGGAGCCTCCTTCGCTTCTGCGACGGCGATCGCCTGCTCGAGCTCACCCTGCGCCTCGTCTCGCTTCCCAGCCAGCGCCAGGACCTCCGCCAGGTCACGATGCGCATTCGAGATCTGATGGGATGACTCGAGCGGGCGCAAGATGGCGAGCGCCTCGCGTGCCAGGGACTCGGCCTCGTCGAGCCGGCCGCGCCGCGCGAGCACCTTCGCACGGACGAGTCGCAACACCCCTTGCGATGCGAGGTCCCCGGGCCCGGCGAGCTGCTCTGACTCGAGTGACGCCGCCTCCGCCTCGTCGAGCCGCCCGAGCCGGTAGAGCGCTTCGCCGTGGTACGCGACGTTCGTCGAAAGGTAGCCCGTCTCACCCATCGCGCGCAGTGATTCACATGAGTCTCGCAAGGCCACCTCGGCCGCGGCGGCGTCGCCGGCGACCAGCTCGATCATGCCCTCGACGAGCCCGCTCCCGGCGGCGATCATCTCCAGCCCGAGGTCGGCATAGCCCCGTCGGACCTCGCCGATCCTCGCCCGCGCCTGGTCGAACTTGCCGACGTAGGACTCGAGCCCGGCGATCGTGTTCTCGATCGCGAGGCGGTGCAGCATCGTCCGCTCGTCCGACGACCAGCGTTCGCAGATGCGGAAGGCCTCGGACACCGGCGTCGCGCCAAGCCAGTGCCCCCCGAGGACGAAGATGAACGCCTCTCCCTCCTCGTGAACGTCGCCGACCATGCGCGCGACCTCGACCGCGGCCTCTGCGATCCGGGCCGTTTCGACGAACGTCCTTCCCATCAACGCGGTGACGAACTCGAGGTCGAGTGCGGCAAGGCGCAATCGCGGATCGCCGAGCTCCTCCACCTCCGCGCGCAGGGCATCGACGTCCGCACGCGCGTCATCCACACGCACCGCTGGATCCGTCTGGAGCGCGAGTTGCAGGATCCGGAACCGGGACTCGAGCACGCGGGCCCGGTCGCCCGACGCCTCTGCCTCCGCGAGCGACGCCTCCAGCGTCGCTCGTGCGGGCCCAAGGTCGCCGAGGGTGAACAGGATGTACCCGAGGCGCGGCAGCAGTCGCACGCGCACGGGGTCGGCGACCGGAAGCAGCTCCGCCGCACGCTCGAGCAGCGAGCGCGCGGCAGGTAGGTCGCCGCGGTTCCCAGCGCGAACACCCGCGTCGCCGAGCCGCCGGCCCGCCTCCACGGCGAGACCTCCCTCGACCGGAAGTCCGATCTCGCGGCGGTACACGACCGCCCGCTCGAGGTGGTAGCCGAGGATCTCGTCCAGCTCGTGCCTGGAGTCACCCACACGACCCTCGAGCCAGCGCACGAACCGCTCGTGAAGCTCGGCGCGCAGCGCCTTCGGCAGCGCCTCGTAGACGGCGTCGCGAATCAGGATGTGCCCGAAGCGGAAGCCGTCGTCGCCGGGGAACTCCGCCCGGTCGGGTCGAACCAGCTCCTTCCGGACAAGGGCCATTAGGTGCGACGTGATGTCCTGCCTGATCTCCTCGGGCGCGAGCTCGGCGACGGCGCCGCGGTGGAAGAGGCGTCCTTCAACGGCGCCTCGGTCGATCACGGTTCGCTCGCCCAGCTCGAGCGCGTCGATCCGCGCCTCGAGCAGCGCGTGGATCGTCGGCGGGATCATCACTGCGCCGCCGTCGGCGTCCGCGTTCAGCGCGAGCAGCTGCTCGACGAACAGGGGGTTGCCCTCGGCGGCGGCGACGACGCGGCGGCGGTCCTCGCCCGACAGCTCCGCGCCCTCGAGCAGCTCGTCCACGAGCAGCTCCGACTCCTCGGCGGCGAGCGGCTCGAGGACAAGCGTCTCCGCGTTCGCGCGCGGCGCCGTCCACGACGGCCGAGCGTCGAGGAGCTCGCTGCGCGCGGTGCAGACCAGCAAAATCGGGAAGCCGGCCGAGAACCCGGCGACGTACTCGACGAAGTCGAGAAACGTCGGCTCGGCCCAGTGCAGGTCGTCGAGCACGACGATCAGCGGCCGTTCCGAGGCGAGCCCCTCGAGCAGCTTTCGCGCCGCCCAGTGCGTCTCCTCGATCGGCGCAGGCTCGCCGCCGAGGCCGACGGCGGCGGCGACGCTCTGGGCAACGAGCTCGTCGCCGACCAGCTCACGGAGACCGTCGGCGTCGCCCGCGAGCTGACGGACGATCTCGACGAGCGGCCAGTACGTGATCCCCTCTCCGTACGAGAGACAGCGGCCGACGACGACGCGCGCCCGGTCGTGCGTGCGCGCAATCAGCTCATGGATGAGCCGCGACTTGCCGATCCCGGCCCCGCCGAGCACTGTCACGAGCTCGGCGCGCGGCCCGGCTGCGGCGCGCTGCAGCGCGGCCTCGAGACGCGCGAGCTCCTGTTCGCGGCCGACGAACGGTGCGTCGAGGCGGCGCGTGAACGCAGGCGTGTCGTCGAGAACGGCGACGAGGCGCCGGGCGCGAACCGGCTCGCTCTTGCCCTTCGCCGCGACGGGCTCCGGCTCGCCCACGCGGACGGCGTCGCGGGCGAGGCGATAGGTCGCGTCTCCGATCAGAATCTCACCCGCGCCGGCCGCCTGCTCGAGGCGTGCGGCCACGTTCACCGCGTCGCCCGTCACGAGCGTCTCCCCGGCCGCTGCCACGACCTCGCCGGTGTTGACGCCGATGCGGAGCTGCACCGTCAGCTCGGCATCGCGCAGCTCGACCGCCGCGCGGAGCGCGCGGAGCGCGTCGTCCTCGTGCACCACCGGCACGCCGAACACTGCCATCACCGCGTCGCCGATGAACTTCTCGACCGTCCCGCCGTGTCGTTCGACGATCGACCGCGCAGTCTCGTAGTACTGCGTCAAGACGCTGCGCAAGAGCTCCGGGTCGATGCGCTCGCCGAGGCTGGTCGACCCGGCGACGTCGGCGAAGAGCACCGTCACGGTCTTGCGAACCACGCGGCGAGTTTAAGGACGCTCGGCCGCGCTCCAGCCGCGCGTGAACCCTCCCGCGATACTTGGCGAGTGACCGTGCCGGCGCCGGGACCCCGCTCCGGCCTCACGCGAGCCGAGGCGGAGCGCCGCCTCGCCGAGCGCGGGCCGCTCGAGCCGCCGCAGACGAGCCGCTCCTACGCGAGCATCGTCCGCGCCAACGTCCTCACGGTCTTCAACCTGATCCTGCTCTTCGCCGGGCTCGTGACGCTCGCGTTCGGCGAGTGGCAGGACGCGCTGTTCCTGGTGATCCTGCTCGCGAACTCGGGGATCGGGATCGCGCAGGAGGTTCGCGCGAAGAAGGCGCTCGACCGGCTCGCAGCGCTCGTCGCTCCGCACGCGAGCGTGGTTCGCGACGGTGACGTCGAGCGCGTCGACGTGGACGAGCTGCTCGAAGGGGATCTCGTCCGCCTCCAGCCCGGGGACCAGGTGGTCGCCGACGGCGACGTCGTGTCGGCGACCGCTCTCGCCCTCGACGAGTCGAATCTCACGGGCGAATCGCGGCCTGCGGCGCGCTCCACCGGCGAGCAGGTGCTGTCGGGATCGTTCGTCGTCGAAGGGAACGGCGAGTACGTCGTCACCGCCGTCGGTGCGGAGAGTCATGCGATGCAGATCGCGGGGGAGGCGCGCGCGTTCCGCCACCCGCGCTCGCCGCTCGAGCGCGCGCTCAACCGCCTGTTGCTCGGGCTCGTCGCGATCATCGTCCCGCTCGGGCTGATCCTGGGCGCCGCGCTGTGGGAGCGTCGGACTCCGATCTCGGAAGCGGTCGCGACGTCGGTCGCGGCCGTCGTGACGCTCGTCCCGGAGGGGTTGATCCTGCTCGTGAGCCTCACCTACGCGGTTGCGGCCCTGCGCATGTCGCGCCGCGGCGCGCTCGCGCAGCAGCTCAACGCGATCGAGTCGCTGTCGTCGGTGGACGTCGTCTGCCTCGACAAGACGGGAACGCTCACCGAACCGCGGCTGCGGGTGCTCGAGCTCGTTCCCGCGGACGGCGTCGGAGACGAGGAGCTCGCCCGCGCCGCCGGCCGCTACGCCGCGTCTGCGCCGGTGCGCAACGCAACGCTGGACGCGATCGCGGCCGCCTACCCGGCCGAGGGCGTCCACCCGGACGCGCTCGTGCCGTTCTCGTCGCGCCGGCGCTTCGGCGCGCTCGCTCTCGACGGTGACTCGTACGTCCTCGGCGCGCCGGAGCTCTTTCGGCTCGGGACGCTCGAGGAGCGCGCCCTCGCGGCCGCCGGCGACGGACGCCGCGTGGTTGCGCTCGGCCGCACCGCTTCGGACCTGGACGGGGACGCCAACGGGATCCCGGAGGGCGTCACGCCGATGGGACTGGTCGTGATCGCGGAGGAGCTTCGGCCGCAGGCGTCCGAGACCGTCGCCTTCCTGCGCGCGCAGGGGGTCGAGCTGAAGGTGCTCTCGGGGGACCGGCCGCAGACGGTCGCCGCGATCGCGCGCGACGCCGGGCTCTCCGCGGTCGACGCGTACGACGGCACCGACCTACCGGAGGACGCCGCGTCGCTCCGGCGCGTCGCGCTCGAGTCGACGGTGATCGGCCGCATCTCTCCGGAAGGAAAGAAACGCGTGATCGAGGCGCTCCGCGACGAGGGCAAGTACGTCGCGATGATCGGCGACGGCGTCAACGACGTTCCCGCGTTGAAGGCGGCCCGGCTCGCGATTGCGCAGGGCTCGGGCACGGAGATGGCACGAAGCGTCGCGGACCTGGTGCTCGTCAAGGGCGAGTTCGGCGCGGTGCCCGAGATGATGGCCGAGGGTCGCAAGATCCTTCGCAACCTGCAGCGCGTCGCGAAGCTCTTCGTGACGAAGTCGGCCTTCGCGTGCGTGCTGATCCTCTCGGTCGGCCTGACGCCGACCGCGTACCCGCTGCTCCCCCGGCATCTGACGCTCGCTGCGGCGCTGACGATCGGGATCCCCGCGTTCTTCCTCGCGCTCGCGCCGAGCGAGGGACGGTTCCGCGTCGAGGGCTTCCTCTTCGACGTCGCGCGCTTCGCGTGGCCCGCCGGAGTCGCCGCGGCGCTCGGGGTGCTGTCGAGCTACCTGTTCGCGCTCAACGTTGCCGACACCGGCCTGGTCGAGTCGCGGACCGTCGCCACGACGGTGCTGATCCTCGTCGGCCTCTACCTGATCGTCGCGCTCGAGGCGTCGGCGCCGCACAGGGGAAATGCCGTGTCGGTGCTCGCCGGCGCGTTGCTCGGCCTCTACGCGCTCGTGCTCGCAACGCCTTCGGCGCGGGAGTTCTTCGAGCTCGTCGTGCCGGGGGTCGCCGCCGTTGCCACGTCCGTGACCGGCGCTTCGCTTGCGATCGGCAGCCTCTGGCTCACGAGCGACCGCTTCATCCCCGGCCGAGGCGCGCCGCAGTAGGCGGCGGTCCCAGGTACGTGCCGGGTATCCGGTGCGTCAGCGGACGACGAGGACGTCGCACTCGGCGCGCCGCACGACGCGCGCGCTGACGAGCGGAGCCACAGCCGGCGGAGCGCAGTCGGCTCCGAGGCGCCTCGGCGTCCTGCTCGGGCAGGACGTGGACCTGGTTGGCCTCGAGCCGTAGCCGGTGAGGTCGGCGGCGGCGGGCGCTCAATGGGTCATCGTCCCTTCGGGGTTGCCGATCTTCAGGAGCCCGACCTGCCCGAGATCGACGTGTGCGAACGCGTGGCTGACGAACGGGTAGAGGCCCTCGCCGTCGATCTTGACGTCGAAGACCGCGCCGCCGCCGGCCGGCACGAGCACGGTCTGCACTCCGCGCTGGAACTGCGTCATGTCGCCGTTGACCCACGCGCGATCGAAGATCGTGCCGACGACGTGGAAGTTCGTGTCGAGTGTCGGCCCGGCCGCGACGACGTAGAACCGAACCGTCTCGCCCGGCTTCGCGGTCAGCGGGTGGGTGACGTACTGGTTCGCGTAGCCGTTGAACGTCGTCCAGTCGGGCTGCGTCGCGCGCGCCTTCGTCATGTTCAGCGACGCGGGCTGCGTGACGCCGTCGCCGTCCATGTACCACTCGCTCGCGACGAGCACGTACTCGTGGTCGGCCTTCGGCAGGGGCTTGGCCGGATCCACGACGATCGCGCCGTACATCCCGTTGGCGATGTGCGCGAGCACCGGCTTGGTGCCGCAGTGGTACATGAAGACGCCCGAGTCGCCGGCCTTGAAGCGGAAGGTGAACGAGTCGCCGGGCGCAACGTCCTTGAAGGCGACGCTCGGGGCGATCCGCGCCGCGTGGAAGTCGATCGAGTGCGGGATCGCGCCCCCGTTGGTCAGCGTCATCTCGACCGTCTGACCGTGGCGGACGTGGACGATCGGCCCCGGCGCACCGTGGCCGTCGAACGCCCAGGTCCTGTACCCGACACCCGGCGCGATCTGGACCGTCATGTCCTTCAGCGTCATGTGCACCTTGGCAACCGGCCCCGCCTGGACCGGCGGCAGCGTCGCGTTGGTGGCCTGATGCTGCTTCGCGAGCACGTCGGCGTTCTCGGGCACCGTGCCGGCGAAGCTCTCCAGCGGCAGCGCCACGGCGCTCTCGGCCGCCGCGTGATCGACCGTCGTTGAGGCGGCGGCGTCGCTCTTGTCGTCGTCGCGTGCGGTCGCCATCGAATCGAGCGCGAACGCCACGGCGGCGAACGACGCCACGAGCGCGATCACGACGACGGCGAAGAACCCTTTGAACACCATGCTTGCTCGAACCTCCTCCGAGATAGCCTGCTTGCAAGGTAGGAGCGAAGCGGCGGGAACGAATCTGGCCGCGACCGCAGACGGGATCGTGGTTTTTCCACAGATCGACGATGGACGAGAAGCAGCGATCTCATCCCGCCGTTGCCCCGGCGTATGCGCCCGCGGCAGGCCTCGAGGCACGCGCCGTCGTGCTCGTGGAGGGGATCTCGGACCAGGCGGCGGTCGAGGCGCTCGCGGAGCTACGCGGCCGGGATCTGGCCGGCGAGCGGGTCGCCGTCCTTCCGATCGGCGGCGCGCAGGCGATCGGGCGCTTCCTCATCCGCTACGGCCCTCCGGGGCTCGATCTCGGGCTCGCCGGCCTTTGTGACGCCGGAGAGGAGCGCGAGTTTCGGCGCGGTCTCGAGCGGGCCGGGCTCGGGTCGGCGCTCACGCGCGGCGCGATGGAGCGCCTCGGGTTCTACGTATGCGTCGCGGACTTAGAGGACGAGCTGATCCGCGCGCTCGGCGTCGACGCGGTCAAGGAGATCGCCGAGCGCGAGGGCGACCTCGGCTCGTTCCGCACCCTCCAGAAGCAGGCCGCGTGGCAAGGGCGGCCGGAGCACGAGCAGCTACGGCGCTTCATGGGGAGCGGCGGAAGGCGGAAGATCCGCTA
>Ga0126307_10002348_pt1 | contig 12751 bp, 9 predicted proteins | sample Plot28_FD_89955 | JGI IMG/M metagenome (GOLD analysis project Ga0126307, IMG submission 89955) | Serpentine soil microbial communities from UC McLaughlin Reserve, CA, USA - Plot28 | ecosystem: Environmental > Terrestrial > Soil > Grasslands | place: USA: UC McLaughlin Reserve, Lake County...
ATGCTCTTTTCCTCCCCGACATCTTCATCTTCCATTTGGGCAAATGCCAAATATTCAACACTGGGGGTAAAAGAGATTAATAAGGCTGCAAATAAAGCGAGTAGTTTCAATATTACACTGATGATTTTATTATCTATTAAATATAATTCTGCGTAAATTGCTAGATGCTTTTACTTGCAAAATGTTGGAGAACAAGATTTAGTAATATCATAGATTTTAGAATCAAGGTCTCGGTGACGATAGCGAGTATCTTACTATAGACAATCTCTCAAATTGGCATACTAACTAATTCGCATCCGTTAATAGCCAATAAAGATGATCACGAATTTGGAATGGCTTATTTGCAGAGACTCCAAGTGATGTACTGTAATCCTATGGACTGGAAACTTCTGTGGCATTATCGTAATGAATCAATACTATTGGCTACAAAATAAATTATTTGAGCAATTACCAGTATGGTATCAAACTTCTACCGCCAATCGAATGATTCCCCCTGATGTTCAAAGTATGTTCGCAGAGCGAATGAACGCCACCACTGGCGAAATACATGATTACAAAAAGTAATCAGTCAGAGAACCTTCGTGGCAGATCTAGATCAATATCAGGTAGTTTTGGTAATCGTAGACCAGGAGCATCATTATCGTTAGCATTACCATTACCATTGCCGTTATTGTTTCCGTTACCGTTATCGTCGTCGTCTTCTTCATCTTCCTCTCCTACTTCTTCTGTTTCCTCTGATTCTATTTCTCCTTCTGCTATCTCGTCATTAGGTTCGGCCTCAGTAATTTCAATACTAAGTCGTTGTTCTTCTTCATCATATTCTGTCTCTATATCGCTTGCAGATGAGAAATTAACCATGATAGAACTCGTATTTGGATTACTAGATGCTAATTGTTGAATTGTAGGTATTGTCTCGTTTACGATTATACGATCATTTGTATCCGCTCCCGAGAGATCTAGGGGTACGAATATTGATGGAGTATGTGTAATCATAGAGGTTGGCGTTGGTGATGGTGTTGGCGTTAGAATCATACTAACATTTCCTGTGAGGTTTAGACTAGCAATATCAGAAGCAAGGACGTTTGGGATTCCAATTCCGATTATTAGTATGATAACTAATGTTATAATGTGTAGGTTCATGCGTTAAGTCAATAAGCGCCAGGGTTAAGATAAATAGTTTATCTGTATTAGTTACAAAATATCACTGGCATGAAGAATATACAAACTCTTCCTTGCAAGTTAGTTATCTTAGTCGTGATTCACAAGTTCCTTTTGCCGTCATGATGTTGTATTATCTTTAACTACCAACATAAAGCCACTCGCAGGCTAGATTGACAGTTCTTGTTTCAATCAAGTTCACGTCGAGTCTCCTGTGGTTTTTTCTATTGTCAATAAATATTTTGAGGCTAACAAAGTTAATCATAGCTTTGATATGTATCTAGACTTGAGAATCCCTGCAGCAACCCGAATGCTTTCTCTGATTGCTTATTATCCATAAAAGCGACATCAAGTTGTAAAAGATGTGGAAAGAAAATAGATTGGGATTAAAATTGAATCGCCATATTATAATCAAATTTTGTCGTAGTCCGCATATTCAAATATTAAAATGTGAATTTCCAGCAGATCTAATTCTTCCTATTTCTTTCCCCTTGTATGATATCATTTTTGGCTCTCCTAGATTCTTTAGGTCATATCACCTTTGCTTCAATCTTCAATGAATCTGAAGTAAAGGTAATCCGTTGCAGAAATTGGAGGTGTTTATATCTTCGTTAGTTGACTCTACCAGGCATGGATTATTGGCGGAAAGGCAATAACTGACCTATAGCGGTTACATTGTTTAAATATGATAAAATCCTACTCTATCAGATTTCAATTTAATCAATTATTAGTTATCCCTTGCTTTATCTAGATCAGTTTCCTCTCCATAGATATTCATTAATTTATTGGAATACAAATCATTCTGTTCTGCTGCACCTTCTTCTATATATAATGCATCAGATGGATCTGGAATATTCAACAGGATATTGGCATATATTACGTTCTCAGTTGATTCTTTGTCCAGATCTATTCCACGTCCGCTATCTGAAACTTTATTATTATTGATTTCATTATTATGTGATTCTGAGATTACTATGCCCTGTTCCTCACCGCTAACTATATTATTTCTAACGAGAGAATCGAATGTGTTCCTGCTAAGCATAATACCCATTTTGGTGTTGTTAGACACCGTATTATTTTCTATCGTTATATTATAACAATCCAATGAACATATGATGCCAATGGAACCATTGTCCTCAACTGTATTGTTTCTAATAATCATGTCATGTGTTCCTGTATGAGGGTCTAAAGCATAATGACCACTATCATGAATATGGTTATTTTCAATAGTTATGTGACCTACATCATTTGAATAAAATGCAAAGTAAAGATGATGTATGTCATTATTTGATATTACACTTCCATCCCCACCAAAATATGTAAGGCCAACTACAGGTCCTCCTCCAACTCCTCCCTCGTATCCAAGGTATGCTATTTCAGAATTGGTGATGTCAGTTGTTCCAGTAGCCTCTCCTTCTACACTAATAAACGGTCTTGGAGAACCTAGCTCTACTTCATATTGAGTGCCCCTTAGATTTCGTTTTCCTTCATTTACAGCATAATTGTTAGAGGATGGATCCCAAGACGTCATTTTTATAGAATCGATCTTAAGACTGCCTAATACCTCTATACCATTTGCCTTTGCAATATGATTATCTTCTTCACCATTCTCATCCTCTGCTATCATCGTATCTTGTGGTGCTACAATCTTAAGCCATCTTATATCAGTGGAGTTTAAGTAAAGTGAAGCGCCCTGTTCAATCACTATACCAGCATTTAACAGCCAAACCCCATCAGTACTTTCTTTATGAAGAACATCCGGATTTTTAATCTCATTATTAATATCTGTCAGACTTAAATCTTGGCAGGTTATTGTAATTATGTTTACATCGGTATCAAGTGTTATACAGGTGGATGAATCACTAACCTCGGTTGAAGAAGAGGAAAAGACTACTAGTATTGGGAAGAAAATAAGAATTATTACTGCGGTGAATACACAACAACTTAATAATAGAAGTAAGTAATATTTAATCAAGTCAGTGTGTCTTTCCATATATGCAATCTCATTAGTTTAATAGAAATTTCATTAGTTAATAGATATTGTTAATTGATTTTGACTTAATAGCAGATCCGCTCGGTAGATGCGATTTTGAAATTAGATAGACTTGAGGAACATATCTTATCAATAAGGAAATCACAATCTCCTTTTTACTTTATCCCTTTTTCGTATCTCTTTTTCGTTATATCTCTAATTGTGGAAGATCATAGGCAATTCTTTTCTATTTTTATAGGACGCCGAGAAACTTTTAAAGGGAAGGGCACACAAATTGACGGAGTTTAGTTATTTGAGATTTCAGTTTAGGTGCTCGCTTATGTCCCTTAGGGCTACTATCACCTATATGTTGTCACTCAATTCCAGTTGGAAACCAGTCTGATTCTAGATCCACCAGCAACTTTGCAACCCGGGGGTTAAATAGCACATTACATAATTACGTCATCCCGTTCACCTGTTACATTGATCCTGGTGGTTTATGGCATAGTTACTCGACTATAAATCCAATGTTGGAGAGGGTGCTAAACAAAATCCAGAGCTGAGGCATCTGTTATAGTTTTATATGGCTTTTTTGACTTCGATATCGAAGCCACATTGCACATCAAAAGAAAACAGAATAGTACATATGGCATTGACTCTGCTCTCTTATATCTAGGAAAAAAGATCGTTATCATGCGGTTTACATTATTGATCTTGGCTTTGCTAGCCTCGTTTACGATAAGCAATTACCTCGACGAACGTGTTTACATGAGCAAGATGATTCTACCACAAACTCATGCCCAGGTTGACCAAAATGATAGTAGCCCACTTGCTGGAATGAATATGTGCGGGCGGCTATTATACTGGTATGTCACAAACGAGAGATGTTGAATTCTATTTTCCCTCAGACTAATGTGAAATTTTTCTCAGTCAGGTATTGAGTTCGTACGCTATTTGTTCTTTTGAAAAAAAACATTGCTCGGACTGGTTAATATCAGATTGTACTTTAATACTTTGTTGACCTTCGCAGTCGTAAGATTTGCTGTCACCTTCAGTCGCATTAAGGTCTACTATATTATCTTTACCTAGGCCATAATTGAAATAGTCTTTACCCCTTCCCCCTGATAGGATATCATTTCCCGAACCTCCAAATAGATTATCATTCCCATCCTCTCCACTTATGCTGTCATCTCCTGGTCCCCCGAACAATGAGTCATTCCCGGGTCCTCCAGATATCTTATCATCCCCATCATTGCCTTCAGCCTCGTCATCACCCTCATCTCCGCTTATGACATCATTACCTAGTCCGCCTATAAGATAATCACTATCTTCTGACCCGTTACTAATATCCATTCCACGACCCCCATCAATTTCATCAACTCCTGCTAGACCAATCAAGGTATAATTCCCAGCAGACCCGCTTATGCGATCATTATTTGGAGTTCCGGTATGGTTATCATTTGTAGAGTTCCCCCCTGATCCTTTCAGCTAAAACATGTTGTCAAGATACATACAAAATATTATAGTATCTACGGCTAAAATCATAAGAGCAAAAACAGATTAAAAAGCACTCACTTTTGAGAGCGTCTATATTTATAGATTCAACTTCCTATCTATTTTTATTATTATCAACATCTGCATAAGATATTTTTTTTGCGACCCTCTATCTATTTGGTGATGTTGATATTTCTTCACAATTCCCAGCATCTTCATACCCATTTTCTAGGTTAAAATCTATGACTATCTACTCCCTCTCTGCAGTCAAAATAATCTGCACCCTGTCCTCCTTCTAGTATATCATCTTCAGGGCCCCCGTACACTTTGTCATTTCCTTGTTCGCCATCAAGAAAATTATCCCCCATACCACCTGAAAGTATGTCATCTCCCTCTCCTCCATACAACTGATCGGTTGAGGTGCCTCCTTGGAGCAAATCACTACCAGCTTCGCCGTAAAGTTTGTCCACGTCTTCATTTTCCTGTATCTTGTCATCCCCACCACCCCCTCGGATGATATTCACTCCCAAGAGACCAATAATGATGTCAGTTCCATTCGTGCCAGTTATTCTATCGTCCCCGGAGGATCCCATCATAACCCTATCTTGGATTGGACTTAGAATGGAGATAGTATTGTTAGCATATGATATGAGAGAATTGTCTATTGAGATTTTTTGACCTGTTATTAGTGATGGTGAACGCTCTGATTCCTTTAAACCATGTTGGGCTACGCCGTAATTATGGGAGAAAAGTATTGCCCAAAGGACCATAATTTGTTCTAAGACTATCAAGCCCCACTTGAAGTTCTAATACTTAGCTATCATCATCTTGTATAAACTTACGTTACAACCAATCCTATCTACCTGGGAACTATTCTATATATTGTGCCATGTCCTAGTGATACGATATAGAGATAGCCATCATATGGTCCGACTTCAAGATCAGTGATTCCCCCAAATCCCTCGCCAAAAATTATACCCTCATTTTCTGTTGCATTGTTAGCAATTTTGTCTGCAAGAACTCCTTCTAATGCCAACCGAGTCCTGTTTGCATCTAGTTCGAAATGATAGATGTTTCCTTGAGTAACATCAGATACAAATATATCATTTTCGTACTGCTTTCCCAATGTATCAGAGTCTAGAAATTTTATTCCAGTAGGACCAACAGTATCAGTCCATACAAATTCTGGATCCCTATAATTACCATTGCCTTGAAAGTTCACCAGAGCTTGTTCGCTATTAAAATCGATCGGAGCCATTCCTTGAACCTTTAGCCATCCACTATTGAATCCAGGTTCTACAAGGTTGATTTCGTCACCATAGGAGGGACCATTTTCTGTATCCCATAATCTGTCAGTCACAGGATCAAAATCCATTCCAAAAGTGTTTCGAATCCCGTAAGCATAGTACTTCTTACTGATCCCAGTGTCCCCCAAAGTACCTTCTCTTGGTGCTTGACCATCCTGCGTAATCTTCAAAATAGCGCTACTTCCATCTGGCTTTCCTCCATCCTTCACATTTTGAGCCATTGTGATGTGGCCATCTAAGTCACCTATTGAAACATACAGATTATTATCTGGTCCAATCATAATGTTTCCTGCATTATGACGTGGCCCTGGTACCGCCGGAAGGGCTAAAAGAAGTTTAGGATTTATCAATTTGTTATTTGTTATCTCGTATCTATATAGGCGGCTGGCGACTGGATCTCCCCCTTGGCTTTCAGATTCGGTGAAATACAAAAATACGTAAGACTTTCCCGTTTGATTATCTTTTGAAGTGGCAATTCCTAACATTCCTCGTTCTACTTGTGAGGAGACATTCACTTGGAGTAAGGGTTCCGCTAACATTTGACCATTTACTATTCTTTGAACCGTCCCTTTACTCTTCTCCAAAACTAGTATATCATCTGGACCTACGAAAGCCATTGTGGTCGGCAACACAAGTCCTGTAGCTACGGTTTCTATTCTTAAATCGGGATCTCTAACAGCAGGTTCCCCTTTTCCTATAGAAGCTACAACACCCGGTATGTTTTGTTGTGCATGGACATACATGATGTGTAACGTAGGTATCAAAAACATGATAGAGATTGTAAAAATAGAGCCTTTTCTATCTAAGAACAAATAGAAAGGCAATGATAATCTCTTAGAGTGCACTTCAAAAGCGATAAAATAATATGATCTAATATAGTTTTGGCATGTATTATTGCTCATCTAGTGTCTGAATAAATGGTTGAAATTAGAAGATACTAAGGTTGGCGAAGGTGGGAAAGCGAGAAAGTGAGAAAAGTATTGAATTTGAAGACTTTGGTTTTCATCATATTTGACGAATTAGTCAGATCGTAGCTAACGGAAGACCCCACCACATTCTCCAAAAGACTTAACCATCATTATTTACAATAGCGATAAATCGTAACTTAAAAACAAGGTTTGATGCATCACAGGTAATGATTATCAATAAATTAAAGCGTCTAACCATATGAGACCTAATAGAACGACTTAATAATGGATATCCAATAACTGGGATTAATGATCCCCAAAGATCTCACAAAAGTAACGATATCTATTGTGTTATCTCTAATGCTATTGTCAATATCATTATCATACCTAGTCCCAATCAAAACTTCATTTGCAATCGAGATAGACTCGTTAAACGAGATGGTAAACAATTTTACAAAAGATCTTTCTGATGAAATAAAAGATATTGTATCTGCCTCCTCAATTAATGGTACTAATAACGATACAGGCAACATTATCTTGTCTAATACTTCGAATATGACATCGAGTCAGATTGTTATGTCTAATAACAATATAAGTACCGGAAATTTTATTTCTAATAAGGTTATCAATAAGAATGGAATTTGTAGCTCTGACATAGTCGGAGGACCAGGCAATGATACACTATCTTCGAACGGGATATGCAATGATCAATTGACTGGGGGGTTAGGCGCGGACAGGTTTGTCTGTGGTCAGGGAACAGATACAGTAAGAGATTTTAACTCAGAGGAAGGAGATATTATTATTGATCCGCAGAATTGTGAAAAGATCTTGTAATTATGAAATAAGGTATTAAAATTAGAAGTTGAATTCGGAGAGATCAAAATAAGGCTATTATTTAGGAATAGACTACATTTTTTCGCCATTTGCAATCGAGCATTACTTAGATAAATAATTGATTATCCTTCCCGTCCTCTATCTAACGTTGTACATTTCAAAAATCCGTTAGCTTACGAAACTTGCGCCAGAATATAGTATGACGTGAAATCGTTATTGTTACTTTAGTTGAAAAGAAAGAGCAAATACATATTTCTGTTTGATTGGATTGGCATGATCTAGTCTGCCTCTTGTGAATGACTCTTTTCAAGATTTGGGTTTTGTACCACCTTACAGCAACTATTAAAATTGGAAAGACGGGGATTATCTTGATGTAAATTTCCAATTAGAATACTGAAAGAGCTGGCATACCTACAATTCTTAATGATTTCTGTCGCCGTTATTTTGCTGATTATCGTTGTCCTTTATTCGTTTGTGTTGAGATTAGTTAGATATCTATCTGTAGTTCCAAGTACACGCAAATCTGGACCATTATCATATAAATTAGTGTCAATATAACTATTCGTTTAGCTTTATGAGTGATATAAGGATCGTATTCCCAGCGTCGTCAGTTCTAGCTTTCGCATTATATGTATGCTTGGGATTGACCTTGCTGAACTTCTGTGTTTTGTTGAGATTTCTATGCATAGGGCCCATAACTTGCATCCATCCACTGTTGAATCCGGGTTTAACTAAATTAATCTCATCGTAGTAGTCCTCACCATTCTCCGTATCCCACAAATTACCAGTGACAGGGTCCACTGCTAGTCCAAAGCTGTTTCTGATACCATAAGCTAAAATTGAGAAATTGTGATTATTGGAATGATTCCTATGCTGATTCAAGCTTTTGTTTCCATCTGAGGTTACCACTGTGTTTTTGCTGTAGTTATGGTTATCATAATTCTCATAATAGTCAATGGCAGATGTTATGTCTGTCCTGAGTACAATGGATGTATTATTTGCCTTTTTGCCGTATTTGTTATTTTGGAGCATAGTATTAGGGGAAGTGAGGTCACCTATCACTGCATAAAGTGAAGCTTGGTTATCTTTATTAGTGGTAGTTAGAAGCTTTCCTCCTTGATGGTATGGTCCAGGCTGTGAAGGCAAATCTAAAATTAATTCTGGGTTGATCAGTTTTTTTCCATTCCAGTAATATTTGTAGATACTATTCTTTGGTGGATTAGAATGGGTATAGTAGAAATACAGAGGTGGAATGAGAGCGTTTCTCGTTATTTCCATTATCATCCTTTGTGGCAGCAATTCCAAGTAGTCCTCGTTCACCCTCAGGGTCAATAGTCAATTTCAACACAGGCTCTTCCTCGGCAGAACTGTTCTTATCAGGTAACGAAACCAGTTTCTTTTTCTGAAACTAAGATGTCTTTATTGTCTATAAATTCCATACGGACGACAAACTATTTGGTGGCACGGGTAATGACGTTATGATAGGGGGAGACGGGGCTGACCAATTTAATTGTGGAGACGGCGTTGACACTGTATTGGACTATCATCAGTCTCAGGGCGATGTCATAACTACTAATTGTGAAATAATTAACAGTTTGCAGTAAAAAGGAAATTGCGTTGACAGTAAATGGCAGCTAGAAAAAGTAGGCAAGCAAAAGTTAATGAAATAATGATCATGGCTAGTAAACTTGCTAACTTATGAATGTTCTTTTGAAAATATTGGATGGGTAAGAAAAGAAATGAAGAGACGATGAACAATCTACGGAATGCCGAATAATGGTAGGGGTAGTTCTTCATCATCATTCTCATCCTCGTTTTCTCCTTCTTCATCTTCTCTTGTTTCTTCTGCTTCGCCACCATTTTCCTGACCGGTTTGCACCGAAGGACTTGTGTCCTGCTCTAATTCAAATCCTGGGGCTTTCTCTCCTCCAACATCTTCCCCTGTCGTAGTTAATGCAGTGCCTTCTTCGCCAAGATTTAAATCTACTCTCAGTTCATTTGAAAGGGTTTCAGTCTTGTCTAAATTCCTAAATGTTACAATTGCATTTACACCTTGTACTGTTGGATCTTTTAATGTAGTTTCAAGCCCTTCCACTCCCCCAGAGGTATGAGCTACAAACCCGCTAGGGTACGATGATGTCCTTATTATTGTCCCGTTAGGAGCATGAACTTCCATAACAGCATTTATTGTCTGACCTGCAATTGAATTATCATTTAATTCATAACTTCCAAATACACTTACTTGATTTCCACCACCTGATGTGAGTGGCCCGAAGCTCGAGTTATGTAATGTAAGAGTAACCTCCTGGCCATGGTCTGCAAACGCACTATTTAGGAATGGTGACGCTAGAAGGTCCGCGGATGAATCTCCTAATTCTACGAGGGTTAGAGTGGATAATTGGATAAATAGTAGTCCTATAGTCAAAGTTATTGCAATTATCGGAAGGAGTACTTTTTGAACTAAGCTACGTTCAAACAACTTCATTTTAATCATCTTCAGTCATGGCACTTAATATAAGGATTAGATAGTAATAATTATCTAAAATATATGATTTAATTAATTTATTCTTGCATAGTAATCTTTAATATTCGATTTCCAGCAGTTCTATATATATAGATTGAGTATTAACCAGACTCCACTTTTATCTTATTTTTCATGGTTCGCTCCTGGAGGATATACCCGATTTGGAGTATGACAATTCTTGCGTTAGATAAAGAAATTGTTGGCTTCTGCAATTTCGACCACTATAGTTTGGGTTAATGCTTCACAACATTATTACTTTAATATGGAAATGAGTACTGTGTTTCTCAGGCGTTGTAGGATATTTGCTCTCCCGTGGCATCAAATAAGGCTAATTATTGCTGTTACCACTGCTAATTATCTCTTCACAATTTCCCGCATTATCATCTCCTCCTGACAATTAGTTATCAGCAGCCCCCTGCAATCAAAATATCTTTACTTCCATCTCCATGTATTCGATCATCACCTTCTCCTCCTTGCAAGATACCATCATCAACACCAGCATATAATTTGTCATTTCCTTGTTCTCCTACCAGAAAATCATCCCCTATCCCGCCTGCGAGTATATCTTCTCCTTCTCCTCTGTACGATTGATCGCTAGTTATACCTCCTTGTAACATGTCATCTCCCATTTCACCGTATAATCTGTCTGCCTCCTCCTAAGAATACCATTGAAGTAGGAAAGTCAAGTCCATCTGAAACTTCCTCTAATTTGAGGTTTGGATTGTTCTTAATTATGGGATTTAGTATCACTTCGTCTTCATCGGGATTTTGTACCACATCAGCGTCAGATATAATAGCACGTACATCTTATTTCTCTTCGACTTCTGTATTTGTGTGTGCGAAAGTCAATATACAATATATAGAAATGATGACTGTTCCGGTTGTAAGGAATCTCTTTGCTACAGAAAGATAAAAAGTAATAAGATTACAGCTATCGTGATTCCTATACCAAATAATAGTGTAAGACCTGCCAATGCTTCTTGCCTTCTTGCGTTATAATGGCTTGGGTTATTTCATTAGGGATATGATGAGGATTATAGCTTGGAATTATTCTTCTATTTCCTCTTCATCGTTGTAATCTTCCTCATCAATGTCTGCCTGTTGCTTCTCTTCTTCTTCCACTTCCCCTTCTACAGTGGGACCTTGTTCCCCTTGCTCATCTTCTGCTGTCGATATTGTCTCCTTCTCTGGTGACGGTGGTGAGGAAAGAGTGTTAGCATCACCATCTCCTGGAACTATTCTGAATATCTTACCCTGTCCCAGTGAAACCACATACAAGTAGCCGTCAGGTCCAACCTCCAAATCACTAATTCCAGCAAAGCCCTCTCCAAATACTATGTCCCCTGCACCTGTCTCTCTTGTCTCTGCGATTTTATCTTCTAGTTCTCCTGTTAGTACAAGCTGTGTTCTATCTTCATTAAGATCGAAATGGTAGATGTTGCCAGTAACTATACTTCCAACAAACATATCATTTTGGTATTGCGATCCTAACCTGTCAGAATTCAAAAATATGATGGCAGTAGGACCAAGGGTTTGCTGCCATTCAAATTCAGGATCACTGTATATTCCCTTTCCATCAAAGTCAACTAAATCATCAGTATAGAAATCATCCTTGTCAGAAGACATACCTTGTACCTGCGCCCATCCACTATTGAAGCCAGGCTCAACAAGATTAATTTCATCTCCATAATCTGGTCCATTTTCCGTATCCCACAAATTTCCAGTTACGGGGTCAAAGTTAATCCCAAAGCTATTTCTTATGCCATATGCATAATAGAGGTTTAGAGGTGTTTCGTCTCCTATTATGGCGCCATTAGGAACTGGCTTACCATCCTGAGTGATTCTTAGAATCCCACTTCTTCCATCAGGGTCTGCTCCATCCGGATAATTCTGAGTCAAAGTTTCGAATTCTTCGCCTTGATGGGTACCATCGACATCTCCCACTGGAATATACAAATTGTCATCAGGACCGATAACTATTGCACCACCGTTATGACGTGGTCCTGGAATAGCTGGAAGATCTAATAGGAGTTTAGGATTAACTAGTTTGTCATTTACCAGTTCATATCTATAAAGTCTATTCCCTAGAGGATCATTTCCTTCAATAACATCTTCTCGGTCTGCAGATTCTGTTTCGGTAAAATAGAGAAAAACATAGGTATGTCCTGGAGTGCTTGTAGATATTGCGATCCCACACATACACCGTTCCTGTGACGCTCCTACATTGACATCGAGTACAGGTTCAGGAAGCATCTTACCATTTACAATTCGTTGAACTGTGCCCTTTTCTTTTTCCAAAACCAAGAAATCGTTGGTTCCCAGAAACGCCATCGTAGTGGGAAATTCCAGTCCTTCCGCGACTGTTTCCACGTTTAGGGTTGGATCTCTAATATTTGTAGTATCATCACCTATAGAAACATTAACATCCGGAATGCTCTTTTCCTCCCCGACATCTTCATCTTCCATTTGGGCAAATGCCAAATATTCAACACTGGGGGTAAAAGAGATTAATAAGGCTGCAAATAAAGCGAGTAGTTTCAATATTACACTGATG
>Ga0126307_10002349_pt1 | contig 12750 bp, 12 predicted proteins | sample Plot28_FD_89955 | JGI IMG/M metagenome (GOLD analysis project Ga0126307, IMG submission 89955) | Serpentine soil microbial communities from UC McLaughlin Reserve, CA, USA - Plot28 | ecosystem: Environmental > Terrestrial > Soil > Grasslands | place: USA: UC McLaughlin Reserve, Lake County...
GAAGTCGTCCGGGCCGATCTTGTTGGCCTTGACCTTGCCGATCAGCTCCTCGTAGCGGGCGTGGAAGGCAGCGAAGTCGAGGGTGTCGGCGTCCTTGATGCACGGCACGAGGAGGGTGCGGCTGCCGTCGGACTTGGCCACGTCCACGGCCAGCCCCAGCCCCACGTGCGGGTGGCGCACCACGGCGGGCTTGCCGTCGACCTCGGTGTAGGCCGAGTTCATGACCGGCACGTCGGCCAGGGCCCGGACGACGGCGTAGCCGATGAGGTGGGTGAAGCTCACCTTCCCCCGGCCGGTGCGGCCGAGGTAGCCGTTGATGACCCGGCGGTTGACCTCGAGGAGCTTGGCCGGGACCTGGCGGAAGCTCGTGGCCGTGGGGACGCCGAGGGACGCCTCCATGTTGGTGGCGGTCCGGGCGGCGGCGCCACGGAGCGGTGCCGGCTCGGCGTCGCCGGCGGGCGGCGGGGCCGCCTTGGGCGGGGCCGGCCTCGTCGGGGCCGCGGGAGGGGCGGGGCTCGGGGTCGCCGGCGCAGCCGCGGGTGGGACGGGGGCTGTGCCGTTGCCACCGAAGTAGGACCGCCACTCCTCGGGCACCGATGAGGGGTCCGAGCGGTAGCGCTCCTCCATCTCGTCGACCAGCCAGGAGTTGGCGCCGAAGTCCGTCATCGCAACATCGACTCTACCGAGGGGCTCAACAAGCTATCCGGGAAGGGACAGCACCAACCCGAGCTGGCCGAGGTGGTACGTGACCATGATGGCCAGACCGGCCCAGGGGCGGGTCCGCTCGAAGCGGTCGAGGGCGATGAGGGTGTCCGAGGCGTAGAAGAGACCGGCGCCGACCATGGCCCGCACGTCCCCGGTGGCGACGGCGCTGGCCACCATGGCCGAGATGGCCGCCATGTAGGCCACGACGGGCGGCACGAGGGCCCGGTCGTGGCCGGCCACCGCGCCCACGACCCGCCGGCCGAGCACCGCCAGGGCGGCGGCCACCACCACCAGGCCGACGGCGAAGCGGCCGCCCGACCAGTGGGGGTCGAGGCTGAGCCCCACCACGTAGGCGAGGTGGCCGACGAGGAAGGACGCCAGGCCGGGGACGAACCGGTCTGTCGGGAGCATCAGGAACACGTCGCCGGCCAGGCACCAGGCGAGGGCGACCACGAACCACGCCCGCTGGCCCCCGTCGGCCGGGTCGAGGGCGACGGCAGCCAGCAGCAGCGCCACGAGCGCAGCCGGCTTGCAGACGTACTCGAGGGCCCGGCCGCCGGGCCGGCGGGCCACCGCCACCCAGTCCCCGGCCGCCGCCACGGCGAACAGGGCGAGGAAGGCCCACGCCGCGCCGGTCAGGAAGGGCTCCTGTGCTCGCGCCTGTAGCGTCGTCGGGTGCCGGAGTTCATCTACACGATGCGCCGACTTGGCCGCTTCCACCCGCCGGACCGCCAGGTGCTCGACGGCATCACGCTCGCCTTCTTCCCCGGCGCCAAGATCGGCGTCATCGGGTCGAACGGCTCGGGCAAGTCGTCACTGCTGCGCATCATGGCCGGTGAGGACGACGGCTACACGGGCGAGGCCCGCCTCACGCCCGGGTCGACGGTGGGCCACCTGCCGCAGGAGCCGGTGCTGGACCCGTCGACCGACGTGCTCGGCAACGTCATGCAGGGGGTGGCCCGGGTGGCCGACCTCGTGACGCGGTACGAGGAGGTGTGCGCCGCCTTCGCCGAGCCGGACGCCGACATGGACGCCCTGCTGGCCGAGCAGGCGACCCTCCAGGACAAGATCGACGCCACCGGCGCCTGGGACCTCGACCGCAAGGTGGAGGTGGCCATGGATGCCCTGCGGGTTCCCCCGGGCGACGCCCACGTCAGCACCCTCTCGGGCGGCGAGCGCCGCCGGGTGGCGCTGTGCCGGCTCCTCCTGTCGGCGCCGGACCTCCTGCTGGTCGACGAGCCCACCAACCACCTCGATGCCGAGTCGGTGGCCTGGCTCGAGCGGTTCCTGGCCGACTACTCCGGCACGGTGGTGGCCGTCACCCACGACCGCTACTTCCTCGACAACGTGGCCGGCTGGATCCTCGAGCTCGACCGGGGCCGGGGCTACCCCTTCGAGGGCAACTACACGGGCTGGCTCGAGCAGAAGGCGGCCCGGCTGGCCAACGAGGAGAAGGCGGCCTCGGCCCGCCGGCGGACGCTCGAGCGTGAGCTCGAGTGGGTGCGCATGTCGCCCCGGGCCCGCCAGGCCAAGGGCAAGGCCCGCCTGCGCAGCTACGAGGAGCTGCGGGCGGCGGCCGAGGGCGACGCCGGGGCCGGCGAGAAGCTCGAGATCTTCGTGCCGCCCGGACCCCGCCTCGGCGACGTGGTGGTGGAGGCCAAGGGGCTGCGGAAGGGCTACGGGGACCGGCTGCTCATCGAGGACCTCGACTTCTCGCTGCCGCCGGCCGGCATCGTCGGCGTCATCGGGGCCAACGGTGCGGGGAAGACGACGCTGTTCCGGATGATCAACGGCGCCGAGCCGCCCGACGCCGGCGAGCTGGAGGTCGGGTCGACCGTCCAGCTGTCCTCCGTCGACCAGTCACGGGAGGCGCTCGACCCGTCGAAGACGGTCTACGAGGAGGCCACCGGCGGGGTCGACGAGCTGACGGTGGGTGGTCGCACGGTCCACGGCCGGGCCTACGTCGCCTCGTTCGGGTTCAAGGGGTCGGACCAGCAGAAGCCGGTGGGGGTGCTGTCAGGCGGCGAGCGCAACCGGCTGCACCTGGCCCGCCAGCTCCTGACCGGCGGCAACGTGCTGCTGCTCGACGAGCCCACCAACGACCTCGACGTCGACACCCTGCGGGCGCTGGAGGACGGGCTGCTGGCCTTCCCGGGTTGCGCCGTCGTCATCAGCCACGACCGCTGGTTCCTCGACCGGGTGGCCACCCACGTCCTCGCCTTCGAGGGCGATTCCCGCCTCCGCTGGTTCGAGGGCAACTTCAGCGACTACGAGGCCGACCGCCGCAAGCGCCTGGGCGCCGAGGCCGAGCGGCCCCACCGGCTCAAGTACAAGCCCCTCGTCCGGGCCTAGGCATGCCGCCGGGAGGTCTTGGCGTGTCTTGGCCCGGTATCCGGACCACGACGCGCCAAGACGGGTAGCCGGTGTCGCCGAAGGCCGTCCGGCGGCTCGTGGTGGCCGTCTTCGTGCTCGGCGTGGCCGGGATCATCGCCTTCTCCATCGCCGACGAGCCCGACGCGGCGTTGGCCTCGGGGCTCCTGACCGCGGCCGCCGCCATCGTGCTCATCGCGGTGACGGCGGTGACCACGCCCCGCCGGGCGGCCGACCGGGAGGCGCTGGCCGAGCGCCTGGAGGACCGGGTCCAGGCCCTCGTGGCCTCCGGCGCCGACGAGGCCGAGGTCCGCCGCCTGGTGGGCGACGCCGTGGCCCTCGGCCGAACCCGCCCCACGCGCTGACCCTGGGCCGGACCCCTCAAACCGGGGTGCCGTATGGCCGATGTAGTCCTATGGCCAACGTCGCCACGACCACGTTCAAGCCGGTCAGCCGCGCGGTGCTGCGCCGCGTCGAGGCCGGCAACACCGCCACGTGCGCCCACTGCGGCGAGCCGGTGAAGTTCACGGCCAAGACCCAGCGCCAGCAGGTCATCGCCAACGTGTACACCAACGGCCGCTGGGACCGAGTCGAGCACTTCCACAGCGAGTGCTACGAGGAGGCCAAGCAGCCCTACGGCCCCGCCATGGGCTAGGGCCCGCCGCCCTACTGGATCGGCATCCGCCGGAACACCGGCCGGGGCAGGTGGCGCAGGCCGGAGAAGACCAGCCGCAGGGCGGGTGGCACGTGGACCACCTCCGAGCCCTTGCCCAGCCCCCGCACGATGGCCTCCCCCACCGCCTCGGGCGTGGTGGCCATGGGGGCCTCCTCCATCCCCTCCGTCATCGAGCTGCGGACGAACCCCGGCCGCACGATCATCACCCGGGCCCCGCTCCCGTGGAGGGCGTCCCCCAGCCCCTGGGCGAAGGCGTCGGCCCCCGCCTTGGACGAGCCGTAGACGAAGTTGGCCCGGCGGGCGCGCTCCCCCGCCACCGATGACAGCACCACCAACGTGCCGTGCCCCTGCGCCCGCAGGTGGCGGGCGGCGGGCAGGCAGGTGGTGACCACACCCACGTAGTTGGTGGCGGCGATGCGCAGCGCCTCGGCGTTGTCGTGCTCCGCCCGCTCCTGGTCGCCCAGCACGCCGAAGGCCACCAGCACCAGGTCGATGTGGCGGTGCCGTTCGAAGACCCGGTCGATCAGCCCCTCGTGCGACTCGGGGTCGAGGGCGTCGAACGCCTCCGCCTCGACGGTCGCCCCCCTGCTCCGCAGCTCGGCCGCCGGTCCCGCCTCGAGCGCCTCGGTCGAGCGGCCGGCCAGCACGACGGTGCGCAGCCGCCGGCCGACGAGCTGGCGCAGGGTGGCGAGGGCGATGTCCGAGCCGCCTCCGAGCACGAGCGCGGACTGCGGGTTGCCGAGGGCGTCCTCCACTCAGTGGATCATTGCAGGAGGTCGAGCACCCGCCGGGCCTGCGCCTCGGGCCCGCCGTCGTCCGGCGTGAGCCGGAGGTCCGGGTGCTCGGGGGCCTCGTAGGGGCTGTCCACGCCGGTGAAGCCCGTCAGCTCGCCCCGGCGCGCCTTCGCGTACAACCCCTTGGGGTCCCGCCGCTCGCACTCCTCGATGGGCGTGTCGACGAACACCTCGAGGAAGGACAGGCCCACCGACTCGTGGGCGGCCCGGGCCTCGGCCCGCCCCTGCCGGAAGGGGCTGATGAGCGGGGCCACGGCCACCACCCCGGCGTCGGCCAGCAGCCGCGCCACCTCGCCCACGCGACGCACGTTCTCCGCCCGGTCCTCGTCCGAGAACCCGAGATCCCGGTTCAGGCCGTGGCGCAGGTTGTCCCCGTCGAGGAGGTAGGCCGGCCGGCCCGACTCGACGAGCATGCGCTCGAGCAGCACGGCGACCGTCGACTTCCCCGAACCGGACAGGCCGGTCAGCCAGACGGTGGCCCCCCGCAGGCCGGACAGCGAGGCGCGCGTCGCGGCGTCGAGCCCGTGGTGCCACGTCAGGTTGCGGGCCGATGCGGCCGGATCGCGATCACTCACGACGGGGCGAGGATCATCCCCCCGGCCACCGTGGCGTTGGTGGCCTCGTCGACGAGGATGAAGCTGCCGGTGGCCCGGTTGCGCCGGTACTCGTCGTAGAAGAGCGGCGCCGTGGTCCGCAGCGTGACCCGACCGATCTCGTTCAGCGCCAGGGTGTCGGCCGACTCGTCCCGGTGGAGGGTGTTGACGTCGAGGCGGTACTGCAGGTCGCTCACCAGGGCCCGGGCCTCCCGGGTCGTGTGCTTGATGGCGTACCGGCCCCGGATGCGCAGCGGCGTGTCGGTCAGCCAGCAGATCATGGCCTCGACGTCCTGCCCGACGTTGGGGCGGTTCGACGGCCGGCACAGCATGTCGCCCCGGCTGACGTCGAGGTCGTCCTTCAGGCGCACGGTCACGGACATGGGCGAGAAGGCCTCGGCCACGGGACCGTCCGCCGTCTCCACCGACTCGATGGTGGAGGTGAAGCCGGATGGCAGGGCCACGACCTCGTCGCCGGGCTTGAGCACCCCCCCGGCCACCTGGCCGGCGTAGCCCCGGTAGTCGTGGAGGCTGTCGTCGCGGGGCCGGATGACGTACTGCACGGGGAAGCGCGCGTCGATGAGGTTCCGGTCCGAGGCGATGTGCACCTCCTCCAGGTGGTGGAGGAGGGAGCTGCCCTCGTACCACGGCGTGTTGGCCGAGCGGTGCACGACGTTGTCGCCGTGGAGGGCCGAGATGGGCACGAAGGAGAGATCGGTCACGTCGAGCTTCATGGCGAAGGCCCGGAACTCGTTCTTGATGGCCTCGAAGACGTCCTGGTCGTAGCCGACGAGGTCCATCTTGTTGATGCAGACCACGAGGTGGGGCACCCGCAGCAGCGAGGCCAGGAAGGCGTGCCGGCGGCTCTGCTCGACGATGCCGTTGCGGGCGTCGACCAGCACCAGGGCCAGGTCGGCGGTGGACGCCCCGGTGACCATGTTGCGCGTGTACTGGACGTGCCCGGGCGTGTCGGCGATCACGAACTTGCGGCGTGGTGTGGCGAAGTACCGGTAGGCCACGTCGATGGTGATGCCCTGCTCCCGCTCGGCCCGCAGGCCGTCGGTGAGGAGGGCGAGGTTGGTGCCCACCTCGCCCCGCTGGCGCGAGGTGCGCTCCACGGCTTCGAGCTGGTCCTCGAAGATGGCCTTGGAGTCGTAGAGCAGGCGGCCGATGAGGGTCGACTTGCCGTCGTCGACGGACCCGGCGGTGGCGAAGCGGAGGAGCTCCATACCCGCTACCTGTCGGTCGGGAGGGTGTCCGGCATCAGAAGTAGCCCTCCTTCTTCCGGTCCTCCATCGCGGCCTCGGAGAACTTGTCGTCGGCCCGGGTGGCGCCCCGCTCGGTGACCCGGGTGGCGGCCACCTCGGCGATGACCTCGGCGATGGTGCCGGCGGCCGACTCGACGGCGGCGGTGCACGTCGCATCCCCCACCGTGCGGTAGCGGACGAGGGCCTCCAAGACCTCCTCGCCGTCGGACGGCTGCACGAACTCGCCGATGGCCATCAGCATGCCGTCCCGGCGCACCACCTGGCGGTGGTGGGCGTAGTAGATGGACGGGATCTCGAGCTGCTCCTCGGAGATGTACTGCCAGATGTCGAGCTCGGTCCAGTTGCTCAGCGGGAACACCCGGATGTGCTCGCCCGGCCGGTGGCGCCCGTTGTAGAGGTTCCACAGCTCGGGCCTCTGGTTCTTCGGGTCCCACTGGCCGAAGTCGTCGCGGAAGCTGAAGACCCGCTCCTTGGCCCGGGCCTTCTCCTCGTCCCGGCGGGCGCCGCCGAAGACGGCGTCGAAGCCGTGCTCCTCGATGGCGTCGAGCAGGGTCACCGTCTGCAGGCGGTTGCGGCTGGCCCCGGGACGCGGGTCCTCGGTGACCCGGCCGGCGTCGATGGACGCCTGCACGGACGCCACCACGAGGCGCACGCCCACCTCCTCCACGCGGCGATCGCGGTACTCGAGCACCTCGGGGAAGTTGTGCCCGGTGTCCACGTGCATGACCGGGAAGGGCAGCGGCGCGGGCCAGAACGCCTTCTCCGCCACCCGGAGCATGACGATCGAGTCCTTGCCGCCCGAAAAGAGCAGAACGGGTCGTTCGAGCGTGGCCGCCACCTCACGGAAGATGTGGATGGCCTCGGCCTCGAGCGCGTCGAGGTGGCTCAGCTCGTACGCGCTGGGGGGAAGTGTCGTCGCGTCGATCGCCAGAGGGTACCGAGCAACCGGGGGGTGGCACGCGCGTGTGGTGCTCATACGACCGCTACCGTCGGCCGATCGAGCCCCTCGTGAACCCCGAGGACCACGCCCTCGCCGCCGCCGTGGCCCAGGAGGCCGGGGCCCTGCTGGTCGAGCTGCGCCAGTCGGCCGACGAGCTGGGGACCACCCGCCTCCGCGACGAGGGCGACGCCCGCAGCCACCGCCTCATCGTCGAGCGCCTGGCCACCGAGCGGCCGGCCGACTCGGTCCTCTCCGAGGAGGGCGTCGATCGGGCCGACCGGCTGGGCGCCGACCGGGTCTGGGTGGTCGACCCGCTCGACGGGACCCGCGAGTACGGCGAGCGGGGCCGGGTCGACTGGGCCGTGCACGTGGCCCTGGCGGTGGGCGGCGTGGTCGCCGCCGGCGCCGTCGCACTGCCGGCCCGGGAGCTGGTGCTGCGCACCGACGAGCCGCCCGACCTGCCCGCCCCGTCCGGCGGCCAGCTGCGGGTGGTGACGAGCCGGACCCGCTCGCCGTGGGCGGCGGCGGTGGTGGCCGATGCCCTGGGGGCCGAGCTCACCCCGCTCGGCTCGGCCGGGGCCAAGGCGATGGCGGTGGTGCTCGGCGAGGCCGACGCCTACGCCCACGCCGGCGGGATGTACGAGTGGGACTCGGCCGCCCCCGTGGCCGTGGCCTCCGCCGTCGGCCTCCACGTGTCGCGCATCGACGGGACCCCGCTCCGGTACAACCGGCCGGACCCGTGGCTCCCGGACCTGCTGGTGTGCCGCCCGGAGCTGGCCGACACCTGCCTGGAGGCGCTGGCCGCCGGCTGACCTGCCACGATCGGGAGGTGGCTCCCGTGGTGCGTTCCGAGCTGGCCGAGGGCGTGGCCACCGTGACCCTCGACCGACCCCACCGGCTCAACGCCTGGACGGGCCGCATGGACCTCGAGTACCGGGCCGCCATCGCCGCCGCCGAGGCCGATCCGACCGTGCGGGTCATCGTCGTCACCGGCGCCGGGCGGGGGTTCTGCGCCGGGGCCGACAGCGCCGGGCTCGAGGGGATGGCCGGGACCGGCGAGTACGACGCCGGCCACACCGAGGAGCCGGCCCGGCCGGGCTACGGCGTGCGGGCCGACTTCGACCACCCGTACTCGTCGCACCTCGGGCTGACCAAGCCGGTCCTCGCCGCCATCAACGGGCCCGCCGCCGGCGTCGGGTTCGTCCTGGCCTGCTTCTGCGACCTCCGCTACGCGGCGGCCGGGGCGAAGCTCACCACCAGCTTCGGCCGCCTCGGGCTGCCCGCCGAGCACGGCGTCAGCTGGGTCCTCCCCCGACTCGTGGGGACGGCCCGGGCGGCCGAGCTGCTCTTCACCTCCCGCGTGGTGCTGGCCGAGGAGGCGGCGGCCATGGGGTTGGTCAACGCCGTCTTCCCGCCCGACGAGCTGCTGCCCGAGACCCTGCGGGTGGCCCGCACCATGGCCCGCGAGATCTCCCCGGCGTCGCTGCGGGTGCTCAAGCAGCAGCTGTACGCCGACCTCGTGGGCGGGCTCGACGCCGCCGCCGCCTTCGCCGAGGAGTCCATGGTCCGCATGGTGGGCGAGCCCGACTTCGCCGAGGGGGTGGCCGCCCTCAACGAGCGCCGGCCACCCCACTTCCCGGACCCCGCCTAGCGGCCGCGGCCCCGTTGCGGGCCGGAACGGCCCTGCACGCTGTGCGCAATCGCGCTCAGGGGGTGAGCGCAGTTGCGCAAGGAGCGTGGGCCCCGTGACCCCGGCAGGTGGCCCGGTCCCTTCCTTGCGCAGTTGCGCTCGGGGGGTGAGCGCGAGTGCGCACAGAGTCCCCTGGCGTTCCCCCCGCCGAGCCCTCGCCCTCGCCGGCCTAGTCGTCCGCGCCGCCGGGGCCACCGTTGCCGTTGCCGTTCCCGTTCTCCGGGCGGTCGGCCTTGGACGTGGTCGACGTGGTCGTCGGCTCGGTGGTGCTCGTGGTGCTCGACGTCGTGCTGCTGCTGCTGGACGTGGTGCTCGTGGCCTCGGTCGTCGAGGTGGTCGACGACGTGCTGGTGGTCGTGGTCGGAGGCGGGCCGTCGTCGTCGTCGGCCGAGGCCGAGACGACGAAGCCGGTGACCAGGGCCGCCAGCCCCACCGCCACGAGGAGCAGGCGGTAGCGCACCTCGCCAGTGTGCCCCTACGTGGCCAGGACGGGCGCCTCGACCACGGTCACCGTGCCCGTGGTCCCGTCGACGGTCACGAAGGCGCCGTCGGGGATGCGCCGGGTGGCGTCCGTGACCGACACGACGCAGGGGATGCCGAGCTCGCGGCTGACGATCACGGCGTGGCTCAGCTGGGCGCCCACGTCGACCACCACGGCAGCGGCGGGCACGAACAGCGGTGTCCACGACGGGTCGGTGATGGGCGCCACGAGGACGTCGCCCGGCTCGAGCACGGTGGGGTCGCCGGGGTCGTGGAGCACGCGGGCCCGGCCCGTGGCCGTTCCGGGGCACCCGGGGATGCCGGCCAGCACGTCTCCCGTCCCCGCCGCCTCGACGGCCCGCTCGTCGCGCCGGGGCCAGGAGGCCGGCGCGGTGGGCTCCCCCACCACGAGGAAGGGCGGCTCCCGCTCGGCGAGGTCGGCGTACCAGGCCTTGCGCTCGGCGACCCGCCCCGCCACCGACCCCGGGTCGGCCAGCAGCTCGTCGAGCTCGTCCTCGCGCAGGAAGGCGAAGTCGCCGGCGTCCTCGAACGCCCCCCGATCCACGAGCCGCCGCCCCAGCTCCCGCATGCACACGCGGCACTCGTGGACGAGGCGGATGATCGTCGTCTTGCTCCGCTCCCGACCGGCCAGGAAGAGGGCGGCGGCCCGCAGCGCGGCGCCCACCTGCGCGGACGCCTCCGCATCGCCCGCCAGCGAGCGGAGGACCTCCGCCCCCTGCCGCTCGCGATCGGCGGCCAGCGCGCCGTGGTGGGCCTCGGGCGAGTCGTCGGCCGGAGCCCGGCGCATCCGGTCGACGGCGGTGAGGGCGAGGCCCGGGTGGGTCTCCCACGTGGGCGAGCGCATCTCCCACTCGTTCGGGCCCCGGGACCCGAAGTCGTGCAGGAAGCGCTCGAAGGCGGCGACGAAGCGCTCCCCGTCGGCGCCGGCGTAGAGCAGGCGGGCCAGGAGACCGTCGGTCCCCCCATCGAAGGCGACGGTGAGGTCCGGTGAACCCGCGACCATCCGGCCGAGGTCCCACAGCGCCCAGCTGGGGGCGGCGGAGTCGACGCCACCGAGGCCGGCCACGAGCCGCATGGGGAGGGTCGGGTCGCCGAGGGTGGCGCTGGCCGACTGGATGATCCCCACCGGCACGGTGGCGGCGTAGGTGATGAACAGGTGCTGCGCGAACTGCCGCCGGAAGTGGGTGCCCATCAGCTCGCGGGTGCGGGCCACGAGCGCGCCGTCGGGGACGTGGTGCAGGTCCGGGCGCTCGTCCCGCAGCCGCTGGACCAGCTGCCGCTCCTCCACCAGCTCCGGCAGCTCATCGGCGGTGAGGATCCACTGGAGGGTGGCGCCCGAGCGGGCGGTCAGGTCCGGCCGCTCGTCCGTGGGCGCCGCCTCGTAGGGCGGCACGCCGGGCTGCTCGCCGAAGATCGAGAAGTCGATCTGCTCCGGGGTGAGGCCCGGCACCCGGGCCCCGAGGATGCGGGAGATGCTGACGTTCAGGTAGCAGTAGCCGCCGAAGACGCCGAGCACCTCGAGCTCGTCCGGGTCGAACTCGTCGGCCTCGAAGGCGCCGAAGCGGACGAGGGCGTCACGCCACCCCGGCTCGCCGCCGGGGCGCCCGGCGATGGTCCACGACAGCGGCGTGACCGGGTCGGGGAAGACCTCGCCCACGTTGCCCCTGGTGTAGAGCGGATACCGCCGGCTCGGCGGGTTGTCGACGACCCACGGCTCGTCCAGCCTGCCCATGCGACCCCCCCGGTCTGGCCCGACGCGCCGAAGGTAGCCGCGCCGATGCCTCGCAAGCCCGGGGCCCTCGCCATCATGGGTCGGTGACCGCCGCTGCCCCGGCCCCCGTCGACCTGGCCGTCGGCGCGTTCTCCGCCGACGCGCCGTGGGTGGTGGAGCCGGACGCCCTCCGGTGGCGCACCGGGCTCGACCGCGTGCGGGCCCGGACCCGGGCCGAGGTGCCCCAGCTGACCCGCCGACGACGGGTGCCACCGGCGGGCCGGCTCCTCCTCACGGTGCGCCACCTCGGCGTGCCGGTGGCAGCGTGGGCCCTCGTCGAGCGACGCCGGGGCGGCGCCGAGTCGCGGGCGGGCCTGTCCCGCCGCCTGCGGCAGGCGGCCGAGCAGCTCGGTCCCACCTACATCAAGCTCGGCCAGATCATCTCCGCCGGCGAGGGCCTGTTCCCCGAGGAGCTGGTGCGCGAGTTCAAGCGCTGTCGCGACCAGGTCCCGCCCGAGCCGTGGGAGGTCGTGCGCGAGGTCATCGAGGAGGACCTCGGCCGCCGGCTCGAGGAGGTGTTCGCCTCGGTGGACCCCCGGCCCCTGGCGGCGGCCTCCATCGCCCAGGTCCACGCCGCCACCCTCCTCACCGGTCAGTCGGTCGTCGTCAAGGTGCAGCGCCCGGCGGTGGCCACCCTCGTGCGGGCCGACCTCCGGGTGATGTCGTGGATCGCCCCCCTCCTCGTCGGTCGCATCCCCGTCGCCGCCCTGGCCAACCCGCCGGCGCTGGTGGAGCTCTTCGCCGACACCATCACCGAGGAGCTCGACTTCCGCCTCGAGGCGGAGAACATGCTCGACACCGCCCGGGCCCTGGCCGACCTCAACCAGCGCAGCATGGTCGTGCCCCGGCCCCACCCCACCCTCGTGACGCGGCGGGTGCTCGTGATGGAGCGCCTGTCCGGCTTCGCCTTCGACGACGTGGCCGGGATGCGGGCCGCCGGCGTCGACCCCGCCGCCGTCGTGCGGGCCCAGATGGTGGCCTTCCTCGAGGGCGCCCTGCTGTGCGGCGTCTTCCACGGCGATCTGCACGGCGGCAACCTGTTCGTGCTCCCGGACGGCCGCACCGCCCTGCTCGACCACGGCATCACCGGCCGCCTCGACGAGCCCCGCCGGCTGGCCTTCCTCCGGGTCCTGGTGGGGGGCGTGACCAACGACGTGCGGGGCCAGCTGGCGGCCCTCCGCGACCTCGGGGCCCTCCCGCCGGACACCGACCTCGAGGCGGTCATCCGGGACCTGCGCCTGGACCGGCCCCCGGTCGACCCCACCACGCTCACGCCGGACGAGCTGGTGCAGGAGGTCAAGGACCTCGTGAAGGCCCTGCTGAGCTCCGGGGCCCGGATGCCCAAGGAGCTCATGCTCTACGTGAAGAACCTCGACTTCCTGGACGGGGCCATCGCCGCGCTGGCGCCGGACCTCGACCTGCTGGCCGAGATCGCCGGCATC
>Ga0126307_10002350_pt1 | contig 12749 bp, 13 predicted proteins | sample Plot28_FD_89955 | JGI IMG/M metagenome (GOLD analysis project Ga0126307, IMG submission 89955) | Serpentine soil microbial communities from UC McLaughlin Reserve, CA, USA - Plot28 | ecosystem: Environmental > Terrestrial > Soil > Grasslands | place: USA: UC McLaughlin Reserve, Lake County...
AACTGGTGGCGTCGAACACCTCCAGCCTCCAAGGGGGCCCGGATGAACCAACCTCCTCAGGAACTACATCTAGCCGGCGCGCGCCGGCGGGAACACGCCGGCGCCGGCCGCGAGCCGGTGCGTCTCGACGTCCGCGCGCCGCCGCTCGGCTCGCTCGATCAGCTCGTCGAAGCGCGTGGCGGCCGCGTCCGTGGCCGCCTGCCCGCGCAGCACGCGCCACAGCTGCGCCAGGCTGTCGATCCCGAGCGCGAGCGTCTCGAGCTCGACGAGCGGGGAGAGCGGGGACCGGCGCAGCAGGTGACCGTTGAACTTCAGCCGTCCCGGCTTCTCGGCGAGCCAGGCGGCGACGAGCTTCGGCCGCTGCGCGCGCACGCCGTTGGCCGTCATCACCGCCTTCAGGGTGTCGCGCTCGGCGTCGATCTCCCCGCGCAGCCGGACGAGGAAGGGGCCGCGGTCGCCGCCGGCCTCGCCCTCGATCGCCCGGTCGAGCAGGGCGAGCAGGGCGGTCGCGCCGGCGAGATGGTCGTTGAGGTAGATGGCCAGGTAGCGCGCGTCCATGGTCGGCGGCTACCCGCAGACCGCACGCGCGACCCGCGCGGAGTCAGGCCAGCTCGCCGAGCAGCGCATCGCGCAGCAGCGCGCCCGCCGGGGTCACCCGCGCGGCGGTCAGCAGCGCGGCGCGGTGACGCGCGGCGACCGCCCCGACCGCCACGTCCGGGCCCGGCAGCGCGAGCCACGAGGCGGGGACGACGCTCACGCCGAGCCCGGCGTGGACCAGGAAGCGCACCGTCGCGGGGTCGGACACCTCGAACAGCGGCACCGGGCTGAAGCCGGCGGCCTGGCAGGCCGCCATGACCGTGTCGCGCAGCGCGCTGCCCGGCTCGGCGAGGATGAACGGGCGGCCCTGCAGCACGGTCAGCGGCACCGCCGCGTCGTCCACCGGGCCGTCGGCGCCGACCGGGTCCCCCGGCGCCGCGATCACGCGCAGCGGCTCCTCGCGCAGCGGCGACGCCGCGACGGCGCCGGGCGGCGGGACGTCACCGCCGGTCACGCCCACGTCCGCGGCGCCGCCGGCCACCAGCGCGCCGATCTCGCCGGGCGGTGCCTGTCGGAGCGCGATCTGCAGCCCGGGGTGGGCGCGGTGGAAGCCGGCGAGCGGGGCGAGCAGGCGCGGCGTGTCGGTCGTGGCGGCGACGAGGCGCACGCGCCCGCGGGTGACGCCCGCGTGGCGGTCCAGATCCGCCCGCGCGCGCTCGAGCTCGGCGAGCACCGCCTCCGCGCGCGGCAGCAGCTCCTCGCCGGCGGGCGTCAGCTCGGCGCCGCGCGGGGTCCGCCGCAGCAGCTCCACGCCGAGCTCGGCCTCGAGCCGCCGCACCTGCTGCGACAGCGCGGACTGGGTGATCCACAGCTCCTGCGCCGCGCGCGTGAAGCTGCCGTGGCGCGCGACCGCGGCGAAGTACTCCAGCCGCCGCAGCTCCACGCGCTCAGCGCGCCGTCCAGCCGGCGTCCAGGATCAGCGGCGCGCCGGTGAACGCGCCGCCGCCCGGGCCGAGCAGGTAGCGCACAGCCTCGGCCACCTCGGCCGGCTCGATCAGCCGCTTGAGCGCGTGCGGGGCGAGGATGACGTCCTCCAGCACCTGGTCCTCGTCCATGCCGTGCGCCTCGGCCTGGGACGCGAGCTGGCCCTCGACCAGCGGCGTGCGCACGAAGCCGGGGCAGACGGCGGCGGTGGTGATGCCGGCGTCCGCGCCCTCGAGCGCGAGCGTCCGCACCAGGCCCAGCACGCCGTGCTTCGCGGACACGTAGCCGGCCTTGAACGGCGAGGCCGCGAGCGCGTGCGCGGAGGCGATCGCGATGAAGCGCCCGCGCCCGCTCTCGGCCAGCGCCGGCCAGCCGTAGCGCGCGAGCAGGAAGGGGCTGGTCAGCAGGATCGCCAGGAGCGCGTCCCAGCGGTCCTCGTCGAACTCGGCGATCGGCGCGACGTGCTGGAACCCGGCGTTGGCGACGATCGTGTCGAGGCCGCCGAACGCCGCGACCGCCCGCTCGACCGCCGCACGGTTGCCGTCGCGCGTCGTCAGGTCGGCGGCGAACGGCTCGCCGGGACCGTCGCCGGCGGGGTCGAGATCGACGGCGAGCACCTGGGCGCCGTCCGCGAGCAGCGCCTCCGCGATCGCCCGCCCGATCCCGCTCGCCGCCCCGGTGACGATCGCCTTCCGGCCCATGGCCCGGGACGTTACCGGCGCGCCGCGCGTAGGCACCGGTAGTGTCCGGCGGCGCGGTGGGCGCGCGCGTGCTGATCCTGAGCTGGGAGTACCCGCCGGTCGTCGAGGGCGGGCTCGCGCGGCACGTGCGCAAGCTGTCCGAGCAGCTCGTGCGCGACGGCGTCGAGGTGCACGTGCTCACGCGGGGCGACCGGGCGCCGGGCGCGGATCCGGAGGATCGGCACGGCGTGCTCGTCCACCGCGTGCGCGAGCCCACCTTCCCCCGCGACGACGTCGCCGCCTTCATCCGCTGGGTCGACCACATGAACGACGACATGCGCGCGGCCGGCCTCGAGCTCGGCGGCGGCTTCGACGTCGTCCACTCGCACGACTGGCTCGTGGCCGCCGCGGCGCGCCGCCTCGCCCGGCGCTGGAAGGTGCCGTGGCTCGTGACCGTGCACGCGACGGAGTTCGGCCGCCACCAGGGCTGGGTGAAGAAGTACCCGCAGTCGCACATCCACGGCGTCGAGCGCCGGATGGTCCGCGACGCCGACGGCGTCATCACCTGCTCGGCGTACATGCGCGAGCACGTCGCCGGCGCGTTCGCCATCGCCCCCGCGCGCGTGCGCGTGATCCCGAACGGGATCGACCCGACCGACCTGCAGCCGATGGCCGACCTGCCGCGCGTGCGCGCGCAGTTCGCGGCGCGGGACGAGAAGCTCGTGCTGATGGTCGGCCGGCTCGTCTACGAGAAGGGCTTCCACCTCGCGCTCGAGGCGATGGCGAAGCTCGTCGAGCGGCCGGGCGGCGTGCGGTTCCTCGTCGCCGGCACCGGGACCGCCGAAGGCGAGCTCAAGGCGCAGGCCGAGCAACTCGGCCTCGCCGGCCACGGCACCTTCATCGGCTGGACCGGCGACGACGTCCTGCACTCGCTCTACCGGATCGCCGACCTCTGCCTCGTGCCCTCGATCTACGAGCCGTTCGGGCTCGTCGCGCTCGAGGCGATGGCCTCCGGCTGCCCGACGATCGTGGCCGACACGGGCGGGCTGCGCGAGGTCGTGCCCGACGACCGCCGCGTCGGGCTGCGCTTCCGCGCCCGTGACTCGGCCTCGCTGGCGCGGATGGCCGAGCAGCTGCTCACCGACGACGCGCTGCGCGACCGGCTCGTCGCCCAGGCGCGCGAGCACGTGCTGGCCTTCGACTGGGCGGACGTCGCGCGCCAGACCGCCGCGGTCTATGACGAGCTACGCGGCGCGCGGGTCTGAGCTACAGCGCGAGATCGTGCCCGGACAGGACGTCGCAGCCGTCGGCCGTCACGACGACGACCTGCTCGACCCGCACGCCCCAGTCGTCGCCGTACGCGCCGGGCTCCAGCGCGATCACCATGCCCTCGGCGAGCCGGACCGCCGAGCCGGGGACGATCCGCGGTGCCTCGTGCACGGTGGCACCGAGCCCATGCCCGGTGTGATGCGGGTATCCGCCCGCTGTCTCCATCACCTCACGCGCGGCGCGATCGACCTCCCCCGCGGTCACGCCCGGGCGGATCGACGCCTTGGCCGCCTCCAGCGCACCGAGCGCCGCGGCGTGCGCGGAGCGCGCGGCGGCGGGCGGACCACCGAGCGCGACGGTCGCACAGGAGTCCGCCCAGTAGGAGCCCACCCGCGGGACGAGGTCGACCAGGAGCAGGTCCCCCTCGCCGACCTCGCGGCCAGAAGGGGGGCCGCCGACCTCGGCCGTGCGTTCACCCGTGACGAAGTCCGCCAGCACCGGTAGCCGCGATTGCGCCACGCGCTCCATCGCCGCGCGGGTCTCGGTCCACAGGCTGAGCTCGTCCGCGCCCGGGCGGAGGGACGCGCGTGCCGCGGCCTGACCCGCGTCGGCGATCTCCGTGGCGGCCTTGATGGCGTCGATCTCGTCAGGATCCTTGACGGCGCGCGCGTCCTGCAGCGCGTGGCGCACGTCGCGCAGCCGCCCGGGACCGAGCGCCGCGACCAGGGATCCGGGCAGCGCGTGGAGGTCGGCGACGATCGGCCCATCGGAACCGATCGCGTCGAGTGTGAGCTCCAGGAGCGCTTGCGGGCGGTCGACGTCCTCGAGCGCGAACCCGGGGAAGGTGAGCGCACGGACGTCCGCGCCGGCCGCCGGCGCCTCATCCTCCGACACGACCAGCGTGACGTCGCCGCCGGGAGAGAGCACGACAACCGGTGCGGCCGAGAAGGGGCTCGGTCCCCACTCGATGTCCACCGCGACCCCGGTGAGCCAGGCCACCGTCGCCGGATCCGCCGACACGAGTGGGGCGCCGTCGGCGATGGCGGCGGCCCGCTCCCGTCGCGGCCTCGTCACGCCGGCACCGGCCGCGACGCAGGCTCCGGCCCGATCGTCACGCCGCTCTCGAGATCGAACAGGTAGAGCTGCCGCGCATCGACGGCGACCTCCACCGGCTCGCCCGACCGGCCGCGGTAATTGCCGGTGAAGCGCGCGCGGAACGGCGTCCGCGCCGTCTCGGCCGCGTCGCGCAGCTCTTGGAGCACCGTCGCGTCGGCGTCGCGAGCGACCTCGCGGACCTCCTCGGTATTGACCGGCCGGATCGGCAGCTCGAGGTGGACGAGGCTCTCTGCGCCGAGCGGCTCCGAGACGAGCAGCGTCCCCCGGAGACGAAGCGCGTCGCCCGCTGCAGGTGCCGCCGTGTATTCCGGCCGGATCCCGATCGCGATCGGCTTGCCCGCGTACGCCGCGAGCAAGCCACGCCGGCCGGCGAGCTCCTCAGGCAGCGGCACCCGCTGCTCACCGAGCACCAGCGCCAGGTCGTCGCCCGCGCCGCTCACGGTCGCCTGCACGAGATTCATCTGGGGGCTGCCGATGAAGCTGGCCACGAACAGGTTCGCGGGCTGGTCGAACAGCACCTGGGGGTCGGCCACCTGCTGCAGCCGGCCCCTGCGGAGAACGGCGACGCGGTCCCCCATGGTCATGGCTTCGACCTGGTCGTGCGTCACGTAGATCGTCGTCGCCCCGACCTCGCGCTGGATCCGGGAGATCTCGGCGCGCATCTCCACGCGCAAGCGGGCGTCGAGGTTAGAGAGCGGCTCGTCCATCAGGAACGCCTTCGGCTCCCGCACGACCGCGCGGCCCATGGCGACCCGCTGGCGCTGACCGCCGGAGAGCGCCCGCGGCTTTCGCTCGAGCAGGTCCTCTAGGCCGAGGATGCCGGCGATCTCGCGCACGCGGCGGTCGCGCTCAGCCCGTGGGATCTTCCGCATCCGGAGCCCGAACCCGATGTTGTCACGCACGGTCATGTGCGGGTACAGCGCGTAGTTCTGGAACACCATGGCGATGTCGCGGTCGCCCGGATCCGCCTGATTGACGACGTGATCGCCGATCCGGATCGAGCCTTCGCTGATCTCCTCCAGTCCGGCCACCATCCGCAGCGCGGTCGTCTTGCCGCACCCCGACGGACCGACGAGGACCATGAACTCCCCGTCCTCGATAACCAGGTCGAGCGCCTCCAGGGCGCGTGTTCCGTCCTTGTAGACCTTGCCCGTGCCCTCGAACGTCACGCCGGCCATGCGCCCGCCCTCCCGGTCCGCGCACGGAGCTGCGTGCTGAAGCTCTCGCCCGGCGCGAGGACCTGTGCCTCGCCGGCGGCCGCCGCCTCACCCAGCGGAAGGCGCGTCGTCCACGGTTCGATGCCGAGCGCGTAGGAGCCCGCGAGCGGCAGTGCCTCGGCTCCGCCGTAGGCCTGCCACGAGATGAGCCAGCGGAACACCGCCGGGTCGAACTCGAGCCGGAAGGCGAGATCGAGCCGCGGATTCGCGACCCCGACGTATCCCTCCGCGACCCCCTCGAGGTAGACGTCGTCGTGGGCGCCGGCCTCAGGTCCCGGCACGTCGCGCAGGTCGACGTGGCCGCCCGTGCGGAGCCGCCCGTGCGGCCACGGCGTCCGCTGCCCCGGCGCGAGGCGCGCGGTGCCCTCCCATAGCTCGGCGATCGTGGTCACCGTGCGCACCGGGGCGTCGAGCCGGCAGCCGGCCTCGAGGAACGGCGGTCCGACGACGCAGTGATGACCCCAGGTGAAGGCCGCCGCCGCTTCACCGCGGTTGACCACCGTCTCGGCGAGCACAAGCGCATCCTCCTCGAGGCGCATGCGCCGCTCGAGCTCGAACGGCGTCCGCTCGCACCGCACGCGGCAGCGCAGCCCCTCCCCGTCGGACTCGACGTCCCACGGCAGCAGCGCCACCTCGCCGTGGAAGGGGACGTCGGCACCGTCGTAGGTCGTCGGGTCGCCCGCGCTGGGGAAGAGCTCCTGCCAGCCGCCGGCATAGCGCTCGAGGAATCTGTGCCCGTCCGCTCCGCCGCGCGGCGGAGCCCCGGGCGGCGAGAGCCCCCACGGCGCGTGGAACAGGACATCGACGCCCGTGCGCCGGTCGCGCAGCGCGTGGATCTCCGCGCCGCGCTCGGGGAGCACGACGACCTCGAGCCACTCGCCGGCGAGGACGACGCTGCGCCAGCCTCCGATCGAGCTCTCATGCAGCCGGGTCGGGGACGGTCTCAAGGATGTACCAGTTCGCGGTCAGGCCGCAGTCGACGGTGAGGTTCTGCCCGGTGATGGCCGACGCGTCGTCGGAGGCGAGGAACGCGAAGGCCGCCGCGATCTCCGCCGGCCGGACCAGGCGCCGCATGGGGACGCGGTCGAACGAGCCGTTGAGGTACTCCATCAGCTTCGGCCCGACCGCCTTCTCGGTCATCTCCGTATGCGTGAAGCCGGGGGAGACGCCGTTGACCCGGATGCCGTGCTGCGCGAGCTCCAGCGCCATCGTGCGGTTGAGGCCTAGCAGCGCGGCCTTGGAGGCGTTGTAGCTCGCGAACGCCCCGTCGCCACCGCTGGCGTCGATCGAGATGTTGTGCAGGATCACGCCGCCTCCGGTGTCGCGCATGGAACGCGCCACCTGCTGCGACATCAGGAACACGCCGGTGAGGTTCGTCCCGATGACCTCGTGCCAGCGCTCCTCTGCCATCTCGAGGAACGGCGTCTCGTCGTCGACGCCTGCGTTGTTGATCAGCACGTCGATGCGCTCCCAGCGATCCAGCGCCGCGGCGACCGCCTCGCGCACGTCCTCCGACCGGGAGACGTCGGCCGTGTGGACCGCAGCGCGTCCGTCGCAGAGCGCGGAGGTCTCCTCCAGTGGCTGGCGCGTGCGCCCGATGAGGAGCAGCTCGGCGCCCTCGCCGGCGAAGCGGGTCGCGATCGCGCGCCCGATGCCGCGGCCGGCGCCGGTCACGATCACGCGCTTCCCGCCGAACCGGCTCACCCCTTCACCGCCCCGGCGGTGAGTCCGCGGATGAAGAACCGCTGGCCGAAGAGGTAGAGCAGCAGCATCGGGATGGATGCCAGCAGCATCCCGGCCATGGTCACCGGTACATCGAGGTTGTACTTGCTGCGGAACACGGTCACTCCCACCATGAGGGTCTTGTACTTGTCGTCGGGTAGGAACACCAGCGCGATCAGCAGCTCGTTCCAGACCCAGAGCGCGTTGACCACGACAAGCGTCACGAGCGCCGGCATCGACAGCGGCAGCATGATGCGCCACAGGATCTGGAGCGATCTGGCACCGTCCGTCAGAGCCGACTCGACCAGCTCGTTGGGAATCGAGCGGAAGAAGTTCGTGAGCATGTAGATCGAGAACGGCAGCGTGAGGCCCGAGTAGACGAGGATCGCGCCCTGGTAGGAATCGATCAGCTCCAGGTTCGTGAAGAGGATGAACAGCGGCATCAGCATCACGACCGGCGGCACGACCATCAGTGCGGTGCTGAGACTGAGCAGGACGTCGCGACCGAAGAAGCGCATGCGCGCGATCGCGTACGCCGCGAGCGCGGCGCAGCCCGTGCTGATAATGCACGACCCGACGGTGAGGATCACGCTGTTCTTGAACCAGGTGAGGAACGATCCCCCGCGCGTGGCGTTGCTGAAGTTGTCGAGCGAGATCGGCCACGGCAGCGAGTACGGGTTCGACAGGTACTGATCCTGGGTCTTGAACGCCGTCGTGACCATGAAGAACACGGGGTAGAGCGCCACGAGCGCAGCTGCGAGCAGGAACAGCTGGCGTGCGACGCCAGGCCACCGGCGACGCGCAGGGGCGCGGGCCGGGGTCTCCGCGCCGGCCGACCGCTCCGGGGCCTCGACGGCGGCGCTCACGCGTACCCCTCCTGGCGGTTCGCGCGCGCCCGGAGGAACACCTGCAGGACGACGAACACCAGGGTGATCAAGAACAGGATCACCGCGACGGCCGACGCCATGCCGGGCAGCGAATTGCGCAGCCCCTGGTTGTAGATGTAGAGCTCGAGCACCGTCGACGACGTGCCTGGGCCGCCGCCGGTGAGGGTGTAGACGTAGGCGAACACCCAGGCGAGCATCGTGATCGCGGCGACGACGACGTAGAACTCGATCGTCCCGCGCAACTCCGGCAGGATCACGAACCACAGGCGCTGCCACCATCCGGCGCCGTCGATCCGCGCCGCCTCGATGGGCTCGTCGCTCATCGACAGCAGCCGGGCGAGGAAGAGCACGATGCCGAAGCCGACCTCGCGCCAGACGATCACGATCCCGACGGTCAGCAGCGACAGCTTCTCGCTCCCCAGCCAGTCGAGCGCGAGGCCGTCGAGGCCGACGCCGCGCAGCAACCCGTTCAGCGAGCCGTTGAGCTCGAAGATGTAGCTGGCGACGATCCCGACGATCGGCACCGCGAGGATGTACGGCAGGAAGAGGACGCTCCGGTACACGCGCCAGCCGCGCGCCCGCTCGTACAGGAGGACCGAGAAGACGATCGAGAGGAAGACGAGCACCGGCACGGCGAGCAGCAGCATCGCGCTGTGCTTGAGCGCATCGTGGAACGTCGGGTCCTCCCACACGAGCCGGTAGTTGAGCGACCCGACGTACGGACCGCTCGCACCGCGGATCAGCCGCGTCGAGAAGTCGAAGACGCGGACCAGCGGGTACGCGAAGATCAGTGCGAGCAGCGCGATCGCCGGCGCGACGTACAGATAAGGGACCCACGGTCGGGTACGCAGCATGGGACGGCTCGACGACCCCCGGCGGCCGGATCAGCTGAGGTCGTTCCCCCACGTCTTGTAGTGCTCGACCATGTCGGGGTTCTGCTTGCGCCAGGTCTCGGCCACGCTCGCGGCGAGTTCACCCGCCTGCGCGCCGGTCATGTTGCCGGCGAGGATCTTCTGCGATGCGACGAACATGGCGTCGGTCCAGAACTTCGTCGGCATCAGGTCGGCGATGTACTCCGCGTGGTCGGCCGCGATCCAGTTCTCGTGCACCGTCTTGAGCAGCGGCACGTCGATCGTGGCACTGTCGAAGTCGGTGTTCGCGGGGATCTGCTTGGAGAGCGTCCACATCGCCTCGACCTGCGCCGGCGAGTGCATGAACTCGAGCAGCTTCGCGGCCTGCTCGTGGTTCTTGCCCTTGCTCGGGATGCCGAAGCCCTGCGAGTCCGAGATCGGCACGCCGGCGAGCGAGCCGCTGCCGAATACCGGCATGACCATGAAGCCCACCTTGTCGGCACCGAGCTTCTTCTGGGAGTTGGGCAGCGCCGGGCCGGTGTTGAAGCACATCGACGCCTTGCCCGTGTCGAACAGCTGGATCCCCTGGTAGAGCTCCTGGGAGGCGACGTTGTCGTTGAAGAAGCCAGACTTCTTCAGCTCCTCGAGCTTGTCCCAGTGCTGGTGGTACTTGGGCTCGGTCCAGTCGAGGTCGCCGATGAAGAGGTTGAGCGCCTCGGTCGGGGAGTTGAGGTTCTGGGTGAGCCCGTGAACCATGTACCACTCGCCCAGGAAGCCGTCCTTGACGCCGCCGCCGATCGGGATCTTGCCGCCGGACTTGAGCTTCGTGCACGCCTCGATGAAGCCGTCCCAATCCTTCGGGGGCGCGTCCGGGTCGAGTCCCGCCGCCTCGAAGTGCGCCTTGTTGTAGGCGATGCCGAACGGGACGGAGTAGAAGCCGACGCGGTACTGCTTGCCCTCGTAGACGGACATCTTCGTCGCTCCGGACTTGTCGAGCACGGCCTGGTCGACCAGGCCCGTGAGCGGCTCGATGTAGCCCAGCCACACGTTCTCCATGTGGTAGATGCCATTGAACAAGAACTGGACGTCGGGCGGCTTCCCCGCTGCTGCCGCGTTCGTGAACTGCGGCACGACGTTCGCGGTGTCCATCAGGGTCGGTGTGACCGCCGTGCCGTTGGCCGTCTTGAACTTGCCGAGGGTGGCGTCGACCCACGACTGGATGCCGACCGCCTCCTGCTCACCCCACCACCACATCTTGAGTTCGCCGCCCCGCCCGCTGTCGCCTGACGACGCGGTCGGCTCCGAGTCGTCGCCGCCGCACGCGGCGAGGAACGGCCCGAGCGTCGCAAACCCGGCTCCGGCGGCCGAGATGCGTAGCAGCTCTCGCCGGCTCAATGGACGCGTGAGATCCTCCACCGCTGCACCACCTTGTGAATACGGGGGCTCGCCGGCCTCCTCCGCCGGTCGACTGGGAACGATACTAGATTCGTTCCCAACTTCGATAGGGTTGGGGCTCCGCCGGGTCCCGGCCGGCCCTGCGGCGAACCCTTCAGGAAGATGCCACTACTCGACGGACGTCACGCGATCGTCACCGGCGCCGCCAATGGGATCGGCCGCGCGATCGCCGACCGTTTCCGGGTCGAGGGCGCCCGCGTATCGGGGGTCGACGTCGAGGACGGCGCGGAGGTGCGCTTCGATCTGGCGGACACGGACGGCGTGGCCGGCGTCGTCGACCGCATCGAGGCGGATCGGGGTCCCGTCGACATCCTGTGCTCGGTCGCCGGCGTCTTCGAGCCGGTACCTGCGCTGCAGATGACGACGCCGTCCTATCGCCGCGTCCTGTCCGTCAACCTCGACGCGCCGGTGGCGTTGAGCGTCCGTTGCGGCCGCGGCATGGCGGAGCGCGGGTACGGGCGCATCCTCTCGATCACCTCGATCCACGGACAGCGTGGCGAGGAGCTGTCGCTCTCCTACGACATCTCCAAGGCCGGACTGGAGGGGGCGACACGTACGTTCGCGATCGAGTGGGGCGTGCACGGCATCCTCGTCAACGCGCTCGCTCCCGGGTTCGTCAACACGCGCATGTCGGTGGTCGACGGCGTGAACGAGCTCGAGTCGGATTGGTTCCGCACGGTCTACGTCGACCACCGCAAGCTGCCGCTGCGGCGGGCGGCGGAGCCCGAAGAGGTCGCGGCCCACGCCGCATGGCTCTGCTCGGAGGAGAACACGTACCTCACCGGCCAGGTGATAACCGTCGACGGCGGCCTGTCGGTCACGTTCTGATGACGTCGATCGTCCACACCGGCCTGACCGTGCGCGATCTCGACCGGTCGCTCGTGTTCTACCGCGACGTGCTCGGCATGGAGCTCGTCTTCGCGCAGGAGAAGCAAGGCGGCTACCTGGCCGAGATCGTCGGCTACCCGGACGCGCACGTGCGCATGGCGCACCTCTCCTTCCCGGGGGACGCCCACCGGATCGAGCTGTTCCAGTACCTGGCCCCGGAGCCGGTGGGCGCGCCGGCCGAGCCGCGTTCCGTGGGGATCACCCATGTCTGCCTGCTGGTCGACGACCTCCCCGGCGCGTACGAGCGGCTGCGCGCGGCCGGGGTCCGGTTCATGTCCCCCCCGGTGCAGGTGGACACCGGCGCCAACGCCGGCGGCCAGGGCGTCTATCTGCGCGATCCCGACGGTGCGGTCGTCGAGCTGTTCCAGCCCCCGGCCACCGCCGAGGAGGACCGATGAAGCTGCAGGGGAAGGTGTGTGTGGTCACCGGCGCAGCGCGCGGGATCGGCCGTGCGATCGTGGCGGAGCTCGCCGCCGAGGGTGGGCGGCCGGCGATCGTCGAGCTCGACATCGAGGCGGCCGAGGCGTACGCCGAGGACCTCAGGGGACGTGGCGTGGATGCGCGCGCCTATGCGTGCGACGTGTCCGACCGTGTCGCGGTGGAGGCGGCTGCGGGGGCCATCGCCGCCGAGATGGGGCCGTGCGATGTGCTCGTCAACAACGCCGGGCTCGCGCTCATGGGACCGTCGCTCGACTTCCCCGAGGACGAGTGGCGGCGCTCGATCGACGTGATGCAGACCGGGGTGTTCTTCTGCTGCCAGGCGTTCGGGCGCCAGCTCGTCGAGCACGGAGGAGCGATCGTGAACATCGCGTCGATGAATGCGGTCGAGGCGTTCCCGATGCGCCTCGCTTACAACGCGGCGAAGGCCGCCGTGGCCCAGATGACCGAGGTGCTCGCGATCGAATGGGCGCAGGCCGGCGTGCGGGTGAACGCGGTCGGGCCCGGGGTCACGCGGACCGAGCTCGTCGACAAAGCGATCAAGGACGGCTTCATCGACGAGCGGAAGTACGTCGATCGCACGCCCATGCGGCGTCTGGGACGGCCGGAGGAGATTGCCAAGGCCGTCGCGTTCCTCGCCTCGGAGGAGGATGCGAGCTTCATCACGGGCCACCTGCTCATCGTCGATGGTGGCTGGACGGCCTA
>Ga0126307_10002351_pt1 | contig 12748 bp, 11 predicted proteins | sample Plot28_FD_89955 | JGI IMG/M metagenome (GOLD analysis project Ga0126307, IMG submission 89955) | Serpentine soil microbial communities from UC McLaughlin Reserve, CA, USA - Plot28 | ecosystem: Environmental > Terrestrial > Soil > Grasslands | place: USA: UC McLaughlin Reserve, Lake County...
GCCGACGTCGATGCCCACCTGCTGGGCGACCATGTGGGTCAGCAGCGCGTAGCTCGCGATGTTGAACGGCACGCCCAGGAACAGGTCGGCGCTGCGCTGGTAGAGCTGGCAGGACAGCCGCCCGTCGGCGACGTAGAACTGGAAGAGGAGGTGGCACGGCGGCAGCGCCATCTGCGGGACCTCGGCGACGTTCCAGGCCGACACGATCATCCGCCGCGAGTCGGGGTCGGTGCGCAGCTGGTCGAGCACGTTGCTGATCTGGTCGACGTGGCCGCCGTCGGGGGTCGGCCAGGACCGCCACTGCACGCCGTAGACCGGGCCGAGCTCGCCGTCGGGCCGCGCCCACTCGTCCCAGATGGTGACGCCGCGCTCCTGCAGCCAGCGCACGTTGGAGTCGCCGCGCAGGAACCACAGCAGCTCGTGGACGATCGACTTGAGGTGCACCCGCTTGGTCGTGATCAGCGGGAAGCCGGCCGACAGGTCGTAGCGCATCTGGTGGCCGAACACCGAGCGGGCACCGGTGCCGGTGCGGTCGGACTTGGCGGTGCCGGTCTCCAGGACGTGGCGCAGGAGGTCTTCGTACTGGGTGTCCACGGGTGCCTCCACGGCTCGCATTCTACGGCTGGGAGGATGCCTGTCATGGCCGACGCGAGCGTGCGCCGGGCGGTGACCGGGGACGCGACGGGGATCGCCCGGGTGCAGGGCGCCGTGTGGGCCCACGTCTACGCCGACGTCCTGCCGGCCGAGATCCTGGCGGAGGTGGCCGGCCAGCAGGGCGTCGACACCTGGGCCGCCGCCATCGCGAGCCCGCCCGCCGAGCGGAACCGCCTGCTGGTCGCGCTGGACGACGTACGCCTGGTCGGGGTGTCTGCTCTGTCACCGGCCACCGACCCGGACCTCGTCCCCCGCCTTGATGCGGAGCTGCACGTCTTCTGCGTGGATCCCGACGAGGAGGGCCGCGGGCACGGCAGCCGGTTGCTCAACGCCTCCGCCGACGTGATGCGCGAGCTGGGGTTCAGCCACCTGCACGTCTGGCTCGGCGAGCCGGAGCGGGGGCTGTGGACCTTCCTCGAGGGGGCCGGCTGGGCACCCGATGGCGCCGTCCGGACGCTCGACCTGCGCGGCGACTCCGCGGTCGTCGTCGAGCAGGTGCGGCTGCGGACCTCCCTCGAGGACGCGTGAGCACCGAGCCGACCGAGCCGACCGAGCCGACCGAGCCGACCGAGCCGACCGAGCCGACCGAAGCCTCTTGGCGCACGGTGCGCGCGTCGGTGGTGCGCACCGGGCTCGGCGTCGGCGTGGCCTCCGGCGCCTATGCGCTGTCCATCGGCGCGCTCGGCGTCGCGGCCGGGCTGAGCATCGTCCAGACCTGTGCGCTGTCGGTGCTCGTCTTCACCGGCGGTTCGCAGTTCGCCTTCGTCGGCGTCGTGGCCGGCGGCGGCAGCCCGATGTCCGGCGCCGCCTCGGCGGTCCTGCTGGGTGCGCGGAACGGCCTGTACGGCGTCCGGCTGGTCCCGCTGCTCCGAGTCAGCGGCGGTCGCCGGCTGGTCGCTGCCCAGCTGACCATCGACGAGTCGACCGCCGTCGCCCTCGCCAACGAGGACCGTGGCCGCCGGGCCGGGCAGCTGGGCTTCTGGGTCACCGGGCTGGCGATCTTCCTGCTGTGGAACCTCGGCACGCTGGTCGGGGCGGTCGTCGGGTCGGCGGTGGGCGACCCGCGGGACTACGGGCTGGACGCCGCGGCTCCGGCGGCGTTCCTCGCGCTGCTCGCCCCGCGGCTGCGCGGCCCCACCGAGTGGACCGCGGCTGTGCTGGCCGCGGCGGTGGCGCTCGTCGCCGTGCCGCTGGTGCCGGCCGGGCTGCCGGTGCTGGTCGCCGCCGGCGTGCCGGTCGTCATGGTGCTGCGGCACCGCGAGCAGCCGTACGTCGACGCGTCGGAGCGGGACCACCACGGGGCGCCCGAGGGGTCCGAGGCGCCCGAGGGGCACCGCCCTGCTGAGGAGGGTGGGCGATGAGCGACGGCGCAACCCTCTGGGTCGCCATCCTGGTGACCGCGGCCGGCTGCTACGGCCTCAAGCTGCTCGGCCTGCTCGCTCCGGCCCGGCTGCTGGAGCACCCGCTGGCCGCCCGGGTGTCCGCCCTGCTGCCGGTGTCGCTGCTCGCCGCCCTGGCAGCGGTGCAGACGTTCGCCACCGGGACCGAGCTGGTCGTGGACGCCCGGGTCGCCGGCGTCGGTGCGGCGGTGGTGGCGATCGTGCTGCGCGCGCCGTTCCTCGTGGTGGTCGGGGTCGCCGCCCTCACCGCCGCCCTGGTCCGGCTCGTCGCCGGGTGACCCGGCCGCGCTGCCCGGTCGTGCCGGGCGCGCTCGGGTAGCATGGCAGCAGCACTGACTCGTGGGGCGTCTTGCGGAAGACCTCTTCCCAGCTCGGCGGCCTCTGGTTCTCGCCGAGTCGTCTCGACCCGTCGGTGCGCGGCGCTGATCGCGCGCGTGGGGCCCCTCGCGCGTGGGAGCCGGACCGGGGCCGTCGCCGGGCCGTTCGACGGCGGGAGGGGGCTCTGCGAGGCCCGGGATTCCCGGCCGGCTGAGCCGGTCGACGCCAGAGCACAGCTAGGGAGAGTCTCGTTGGCACAACGCCAGCAGCGTTCCGGGCCACCCGGGACAGACAAGCGTGGGCAACGTCGTCCCCGCGACAACGACGGCATCCTGCCTGTCCTCGCCAAGGCGGTGCGTGAGGTCGAGACGGGTGTGCAGCGCGGCCGCACCCAGCCGGCGAAGTTCCAGGCCATCGCGCTGCTGGTGCGGGAGGAGCGCGCCCGGGTCAAGGCCGCCGGCTCCAGGGAGGCGGAGCGCGAGGCGCAGCTGAAGCGGCTGGACGGGATCGCGACGATCCTGGCCCAGACCGCGGCCCGCGAGCCTTTCCTGCTGAGCCTGCTCGGCGACGATGCTGACGTCAGCGACGCGGCGCGGAGGCTGAAGCGCGAGATGCAGGTCAGGGGCGGGCTGGAGCCCGACCCCGAGGTCGAGAAACCGAGACCGGCCGCGGCTGCCGTCCGCCGGGAGGGCTCGGTGGCTCCGCAGTCGGTGATGAGCGCGCAGCTGGCCAACCCGTTCCTCGCGCCCGACTTCAGCGGCGTCGAGCAGCGCCGTCTTCGCCAGCGGCGCCTAGCGGGCTGGGAGCTGATCGGGCCGTTGCTCAACTCGTTCGAGCACCCCGAGCCGGGCGCGTCGTCGTGCATGGAGCTGCCCGAGCCGATGACCTCGGTCCGGCTCCCACCGGGGCTCGAGCTGATGCGGCACCAGGCACGGCTGCTCGCAGCGGCGACCGGCGGGCACCGCACGTTCCTGCTGGCCGACGAGCCGGGGCTCGGCAAGACCGCCCAGGCGCTGCTCGCCGCGCAGGCTGCCGGCGCCTACCCGCTGCTGTGCGTGGTGCCCAACGTGGTCAAGACCAACTGGGCCCGTGAGGTCGACATCTGGACCCCTTCGCGCACCGTCACCGTGGTGCACGGCAGCGGCGAGACCATCGACGGGTTCGCCGACATCGTCGTCGTCAACTACGACGTGCTGGACCGTCACGTCGGCTGGATGGCCACCCACGGCTTCCGCGGGATGATCGTCGACGAGGCGCACTTCATCAAGAACGAGAAGTCGCAGCGCTCCCAGCACGTCCGCGAGATCGCCGACCTGATCCGCCAGCGGATCACGCGGCCCCTGATGATGGCGCTCACCGGCACCCCGCTGATCAACGACATCGACGACTTCCGCCCGATCTGGCAGTTCCTCGGCTGGGTCGGGGAGAAGGCACCTGGACCGCAGCTGCTCTCGACGCTGGAGGAGACCGGGCTCACGCCGGCCGACCTCGGCTTCTACCCGGCTGCCCGTCAGGCCGTCATCGATCTCGGTGTCGTACGGCGGCGCAAGGTCGACGTCGCCGGCGAGATCCCCTCCCGGCGGATCGCCGACCTGCCGGTCGAGCTCGAGCCGGCCGCCGCCCTCTCCATCCGCCGTGCCGAGCAGGAGCTCGCCCAGCGGCTCGTCCGTCGCTACGACGCTGCCGTGGCCGCCCGCGCGGAACGGTTCCCCGACGAGACCGTCGAAGGCATCGACCGGGAGCTTGTCGGCAAGGTCGCGGGCTGGGAGCTCGCGGACGCCGGGGAGTCGTCCTCCGGCGAGAACGTCTTCGCGATGGTCCGCCGGATCGGCCAGGCAAAGGCCACTCTGGCTGCCGACTACGCCGCCCAGCTCTCCCGCAGCGCCGGCAAGGTCGTGTTCTTCGCCAAGCACATCGACGTGATGGACGCCGCCACCGAGCTGCTGGAGTCTCGAGGCATCCGCACCGCCTCGGTCCGGGGCAACCAGACCTCCGCCGTGCGTCAGCGCAACATCGACGCGTTCGTCAACGACCCCGACGTGCACGTCGTGATCTGCTCGCTGACCGCCGCCGGTGTGGGACTGAACCTCCAGGTCGCGAGCAACGTCGTCCTCGCCGAGCTGTCCTGGACCAACGCCGAGCAGACCCAGGCGATCGACCGCCTCCATCGCATCGGCCAGACCGAGCCCGTCACCGCGTGGCGGATCATCGCCGCCCAGACGATGGACGCCAGGATCGCCTTGCTGATCGATGCCAAGGCGGGCCTCGCCGCGCGGGCCCTCGATGGCTCCGACGAGGAGGTCGCCTCCTCCACCGACGTCCAGCGCGAGGCGCTCATGGCCCTGTTGACCGACGCCCTCACCGACCGGCAGGGATAGAGCCCGCTCGCTCCGGTCCGGGCGCGCCCGGCAGCCTCAGCGGCCGCAGCGATCGACGCGCTTCCAGGGCCAGTCGGTTTTGAGCCAGCGTGCGACGGCGTCTGCGAGTGGTCCGTCGAGCTCTGCTCTGTCCGCCCGCACCCAGGACTGGACCGTGACGTCCCAGTCCTCGGAGGGCGACGGGTACAGGTAGACGCAACCGATGACGTCGTCGTCGCCCGGGTCGAGGACGGTGAAGGTGAAGCCGGCGCCGCGCGCGAAGTCGTCGGCGTGGCGCCGGAGGTCGCTGAGGTTCCGCTCGAGCGTCATCCCGTCAGGTGGTGGCCAGTTCCCGTCCGGGTAGCCGGGGGTCGAGCGGATGTGCTCGATGCTCGACGTCCAGGCAGCATGATCGGCCTGGTTGTGCTCCGGCCCTAGCGGTTCGAGGTGGAAACCGTCGGTGGCGAGTGAGGTCGGCGGATCGAACCCGGCTGGCACGAAGTCTTCCCCGGTCATGAGCGGGACCGTACTGGCCTGACCAGTCTTCCTGCACTGGAGATACGGGGGGACGGGGGAAACCATCCGGTCGAGCGCAGTCCCCGCCAGTCGGCATGATCCCCGGCTTCTCGGGTAACCGCCCGATGCCGGCTCCTGCACGCCGGCAGGAAAGACGTGTCCGGTGACCGACGGTTTCGCGCTCGCTTTCGGATGGCTCGAGCTCCTCGTCCTGCTCGGGGTCCTCGGCTACTTCTTGCTGAGTGGACGCCGGTGACCGGCCCGGGCCGCCGGGTTGCCGGCCTCAGCGTGACTGCACTGCTCCTCGCCAGCTGTGTCACGCCGGCGACCGGCCACGACTCGTACAGCGACAAGGCCGTCACTTCGGTGCGGGCCGCGACCAGCGAGGTGCAGACGGCGCGGCTCGTCCTGCAGCTGCTCTCGCGGCACCGCATCTTCACCCCGTACGCCGATGAGACCCTGACCGCGAACGAGGAGGCGGTCGGCTCGATCGCGACGACGTTCCGCTCCGTCCAGCCGCCACGCGGTGACGACGAGCTGCGCGACGCGATCGCCGGTCTACTGTCCGACGCCGAGGACGCCGTCGGCCACGCACGCATCGCCGCCCGGCGCAGCGACCCGGTCGGTACCGGCGACGCGGCGGAGGAGCTGCGCGGCGTCGCGGGTGACCTGGCGCGTGCCGAGGAGCGCCTGTCGTGAAGAAGTACTTCGCCGTCGCCCTCGGGGTCCTCACTGCGATCGGCGGCTTCGTCGACATCGGAGATCTGGTCACCAACGCTCTCGTGGGCGCCCGGTTCGGGCTGTCACTCGTCTGGGTGGTCGCCGTCGGCGTCGTCGGCATCTGCGTGTTCGCCGAGATGAGCGGCCGCGTCGCCGCCGTCAGTGGCCGCGCGACCTTCGACCTGGTCCGGGAGCGGCTCGGGCCCCGCGTCGGCCTGGCGAACCTGCTCGCGTCGATGGCGGTGACCCTGCTGACCTTCGTCGCCGAGATCGGCGGCGTCGCCCTGGCGCTCGAGCTGGCGAGCAGCGTCAACGAGCTGCTGTGGGTGCCGCTGGTGGCCGCCGCGGTCTGGGTAGTCCTGTGGCGGGCGAGATTCTCGCTCATCGAGAACGTCTTCGGTCTAATGGGGCTGGCACTGGTCGTCTTTGCTGTCGCCGTGTGGCGTCTCGGGCCCGACTACGCCGCCTTGTGGCACGAGGCGACGCACCCGACCAAGCCCGCCGGCGAGGGGCTGCCGACGTACGCGTACTACGCTGTCGCGCTCTTCGGTGCTGCGATGACGCCGTACGAGGTCTTCTTCTTCTCCTCCGGCGGCGTCGAGGAGCACTGGGGCACGAGGGACCTCGCGACGATGCGCGCCAACGTGTTCGTCGGGTTCCCACTCGGCGGCCTGTTGTCGGTCGCCATCGCCGCCAGCACGGCGCTCGTCCTGCAGCCCGCGGGGATCGAGGTGGACACCCTCGCCCAGGTAGGCCTGCCGGTGGCCGTGGCACTCGGAAAGCTCGGTCTCGCCGTCGCGCTGCTCGGGTTCTTCGCGGCAACGTACGGCGCAGCCTGCGAAACCGGGCTCTCGGTCGGTTACAGCATCTCGCAGTACTTCGGCTGGCAGTGGGGCAAGTACGTGCGGCCCGCCCAGGCCAGCCGGTTCCACGCGACGCTGTTGCTCTGCAGCATCGTCGCTGCCGCCCTGCTGCTGACGACGGTCGACCCCATCAAGGTCACGGAGTACTCCGTCGTGTTCTCGGCGGTGGCGCTGCCGCTGACGTACTTCCCGATCCTGGTCGTGGCCAACGACCCCGACTACATGGGCGACCGGGTCAACGGCCGGCTCGCGAACGGCCTCGGCTCCTTGTACCTCGTCATCATCCTCGTCGCAGCGGTTTCCGCCCTCCCGTTGATGCTGGTCACGAAGGCAGGCATGTGATGGCAGCCGGCAAGGATCCGATAGCGGCGTCCCCGGTGGTGGCGGGCCGTCGGTACGACGCGGCGCTGCACCTGCTGGATCGCCAGCTGGTCGACCCGGACGGCCGACTGGTGGCCAAGGTCGACGACCTCGAGGTCGTCGAGGGCGCCGACCGTCGGATCACCCTGACCGCGGTCCTGACCGGTCCTGGCGCGCTCGGACCCCGCATGCACGGCCGCCTGGGCGAGTGGATGGTCGCTGTCTGGTCGCGGCTGCACCCGGCGGAGCAGCCGCGACCCGGGAGGATCCCGATGGGCGACCTGGTCCGGGTCGACAGCGCCGTCCACGTCGGCCGCCGCACCGCCGGGCTCGGCGTCGACGGCTCGGAGCGGTGGGTCCGTGAGCACGTCGTCGGGCGGCTCCCGCTCGCCTCCGACGAGGACGAACCGAGCGAGCAGCACCCGCCGACCATGGAGGCGCGACAGGCGCGCGAGCGAGCCGACGACGACGTGGCAGGGCGAAGGCGGATGGTGCACCTGCTCGGGCTTCCGGTCCTCGGACCTGACGGGGTCCGGCTCGGCTTCCTCGCCGATGTGCGCCTCGCGCCGACGTCCGGTGTCGAGGGCGTCTTGCCGCGTCTGGTGGTCGACGGCCTGGTCGTCGACGGCCGTCACGTCGGCTCCATGCTCGGCTACGACCGCCGCGCCCGGCAAGGCCCTTGGCTGCTGCGCCGCATCGTGCGCCGCATTCACCGCAACGCCGGCTACCTGCCCTGGGATGCAGTGGAAACCGTGGACTGGGACGCCGGCGTCGTCAGGGTTCTGCGGTCGGATCTCGATCCCTTGGACGTCGCCACCAGGTGACCGGGCTGGAGGGATCGGAAGAGCTGCCGCCATCACCTCACATGATTGCCCGTACGCATCGGACGACCTGGTCCTCCGAGAGCAGTACATGATCGGCCGCTGGACCCAGGGGGATGTAGGTGTCACTGCTGGTGACGCGCGCCATCCGCCCGGCGTATCCGTCGTCCACCAGGGCAGCCAGGACGCCTTCGCTGACGCCGCCGCTCGAGCGGGTCTCGTCGACTACGACGACGCGTGGATGCCGATGGGCGGCCGCGACGAGGTCAGCGAGCGGGAGGGGGGCGAGCCACTGCAGGTCGAGGACTGAGCAGCGAACCGAGTGTCCGGCGAGTCGGCGAGCCGCGCGCAGGCTCATCCTCACCCCGTTGCCGAAGGTGACGAGCAGGACATCGGGTCCCTCCTGCATCAGCCGAGCGCGACCGAGTTCCTGCTGCCCGCCGTCCCAGGACGACGGCGGTGAGTACGGCGCCAGGAGGCCTCCGTCCCCCACGTCGTACAGATCCCGCTCGTGGTAGAGCGCGATGGGCTCTAGGTAGACGCAGACCCGTCCCTCGGTGGCCGCCAACGCCACACACTCCCGCAGCAGGGCAGGGGCGCTGGCAGGGCCGCTGGGGACAGCGAGCGCGAGCCCTGGGATGTCGCGGAGCACGGCCACGGAGTTGTCGTTGTGGAAGTGCCCGCCGAATCCCTTCTGGTAGGGCAGACCGGCGATGCGAACGACCAGACCGTTCTCGTACTGGCCGTTCGAGAAGAACTTGAGCGACGCAGCCTCTCCCCGTAGCTGGTCCTCGGCGTTGTGCAGATAGGCCAGGTACTGGATCTCGGGGATGGGCAGGCACCCGGCAAGGGCTGCGCCGAGCGCGGTTCCGAGGATCGTCTGCTCGTCCAGCAGGGTGTCGAACACCCTGCCGTGTCCGAAGTGCTTCTGCAGCCGTCGGGTGACGCCGTAGACGCCGCCCTTCCTTCCCACGTCCTGGCCGAAGACCAACGCCTGGGGCCAGGCGGCCAGGACGTCGCGCAGAGCTGCGTTGATCGCCTGGGCGAGGGTGAGCGGAGCCGAGTCCTCGGGCAGCGTCCCGTCGAACACCTTCACCCTGGCCGGGCCGTGGGTCAGTGCTGCCTGACGGGCCCGCTCCGGCGAGCGCGTGGCCAGAGGCGCGGCGACCTCGCGCGCCGACGTCAGGCGGGGCACGCCGTTGGCCAGCCCACGTGCGCAGGCCATCACGTCGGCTCGGACGTTCTCGTAGCGCTCGAGCAGGTCGTCCGCAGTTGCCGCGCCTGCGGCGGTCAGGGCCGTCGCCGTCGCGAGCAGAGGATCCTTGGCGTAGTCGGCGAGGACCTCACGAGAGGACCGGTAGGAGAGCTCGGCATCGGATCCGGCGTGTCCGAGGAAACGGACGGTCCGTAGGTGCACGATCGCCGGACGGCGCTCCGCGCGGACCGTGTCGGCGACGTCGCGTGTCACCTGGAGGAGGCGGACCGGGTCGTCGCCGTCCGCCTCCCGGTACTCGATGCCGGGGCGCGTGGAGAGAGCCCGGCGGATCCATCCGTCCGGCGATCTGGTGCTGATCCCGAGGCCGTTGTCCTCGCAGACGAAGATGATCGGCATCGGGAGACCGCGGTGCCCGCAGTAGCCCGCAGCGTTGAGTGCTCCGACGGTCGTCGAGTGGTTGGCCGATGCGTCGCCGAAGCTGCAGACGACGACGGCGTCCGACGGGATGGCGGCCTCGGGCGCCAGCTGCTGGCCGAGCGCGAAGGCCAGGCCGAAGGCGCGCGGAAGGTGTGAGCCGATCGTCGAGGTCTGCGGGATGACGGCCAGGTCACGGCTGCCGAACACCTTGTGGCGCCCGCCCGAGATCTGGTCCTCGACCGACGCCGCGCTACCGGTGAGCACGTCCTGGATCGGCGCGGAACCCGGTACCTGTGCCGCCCGAGCGCTGTAGAAGCCGCCGCTGCGGTAGTGCAGCAGCGCCGGGTCGCTGGGCCGCAAGGCCATGGCCACAGCGGCGTTGCTCTCGTGACCGGCGGAGCTGATGGTGTAGTACCCCTGGCCCTGGCCGTGCAGCCAGCGCTGGGCGAAGTCGAGATGGCGACTCTGCACCTGAGCCTCGAACAGGGGCCACAGCAGCGCCGCGTCCGCCTGGGCGTCGCGGTGCGCTGCCCGTGGGAGAGCTCCCGTGCTGAGGGCTCGGACCACATGGTCGTCCAGCTGTTCCGCCACCGGTCACTCCCTTCGTCATCGATGAAAGCCTGACATCGCCCGCTCGACTCCGGGTCGGTACGTCCTGCTAACGTCGTGGCGATCCTGTACGTCGACGGAGGTGAGTCCCCATGAACACAGTGTCCGCTGTGGGTGCTCCCTGCCCTTCTCGATCGTGCGGCTGAGGTAGTCGCAACCAGGAGCGCCCGCCACGCAGGTTGGTGAAAGGCGACTCCATGAACACACCTTCCGTACCTCCACGCTCCATCTCGACGTCGGCGCCCGACCCGCTGGGGTCTGACCAGGGTCAGGCGCGGATCGACGCGACAGGCCGGATACCCGCCGGGGGCAGGCGAGCGTTGGTCCTCGGTGGCGGCGGATCGACCGGCAACGCGTGGCTGATCGGCGTCGTCGCCGGCCTGTTCGATGCCGGGCTGGACGTGACCCCTGCCGAGCTGACGATCGGGACGTCAGCCGGCTCGACGGCCGCGGCCCAGGTTGCTGGTGCGACCCCACCGCAGCTGCTGGCCGCGATCCTCTCCGCGGAACCCCGACCGGGGACCGATCCGGCCGGACCTCACCGAGGACGCGCTCCGACGAGGCCGGTGGCAGACCACCTCAAGAGGCTGGAAAGGCTCATCGCCTCCGCTGAGGATGCGGCCGACATGAGACGCAGCGTCGGTGCGTCGGCAGTCGACATGGACGCGGCGTCAGACGGCTCCTGGCACACACAGTGGCGCGCCACCGTTGCTTCCCGCCTGCCAAGTCCGATCTGGCCGCATCGAACGGTGCTCATCACGGCGGTCGACGCCCAGACCGGTGAACCGGTCGTGTTCGACCGCCACAGCGGAGTCGACCTGGCGGACGCCGTCGCCGCCAGCTGTTCCAGTGGCCGTGCCTACCGGATCGGCAACAACAGATACATCGACGGCGGCTATCGACGTAACGAGAACGCCGATCTCGCAGCCGGACACGAGCGAATCCTGGTGCTGTCACCCTTCGGCGGCAGAACACTGCACCCTCCGGAGTGGGGCATGCAGCTCGCCGCGCAGGTCGACGAGCTAAGCGCGGGAGGCAGCAGAGTGGAAGCGATCTTCCCGGACAGCGGCTCGGAGCACCTCTTCGGCGCCGATGCGATGGATTTCTCGCTGCGTCCGCCGGCCGCTCGAGCCGGTTACCAGCAAGGCGGCGAACATGCCCAGCGGCTCGCCGACTTCTGGCGCTGAGCCCACGAGCCTGCCCTCGTGCTGGATCAGGCCGGCCTCGAGCCCTTCCCCACGAGTTCTGTAGCGAGGTCCAGACTGGCGCTACCGAGCGCCTGGAATCACATCATGCCGCCCTGCGGCTGCCCCGCGGCCAGTTCCCGGCTCCACGTCCGGGTCGTTGGTTCGGATCGTCCCGGGCGGCCGGCCCGACAGGAGGTGACTCGACAGCGCGCCGCGGATGGTCTATGCCGAGGGCAGGACGATGGCGGCCATCCTCAGGGGAGACCTCGTGGCGGACGGATCGATGCCCTATGGGGATAGCTGGGTGGCGTACCGGGACTTCGGCGGCCGGGGGCCAGCGGTGATGCTGGTGCACGGGCTGGGCGGCAACCTGGCGCACTGGGGGCGCGTCGCGCCGCTCCTTCAAGACCGGTACCGCTTGGTTGCGGTCGATCTGCCGTCTCACGGAGCCTCCACCGCGCCGCCCGTCTACTCCTTCGATCATGACCTCGGCGCGGTGGACGAAGTTCGTCAGAGATTGAGTCTGGACCGACCCGCTCTGGTCGGGCACTCCTACGGCGGCATGCTCGCGGTCTCGCTCGGGGCCATTCGCCCAGGCGCCTACCGCGTGGTCGTCAACGTCGACGGTCTCGGGTTCGCCCTGGATACCGAGAGGGAGCCGGAGTCGCAACAGGAGGAGCTGTCGGCGGAGGCCTCGGTGAACGATGGCGACGCCGAGTGGCTCGAAACCGAGGTCAGCCGGGAAGTCGAGGAAGCCGCCGCGATCGGATTACGCCTCGACCGCGACGGCGAGATGGTCCGACGGGCGTTCCAGCTGGGCGACGACGGGCGCTGGCACAGCTCGCCCACCATCGACCGCTTCGTCGAGATCGGCCACTTCCTCGATGCACTGCGGCTCATCCCGGCCTACACCGCCAGCTCGTGTCGGACCGTCACGGTGATCGCCGAGCACCGGTACGCCCCGAACGAGGAGGCGGCGGCCAGCTCCCGGCGGCACACTGACCAAGTTCGAGCGGCGCTGGTCGTCGCGGGTTCCGAGCTGGACAGCGTTCCCTCCGGCCACTACCCGCACGTCGAGGTGCCCGAAGTGACAGCCGAACGGTTCAGGGGATGGGTAGGAAGCTGACTGCTGCTCTACTGCACTCAGCCCGCGTGACGCGACGATCTCCCGGTGAGCGCAAAACTGCCATTCCTCAGCGCCTGCTGACGCAGCCGAACGGAACCGTCACTGGCGAGCGGGCGCTACCGCTCGGTTCCGACCGGCTGCTCCGTCGGGATGGACCGATCGCAGACCGGCTCACCTACCGGCC
>Ga0126307_10002352_pt1 | contig 12746 bp, 13 predicted proteins | sample Plot28_FD_89955 | JGI IMG/M metagenome (GOLD analysis project Ga0126307, IMG submission 89955) | Serpentine soil microbial communities from UC McLaughlin Reserve, CA, USA - Plot28 | ecosystem: Environmental > Terrestrial > Soil > Grasslands | place: USA: UC McLaughlin Reserve, Lake County...
CCCCGCGGCGGCCGCGACGGCCGCGCCGATCCCCGACCCCGACCGGACGCCCGGCATTCCCGAGTTCGACGGCTCGGCCGCGACGCCGCGGCCGATCACCGCGCCGCTCCCGCCGCGCCACCCGCACATGGCGCCGAACGAGCGCTCGAACCTGCACGTGGACGCCTTCCAGACGGACACCAACGTGCTGACCGGCCCTCTCGGCCGGGACCCGAGCACGGTCTCGACCTTCTACAGCGCGGTCTGCGGATCGGTGACATTCGACTCCAGGGGCCGGATCGTCACGGTCTGCGTGGGGCTCGGCGGGCCGACGCTGAAGCTGCTCGACCCGACGACGCTGAACGAGATCGCAACGTTCTCGCTGCCGCCGCGCCAGCCCGGGCCGCCCGGCGGGAACGTCTTCCAGGACTTCGCCGGCGGCGGCTACTTCTACCTCGACGGCGAGGACCGGGCGATCATCCCGACGACCACTCGGCACCTGGTGGTCGTCAAGGCGGGGGAGAGCGGCTTCACCCAGGAGAAGGACATCGATCTGACCGGCCACGTGCCGCAGGGCGACAAGATCATCTCCGCGCTGCCCGACTGGTCGGGGCTCGTCTGGTTCGCATCGATCGACGGCGTCGTCGGCACCGTCGACCTGCCGACCGGGCAGATCAAGTCGTTCGACACGACCGAGCACAACGGCAACTCGTTCGCCGTCGACGACGAGGGCGGCGTCTACATCGTCACGAACGCGGCGCTCTACCGGTTCGAGAAGGGCGCCGACGGAACGCCGCAGGTCATCTGGCGCGAGGCCTACGACAACATCGGCCAGCAGAAGCCCGGACAGGCGCAGGCGGGCTCGGGCACGACGCCGACGATCATGGACGGTGGCCTCGTCGCCATCACCGACAACGCAGACCCGATGAACGTCGTGGTCTACAAGCGCGGCCGCAGCGTCAGCGGCACCCGGCAAATCTGCAAGCAGCCGGTCTTCGAGGCAGGGACGAGTTCGACCGACAACTCGCTGATCGCCGCCGGCCGCTCGATCGTCGTCGAGAACAACTACGGCTACACCGGCCCGACGTCGGTCGAGGAGGAGCGCACGACGTCACCGGGCGTGGAGCGGATCGACATCGACGCCGACGGCGACGGCTGCCGGCGGGTGTGGCGCAGCGAGGAGACCGCGCCGTCGGTCGTGCCGAAGCTGTCGCTCGGCAACGGGCTGGTCTACGTCTACACGAACCCGCCGAATCAGCCGAACGGCGGGGACGGCTGGTACCTGACCGCGATCGACTTCCGCAGCGGCCGCACGATGTTCCGCCGGCTCACGGGGGAGGGACTCGGCTTCAACAACAACTACGCGCCGGTGACGATCGGACCGGACGGGACGGCGTACGTCGGCACGATCGGCGGTCTGGTCGCGGTGCGTGATGCGACCCCGCCGCCCCAGGGGCTGGCGCCGACGCACGTGAAGATGGACAACCGGATCAACGCGTCGAGGCCGCGGGTCTCGCTGCGGCTCAAGCGGCTGCGCCGGTCACGCGTACGCGCGACGATCGTGGGCCCCGAGCGACGCTACGTGAAGCGCGCCGACTTCAAGCTCGGCAACCGCCGCGCCGGCGCCGACAAGCGCTCGCCGTTCGCGCGGACGATCAGGGTGGTTTCGACGCGCCGCCAGACGATCCGCGCGATCGTGCGGATGGACGACGGATCGCGCCGGATCGTGAAGCGCACGCTCCGTCCGCGGCGCAGGTAACGTCGAGCGCAGATTGCGCCGCACCAAGATCGTCGCCACCATCGGACCGGCCTCGCGCGAGCCGGACGTCCTCGTGCGGATGATCGAGGCGGGGATGGACGTGGCGCGGCTCAACTTCTCGCACGGCACGCGCCGCGAGCACGCCGAGACGATCGAGCGCATCCGCGCCGCCGCCGGCCGCGTCGGCAGGCAAGTGGCCGTGCTCCAGGACCTGCCGGGCCCGAAGATGCGGATCGGTGCGCTGCGCGGCGGCATCGCCGACCTGGCGCACGGCGACCGCGTCACGTTCGTCTGCGGCAGCGAGGACGAGGGCGACCGCGAGCGCATGACGATCTCCTGGGCCGGGCTCTCGGACGCAGTGACCAAGGACGAGGAGATCTTCCTGGCCGACGGCGCGGTGCGGCTGCGGGTCGACTCGATCAGCGACGGCGAGTTCGTGGGCGTCGTCGAGTCGGCGGGCACGGTCGCGTCCCGGCAGGGCGTGAACGTCCCCGGCGAGCTGGCCGGCCTCCCGACTGTGCCCGAGGACGACCTGGACCTGCTGGCGTTCGGCGAGTCGATCGGCGTCGACATGATCGCGCTGTCGTTCGTGCGCCGGCCGAGCGACGTCGAGCAGGTGCGCGAGCGCACGCGGCTGCCGCTGATCGCGAAGATGGAGAAGCCGCAGGCCGTCGATCGTGCCGAGGAGATCGTGCGCGCGGCGGACTGCGTGATGATCGCTCGCGGCGACCTGGGCGTCGAGCTGCCGCTGTCCGAGGTGCCGATCGTGCAGAAGCGCGTGATCGCGCTGGCCGGCACGTTCGCGCGCCCGTCGATCACCGCGACGCAGATGCTGGACTCGATGGTCGGCTCGCCGCGCCCGACGCGCGCCGAGGTCACCGACGTCGCCAACGCGATCCTCGACGGGACGGACGCCGTCATGCTCTCCCAGGAGACGGCGGTGGGGCAGTACCCGGTCGAGGCGATCGCGACGATGGCCCGAATCGCGGAGCGCATCGAGACGATCGCGCCCTACGAGGACTGGAACGAGAAGCGCGTCCGCCGCGACGAGCGCGACCCTGCCTACACGATCGCCTACAACGCCTGCGCGGCCGTGCGCCAGCTGGACCTGGCCGCGCTGGTGGTGCCCACGCTGTCGGGGCGGTCGGCGCGGCTCATTTCGGCGCACCGGCCGGAGGTGCCGATCTACGCGCTCTCGCCGGGGCGTGAGACCGTCCGCCGCTGCAACCTGATGTGGGGCGTGACCGCCGCGTCGATCCGGCGCCACGAGAAGACCGAGGAGCTGATTGCCGAGTCGGCCCGCCGGGTGGTCGAGCTCGGCTGGGTCAAGCGCGGCGATCGCATCGGGATCACCGCCGGCCTGCCGAGCGGCCGGCCGGGCACGACGTCGCTTCTGCAGGTGCAGGAGGTCTGATGCGCCGCGTGGCCGTGGCGGCCGCGCTGGTGTCGCTCGTGGCCGCCGCGCCCGCGGCAGCGCAGGAGCAGCAGCGGTACCCGTGGGGCGAGCGCATCGAGGCGGCCGGGAAGTTCGCGAAGGCCCGCACGGGCCGCGTCTCGTGGGCGGTGGTCCTGCCGGACGGGCGCGTGCGCGGGCAGCACATCCACGCGCGCCACCGCTCGGCCAGCGTGGTCAAGGCGATGCTGCTCGTGGCTTACCTCAAAAGCGGCGACGTGCCGCGACGGGCGCTGCGCTCGAACGAGAAGGCGTTCCTCCGTCCGATGATCGTCGAGTCCGACAACGACGCGGCGAACCGCGCGTTCAACGTCGTCGGCAGCGGCGGCCTGGCCCGCCTGGGGCGGCGCGTGCGCATGAAGGACATCGCCACCTCGCCGTCGTCGTGGAGCAGGACCCGGATATCGCCCTACGACCAGACGCGGCTCTTCTACCGCCTCGACGCGTATACGCCGCGCCGCCATCGCGCCTACGCGCGCGCGTTGCTGTCGAACATCGTCGACGACCAGCGCTGGGGCATCCCGCCCGCGGCGCCGAGCGGCTGGCAGATCTACTTCAAGGGCGGCTGGATGCCGCCGCGCGTCGTCAACCAGGTCGGCGTGCTCGAGCGCGACGACAGCCGCATCGCGATCGCCGTCTTCACGCAGGGCAACCCGACGTTCACCTACGGCCAGGCGACGATCGAGGGCGTGGCCCGGCGGCTGCTGCTGAGCGTCAACGACTTCGCGCTCTAGCGCCCGAACCTGCTCAGGCGTGAGAGCGCTGCCGCTCCCGATACGCCCGCGCCTTGTTGCGGTTGCCGCAGACCTCCATCGAGCACCAGGTAGCCGAGCGGTTCTTCGACCAGTCGTAGAAGACCCAGCCGCAGTCGACGTCGGGACAGGCCTTGAGCCGGGCCCAGGTCCCGTGGGCCTGCGCGCGCTCGACGATCGCCAGCAGCCGGCCGACGGCGCCGTCGATGCCGCCGCGCATCGGCTCTAGCCGCGCGCCGCCGTCGGGCGTGTCGAAGCGCACCAGCAGCTCCGCTGTCTTGGCCGCGGCGTTGAGCGTGTCGACCGCCGCGGGGTCGAGCTCGCCGCCGTTGTTGGTCATCAGCACGTTGCGCAGCGCCTCACGCACCCTGAGGACCAGCTCCAGGTCGGCGCCGGTGAGCGCGGCGCCGGGATCCATGAGCTCGTAGTGGACGAGCCAGCGCTCCAGAGCCTCCGGGTCGGCGAAGTCCTCGGTCGGATACTCCGGATCAAAGGTGTTGACGAAGCCCTGGATCAGCGCGAGGTCGCCCGGGGCGGGCTTCCGCGCCTCGCCGGTGCGAAGCGGCGGTACCTCAGGCTGGTGCTTGCTCATGCAACCAGCATAATGGTAAAGGAAGTGATCGTCTACTGGCTGTCATAAGCATTTGTGGTGCTCACGATGCTTGCAAAGCGCCTTTGCTGGTTATATAATCACCAGTGTGATCGGGATGCTGGTTAGCACGAACGAGGAGGCACCCATGTATCCGATGGTCGAACAGGAACTGACACGCCAGGCCGAGCTCGAGGCGCGCCGCGCCGGGATCGAAGCTCGCCGGCTGCGCGACCTCGAGACGTACGCGGGCGCCAAGGCGCGGCCGGACGTCGAGGTGGCGATCCGGGAGGCCGACAGTGGCGACGTGCCCGAGCTGATGCGGCTCGCGCAGCTCGACTCGCGCCCGCTGCCCGCCGGCAACCTCCTGGTCGCCGAGGCGGGCGGCAAGATCCGCGCGGCGATGGCGGTCGACAGCGACGCGGTCGTGGCGGATCCCTTCGTCCCCACCGCCGAGCTGAAGTCGCTGCTCGCTCTGCGCGCGCAGCAGATGCGCCGTGAGCACCGGCGCCGCCGCACCGGGTTGCTCGGCTCCCTGCACCTGCGTCCGGGCCGCGCCGCGTGATGGCCGGCGGCAGCGATTACACGCGCGTGGCGCTCGCGGACGTGCCCACGCTGCCCGACGGTGAGGCGGCGTGGGCACCGGTCCGCCACGCGCTCGACATCGAGGCGTTCGGGGTGAACGCGTTCACGGCCGCGCGATCCGGCTCCGTGGTGATCGAGGATCACGACGAGTCCGAGTCGCAGCACGAGGAGCTCTACGTGGTCCTCACCGGGCACGCAGAGTTCACGATCGACGGCGAGCAGGTCGACGCGCCGGCGGGCACGCTCGTCGCCGTGCGGGATCCCGCCCTGCGCCGCGTGGCCCGCGCGACGCAGGCGCAGACGACGGTGCTGGCCGTAGGCGCCGCGGTCGGTGCCGCGTTCGAGCCGCTCGAGTGGGAACGCCGCGGCGCGGCGGCGTTCGACAACGCCTAGCGCATCACCAGTCGTCGGAACGCGGGCGCCGGCGAGCCTGCTTGCGCTCGCCCGCCCGCCGCTTGGTGTCCAGCCGCCGCTCCTTCGCCGCGCGCGTGGGACGCGTCGGCTTGCGCTTGCGCTGCACGGCCAGCGCGTGCGCCAGCCGTGCGCGCAGGCGCTCGAGGGCGAGCTCGCGATTGCGCGTCTGCGAGCGGGTGTCCTGAGCGATCGCGACCACCCGCGGGCCGCAGCGCGCCATCACCCGGCGCTTCTGCTCGTCGGTCAACGCGTCCGCCTCGCGGACGTCCAGCACGGCCTCGACCCGCGACGCGGTGACGTTCGCGTGCTGGCCGCCGGGCCCCGACGACCGGCTGGTCCGGATGTCGATCTGAGACAGCGGCAACAGCAGGCCGCGCGTGACACGCATAGGGTCCTCCATGTGGATCGGAGGATGCCGGACCCGAACCGCATCGGCGGCCTCGGGTGGACGCGAAGAACGCGCGGGGCGCTGACCAGCGCCGAGCGGCGCAAGCTGCTCGTCGCCGTCGCACGCGGCCAGGCCGCCAATGCTGCCGGGCAGCTGAAGCTCCGCCTGGGGCGCGCGCCGCGCGGCGCCGAGCAGATGCCCGACCCGCCGGACACCGCCTTCGCGCGCGACGTCCAGGAGGCCTGCGATGAGCAGCCGGCGCCGATCGTCGCCCACTCGTACCGCACGTGGGCGTTCGGCTGGGCGCTGGCGGCGCTCGACGGTGAGAGCGACCGCCTCGACCCGGAGGCGTACTGGTGCGCCGCGCTGCTCCACGACGCAGGGCTCGAGCAGCCGGTCGCGGGCGAGGACTTCACCCTGCGCAGCGCCGCTGCGGCGATCGAGTGCGCCGACCGGCACGGCCGCGACGACGGCGAGTCGATCGCCGACGGGATCACGGTGCACGCGACGCCCGGCGTCACGGTCGCTCGCGACGGCGCGATCGGCACCTACATACAGGCGGGCGCAATGCTCGACCTGGGTGGCTTGCGCCTGTGGGACGCGTCGCCGCGGCTGCTGACCGCCGTCCAGACGCGCTGGACGCCGGGCGACATGCTGCCGTTCGTGCGGGCCGAGGCGCGGGCGGTGCCGGAGGGCCGCTTCGCGTTCATGGGCCGCTGCGGCCTGTTCGCGGCGATGCGGTTCGGGGCGCTGCGCAAGTAAGCAAGTAGGGTGGGGCGTCGTGCCGCCGACCTACAGGGAGCGCCTGCGCCTCGAGGGCGCGTGGCTCGCAGCCTGCGGCGCGGCGGGGTCCGCGCTTCTGCTGGCCACCACCGACGAGTCCCGGCGCTGGCCGCTCAGCACGGTCGCGCAGTGCGCGGCGGCCGGCGGGCTCGCGGTCGTCCTGGGCCGGCGCGGGACGAAGCGGGCGATCGAGCAGGCAGAGGACCGGTCGCCAGATGAGCTCGGGAGCGGCGAGCCGACGCCGCTCTGGATGCACCCGCTGATCGTGGGCGGCCTGGCGGCCCTGTTCCCGGTCCTGCGCGAGGCCGGCGGGCCAGGGTCGGAGCTCGCGGGTTGGGACGCGTCGCTGCGCGTGACGGCGGGTTGCGCGCTGGTGGGGCTGACGCAGGCGCTGGTGCTGGAGCGCCAGGTGGCCGCTGCCGAGGAGTCGTCGGGCCGGGTGTTCTACCGCTACCGCGGATCGCGCGGCGCGAGCACGGTGCTGGCGGCCCTCCCGGCGGACGCCCGCTGAGCCCGCCGCCCCTACAGCTTCCGCGCGAACGTGATCCCGTCGGCGATCGCCACCATCGCCACCTCGACGCGCGGGTCGCGCGCCAGCCGGTCGTTCAGCTCGCGCATCGCCACGGTGCCCTCCTCCTGCGCGGACGGGTCGAGCACGCGGCCGCCTTGAAGCACGTTGTCGAGGGCGATCACGCCGCCAACCCTCATGCGCGGCAGCAGCTCCTCGAAGTAATCCGAATACGCCGGCTTGTCCGCATCGATGAACGCGAAGTCGATCGGCTCGTCGCGCGGCAGCGACCGCAGCGTCTCGAGCGCAGGGCCGACCCGCACGTCCGCCACGTCGGCGACGCCGGCGCGCTCCAGGTTCGCCCGCGCCGTCGCAGCCCGTTCCTCGTCGAGCTCGCAGCAGATCAGCCGCCCGCCGGGCGCCAGGCCGCGTGCGATGCAGATCGCCCCGTAGCCCGTGAACGTGCCCACCTCAACCGCCAGGCGGGCGCCCATCGCGCCGACCAGCACGGTGAACAGCGCGCCCTGCTCGGGCGACATCTGCATCACCGCGATGCCGCCCAGCTCCTCGGTCTCGCGCTCGCACGCCAGCAGGGCGTCGTCGCGCGCCGACGAGTGCTCGACCAGGTAGCGGTGCAGGTCGCCGGACATCGGGAGGAACTTCTCGATCACGCTGCGCCGGACGTTAGCCTGCACCCGGCCATGAGGCGCCCCGCCCTGACCGCAGCCGCGCTCGTCCTTGCCACCGCGCCGAGTGCGTGTGGCGGCGACGACGGCGCGGCCTCACCCGCCGACGCCGTCCGCTCGTACAACAACGCGGTCGCCGACGGGGACGGCGAGCGCGCCTGCAACCAGCTCGACAGCGCGGCTCAGCAGGAGCTGCGGGACTCCACGCAGGGTGCCGCTCGCGGGTCGTGCAAGCAGGTCATCGAGCTGGTGGCCGCGTTCTACGACGACGCGACCAAGGAGCGGCTGCGCGACGCGAAGGTCGCCGGATCGGAGCAGGGCGACCGGGGCAGCGCCCGCTTCACGTCTCCCGTCGGCTTCGGCGGCCCCGAGCGCGAGCAGACCTACGAGCTGCGGAAGGTCGACGGCGAGTGGAAGATCACCTCGCTCGGACTGACGCTGGGCGAACCGGGTATCGGCGCGCCGTGAGGGTTCTGGTCACGGGCGCGAGCGGCTTCGTCGGCCGCATGACCTGCGCGGAGCTGCGCGGGCGCGATCACCAGGTCGGCGCGCTGGTGCGCCGCCCTGGATCCGAGCCCGCGGGTACGCGACCGCTCGAGGGCGACATCACCGACGTGGGGTCGGTCGCCCGCGCCATCGACAGCGCCCAGCCCGACGCCGTCCTCCACCTGGCGGCCGAGACGGCGGCGACCAAGGACGCCGAGCGGATCGAGCACGTGAACGTCCAGGGCACGCGCAACGTGGTCGACGCCGCCGCCACCGCGGGCGTCGAGCGCTTCGTCTTCTGCTCCACCGTCGTCACCGGCAACGCCCACGGCGAGACGCTCACCGAGGAGTCGACGCTCCCGGTCGACACGGTCTACGGCCGGTCGAAGCAGAAGGGCGAGGACATCGTGCGCGACTCCGGCCTGCGCACAGCGATCGTCCGCCCCGGCCACGTGTACGGCGCCGGTGGCTGGTACGAGGACGAGTTCGTCAAGCGGCTCCAGCAGCCCGGCCGGCTGGCCGTGGTCGGCAAGGGCGACAACTGGTGGGACGTCGTCCGCGTGGAGGACGTCGCGGTGGCGCTCGTCATGGCTCTGGAGAAGGCGGGAGACGGACGCGTCTATCACGTGGCCGACGACCACCCGATCACGTTCTACGACTTCGTCGCGCTGACCGCCGCGGCGCTCGGCGTCGGCAAGCCGCGGCGCATGCCGGTCGCGGCGGCGAAGCTGATCGCCGGAGAGGACCCGGTCAAGGCGATCGTCCGCTCGGCCAAGACCAGCAACGACCGCATCAAGCGCGAGCTGAACTGGGCGCCGCGCTACCCGACGGCGCGCGTCGGCGTGCCCGACGCCGTCAACCGCATCACCCGCGGCGACGTAAGCGCGCCGACGAGTTAACGACGCCGTAACCCCGTACGGGGAGAATGGCCGCGCGTGCTGCTCCTAGTCGCCTTCGCGTTCCTGTCCGGCGCGGCCACGGCCATAACGCCGTGCGTCCTGCCGATCCTGCCCGCGCTCCTGTCGGCGAGCGCGACCGGCGGGCGGCGGCGCGTGATCGGCGTCGTCGCCGGCATCGCCACCACGCACACGATCGCGATCGTCGGGCTGGCCTCGCTGGCGGGCGCGGCGGGGGTCGCTGACGAGGGCCTGCGCACGGCCGCCGTCGCGGTCCTGGCGGCGTTCGGGCTGGCCCTGCTGATGCCGAAGGTCGCGGCGCGGATCGAGGCGCCGTTGTCGCGGCTCGCCCGCTTCGGCCCGAAGAACCGCGGCGACGGCTTCTGGACTGGCGCGGCGGTCGGCGGGGCTCTCGGCTTCGTCTACGCCCCGTGCGCGACGCCGATCCTGGCCGCCGTCATCTCCGTCGGCGCCACGCAGGGCGCGTCGGCGCGTCTCGTGGCGGTGGCCGTCGCTTTCGCCCTGGGCTCGGCGTTGGTCCTGTTCGCGCTGGCGTTCGGAGGGCGCCGCATCGCCGAGGCCATCCGGCGCGCGGGGCGCGGGCCGACGCTGCAGCGCGCGCTCGGCGTCGTGCTGATCGCCACGGCGGCCGCCATGGCCACCGACGCCGACCTGCGCTTCCAGTCGGCGCTGGCCGACCATCTGCCCAGCTGGGCCGTCACCCCGACGCAGGGGCTCGAGGACTCGGAGACCGTGCGGTCGCGGCTGGCCGACCTGCGCGAGCGCTCGCGTTTCGACCGCAGGGCGATGGCCGGCGAGGCGCTGCCCGACCTGGGCGCTGCTCCCGACTTCACCGGCAACGAGCGCTGGTTCAACACGCGCGACGGCAGCCCGCTGTCGCTGCGCGATCTGCGCGGCAAGGTCGTCCTGGTCGACTTCTGGACCTACACCTGCATCAACTGCGTGCGGACGCTGCCCTACCTCGCGGCGTGGCACCGCAAGTACGCCGACGACGGGCTGGTGATCGTCGGTGTGCACACGCCGGAGTTCACGTTCGAGCGCGACGCCGGCAACGTGGCGGACGCGATCGACCGTGAGGGGCTGCGCTATCCGGTCGCGCAGGACAACGGCTACAGGACGTGGGAGGCCTACGGGAACCAGTACTGGCCCGCCAAGTACCTGATCGACGCGCGCGGGCACGTGCGCTACACGCACTTCGGCGAGGGCGCGTACGACAAAACAGAGGCCAACATCCGCACGCTGCTCGCGGACGCGGGCGAGCGTGACCTGGGCGGGACGTCGCGCGCGACTGGCCAGAAGCCCACGCGGCTGGCCACGCCCGAGACGTACCTGGGCGCCGCCCGCGCCGAACGGTTCCTGCCCGCGCCGCCGGAGCCCGGCCGCCGCACCTACACCGCGCCCCGGGGCGACCTGCCCGAGAGCTTCTTCGCGCTCGACGGCGAGTGGGCCGTCGACGGCGAGCGCGCCACCGCCGGGCGCGGCGCGTCGATCCGGGCCAGCGTCAGCGGCAAGCGCGTCTTCCTGGTGATGTCGTCGAGGGGCGACCGTCCGCGGAAGGTGCGGGTGTTGATCGACGGACGGCGTCACCGGACGATCACGGTGCGCGGCCAGAAGCTCTACACGCTCGCCAGCCTGCCGCGGCTGGAGCGAAGCGTGCCGCTCGAACTCCGCTTCGACCGGGGGATTTCCGGATACGCCTTCACGTTCGGCTAACTGGCATATCGGCCGGAACCGGGTTAGCGTGAGCCGGCTGTGAAGACTCGAATCACCGCACTCACCCTCATGCTCGCGGCGCTGCTGGCCGCGGCGCCCGCCCATGCCGGCACCGCCGCCGACTGGATCAAGACCGGGCGCTCGACGATGCCGCTCAACTACTTCCAGGGGATCACCCACGACGACCGCGGCAACCTCTTCTTCGACGGTGTGAACGTCGGGCTCTACCGCACGGACACGAAGCTGAAGGAGGAGGCCCGCAACCTCGACGTGATCGACCCGGCGGCGAAGGAGAACCCGGGCTTCAACCACATCGGGGACATCACCTGGGACAAGGCCGAGGGTGGCCGGATCATCCTCCCGCTGGAGTGCTACGACCCGACGGCGAGCCCGTCGAACACCTGCGGCATCGGCGGCTTCGCCGTTGCCAACCCAGGCACGCTGACCTGGAAGTACTGGGTCCGGCTCGACCCCGCCGATATCCCCAAGGCGATGTGGGCGGAGGTCTCGCCGGACGGCAAGCTGATCTGGACCTCGAGCGGCCAGGACCTGCTGGCCTACGACGCGTCCGACGTGACGCCGGCGAACGCGCAGCCCAACGGCGCCACGATCCGGCCCACGCGCCGCGTCGTCGGCGCGGTGCCCGCCCACGGGATCACCGGGGCGACGTTCGTCGGGCCGCGCCTGTTCGTCGCGGGCCAGGACAGGGACCGGTTCCAGGTCAGCTCTATCGACCTGACCTCGGGCACGAGCAGGACCGAGATCCGGAAGACGATCAGCGGCGAGTCGGAGGGGCTCGACGCGTTTCGCGGCCTCGGCGGCACGTTCCACTGGATGGTCATGCCGATCCCGCAGGGCGGCAACCCGCCGAGCTTCGAGCGCGATAAGGCCTCGCTGCTGCACTACAAGGCGAAGCCCACGAAGCTCGCCCTGACGGTCACGCCGCGCAGCGCTCCGATCGGCCGCAGGACCCGCTTCGCGTTCCGCGTGACCGACGACAACGGCGATCCCGTCAAGGGCGCCACTGTGACCCTGTCCCACGAGCGCGCGCGCACGGACGCGCGCGGGCGCGCGAAGGTCACCGAGACCCTGCGCAGCCCCGGCCGTTACACCGCTGTGGCCAGGAAAAGGGGCCTGAAGACGGCCCGAGCGGTAGTACGTTCGTCCAGTTAGGGTCACGGACCCTCAAGAACGGCACTTCCGCCCGGACCACATCGCCTTTACGATGGCTTACCCGGGCAGGTTCCTAATGGATAGCGGCATGGATGACCGCTCCCACGGCAGGCAGGGGAGGCTCCGGTTCCGGGACAGGATTTGCGTACCCCGCAGGGGCGGGGACAAATGAACACAGACCAAGGATTCGGGAACGAGGCGTTCGTCCTGTACGAACGGCTCTTCGGCGCTACGGATAGCGCGGTGACGGTCGTGGACGCCACGCGGCCCGCTCACCCCATCGTGTGGGCGAACGACGCGTTCGAACGCCTGGCCGGCTGGTCGGCCGACGAGGTCCTCGGGCGCGACTGCCGCTTCTTCCTGCACGACGAGGATCCCGCGGCTGCGCGCGGGCTGTCCGAGTCGCTCGACTTCGGCCGCGCGTGGCGCGGCGCGATCCCGGCCCGGCGGCGGGACGGCCACCCCTGGGTCGACGAGGTATCGCTCACCCCGCTGCGCGACCACGCCGGCGAGCTGCGCCACTGCGTGATGGTCCACGTCGACGTGTCGGACCTGGTCGCG
>Ga0126307_10002353_pt1 | contig 12746 bp, 9 predicted proteins | sample Plot28_FD_89955 | JGI IMG/M metagenome (GOLD analysis project Ga0126307, IMG submission 89955) | Serpentine soil microbial communities from UC McLaughlin Reserve, CA, USA - Plot28 | ecosystem: Environmental > Terrestrial > Soil > Grasslands | place: USA: UC McLaughlin Reserve, Lake County...
CGCCGACGATGATGCCGATCTCCTTGATCCCCGCCTCGACCATGTCCTCGATGCCGTAGAAGAGGATCGGCTTGTTGGCCACCGGCACGAGCTGCTTGGCGCTCGTGTGGGTGATGGGGCGCAGGCGCGTGCCGGCGCCGCCGGAGAGGATCAGACCCTTCATCGAGGCAGAGCGTAGGCGTCACCTTCTCCGCGCGCGTGCTCGTGACTGGGTGGCCCAGCCCCGCGCCGCTACCGTCGACGGGAGATGGGGCTGATCCGATGAGACGTGCCTTCCGCCTCGTCATGTCGCTGTTCGTGCTGCTCGGGGCCATCGGGACGTCGGCCACCGTGGCGGGAGCCGCGGCGACGTCGACCTCGGACCCGAAGCCCACTCCCGCGTCGACGCCGAAGCGGTGGGATGCGCGCATCGCGCCCATCGCGCACGAGGTCGAGAACCTCCGCAAGCTCGAGTTCGAGCATCCGGTCGCGGTCGAGTTCCTGGGCGAAGCTGCGTTCGAGAAGAGGGTCGCGGTCGACAAGGGGAAGCTCTCCGCGTCGGACAAACGCAGCGCGGAGCGTTCGCAGAGTCAGCTCCGCGCCGTCGGACTCATCGGTCCCGACGTCGACCTGCTGGAGGCGACCAGTTCACTGCAGCAGTCGGGAGTCCTCGCGTACTACGAGGACGCGACCAAGAAGATCACCGTGAAGGGGAAGAACGCCGACGACGTCACGACTCGGGTGACACTCGCGCACGAGCTCACGCACGCGCTCCAGGACCAGCACTTCGACTTGACCGCTCTCCAGCGCGACGCGGTGAAGACGCATTCGACGACGGTGTTGCGTACGGTGATCGAAGGTGACGCGGTGCGCATCCAGAACAGTTACGTCGACAGCTTGTCGAAGGCCGACCGGACCTCGTACGCCGCCGCGCTGGCGCAGCAAGGGTCCGACGCGCGGACCGAGCAGACCGACGCCGGTGTCCCCGAGTCGCTCTCGGTGATCTACGAGGCGCCGTACGACCTCGGTCCGATCATGCTCGACGCGGTGCTCGCCGATCGTCAGGAGGCGGGCATCAACGAGCTCTTCCGCGACCCGCCCACCAGCGACAGCGCGTACCTCACACCTTCGACCTTGCTCGACGACACCAAGCTCTCGACCATTGCCACGCCGAAGCTGCGTGCGGGCGAGACGCGCAGCGGTCGTGCCGACTCGTTCGGCGCGTTCGCGCTGTACCAGGTGCTGGCGTCGCGGATCGATCCTGCGACGGCGCTGGCCGCGGCCGACGGCTGGGGCGGTGACGCGATGATCACCTTCACCAAGGGCGGCACGACGTGCCTGCGGAGCAACTTCGTGGGACGGGACCGTGCCAAGACCGCAGCGATCGGCGCGGCCCTGTCGCAGTGGGCGGCCGCGATGCCCGCGGGCTCGGCCAACGTGGAGGACGGCACTGGGATCGTCCTGACGGCCTGCGATCCCGGTGCCGCGGGTACCGAGGCCCCCAATCGTGCGCTGGCGGCGTTGGTCCTCGCGGTCACCCGCGACGGCCTGTTCCTCGAAGTGGTCAAGCAGGGCGCGCCGGTCCGCGTCGCGGTGTGCACCAGCGACACGTTGGTCCGTGATCCCGTCTTCTCCCCGATCCTCCAGGCTGCGGTCGACGACCCGAGTGCGTCGCCCGATGCCGACGAGCTCGACGCGATCCGCGAGCGGGTGCCGACCGTGTTCCGGGACTGCTCGGCGAAGCGCCGCGCCTGACGCTCTCCGTGACGACCTCACCGCTAGGGTCCGCGTCATGATGGCCTCCGAGCCGGCGTGACCGCGGAGCCGCTCGGCGCGCTCGAGCGCGACGGGTACGTGGTGCTCGAGGGCGTCATCGAGCCCGACCTCGTCGCTGCGCTGCTCGAGACCGTCGACCGCGTGATGGTCGACGCCGACATCCCGTTCGGCACCAACGCGTTCCTCGGCCTGCGTACGCGTCGCGTCTTCAACTTGCTCGCGCGCGACTCATTGTTCGCGCACGTGCCGTTGCACCCAGCGGTGCTGCCGATCGTGGAACAGGTGCTCGACGAGCAGTGTCTGCTCTCGTCGCTCACCGCGATCGAGATGCGACCAGGACAGGACGCGCAGCCGCTGCACTGCGACGACGGCTCGATCGCGTTGCCGCGACCACATCCCACCGTGGTCTGCGTCGCGCTGTGGGCGCTCACCGACTTCGACCACACCAACGGCGCGACGCGGCTCGTACCCGGGTCACATCGTCGCGACCGGCGGCCGGCCAAGGGCGAGTCCGAGGTGTACGTCGAGGCGGAGATGCCCGTGGGGAGCGTGCTGCTCTACGACGGGTCGCTTTGGCACGGCGGGGGCACCAACGCCAGCGACGACCGACGCGTCGGTATCGTGGTGAACCACTGCGCGGGGTTCCTGCGCGAGGAGGAGAACCAACTCCTCGCGGTGCCCCGCGACCTCGCGGCGACGTTCCCCCGTCGTCTGCAGGAGATGCTCGGCTACGGCGTGTACCGCGGCCTCATGGGCCACGTCGACCAGCAGGACCCCGGCGTGTTCCTCGACCCCGACGTCTCTACCGACATGGTCTGGCGACGCCTCCGTTGACTCCCGGCCCGGCGGAAGGTCAGACGATGAAGTACTTCGCCTCCGGGTGAGGGACGATGATCGCCGAGGTGCTCTGCTCGGGCTCGAGCTGGAACTCCTCGGTGAGCTTCATGCCGATGCGGTGGAACTCGAGCAGCTCGTCGAGCTTGGCCTGGTCGTCGAGGTCGGGACACGCGGGGTAGCCCCACGAGTAGCGCGACCCGCGGTACTGCTGGCGGAAGAGCCCCGCGAGCGACGGACCGTCCTCGTTCACGAACCCCCACTCGTCACGGATGCGGTGGTGCCAGAGCTCGGCGAGGGCCTCGGTCATCTCCACCGACAGGCCGTGGGTGAGGAGGTACTCCTGGTAGCGATCGGCGGCGAAGAGCTCCTGCTCGCGTGCGGTGGCGAGCTCACCGACGGTCACCACGTGGAAGGCCGCATAGTCGGCGTCGCCGCTGTCGTCGGAGCGGAAGAAGTCGCTGATGCAGAGGTGTCGATCGCTGCGCTGGCGCGGGAACGTGAAGCGGAGCCGTTCGTTGCGACGGTCGTCGTCGGTCCACACGATGAGGTCGTTGCCGTCGGAGTTCACCGGGAAGTAGCCCCAGATCACCGCGGGCACCAGCCAACCCTCGGCCTTGGCCTCGTCGAGCTGCGCCCGCAGGATCGGACGGATGCGGTCCTTGAAGTCGGTGTCGTTCTCGTTCAGCGACTTGTCGGGACGGAACTGCCACTGGTTGCGGAACAGCGCGGTCTCGTTGATGTAGGCGGCGATCTCGTCGAGGGCGACGCCCTTCGCGACGCGCGCGCCGAGGAACGGCGGCGTGAAGATCTCGACGTCGGCCGCGACTTCGGAGCGCACCGCGGCCGCGGTGACCGCTCGCTCGGCTTCCATCTCCGACCGCCGCGGCGGGAGGATCCTGCCTCCCGGTGCACGCCCGAAGTCGGGATCGAGCACTCCTGACTTCTTGCCCTCCATGAGCTGGTCCATGGTGTGGAGACCCTCGAAGGCGTCCTTGCCGTAGAACAGGCGACCGTCGTAGACCTCGCGCAGGTCGCGCTCCACGTAGGTGCGCGTGAGCGCGGCGCCGCCGAGCAGCACGGGGATCTCGGCCAGGCCCTGGTCGTTCATCTCCTGGAGGTTCTCGCGCATGATGAGGGTGCTCTTCACGAGCAGGCCGCTCATCCCGATGGCGTCGGCCTCGACCTCGTTGGCCTTCTCCACGAACGCCGACAACGGCGCCTTGATCCCGATGTTGTGCACCTCGTAGCCGTTGTTCGTGAGGATGATGTCGACGAGGTTCTTGCCGATGTCGTGAACGTCGCCCTTCACGGTGCCGAGCACGACGCGACCCTTGCCGCCGGCGTCGGCCTTCTCCATGTGCGGCTCGAGATAAGCGACTGCGGCCTTCATCGTCTCCGCGCTCTGCAGGACGAACGGGAGTTGCATCTCACCGCGCCCGAAGAGGTCGCCGACGACCTTCATGCCCTCGAGGAGCACGTCGTTGACGATCGACAGCGCGGGACGTGACTCGAGTTGTTCCTCGAGGTCGACTTCGAGGCCGTCGCGGTTGCCATCGATGATGCGGTGCTCGAGTCGCTGCTCGATCGGCCACCCCGAGCGGTCTTCCTGTTCGACCGCGGTCGCGTCGACGCCTTCGAACAGCGCCATCAGCTCGGTGAGCGGGTCGTAGCCGTCGCGGCGACGGTCGTAGACGAGGTCGAGGGTGACCTCGCGCACGTGGTCGTCGATCTTGTGCATCGGCATGATCCGTGCGGCGTGGACGATCGCGGCGTCGAGCCCCGCCTCGCGGCACTCGTGCAGGAACACGCTGTTGAGCACGTGGCGGATCGCGGGCTTGAGCCCGAAGCTGATGTTGGAGAGGCCCAGCACGGTGGACGATCCGGGGAGCTCCGTCTTGGCGCGGCGAATCGCCTCGATGGTCTCGATGCCGTCGCGGCGGAGGTCTTCGGTGCCCGACCCGAGCGGGAACGTGAGCATGTCGAAGATGAGGTCGGTGGGCTCGATCCCGTAGCGATCGATCGCGAGGTCGTAGATGCGACGGCAGATCCGGAGCTTGTCGTCAGTGGTACGGGCCTGGCCCTCTTCGTCGATGGCGAGGACGATCACCGCCGCGCCGTACTCACGCGCCAGCGACATCACCCGGTCGAACCGCTTGCCTTCGGCCTCGCCCTCTTCGAGGTTGGCCGAGTTGAGGATGGCCTTGCCGCCGGTGTGTTGGAGACCGGCTTCGAGCACGGCGGGCTCGGTGGAGTCGAACACGAGGGGAAGCGCAGCCTGGGTGCCGAAGCGGCTCGCGATCTCGTGCATGTCGCCGGCTCCGTCGCGGCCGACGTAGTCGACGCACACGTCGAGGACGTGCGCGCCTTCCTTCACCTGGTCGCGTGCCATCTGCACGCAGGTGTCCCAGTCGCTCTCGAGCATCGCCTCGCGGAACTTCTTGGAGCCGTTGGCGTTGGTGCGCTCACCGATGGCCAGGTACGCCAGCTCCTGGTGGAACGTCACCGGGCTGTAGATCGACGAGCAGCTCGGCTCGTGCTCGGGGGTGCGGTCGGCCGGCGCGCGGGTGCCGATGCGATCGGTGACCGCGCGCAGGTGCGCGGGCGTCGTGCCGCAGCAGCCGCCGACGATGTTGAGGCCGAATTCGTCGATGAAGCGCTCGTGCGCGTCGGCGAGCGCATCCGGGGTGAGGTCGTAGTGCGTGTGGCCCTCGACGATCGACGGGAGGCCTGCGTTGGGGAGGCACGACAGGAACGTGCGCGAGTGCTGCGCGAGGTAGCGCAGGTGCTCGGTCATCTCCGCGGGGCCGGTGGCGCAATTGAGGCCGATCACGTCGGGCCGCATCGCTTCGAGCGCGGTGAGCGCGGCGCCGATCTCGGAGCCGACGAGGAGCCGGCCCGTGGTCTCGACGGTGACCTGCACCATGAGCGGCACCGTCACACCGACGGTGGCCATTGCCCGGCGCGCACCGATGATCGCGGCCTTGCACTGGAGGAGGTCTTGCACCGTCTCGATGAGGAGGACGTCGACGCCGGCCGCGAGCTGGCCGGCGACCATCGCCTCGTAGTCGTCGCGCAGGTCGGCGAAGGCGATCTGGCCGAGCGACGGGAGGCGGGTGCCGGGGCCGATGGAGCCGATGACGAAGCGGGGCCGATCGGGGGTCGAGTAGTCCGCCGCCACATCCTTGGCCAGACGCACTGCGGCCTCGTTGATGGCGTAGGTCTCGTCGGCGATCCCGTACTCGTTGAGCACCAGGGAGAAGGCGCCGAAGGTGGCCGTCTCCACCGCGTCGACACCGGCCTCGAAGTACTCGGCGTGCATCTGCTTGATGAGCTCGGGGCGCGTGAGCACGAGGCGTTCGTTGCAACCTTCGAGGGCCGGGCCGCCGAAGTCGTCGGGGCCCAGATCCTGCTCCTGCACCCATGTGCCGAACGCGCCGTCGAACACGAGCACGCGCTCGGGGAGCGCGTCGAGGAACTGTGACATAGAGATCTCAGGGTACCGGAGGGTCGGTCCGGCCAGCCCTGTGAAGAGCCCTCGAGATCCAGGCGAGCGAGAGGACTCGCTCAGACCGGCGCACGGCCGACGCGCTGGTAGATCGCGACGTAGCCGTTGCGGTACACCTCGTGGAACACCGTCCCGAACCAGGGTGCGTTGCGGGCCGGACCTTCCATCGGGAATCCGACGGTCATCCAGTAGTCGGGCGCGAGGTGGTTCACCCACCACGTCAGATCGCCCCGCCCGAGCGGTTCGATCGCCGACCGGTCCGTCAGCCCCAGGTAGTCGATCACGGTGCGATCGGTGTAGTAGCCGAGGATGCCGATCTCAGTGGCCGCGACGGTGGCATGACGCGGTGTGTGGCCGTTGATCCATTCCGCTGCCGCCTCGTACTCGTCGCGCGGCGGCTGGACGCCGTGCGGGATGTTGGCGAATCCCACGGCCACGACCGCCACGAGAGCGGCCACCGGGAGCACCACGAGTGGTCGCCAACGTTCGAGCAGCGCGAGAGCCGTCCATTCGAGCGCGACCCCCGCGAACACCGATGCGCAGTAGACGGGGAGCACGTAGTACCAGCGGTAGGGAGGAAGGCCGAGCGCTTGGTAGAACGCCATCTGGACCACCGTCGCCCCCAGCAGCACGCCGAGTGGCCAACGCAACGACTGTGCCCGCAGCGTCACGACCACCAGCCCGACCAGCCCGATCACCATCAGGATGCCGTCGGCCCGTCCGTACGCCTTGGGGAGGTCCCGCAAGCCGTCGAAGAAGTCCGTCAACCAGAACCCGGACCTGCCCTGGGCGATCTTGGCGGCCAGCGTGTCGGGCAGCAGGTAGTCGGCGACGAGCGCGCCGAAGAGCAACCACGTGACTGCAACGGCGGCACCCGAGAGCATGGTCTTGACCGGCGGCCGGCGATCCATCACCCACTTCGCGGCCAGGACCACAGGGACGAAGATGATGCCGTCCGGTCTCGCCAGGACGACGGCGGCCAGCCCGATGCCCAGACCGACGTCTCGCTCCGAGATCCAGAGATAGAGCGCGAGCGCGATCGAAGCGAGGAACAGCCCGGTCTCCATCCCGCGCGTGACCCCGACGGTGGGCGATGCCACCACGAGCACGGCTGCGGCGGCGCCCGCCCACCAGTGGCGAAGTCGTGCGAGCAGCGCATGAGTGGCGCAGGCGCACAGCGTCATCCCGCCGATGAACAGCGCGTCGCCGGCCCGAATGAGATTGATGCCGAGCCGGGCGAAGATGCTCAGCAGCAGCACGTACAGCGGGGACGTCACCGCGTCGGCTCCGGCCCGTCCGGGGTTGTATGTCCACCCGGAGCCGTCGGCGATGTTCCGCGCATACCGGAAGTAGATGTAGGCGTCGTCGATTCCGGGACGACGACCCTGGTGCCAGACTCCCACTGCGGCGAAGAGCAGGAGTGCCGCGTAGAGCACGGCGGTGGCGCGTCTCGACGGCGCCGCGGTCACGTCTCGAGTGAAGGTGTCGGTGCTTCCGAGCGTGCCGTAGCGGGACGGCGGATCTGGTGCACGAAGTATGAGATCGCAACCCCGCCGAGCACGACGAGCACGACGTCGACGCTCACGCGGTACCGCGTGATGCCCATGGCGATCGCGACGGTGATCGTGACCATCGCGAACATCGCGATCGGCGGAGAGATCGGGATCCGCCGCTTTCGCATCATGACGAGGGCGTAGGCGGCGAGGGGTAGGAGGGCGTAGTACATCCACGCGCCGGCCCACGACGGCCAGTGCCCGCGGCGCTCGAAGAAGATGTCGAAGTTGACGTCCTGTTCCGGACGGAACACCCCGAACACGCGCCCCACCCGCGCGGCGGCAACCACCGGAACGCGCGAGAGGTGGTCGCCCATGTAGCTCGCGCCGTCGCTGCGGGCATCGGTGTCGAACTGCGAGTCGTCTCGCGGGTCGTCGACCTGCAGATACGCGAGTCCCGGAACTTCGGTGCTCTTGAAGATCCGCTCCTGGTCGGGTGTGTTGGGAGGCAGCCCGTCGATGATGCAGTTGATGTCCCAGTACCCGAGGAACTGTCCCGAGTAGGTGCCGTCGCAGTTCGCCGCCTTCAGCACGACGCCGTTGCCGGTGGCCAGGAAGGTGGGGTCCTCGAAGGTCGTGAGGTTGCGGACCCACCACGGGAGGATCACGGCCAGGCAGGCCGCCCCGACGACGAGGACCATGCCGAATCGTCGGGCCGCGCGGCCGCGCCGGGCGCACAGGTACGGGATGCCGAGGAGCGGGACGAGGATCACGGCCTCGGGCCGGGTCAACGAGCTCAATCCGATCATCGTCCCGAGGACCACGGCATCGACCCACTGGTCGGAGTCCCAGACGCGATATGCCCACAGCAAGGTGAGCGCGATGAAGAGGACGTAGAGGGATTCGGAGATCAACATGCCGTCGTTGATCCAGAGCTGCGGGTACACCGCAGCGAGGGCCGCGGCGAGCAGGCCTGCGAGGTCGCCGGCGATGCGTCGTGCCACGAAACCGATTGCGACGACTGCCGCGACCCCGAGGAGGCATGACGCGAGCCGGTGATCGAGCGGCGTGTCGAGCCCGAACCAGGAGAAGACAGAGAGGTACAACGAGTACAACGGTGGATGGGCTGCGCTGGGCTTGAGGGTCCCGACGGCCTGCCAGACGAACGGGTTGAGGAAGCCCTTGCCGTCGGCGAGGGCGTTCGCCTGCCAGTGGTAGAAGAAGTCGTCGCCGTGCAACGAGAAATTGCGCCGGGCGACCAGCACCCACGTGACGCGCACGCCGAGTGCGATCGTTGCGATGCCCGCCATGCCCCAGCCGAAGCGCCGCCGATGCGCGGGCGAGTGGGCCACCGGCGCGGCCTCGGCGGTGACCGTCGACATCCTGCGGAGCCTAGAGGGTCGTCTCTGTCGCCACGCCTCGCCGCTGCGGGAGAGGCGTGCGCTCAGCTGGTGCCCTTGTGAGCGCGCCGCCCGAGCCTGACCGCCCGGTCGGCACGCGCCCAGAGCTCGACGTCGCCCGAGCTGTCGCCGTACGCCCAGACGAATGGCGTCGTGCCGGGGAGCTCCCGTGCGATCCACGCGTCGAGGCGCGCCGCCTTCTCGGCGCCGCGGACGTTCAGCCCTTGCATGCGGCCCGTGAGGCGCCCGTCCGCGTCACGCTCGAGCTCGGTGGCGAGGACGGCGTCGAAGCACAGCTGATCGGCGATCGGACGGAGGTACGCGGCGAGCGACGCCGACACGATCACGAGACGATGCCCCTGTGTGCGGTGCCAGTCGGCCCGCTCGAGCGCTTCAGCGCGCAGGTGCCGACGCACCACGTCGGCCGCGAAGGCGTGAGCGGCGTCGTCGAGGTCGGCGACGTCGCGGCCGCTCAGGAGTCGCTCCAGCACGGCAGCCTTGATGCCGTTGCGAGTCCACTCGCTGCGCCCCGCAGTCGCAACGTGCCCCGCTCCGGTGGCGAACGCGCGAGCCGTCGCGGGCGTACCCGCAATGCGGCGAAGGAACGGTACGAAGTTGTCCCGGGTCGACAGCGTCCCGTCGAAGTCGAACGCAGCGACCACGGCCTCGGTCATGGCGGCCCGTCCATGGCGGCATGGCTAGCACACGCGCAGAGCTGCTCCGCCGGGCCGCGTCTGCCCGTCACGACGTGGCGGTGCGTGTAGCCTGACGCCGCTCGTCAGGCGCCTCGCGACCACACCGGAGCCCACGATGAACGACTCCAGTGCCCACGATCGCGACGCTTCAGCCGGTCACGTGTTTCCACCCCGGTCGGAGCAGCTCCCAGAGCTGAGCCCGGACGACGCGAGGCTTCTCGAGGGCGCGAAGATCATCGTGGTCATGCCGGCGTACAACGCGGCGCGCACGCTGCGCATGACCTGGGAGGCGATCCCCAAGGAGTGGGTCGATCTGGTGATCCTGGTCGACGACCACTCCGCTGACGACACGGTCGCCGTCGCGCGCGAACTGTCACTCGACATCGTGGCGCATCCGCACAACGTCGGGTACGGCGGCAACCAGAAGACCTGTTACATCGAGGCGCTGCGCAGCGGCGCCGACATCGTCGTGATGCTCCATCCCGACGGCCAGTACGACCCGTCGCTCATACCTTCGCTCACCCGGCCGATCCTCGAAGGTCGGGCCGACATGGTGCTCGGCTCGCGCTTCCTCTCGGGAGGCACGCTCGCCGGCGGCATGCCGCGCTACAAGTACCTGGGGAACCGCTTCCTCACGACGGTGGAGAACCGCACGCTGGGGGTCGAGTTCTCGGAGCTGCACACGGGTTACCGCGCGTACAGCCGCGCGTTCCTGCAGACCGTTCCGTTCATGCGCAATGCGAACGACTTCTCGTTCGACACCGAGGTCATCGCGCAGGCGGTCGCCTTCGGGCAGCGGATCGTGGAGGTGCCGGTGTCAACCCGGTACTTCGACGACGCGTCGTCGACGTCCTTCTCACAGAGCGTGACGTACGGGCTCGAGACGCTCCTCGTCATGGCGTCGTTCGCGCTCCACAAGAGCGGCATCTGGACGAGCCGGAGGTTCGTCAGCTGAACGTCAGCGACCAACCCGTTGCCGGAGGACGGTCCGACGTCGAGATGACGAGCGCGGCTCCTCCGCCGACCGACGCGGCGCGTGGGTTCCTGGCCGCCTTCGCCGCCGGTGCGGTCGTCTCGGTCGTGACCTTCGCCTTCATGGTCACCGACTGGACGCTCGACTTCGGCCGGCGCATTCCGTTCGGGGGCGACTTCTACGACGCGCAGGCGCACAGCCTGCTGTCCGGCACGCTCGACATGCCGGCTTCGGTCGTGCGCCTGGAGGGATTCCGCTACCACGGTCACCTCGTCATGTACTTCGGGCCGTTCCCGGCGCTGCTCCGCCTCCCGACCGCGGCCCTCACGCACTCGCTCGACGGTCGCACGGGGCGCGCCGCGATGCTCCTCGCGTTCGTCGTGGCAATGATCGCCGGGGGCCGACTGCTGTTCCGGGCGCGGCGACTCGTGCGCCGCGACGCCCCATGGACGCGCCGCGAGGGGTGGATGACCGCGCTGGCCGCGATCGTGCTCGGCGTCGGCTCCTCCCTGCTCTTCCTGGGGAGCGGGCCGTTCGTCTACCACGAGGCGATCATCTGGGGCGTCGCCTTCGCGCTGGCCGCGTTCGATGCAATCCTGATGTGGATCGAGCAACCACGCGATGGTCTGCTGTTGCTCGCGGGGCTGTTCACACTGTGCTCGCTCACGAGCCGCCTGGCGGTGGGGCTCGGTCCCGCGATGCTGCTCGGCATGCTGCTCGCGTTCGCGATCCTCCGGCGATGGCGTCGGATCGAGCGCTTCCAACGCGGCGTGGGCATCGACCTGCGCACGATCGGGCCGCGCGCCGTCATGGGGTTGACCGCCGCGCTCGTCGTGCCACTCGCCGTCTATGCGGCGTTCAACGTGATCAAGTTCGGGACGCCGTTCAGCGTCCCGTACGGTCGACAGGTCGCCAGTCACATCCTGCCCGAACGTCCGGCGACGCTCGCGGCCAACGGCGGGTCGCTCTTCAACGTGCGAGCGCTCGCCAGCAACCTCTGGGCGTACGTGCGCCCGGATGCACTCGGATTCGACTCGACGTTCCCGTGGATAGCGCTGCCCAAGACACGCGCCAGCGTGATCGGAGATCTGCGCTACGACTTCCTCGACTACACGCCGAGTCTCGTGACGACCATGCCGGTCATCGTCGCATTCGCGGTCACGGGGGTGGTCGCGATCGTGCGGGCGCGAGCGCGCACGGTGGCCGCGACGGCGCGATCGTTTGCGCTACCGGCGATCGCCGCGGCGGCGGCCGGGTTGCCGACGCTCGTCATCGTGTACATCACGCCGCGCTATCTCGCCGACTTCCTCCCCGCGCTGATCGTTCCCGGGGTCGTGGGCTTCCAAGCGTTCTCGGCATGGGCGGATCGATCCGAGCGACGCGGATTCGTCCGAGCGGTCACGGCGGCGGTCGTGGTGCTCGCGCTGTGGGGTTGCGTCGCCAACGTTGCGACCGCGCGCCAGTACCAGGACGAACACGGCGCGGACTTCTTCGCGAGCTGATCAGACCGCCGGGAGCTGGCCCCGCCCGACCGCGGCGAGGAGCGCATTGCCGATCACCAGCTCGGGCGGGTCGTCGTCGTTGGCGAGCGCGACGCCGAGTCCGGAGACGAGTCCGCTGGCGTACACCAGTCGGCGCGCCACGAGCGCGGCATCCTCGTCGGCGTCGATGTCGTTGCACACGACCGCGAAGCGGCGGTCACCGATGCGAGCCAGGGTGTCGTCGGGTCGAAGGCGACCCTGGAGCACCTTCACGACGGCCAGGACGTCGTGCGGCGGGTCGGGGAAGTGCGGGTCGTCGAGCACGAACACGGCCATGGTCTTGCCGGCACGCTTGGCGCGGGCGATGGCGACCGATGTGCGGTCGATGAGCAGGCCCCACCGTGGGAGCCCGGTCAGCGAATCGAGCAGCGTCTCGTAGCGGGCCCGCTCGATCTCGAGCCAGCCCAGGTCGACCGATGTCATGGTCCAATTGTCGGCGTCCCCGGCCCGTGGCTTGAGGGTCGCCGTGTCGGGCCGCCGTCAGATGGGGAGCTTGCGGAACACCGGGCGGGGCACGTGGCGCAGCACCGACATCACGTAGCGCAGC
>Ga0126307_10002354_pt1 | contig 12741 bp, 18 predicted proteins | sample Plot28_FD_89955 | JGI IMG/M metagenome (GOLD analysis project Ga0126307, IMG submission 89955) | Serpentine soil microbial communities from UC McLaughlin Reserve, CA, USA - Plot28 | ecosystem: Environmental > Terrestrial > Soil > Grasslands | place: USA: UC McLaughlin Reserve, Lake County...
CAGCTTCTCGACGGATCGCCCGCGGCGATCTGCCGCACCAGCCGAGGGAAGTCGTCCGGGCCGCCCGGCGTGGGCAGCGCCCACACGTCCTCAAGCCGGAAGTCGCGGGTGAGCTCGTGGATGCGCCAAGGCCGGGAGGTGTGCGCGGTGGTCGGGAGTCTCATTCGTGGACCTCCATCCATACGGTAGCATATTCCTGAGCGCCTCCGGGACCCGCCCGCGTTCGCATCCTGCATGTGGACTTCCGAGAACGATCCTACTAGGGACACCGGTGAAGAAAGCGCCGGAACCTCTGCTACATGGATGCGTCCGGAGCCGCTCTTCCGACCAGAGCGCAGTCTTCCAGGCGCAAGCACTCGCAACGCAGCCCTCGCTCCAAGAGGTGCTTCATACCGAGGGCGCGCTCGATCAGGGCATCTACTTCGGTCAGCTTCTCGCGGGCGAGGACCCGCCAGCGCTCCGAGGGCGGGGTGTCCTCGGAGAACCCATCCAAGAGCATCCGGGTCTCGGAGATGGTGAACCCGGCTTGCTGCGCGGCCCGAACGACCGCCAGCCTGTCGAGTACCTCGCGTAGCACCTCGCCGTCGTAGCGCCTGCGCCCGTTCTTCCGCTCTGGCGCTAGCAGCAGCCCTACGCCCTCGTAGTAACGCAGCGCGGACGGTCTCACACCTGCCCTCTGTGCCACCTCGCCGATACTCATACCTCCCATCACAGTCTCCTTCTTGACTTAAAGTGTGCTTTAACAAGTATAGTCGAGATCGCCGTGTAGGAACCCGGAGAAGGAGGCTCTATGGACAGCGAAGCCACACGCGAGAGGATTGAGGTTCCCATCGCCTGCAATTGGGCTGCGCTCACCGCTGAGCAGCAACAGCGGCAGCGAGTGTTGTACCGGCAACTGGGTGCGGACGTGGAGGAGGTGCGAGAGCTCGCGGGCGGCTACGCTTTCAGGCACTCCCCTGACAGGGCAGTGCTTCTGGCCATAGCAGAGTTCGTCGCCAACGAGCGCCTGTGCTGTCCCTTGTTCGAGTTCGGGATTACGGTCGAACGCGACGGCGGCCCAGTTTGGTTCCGGATAACGGGCGAAGGAGAAGCCAAGCGCGTTCTGAAGGCAGAGATGGGTGTTTGCGATTGAGGATGCGCGCATCCCTCGGCGGGGTAAGGTTACTAAGCTAACGCAGCCCGAAGCGCAGATCGCTCATCGTCATCGCTATAGTAATCTACTACACTGTTCACTCTCCTAGGCGGCTGGAGACCTCTAGAAGGTTCCCGTCGGGGTCCCTGAAGTACACGGACATTATCGGTCCGGTGGCCCCCGTGCGCCTCACGGGGCCTTCGATCATCTCCACGCTGTTGGCTTCCAAGTGCTCAACGACCTCGGCCACCGACGCGTTCGTGAGGAAGCACAGGTCGGCTGAGCCAGGGGTGGGCGCAGCCGCCTTGGGCACGAATTCCTGGCCCGCTTCGTGGAGGTTGATCTTCTGCGCGCCGAACGCTAGGGTATGGTGGCCCTCGCCGAAGACCACGGGCTCCATGCCTAGCACCCGCTCGTAGAAATCGCGGGTACGGCCGATGTCGGCTACGGTTAGAACAAGGTGATCGAGCACCTCGATGCGCATCGATCGCTCCTTTCGTCGGCATCTACCCATCGCCTCGGCGCAGCGTCGGGAGCGCTAGCGCCATAGGCAAGCTAGACACGTTTTTCGCCTCCTCACAGAGTAGAACGCGGGCGCCATCTGTAGCACGGGTTCTCGGTAAGCAGTGGGCGATATCACAGCGTACCGTGCCAAACGGCTGCGGGGTGGCCCGGGAGTAAAGCAGCCTAAGATGATCTTCATCTACCGTTTCGAGGCTGGCCATGTTGGCTAACTCTTCCGGCGGTGGTATCGGGGACTTCCAGTCCTCGCCAAACTCCTGCACCCGCTCCTCGGTTCGCCTTCTAAGTTCGGGCGGGAACTTCTCAATCAGGCTACCCCCTCGGGAAGCGGGGCGGTGTCCAGGTACACCAGCTCGGAGATCCGCTCCGGGATGCGGTCCGCCGCGCCCGTGACCACGAGCCCACCGTAGCTGTGACCAAGGAGCACCACGTCGTGGAGGTCCTCGAACTCTATGAGCTTCACCACGTCGGTTATGTGAGTCTCTAGGTCGACCTGGGGAAAGGCGAGATGAATCCGCTCGCCGAGGCCGGTGAGGGTGGCGGGATAGACGTCGTGGCCGTTGTCTCGCAGCCGCCGGGCGACCCTCTGCCAGCACCATCCTCCCGGCCAGCCGCCACTGACCAGCACGTAAGTCGTCATTCTCAAGAACCTCCTTGTCATCAATGCTCTTGGGTGGTCTGTGGAAACTCGTGCAGCTCGCGCCTACATAGGACCTTAAGCAGATATCAACGTTTAGAAACTACACACACTCTAAGCCAAGGTTCCGCGCCGTGCTGACCGAGGACGACGCCCAGGTGTTCTTCCATTGCCAGCGGTTCGACCTGTTTGGGGAGAACTCCGGCCTCGGATGTAACGACGCCTCTGGTATTTATGGAAGCAGACTCCTACCGCAGAACTAGCTGATACTCCGGTTGCCTCAAGCGGATCTCGTGTCCCACTAATACCAGAGCTTGCTCGATCGGCGTTCCCGAACGGCGCAGCTCGCAGTACTCCTTTATGAACTGTGCGGAGTCCTGAGTGCCTGCAAGCATCTGTATGGCTTGCTCGTCTGTGAAGGGTGCCTCTACCCTCTCAGAAGTACGGGTTGTGGGGTTGTACCAATACATCTGTCCTCCTTCCCGAAAAGGACGATGCTTCAGATGTGTACCCCATGCTACGAGCACCAAAACGCCTGTTGTGGAGGTTCTGGAGGTTCTTCTTATTCCCGCCCCTATTGACCCAAGCTCGTGGAAGGTGCATTCTCCGAAGTTCACCGAGAATGTTCCGAAAATCTGGCCCTCCGGAGGAGGCGCCACCGCTAATGTTGCGAGAAATAGTCCCTTTGGGGGATGAACTGTGACTTCACGAAGTGGCATTATGCTCGTGATGGTACGAGCTTGTGCGCACCTTCCAAGCGGATCTGAGAGGAGTTAATGCCACGGAGCCTACTACCGTACTGCCCATCATCTCACTGCTGTCCTTGGTCAGCGTGGAATACGGTGGCTGGGCGCTGCTCAGTTTCCTCACCGGGCGTGGCCAGCTCGGGGAGTTCCGCGAGCAGTTCTTTCGGGCAGGACACGCCCACGCCGGGGTGCTGCTTGTATTGTCGCTGGTGTACTTCCTCTACCTCGACCGCACCGGATACTCGAACGGGATTCAGTGGCTGGTAGGCTTGCTCTTGCTCGCAGGGATCATCGCCCAGTCGGGAGGCTTCTTCCTCCACCTTGCTCGCGGGCAGAAGGACAGAAGCTCTATAGGAACCGTGGTGACGCGGGCGGGCGCCCTGCTGATCGCAGTGGCGTTGATCATATTGGCCGTCGGGCTGCTTTAGGAGACAGCACCGCAAGAATGAGGAAGCGAAAGGAAGGAGCGACATGAGTCCACAGTTGCGCCGGATGGGATGGATCCGGAATGTCCAATGCCCGCCTCGCCATCCTGCCGGCCACGACGCACTACGACATTTTCTACTCTCCCACGCTGGCGTCCACCGTCACTCCGTTCCTCGACGCGCCCATGTCAGAACCTGGGTAATAGTAACGAGTACGCGATCAGAATCAAAGGAGTCATCATGCGATTTGCGATCTCCATTCCTCAATTCGTGGCTGACGGCGCGTTCGATCCGCCCGGTCTCCGCACCTACCTGGCACGGGCCGAGAAGCTTGGCTTCGACAGCGCCTGGACAATGGAGCAAGTCTTGGGCACAATGTCCACCCTGGGCCCAATCGAGACGATGACCTACGCGGCCGCCTGCACCGAGCGTATACGCCTGGGCTGCGTGGTATTCGTCACCCCGCTGCACGGCCCGGTCCACCTGGCCAAGAGCCTGAGCACGCTGGACCAGTTGAGCCTAGGCCGCATCGAGGTCGGCGTCGGCACGGGAGGGCGAGACAGAATGTTCTCCGCCTTCGAGGTCGATCGTGCCAGTCTAGTGGCCCGGTTCACCGAGGGACTGCGGCTGATGAAGGCGCTCTGGACGGAACCGCGGATCACCTTCGAGGGGCGCTTCTGGCAACTGGAGGGCGCAGCCATGGAGCCCAAGCCGTTCCAGAAGCCAAATCCGCCGATCTGGTTTGGCGCCAACCACCCCGCCGCGCTACGGCGGGCGGTCAGGTACGGTGATGGCTTCTTTGGCGCAGGGTCGACGACGACCGCCCAGTTCGCCGAGCAGGTACGGATCGTGCGGGAGGCGCTCGCCGAAGCAGGGCGGGACCCCGCCAGCTTCCGGATTGCCAAGCGCATCTACATCGCCGTGGACGACGACGCCGAGTGCGCCCGACGACATGTCGCCGCCTCGTTGGTTAGGCTCTACGGGGACTTCGGAAGAGGTCTTGAGCCGGCAGCCGTCTCCGGCCCACCGGATGCCTGCGTGGAGGGCGTGCGCGAGGTGGCGGAGGCAGGCGCCGAACTGATCTTGTTTACCCCATTTTCCAACGAGCCCGAGCAGATGGAGCGCCTGGCCGCTGAGGTCGCGCCCAAGCTATTCTGATGCTGATCAACGATGGCAAAGGTCGAAATGCGAAAGTTAGTGCCGCAAGGGAGCAGGCAATAATATAGATTCTCTAATTAGACCTGGGAAGGGGCTTCCGCTTCGCCGGCGGGCTCGACGGGATCCTCCCCCAGCCAGGCCCCACCCTCGCGCGCCGCGGACGCCTTCGATGGCGCCGTCCTTCATTGGCCAAGGCTGTGCTCGCCCTTGAGTACTACCACCTTGGCCACCGCGGTGATTAACACAAGCGACTAGTGGAATCTCTACCCCTTTAATACCACTTTTGGGAGATTCATCTACCCCCGGCCTCGCATTACCTTCTAGACTAAGGAAGCCTTACTGCGAGGCCGGGAGTAGAAGCGAGGATGCACGAGATGATGGATTTCCAGCTTGTGGACCAGCGTCGCGAGGAGATGCTGCGTGAAGTGGAGTTAAATCGCCAGTCCAAAGCATTGCGGGCAGCCGGCAAGGGGGTGCCGGTAGGAGATCAGCTCTGGTATGGGAGATGAACAGGCACGCCGGACGTCTGCTCAAGCTTCTAGGGACCTTGAGGAATGCCGTCTAGGAACGGAGGACATCACCGCTTGTCAGAGAATGAACACATGCGCGGACGCGTCGACCCTGAGCCTGACCGCCTGCACATGCCAGCCTATGGCATCTACTTGCACAGCGGAGGGATAGGGACCTTGCACGATCTGAGCGAGCAGATGCTCAGTGTGCGGAACTACTGGCTTGGGACGACAAGGCCAGACGGGCGGTCGCACGCCACGCGGGTGCAGAGGAGTGTGACCGGGACGGCGCTGGTGTCCGTCACCATGCACCCTACCGGCACGGGCGCTGATCGGAGCGCCGCCCTCGATGAAGGAGCGATCGGTGACGTCCACGATGTTGTGGGACGAGGAGAACAGCAATGTATGACGTGATCGTCGTCGGCGCACGGGTGGCCGGGTCTTCTACAGCGATGCTGCTGGCACGCAAGGGTTTCAAAGTGCTCTTGCTGGACAGGGCGATCTTCCCCAGCGATACACTCTCGACGCACCAGGTGCAGTTGCCAGGGGTCGCCAGGCTCGAACGCTGGGGGATGTTGGACCGGGTGATCGCCTCGGGTGCGCCGGCTACCAGGCACGTCAGGTTCGACGCCGCTGGTAGCGTGCTCGAAGGCCATTACCCCGCACGCCGGGGCGTCGATGCGCTGTACAGCCCGCGCCGGACGATCCCGGACAAGATCCTGGTAGACGCGGCGTGCGAGGCGGGAGCCACAGTGCGCGAGGGGTTCGTCGTGGAAGAGGTTCTCACGGACGACGGTCACGTCACAGGTATCCGCGGCCGAGTTCGCAACCGCAAGATGAGCAGCACGACGGTGTGCGAGGCGGCCCGTATGGTCGTCGGCGCGGACGGCAAGTGTTCACACGTCGCTGATGCGGTGCACGCCCAACTCTACAACCAGAGACCGGCGCTGTCGATGGGCTTCTATACGTACTGGGAGGATGTGCCTATCAAGGGCAACGAGATGTACGTGCGCGATAGGTGCTTGATCATCGCCTGCCCGACGAACGACGGCGTGGTGATGACCTACATCACCACGCCGGTAGACGAGTTCCGCCACTTCCGCTCCGACGTCGAAGGTAACTTCCTCCAGATACTCGACCTAGCGGGCGATCTGGGTGAGCGCGTTCGCTGCGGACGGCGCGCCGGGCGCTTCCGCGGCACCATCGACCTGCCCAACTACTTCCGCAAGGCGCACGGTTCCGGCTGGGCGCTCGTCGGCGACGCGGGGCTCGTGATGGATCCCATCACTAGCCAGGGTATCGCTCACGCCTTCCGTGACGCGGAGCTCCTGGCCGACGCAATCTGCACCGGCTTCAGCAGGCAGCAGCCGCTCGACGCGGCGCTGGCCGGCTACGAGCAGAAGCGCAACCGCGAGGCGCTGCCTATGTACGAGTTCACCATGGACCTGGCGTCCTACAGACCATCGAAAGCGGAAGAACGGGTGCTGTTCGCGTCCTTGGTGGGCAACCAGCCGGAAACCGACCGGTTTCTGGGTGTGCTCACCGGAGTGGTGCCGATGCGCGGTTACTTCGCGCCGGGCAACCTGCTCAAGATCATAGGTGTGGGTGGCATGGCGAAGGTCCTGCTGAAGAAGCGTCGCGTCCCCCACCCGCGCGCAGCACCATATCGAGAGCGGGCGTCGCTTCGGCGGGCCCATGGTCGCCGACCTCATCGGAGAGAAAACGCTGGAGTGGAAGGCCGGGACGATAGGGACTGCCGAGGGGTGAGCGGTTCGTGAACGGAAAGACAACCCCGCCGAACCGAGGGACAGAGGCTAGTGTGAAGACGAAAACCCTCCTTGCCTGCGGCGTGATCGCCGGCCCGCTGTTCGTTGTCGCGTTCCTAGTGGAAGGTGCCACCCGCGCCCACTACGACCCGCTGCGACATCCGGTCAGCTCGCTCGCCTTCGGCGACTCTGGCTGGACCCAGAGGGTCAACTTCCTCGTGGCGGGCCTCTTGATGCTGGCTTTCGCCATCGGTTTGCGGCGTGCGCTTCGACTCCTCGGAGGCCCAACCTGGGGACCGCTCTTGGTCGGAGCATACACGATCGGGCTGCTCGGCGCGGGCATCTTCGTCGCCGATCCGATGAACGGCTATCCCCCCGGAACCCCTGACAAGCGTCTCATCTACAGCGTGCACGGTGTCCTTCACGACCTGTTCTCGACCCTGGTCTTCCTGGGGCTGCCAGTCGCCTGCTTCGTGTTCGGCCGCTGGTTCGCTGCGCGAGGTGAGCACGGGTGGGCGATCTACTCGGCGGTTACCGCTGTCGTCTTCTTAGGGGCGTTCATCCTCTCCAGCGCGGGCTTCGGACAGGCTGAAGGCTTGGTGGACCTCGCCGGGCTGTTCCAGCGCGTCACGCTCATCGTCGGCTTCGGCTGGCTTACCCTGCTCGCCGTCCGCTTTCTCAGATCTCCTCCGTGAAGATGAGCCACGTGTTATCCCAATCTTGTCTGACGCCGCGGGCGAGCACTACGGCCGCCAGCCCCGGACGCTACGATCAGGAGCGAGGAGTGAAGAAGGAAGGGACCCTATGAACCCGCTCCAGGTAGACGAGAAAGCAGTGTCTGTAGGCGAACACGAGGACCGCTCAGCGTGGCCACTGCGTGTCACGACCACCGCCGGGGACCGGAGACTCAAGGAGGTGCGTACCGCACTTCCAGATCCCCAGACGAAGGGCATCGATCTGTGCTCAGGACCACTTCGAAGTGAACGCGAATGAAAAGCTACGCAGTGCATTCGACCTTCGTGCGGTGGTGCGCTCCGAACATCCTCGTGGGAGGAGTGCTGGGCACAGTAGGGTTTCGGCTTGGCGTGGAACGCAATGTGCGCGCGACCTTCCGCCGTGTCGGCCAGCGAGACTATGAGACTCTACTAGAGCAGACCGCCCCTTCGGTGCTGCACGTCTTCTCCGGAGACCACGCGCTAGGCGGGACGCGCCACACCAGAGACTCCCTGCGGCGCTGGTTCGGGAGGCTTTTTCTACTCTTTCCTGAGTTGCACTTCAAGGTCAAGGAGGTTGCAGTTCGGGGTTGGTCTTGGGATGCCACGGTGATGGTGCAGTGGGAAAACCAGGGAAGGACACGGGACGGGCAGCCCTACACGAACGAAGGGGCTCACGTCCTGCGCCTGCGGTGGGGGCGCATTGTCTACCTCCACGAATACCTCGACAGCCAACGCGTAGCAGAGGTGTGCCGGCAGTTGGCACAGCAGGGGGTTAGCGAGGCCGTCGCCGATCCCATCACAGCTTGACGTCGAGAGAGATCTTCCTCCTTGAGATTGTTGCGACATCTCCTGGCGATCGGGTTGCTACCTTTAGTATCAGCCATCGTTATCCCGGCGTTGATAATCCGTCCCACCGACACGGTGAACTCCTGCCGAGGTCTGCCGGTGTCGCCCTCTTCCGGTAGGGTTATCTCTTGGAAGTCCCGCGAGCCTTCCAAGATGCGGTTTATCCAAGGCCAGCGTGATGGTGAAGCAGTGCTACTGCGCCCTGTATTTCCCGTCAGATGAAGGCGCCACCGGACGCTCCTGGTCTAAGCCCTCCACGCGGAACCCCTGCGGCTCTTCCGGGACGTCCCCAGTCGCGCGCCGCTGCCTCGAAGCCGGTGAGTGCGTCGCGTCGCGGAATTGATCCGTCCCCTCACATCGCTCGCACGAGAGGCGCACTGCTAGCCAACCGAACCAGCGGCCACCTTTTCCCGCGAGAGCCAACCGTCCTGCAGCATCAGTTGGGCCGCCCGTTCGGCGCTGGCCATGCTGGCATCGACCAGGAAACCCTCCGGACCTACCCAGTCTCCGGCCAGGTAGAGGTTGTCCAAGCCCAGCACTCGGGGGCCCGGTCGGCCGGCGAAGCCCCCTTCTCTGGCGGTTGGGAGCGCGCCGACGGCCTCGATACGCGGCAGGTACTGGCGCTTGACCAGCACACCGCGCCAGCCCGGCTGCGCCGTGTCGAGCAGGTCTTCGAGATCGCGCTCGTCCTCGCGCGGGTCCCCGGGATACCGCGGGTCGAGCTGCTTGAAGGCGATAATCAGGGCCGCCCCTTTGGGGGCGACGCGGGAGTAGACGGACTGGGCGCTCATGAACCGCGGACCGTCCAGATCCTGCACCACCGGACGATCTGGGACCGGCAGACGCTCGAGGGCCACGTCGAGGCAAGCGATCCGCGCCGAGGTCAGGCCATCCACGATCCGGCGTATGGCCGGGTGCTCTAGCTCGCCCACCAGCTTCGCGGCGTCCCGGGGCCCGGTCGCGAGGACGACGGCTGAGGCTCCTACGAGGCTACCGTCGCGCAGCCGTATGCCCCGCGCATGGCCGTCGCCGAGCTCGACGCTGTCGACGTGGGCATCGCCAACGATACGCGCACCGGCCCGCTCCGCCGCGGCGCGCAGCCCGTCCACCAGCGTGCGCCACCCGCCGTCTATGTAGTGGACGAGGTGCCTGAGCGAGAGCTGGACCTTCTCGACGAACAGCTCCGCACTGACGAGGTCCAGCGCCGCACTGTAGACGAAGGTACGCGCGAGCGCCATCATAAGCCGACGCAGCCGCGGACGACGGACCTTGAGGTCCAGCCATTCCTGGATGCTCGTCTTAGCTAAGGCGCGCGGTTTGGCTGCGCCGAGCGCAACGAAGAGGCGTACGAGCGCCAGCTTGTCTCCCGCGTCCAGCACGTCGGTGCGCAGGATCCCGAGCGGGTCCGGCGAGAAGGGGCTCGGCTTGCCTCCCTGCAACGCGAAGGTGCCTTTAGGGATACCGTAGTCGTAGGCGATGCCCAGCTCCTCAAAGACCCGCGAGGCCGCACCGCCGGTGTAGAGGGCGTGACCGCCGCGGTTGAACAGGAAGCCGTTGTACTCCCGGGTCGCCGCGCGACCGCCCAGGTAGGGCGCCTTCTCGAAGAGGGTCACGCCCTCCCCCGCCCGCGCCAAGTAGCAGGCGGCGGTGAGGCCTGCCATCCCGCCCCCGATAACCACGACGTCCGCCTGTGAGGATCTCGTCTCTGTCAATGGATGCTCCTTCCCGACCGTCAGTCGCTGCACTTACCACCTAGACGCAACGCTCCCTCCTGCGCGTGACATGGCAGTAGCGAGCAGGTCTTCTCCCCATGCACCAAGGTCCAGGAACAGCATCGATGGCGGAAACCTCGCCACGGAGCTCGGGGCGGCATGGGCTGACCGAGGCTGACAGGAAGAGAGCTGCGGGTGGACGCCAAGGTCTGGGACCGGCTCGGCCCCGATCGATTTCAAGAACCGGGCCCTCTTCTCCTCGGTCGCCACGGCGAGCAGGAACCGGGCGACCTTCTCCGCCCCCCGAACGGGACGCCGGGGCGTGATCGCCCTCCCACCGCCGTCGGCCACGAGCATCACGCCGGGCGCGAGTACCCCCATTAGGGCCTCCAGATCCCCGCTGCTGGTGGCCTCTAGGAAGCGCTCGGTCACCCGGCGCTGTTCGGTCTGGTCGGCTTCGAAGCGGGACCTGCGTTCCTGGACGTGGTCGCGGGCGCGGCGGGCGAGCTGCCGGACCGCCTCTTCTTTGCGGCCGACAACTTCGCCGATCTCCGCGTACGGCATCCCGAAGGCCTCCCGCAACACGAACACCGCGCGCTCCAGCGGCGAGAGCGTCTCGAGCACTACCAGCATCGCCATCGAGACCGACTCGGCGAGCGCCACGTCCTCCGCGACGTCGTAGCCAGTCAGGACGGGCTCGGGCAGCCAGGGTCCGACGTAGGACTCGCGCCGGACCTTCGCCCGGCGCAGCCGGTCTATGGCGAGCCGGGTGGTTACGCGCACTAGGAAGGCCCGCGGAGTGGAGACCTCCGCAGGGTCCACCTTACACCAACGTAACCAGGTCTCCTGCACGGTGTCCTCGTCGTCGGTCACGCTGCCCAGGACGTGGTAGGCTACCGAGATCAGTAGATCGCGGTGCTCGTCGAAAACGCGTGCTGAATTCTGACCTTCCAGGTGGCGCACTCTGTCTGACACTTTACCTCCTAACTGCGCAGACATGAGCGTATCCGCTTCTTACAAAACGCATTAATGGTCCGAAACGTGACATCGTCATTCGATCCAGACTGCGTAGTGACCGGGCTGCACCCGCGGTTCGCCTTGCAGATCAGTATCTCCATCATGCCGTCTGGGTATTGTCGGAGCTCGTTAGCGGAGAAGCTCCGGCGTTGGCCGAACAACACATCGCCCAGCCCATCGTAGACAATAGACGGGGTGTAGGTAACGTTGTCTATCCTACTGTTGGAAACCGCATCGCCGCGGGCGGAGAGGGACACGAGGCACTTGGGGGCTTCACCTTTCTCGTAGAGCGCATCGGCGACCTGCAAGAGGTGCTCGCGGACGAGGCCAAGGTCCGGGGGCTCCGGCAGCCGGGCGGTCGCCTCCTCGGGCGATTTTCTACGAGCGAGGCGGTGGGGGAGGAGAGCAGGACATTACCGACGTCGGTGCTCACAAGGTCATCGCCCCCAGCGAGCTCTTCTCTTAAACCAATGACAACTCGGTTGCCATCCTCCTGACCCACGGTACGGCCCGCGTCCTGTTTGCAGCCGACGCCGAGGCGCGGGAGGAGTACAGGCGAGCAGCACTCACACGAGCCCTTAAACGCCATCAACGTTCCGAAACTACACACTCTAAGCCAAGGTTCCGCGCCCTGCTGACCGAAGGTAACCCTCAAGTTCTCTTCAATTCCTCTCACCAAGGGCAAACTAGCCGGACAACTCCCACCTGAGAAGCTTCAGCTTACGGGCGGCCAGCGCGGCGCCAGCCGAGCGGGGCGACACCGTGGGCGCGCCCGAAGGATCTCACGAAGTAGCCCGCATCTCCGTAGTCAACCCTCCGGCCGATCTCCTCCACCGAAAGGTTGGTCTCGACTAATAGACGCCGCGCCTCCGCCCTGCTCCACGGTGTCGGCGATGACGCAGCCTACGTGGTAAGCCGGATCGCCGAGCAGATACCTAGGAGGGCGATCATGGAGGAGAACAGCCGGAGCCGAGACGGCACCAGATCGTCTGTCGCGAAGGATGTCAGTGTGAGGGGGTGAGGGAGCATGAAGGATCCAGTCCTGTTCTGATCGATGGCTATACGCGAGAGCTTGCCGTCTGGCGCGCAACCTGGCTGACTCGGCACAGATCATAGCCTAGCTTGCTCTGAGCCGTGCAAAACAGGGCGATCCGCTCACGTTCGGCGACCGCCGTCACGCACTGCGGGTTGGCAAGAACTCCAGCAGGAGCCTGTCCACGCGCTCCGGCTGATCTAGCGGGATCCAGTGGCTTGCCTCCTGCATGCGCTCGTACCGCCACAGGTCGGTGTACGAGTCGCGCCCGTCTACGCCGCCTTATCCAACCGCCCGGGCTCTTCCGCAAGGACGTAGACCGGCTCGTAGCCGAGCAACCTACCGACCGGCGCCCCCATCGCGAGCCCCATCCGCTGCATCCAGGCCGGTGGGAAAGATGGGGTTCTCCAGCATATCTCCTGCGTGAATCATCTTCTGCTCCTTTCATCTAGCCGGCACTTCGCCGGTTCAGATCTCATCTACGTCAGGCAGGGTAAGATGCCGACTTCAAACCAGTGTCAA
>Ga0126307_10002355_pt1 | contig 12738 bp, 13 predicted proteins | sample Plot28_FD_89955 | JGI IMG/M metagenome (GOLD analysis project Ga0126307, IMG submission 89955) | Serpentine soil microbial communities from UC McLaughlin Reserve, CA, USA - Plot28 | ecosystem: Environmental > Terrestrial > Soil > Grasslands | place: USA: UC McLaughlin Reserve, Lake County...
GTACTGCTCAGAGCCAGACTGATCGCCGGCGTACCCGCCGACCTGATCGGCTCACTCACCGGACTCACCGAAGGCCGCTTCCCCGTCCACGCACGCGCCCGCTACGCCGACGACCTCGCCGAGCACGGCGGCCACTCGATCGACATCTTCGCCGACGCCGGGGCGCCGGTCGTGGCCGTGAACGACGGCGTGATCCGTCGCGTCGCGCGCACGCCGACCGGCGGCGTACGCCTCACGCTCGAGGACGTCTACGGGAACCGCTACACCTACGCCGAGCTCGCCGCCGTCTTCCGCGACGTCCGGGCGGGGGCGCCTGTCCAGGCGCAGCAGACGCTCGGCCGCATAGGCAGCACGACGCCCGGCAGGGCGCCGCACCTCGACTTCGCCATCCGGCCCTCGGGAGTCGGCGCTCCCACGATCGACCCCAAGCCGATCCTCGACGGCTGGAAGCTGCTCGAGGCCACGGCGATCTACCGCGCCGACGGGCGCAACGTGCTGCAGGGCGGCGCGACGATCGGCCAGGTCCTGCTGCTCTCGAAGCCGCTGCTCGAGAAGCGCGTGCTCGCCGACGAGCACATCGACATCTACGACTGCGGCCGCGAGGACATCGCGGCCGGTGTGATCGATCGTCGCGTGCTCGCGGCGCTCGCCTACCTCGCCTCGTCCGGCCTCAGGCCGACCGTAAGCTCGCTCCGCTGCGGCCACGGCTACTACACGAGCTCGGGCAGCGTCTCGCACCACAGCTCGGGCAACGCCGTCGACATCTCGATGATCAACGGCGTGCCCGTGGCCGGGCACCAGGAGCCGGGCGGCGTGACCGACCAGGCGGTCCGACAGCTCGCCCAGCTCCAGGGAGCGCTCGCCCCGGCTCAGGTGATCTCACTGCTCGACATCGGCGGGCCGACGCTCGCGATGGCCGACCACGACGACCACATCCACCTGGGCTTCGCGCCCGCGGGGGCGAGCAACGGCGGACGCGCTTCTGCGCTCAAGCCCGATCAGTGGCCGGAGCTGATCGACCGCCTGCGCGAGCTGCCGAACCCCGAGGTTCGCGGCCCGGCCGGCAACGGCGACTGAGCGGCTGCTACGGCGCCTCGGTGGCGGCGCTGCCGCCGCCCCGGCGAACCGGCTCCGCCGCGGCGAGCACTCCACCGCCGTCGAGGAACTCGAGGCCGGTAGCGGCGCCGATCTCGCCGCCATTCGAGAAGACGTGTCCGTAGCCGTCCGGATCCGGATCGGCCAGGATGCCGGCCTCACGTGAGGAGATGAACGCCGGCTCGGCGCTCGTTGTGGCGGTATCGCGCTGGCTCGCCCGCGGCCGCGCGATCGCGTCGGGCAGCGTCGCGCCCAAGTCGAGGCGCTCGAGCAGGATCTGGAGCACCGTCGTGATGATCGTGGAGCCGCCCGGCGATCCCACCGCCAGGAAGGGCTCGTGGTCCGGACCCCGCGTGACGATCGTCGGGCTCATCGAGCTGCGCGGCCGCTTGCCGCCGTCCGCACGGTTGGGGTGAGTGAGCGAGCCGAAGTTGAAGTCGGTCAGCTCGTTGTTCAGCAGGAAGCCGTAGCCCGGCACGACGATGCCGTTGCCGCCCGTCGACTCGATCGTGAACGTGTAGGACACAACCGTTCCGGCGCGGTCGGAGACGACCAAATGGGTGGTCGACGAGTACGGCCGCGGATCCCCAGGGTCCGCGGGGCTCGTACCCGCGTGATACGGGTTGATCGCCTCTCGGCGCACGGCCGCGTAGGCGTCCGAGAGCAACCCGGCGAGCGGCACGTCGAAGAAGTCCGGATCCGCCACGAAGGCGTTTCGATCGGCAAACGACAGGCGCGACGCCTCGAGGAACAGATGGAGTGCGCGCGTGCGCTCGTCCGGCGTCAGCTGGAAGCCCTCGAGGATGTTGAGCGCCTCGCCCACGGTCGAACCGCCGCTCGACGGCGGGCCCATACTCCAGACGTCGATGCCTCGGTAGGACACCTTCGTCGGTGGCCGCTGCGGCGCGGTGTAGTCGCCGAGATCCTCCGCGGTCATCAGCCCCGGACGCCAGACGTGGTTTGCATCGGGTGCGGTAGGTGGATGCTGAACCGCTTCCACCATCGCATCAGCGACCGCGCCGCCGTAGAAGCCCTGCGGCCCCAGCTGCGCGATCCGCTCGTACGTCCGCGCTAGGTCCGGGTTCTGCAGCACGCTTCCCACATCGCGTGGCGTGCCGTCGGGGTCGAGGTAGATAGCTGCTGTCGACGGGATGTCGTCGAAGAAGTCAACGTTTGTCTGGTTGACGAAGGTCTGATCGACCGTGAAGCCATCCCGCGCGATGTCGATTGCACGCCCCAGCGCCCTCCCGAGCGGCCAACTGCCGTAGCGGTTGAGGGCCACCTGCCAGCCGCGCACGGTGCCGGGTATCCCGGCGGAGAGACCGCTGAAGCGAGCATCGTTGAATGGCAGTGCCGCGCCGTTCTCCCAGAACGAGTCAGGCTCCATGGTCGCCGGCGACTCCTCGCGCGAGTCGATGGTCGTGACCTTCCCGTCCGGCGTGCGGATGACCATGAATCCGCCGCCGCCGATACCACAGGAATAGGGCTCGGTGACGCCCAGGACGGCGGCCGCCGCCACCGCGGCGTCCACGGCGTTACCGCCCGTGCGCAGCGTCTGGATCGCCGCACGCGTCCCGAGCAGGTCGACGCTCGCGGCGGCACCGCCCGACCCGACCGCGGTCGGCTTCTTCTGGATGCTCTGGGCGAGCGTGACCTGCGGGTCGAACAGGACGATCGCCACCGCGACCACCGCAAGGACCACACGCACGACCATCGCCCCCGGATACCCGATGGGCGCGTGGATCACTCGTACGAGATGAACTCGAGCAGGCTTCCGTCCGGGTCGCGGAAGTAGACGCTCGTGCCGCGCCCGCGTGCGCCGTGGCGCTCCACGGGGCCCTCCTCCACGTCCACGCGCTGACGGCTCAGGTGCTCGATCGCCTCCTCGATCGGCCCGTCCCAGGCGAAGCAGAGATCCGAGTTCCCGGGCTCCACGGGCACGCGTGCGAGCGGGGCCGCGTCGACCCCCGGGCCGTGCACGTTCAGCTGCTGCGTGCCGAATCTGTACCGGCAGGGGCCATCGGTCTCGCCGATCAACTCGGCGCCGAGCACGCGCCGGTAGAAGTCGTTCGACGCCGCCCAGTCGGAGACGTGGATGACGGCGTGGTCCAGGGAGAGCGGGTTGATAGCGCTACTTCAGCTCGACGACGCCCCCGGCCTCCTCGAGCTCGCCCTTCAGCTTCTCGCCCTCGTCGCGGTCCACGCCCTCCTTGACGGGCTTGGGGGCCTCGTCGACGAGGGCCTTGGCCTCCTTGAGGCCAAGGCCGGTGGCCGCGCGAACGACCTTGATGACCTGGATCTTCTTCTCGCCGGCGCTCGAGAGCACCACGTCGACCGTCGAGGACTCCTCCTCGACGGCGGCGCCGTCACCGGCGCCGGCACCGGCAGCGGCCGGGGCGGCCGCCGCGACCGCGGTCGCCGACACACCGAACTCCTCCTCGAGCGCCTTGATCAGCTCGGACAGCTCGAGAACCGACATCTTCTTGATCTCTTCGATCAGCTCTGCAGCATTGGCCATGGGTAGCCCTCCTTACTCCTTTTCATCGCCCTCGGAGGGCGTGTCAGTTTCATCAGCGTCGGCGGCCGGCGCGTCCGCCTCGGCGGCCGGCTCATCCGCCGAACGCGCCTCCTCGACCGCAGCCGCTCCCTCGCCGCGTGGCACCATCCCCTCGTCCGCGATCTGCTTCAGCTGGATCGCCAGACCGGCGATCAGCGCGTTCAGGCCGCGCACGAGACCGGTGATCGGCGAGGCGATGACGCCGACGAGCTGCCCGTGCAGGATCTCGCGAGCGGGCAGGCGGGCGAGCGCGTTGAGCTGCTCGGCGGTGAGCGTCTCACCGTTCATGAGCCCGCCCTTGAACTCGAGCACGGCGTTCTGGCGGCGGAACTCGGCCAGCGCCTTCGCCGCGAGCGCCACGTCACCGTCGGCGGTCACGAACGTGAAGGCCGTCGGGCCGTCCAGGATCTCCTTGAGCGACTCGGCGCCCGCCTTGTCGGCGGCGAGCTCCGTGAGCGTGTTCTTCACGACGCGAAAGCGAGCCCCCGCGTCGGTCAGCCTGGTGCGCAGCTCGGCCGCCTGCGGGACGGAGATCCCGCGGTAGTCGACGGCGAATACCGCCTCCGACTCCTTGATCTGGGCGGCCACCTCATCGACGACCGCTGCCTTCTCGTCTCTGTTCATCTGGTCCTTTGGAACGAAGAAGCCCGCTCGCAGGCGGGCTCACTCGGCGGCGGACCGTGATGGTCGCGACTCCGCGAACTCCACCTGCCCCGGACTTACAGGTCGCCGGGGGTCTCGGGCAGAAACGCTTTCGGTCAGGCTACCGCGGCCGGCTCCTCCACGATGTCGCGGGTGCGCGACGGGTCGACCTTCACGCCGGGTCCCATACTCGTCGTGAGCGTGACCGTGTGGAGATAGCGGCCCTTCGCGGCGGCCGGCTTCGCGCGCACGATCTCGTCGATCAGAGCGGCGTAGTTCTCGAGCAGGACCCGCTGATCGAAGCTCAGCTTGCCGATCGGCAGATGCACGATCGCGTGGCGGTCCGTGCGGTACTCGATCTTGCCCGCCTTCGACTCGGAGACCGCCTTGGCCACGTCCATCGTGACCGTGCCGACCTTCGGGTTCGGCATCTTGCCCTGTGGTCCAAGGATGCGCCCGAGCCGGCCGACGACCGGCATCATGTCCGGCGTAGCGATCGCCACGTCGAAGTCGGTGAAGCCGCCCTCCACGCGCTCTGCAAGGTCCTCTGCGCCGACGGCATCGGCGCCCGCGTCCTCGGCCTCGCGCGCCTTGTCGCCCTTGGCGAACACCGCCACCGTCATCTCCTTGCCGAGACCGTGCGGCAGCGAGATCGTCCCGCGCAGCTGCTGGTCGGCGTGGCGGACGTTGAGCCCGGTGCGGACATGCACCTCCACGGTCTCGTCGTACTTCGCGGGCTCGAAGCTCTTGATAAGGCCGACGGCGTCCGCGGGCGCGTAGACGCTCTCACGATCGACACGCTCGAGGTTCGCCCGGTAACGCTTCCCGTGCTTCGGCATCAGGCGCTCACCTCCACGCCCATCGAGCGCGCGGTGCCCTCGATGATCTTCGTGGCCTGGTCGACGTCGTTCGCGTTCAGGTCCGGCATCTTCTTCTCGGCGATCTCGCGCAGCTGAGCGCGCGTGATCCTGCCGACCTTGTTGCGGTTCGGCTCTCCCGAGCCCTTGTCGAGCCCGATCGCCTGCTTGATCAGCACGGCCGCCGGCGGCGTCTTCGTGATGAACGTGAACGAGCGGTCCTCGAAGACCGTGATCTCGACCGGGATGATCGTTCCGCTGTCGGCCTGCGTCTGGGCGTTGAACGCCTTGCAGAACTCCATGATGTTCACGCCGTGCTGACCCAGCGCGGGGCCGACCGGCGGCGCGGGGTTCGCCTGCCCGCCGGGCACCTGGAGCTTGATCAGGGTGAGGACCTTCCTGGCCATTAAATCTTCTTCACCTGGTCGAAGCCGACCTCCACCGGGGTCTCCCGGCCGAAGATCGACACGAGGACCTTGAGCTTAGCCGCGTCCTCGTTGATCTCGGAGATCTCACCCGAGAAGTCCGAGAGCGGGCCGGAGACGACCTTCACCGACTCGCCGATCGAGAACTGCGCTCGCGTGCGCGGCCGCTCAGCGGTCTCGCGGTGAAGCAGGCGGTCCACCTCGCCCTGGTTGAGCGGCACCGGGTTGTTGGACGCGCCGACGAACCCGGTCACGCCCGGAGTGTTCTTAACGAGCTGCCAGGAGTCGTCGGTCAGGTTCATGTTCACGAGCAGGTAGCCGGGCATCGTGCGCTGCTCTTTCGTCTGCTTCTGCCCGTCCTTCATCTCCTGCACCTGCTCGGTGGGAATGACGATCTGGCGGATGTTGCTCTCCTGGCCGAGCGAGATGCGTCGGTGCTCCAGGTTCTGCTTGACCTTGTTCTCGTGACCGGAGTAGGTGTTGACTGCGTACCAGCGGAACATCAGAGGATTGCCTTGATCAGTTCGGAGAAGATGGCGTCGAGCAGGCCTAAGTAGCCGCCGGCGATGAGGACGAAGCCGAGCACGACGCCGGTGAGCGTGACGAGGGCCTGGCGGTTCGGCCACTGCACCCTCTGGAGCTCGGCCCATACCGCGACGAGGAACTGTACGACACGCGGGCGCTCGCGGTGCGCCTCGGCATCGGCGCGTCCGCGCCGGCCGCGGGCCTCGTAGCCCGACTCGCCCGCCCCGGTCGGCGCCGCGCCATCCTCGTCCTCGACCTCCCAGTCGTCGATCTCCTGGAGCGCCTCGTCCTCGCTGATCGGAGCGTCATCGATCTCGGGCTCGTCGTGGAGGACCATGTCGGAGCGGCCCTCCTCCTCAGGCGGCGCGCCGACCGCGAGCTCGGGGTCGATCGGACCGATCTCCGCGGGCTCGACACCGGGCACGGGGCTCGGGCGCTCCGCGGCGCGCGGGCTGTCGCCCTCCTGGGCAAGGCGCTTGGCTCGGCGCTCGGCCTGGCGCTGCTTGGCGCGCTGACGATCTCGTGCCACGGCGCTACCGGTCTACGCGCACGCGAGAAGACCCATCAGCGGGTCTCCTTGTGGGGCGTGTGCTTGCCGCACCAGCGGCAGTACTTGCGGAACTCGATCCGGTCAGGGTTGTTCCGCTTCGACTTCTCGGTTTGGTAGTTGCGCCGCTTACAGTCCTCGCACGCGAGGGTCACGGCGATTCGAACGTCTCCGCGAGCCATGGCTCCTTCGGAAGGTAGGCGTGTGACGGCCGGCGTGACGCAGGATTGACGCCGACGAACCCCGCCGGTCGCGAGGTCACGGGCAGTCTAGCGCGGCAGCGATACTGCGACGGGTGGAGGATCTGATCCATGAGCTGGTCGACGCCTACAACGGCGGCGAGCGCAACTCGATGCTGGCGATGGTCGATGAGGACGCCGTAGCCGTGGTGCCCGACACGATGCCGAACGGCGGTACTTACCGCGGGCACGCCGGGATCGGCGCCATGCTCGACAGCTGGGAGGAGGCGTGGGATCCGTTCTCGGTCGAGCTCGGCGAGGTCGAGGCCGCGGGCGACGCCGCGATCGCGTCGGTCGTCCAGCGCGGCCGCGGGCGCGGCAGCGGCGTGGAGGTGGAGCTCGCCCTCCAATGGCTGGTGCGCGAGCGGGCCGGGAAGCTCGTCTACTGGCGGCTGTGCGAGTCGGTCGAAGAGGCCCGGCGCCTGTCCACGACCGGCTAGCGTGGCGCTACCGCGTCGAGTGCGCGGGCGCCTGCGCAACTGGGCGGCGCGGCCAGGCGACGATCGCGCCGTCTCCTTCACAGACGGGCTGGCGCCGGCTCGTGCGCCGGCTCGGCTCGCGGCAGGTCATGAGCCAGCCCGACCCGCGGCAGGAACCGGTCCAGCCGTGCCGGCATCCACCAGGCGCTCGACCCGAGCAGGCGCAGGGCGACCGGCTGCAGCAGGAGGCGAACCAGGGTGGCGTCGACGAGGACCGCGACCGCGAGGATGAAGCCCATCTCCTTGGGCGGGATCGGCCCAGCGACCGCAAAGGTCATGAACACCACGACCATCACCGCGGCGGCCGCGTTGATCACGCGGCCGGTGGAGGCGAGGCCCTCCACCACGGCCTCCCGGGCGTCGCCGGTGCGCTCGTACGCTTCCTTGGTCGTCGCAAGCAGGAAGACCGTGTAGTCCATTGCGAGCGCGAACACGAGCGCGAAGAAGAAGATCGGCGCCCATGCATCGACGAATCCCTGCGACTCGAACCCGAGCAGTCCCTCGAGAGCTCCATCCTGGAACACGAGCCGAGCGACGCCGAAGGCCGCCGTCGTCGCCAGGAGGTTGAGGGCAACCGCGGCCGCCGCGGCGAGCGGCGCCCGCAGGAGCACCACCAGGAGCAGGAATCCGAGACCCATGATCACGCCGACGACCAGTGGGAGCCGCGAGACGAGCGCCTGCTCGAGATCGCGGTTCTCGGCTGCCGCACCCCCGACGAGCGCGGAGGCTGGGAGCTCGGCGCGCACCGCGTCGATCGTCGCTCGCAGCTCGCGACTGCCCTCACGGCTGGTCGGGACTGCCGTGATAAGCGCCCGCCCGCCCGCTCGCTGGGCCGGCGTGACGGCCGCGATGCCGGGATCGCGTTCGAGGACGGCGGTCGCTCTCGCCAGGTCGCGCTCGCGGAGCACCACCTGCAGCCGGCTCGGTGAGCCCGCGCCGAACGCGCGCTCCACGAGCGCATGACCTTCACGTGAGTCCGCGTCGTGCGGTACGACGGCGATCGTGGGCATCCCCGTCCGCAGCCCGAGCACGGGCGCGGCGAGGAGCAGCAGGATTCCGAGCGCGGCGGCGGCGTACGGGAGCGGTCGGGCCCAGAGGCGACGACCCCAGGCGGCGAAGCGCTCGCTGCGATGGTCCGCCGCGCCGGGCAGACGGATGCGACCGCCGTTGATCCGCCCGCCGAGACCGGACAGCGCCGCGGGCAGCAGCGTCAGGGTCGCCGCGAGCACGGAGACGACGGCCAGCACGATCCCGAGCGGTACGGACCGGAAGGTCGGTACGGGGACGAGCATCACCGCCAGCAGCGCGGCGATCACGGTGAGCCCGCTGGCGAGCACGGCCTTGCCGGCCGTGGCCATCGTGCTGACGGTGGCGTCGCGCGGCGAGAGACCGTCGGCGAGCGCGCGGCGGAAGCGGACCACGATGAACAGCGCGTAGTCGATTCCGAGCGCGATCGCGAACATCATCGCGAAGTTCATCGCCCAGATGGATACGTCGAAGAGCTGCCCGCAGACGAAGAGAAGGCCGCCGGCGCCGAGCAGCCCGGCCATCGTCAGGAGCAGAGGCAGCCCGGCCGCCACGAGCGTGCCGAACGCGAGCACGAGCAGCGTGAGGGTGAGCGGCCAGGACAGCGCCTCCGACTTCATCATCGCGGCCTTGTTGGCATGGTTGAAATCGGACCACATGGCGGCGGGACCGGTGAGGCGGACGGCCACGCCGGGCGCGGAGAGCCGGGCGAGACGCGGTCCCAATCGCCCCGCGGCCTCGACCATCTCCGCCGGGGCAGCGCCGGCGAGCCCGGTGACGATCGCGGTGCGCCGATCCGGTGAGAGCGTGACTCCGCGCCGAGGGCCGAGCACTCCGCTCACGGCCGCGTCGGCGTGAAGGACCCTACGCACCTCCGCGACCGTGGAGCGCATCCGCGGATCGCCGATGTCGGCGCGCCCGCCGGCCACCACCGCTGACAGCGCATACGTGCCCTGCCCCGGGAAGTCGGTCTCGATCGCGTCGCGCGCCTTCGCCGACTCCGAGCCCGAGGCCTCCCAGCCGGCGCCGGAAAGCGCGCCGTCGGCAAACGGCGCGAGCGCCCCGAGACCGAGCACGGCGACGCCCCAGGCGATGACGATCAGCCTGCGATGGTCGGCGGCCCATGCGCCCAGGCGCCCCAACGTCGTGGCAGCCGCGGCCGCCGCCTGGTCCTCCGGCCGATGGCTGGTCTCGATCCGATGGCTCATGCGACGACCGTAGGCGCGGCGAGGTTCCCGGACATCGGGCATTCGCCCGATCTTTTCGAGACGCCTAGTCCGCGATCGTCAGGCCGTGCTTGATGGCGAACAGGCTGGCCTGAGCCCGATTGGAGACGCCGATCTTCGAGTAGATGTGCTCGACGTGGCTGCCGGCGGTCCTGCGCGAGATCACGAGCCGCTCGGCGATCTCCTTGTTCGAGAGCCCGCGGACGAGCAGCCTCAACACCTCCAGCTCGCGATTCGTGAGGCCCCCCGGCCAGCCGCGCCGCCGCTTCACCGGATGGCCTGCAGCGCCGAGCACGGCCTCGACGGCGTCGCCGTCGAACAGCGCGTCGCGGACGCCCGCGCGCAATTCGGCCGCGGCCTCGTCGGCTGTGCGCGCGTCGCGGTGAGGCCGCGGCTCGGTCATCGCCTGATAGCTGTCAGCCGCCGCGAGTATCCGTCCCGCGGGCGTGATCGCGTCGCCCGACAGCCCGCGCGGATACCCGGACCCGTCGAGGCGCTCGTGGTGCTGGACGGAGACCGCACCAAGCGGGGCGAGCGCCTCGGACGAGGCGAGCATCCGCTCCGTGAGGTAGGGATGCAGGCGCACCCGTTCGAGCTCGGTCGCCGTGAGCGGCCCGCGCTTGTCCCAGATCGCGTTCGAGACGCCCAGGCGCCCGAGATCGTGCACCAGCCCGGCCCTTCGCACCAGCTTGGCGTCGTCGTCTGAGAGCCCGTAGAGCTTCGCGGCCGGAAAGGCGAGATCGGCGACGCCGCGTGAATGCCCGAGCGTCCACGGCGACTTCAGATCCGTGAAATCGGCGATCGCCTCGAGCGCGGCATCGAGGCCTTCGTCCGAGAGCACGCTCTCGAGCGCCGGCTCGGCTCCGATCACCGCCGGCCACGCCGTGATCGAGTCGATGCCATCCAAGACGGCCGCGGCGTCGGCGCAGAAGAGCTCGACGAGCGCGGGGTCGAACTGCGTGCCGCTGCGCTCTCGGGCGACCGCGACGGCGGCGTCCACGCCTCCGGCGCGGTGGAAGACCTCAACGACGTCCGCGAGGTTCACGATGCGCGCCGCCAGCAGGATCTCGTCTTCGCTCGCCTCCGCCGGCACTCCCTTGCCATCCCAGCGCTCGAACGTCTGGTAGAGGCCATCACGCACCTCGGGGTCCAGTCCGAGGGCCGCCGCGAGCTCGTTCGTCGCGAGCCAATGATTCTCGATCGCCTCCCTGGGCGTCAGGCCGTCGCCCACGAACTGCACGCCCAAGCGAGCGCGCTCCAGCAGCCCACGGCCCGCGCCGACCCGGCTGAACATCGCCAGCTTCCCGGACAAGCGGCTCATGTCCACGTGGCGGGCATCGGCCTTCAGCGCCAGGTCGTCGCCGAACCACTTCGCCTGCTCGTACGCGTCGACGTGACAGCCCACCCACGCGAGCAAGCTCACGTAGTACACGACGCCCCTCGTCGCCTCGTCGAGGCCCAGGCGCTCCGCGAGCCGCAGCGAGATCAACGATTGGCGCAGGACGTGCTCCATCGGCTGACCCATTCCGAGGTCGGTTCCGAGCGAGATCATCGCGAGGAGCTCCGCCAGCCGGACGCGCGTCCCTGTGGGCGAGGCCGACATGGAACGAGTGTAGGTCCGACGAACGCGAGAGCCCCGCCGAAGCGGGGCTCTCGTTTACTCCCCCCAACGCCCTCCGGGCGGGATCGCGTGCACCCTTACCGAGGCCGCACGTACATGAGCATGATTCCCATCACGTTGTTCAGCGCGGGCGCCATCTCGTTGTATTCGCTGTGCAGCTGCACCGTCTGGCCGGCGGAGAGGGTGCCGAGGTCCCCGACGCATGGCGTCATCGTCTCGATGTCGTGGGAGTCCATCGGCATCGCCTCGGAACGGCAGATCGAATAGATCGGCTGCTCCGGGTCCGGACCGTACGTGGCCTCGACCGCCTTACCGTGCCCGTGGACGTGGCCGATCGCCGAGACCACCTTGCCCGGAACGTTCACCGTCCACGCGCGGTGCGTGTGATAGGGCGGGATCGCATACTGGGAATCGCCGCACTGGTCGATGTCGAGCCAGACCGGCCTCACCGCGCGCACCGAGGCCCACGAGGGCCGGATATCGAAGTTGACCTTCACATAGACGGTCTTCTCCGTAGTCGAATGGTTCATCAGCTCAACGAGCAGATTCCACGAGTCATACCAGCGCACCCGGTAGCCGTATCCGTCCGGGAAACGGACGACGCTGCGCTCGTTGCCTGAGGCGAAGAACCGCTCGCCGGCAAGTCCGAGCCACTGGTTGCCGCAGGTCGCGTCAGGTCGCCACTGGCTCGTCCATACCGCGTGATGCAACATCGGTCCCTGCCCCATGTTGACCGTGTTGCCGCCCTCGTCCACCAGATCCGGCGTGAACTTGGTGATGAAGCAGTCCGAGCACGGCCGCTTGACCGCGAATCTCAGCCGGTTCCCGGTCTCGCCCGGGCTGTCCATCGTGCCGGCTGGGATCGTGAACGGCCCGTAGCGCACGGTTCGCGTCTCCGCGCCGGCGACCGGCACGTACGCGAGGAACGCGGCAACCGCCGCCAGCAGGACCAGAACGTATCGCTTCACGACCTCTCCTTAGCGGTTGACGTCGCCCTCGGACTCGATGCGCTCCTTGCGCACCTCCTCCGAGACCGTCGCCTCGTCGGCCTCGACGTCCTTCTCGAGCCGCACGCGCTCCTTCGGCACCGTGCGCTTCTCGACGACCGGCTCCTCCTCGTGCAGCACGACCTCGTGCTCCGCGTCGGAGATCTCCGGGCCGGATGTGGCCCGACCGACGTTGGAGTCGGTGATCGGCTCGCGCTCGATCCGCGCCTTCTCGCGACGGACCGGGACGGTCTTCTGGACGTGCTCGGTCTCGACCCACTTGCGCAGCCGCGCTCGCCCGACCTGCTCCCGTGTGGTGCCGACGCGGACCTCCTCTTCCGACCGCGTCATCCCGTCGTCAGAGGTCCGGCCGCTCCTATCGCGGCCGATCGGCTCGCGCCGCCCATCGCCATAGCTCATGCCGTAGTGCGAGTACAGCCTTTCTTCCTCCGTTTCAGAGAGATCTGCGTCTGGCTCGATGTTCGGCGCGTCCTTGATTCGAGCCTTGTCGTA
>Ga0126307_10002356_pt1 | contig 12737 bp, 11 predicted proteins | sample Plot28_FD_89955 | JGI IMG/M metagenome (GOLD analysis project Ga0126307, IMG submission 89955) | Serpentine soil microbial communities from UC McLaughlin Reserve, CA, USA - Plot28 | ecosystem: Environmental > Terrestrial > Soil > Grasslands | place: USA: UC McLaughlin Reserve, Lake County...
CGACCTGCCGAAGCACCTCCTGCCCGTGGGTGGCAGGCCGATGCTCGACTGGGTCCTGGACAAGCTGCGGACGACGGACGCGGATGCAATTCATCTCGTCACGAACGCGCGCTTCGCGTCCGAGTTCGAACGGTGGGCGGAGGGCAACGACGTCGCGATCCACGACGACGGCACCACCTCGAACGACGACCGGCTCGGCGCGATCGGTGACCTCCAGCTTGTCCGAGAGCGCGCCAAGCTCGACGACGATCTGCTGGTGATTGCGGGCGACAACCTGTTCGACTACTCGCTCCGCGACTACGTTGCGTACTCGCGAGCGAAGCGGAACGCGAGCTGCGTCGCTGTCTACGACGTCGGCGACCTCGACCTCGTGCGCCAGTACAGCGTGATCGACGTCGACCGCACCGACCGGATCGTCGGCTTCGTCGAGAAGCCCGAGCGCCCGACGACGACGCTCGCCGCGACCGCGGCCTACATCTTCGCGCGCGAGCACGCGCGGATGGTCGAGGAGTACCTGGCGGAGCGGAACCCGCCCGACGCTCCGGGCAACTTCGTCGCGTGGCTCCACAAGCGCGTGCCCGTCTATGCGTACGCCTTCGGCGGCGACTGGTTCGACATCGGCGACCACGGCCAGCTCCTCGAAGCCGACAACAGGTTTCGGAAGCGGAACGGGCTCGCCGAGCGCGACGCCTACTCGATCGACTGAGGATCGGGACCGGCGCGCGCCGCGATTGGGCCGGTCGGCCTATGGACAGTCTGCTCGACCTGCGGCATAACGCATGCATGGCGTCGGTCCTTGCTCCGATCGCGCTCGCGCTCGCCGTTGCGGCCGGCGCGGCGCTCATCCTGCTCGCCGGCTAGCTTCCCGGCACCCATCCGGCGCAGAACCGGCACACGGCCGCCACAGCTGCAGGCGTAGCGTGCATGAGTGCTCGATCTGCTTTTCCCACGGAGCTGCGTCGCGTGCGGAGCGACCGGCTCGACGTTCTGCGATGCGTGCCTGCGGGCGCTGCGTCGCCTGGCCGGCCCCTGGTGCGAGCGGTGTGGAGCCCCGACGGAATGGCCGGTTCGCCGCTGTGCGGAGTGCGCGGGCCGCCGACTCGCGTTCGCGACGGCGCGCGCGGCAGTGGCGTACGACGAACGCGTCAGGCCGCTCGTTACCGCCTGGAAGGAGCACGGTCTCCGCGACCTCGTCCGAGTCGCGGCCGACCTCCTCGTAGACGTACCGCGCACCGATCCGCAGGTGGTCACGTGGGTCCCGGCGAATCGCGACCGGGAGTTGAAGCGAGGCCATCACCCGGCAGAGCGCCTCGCGCGCGAGCTCGCGACACGGTGGAGCGTGCCCCCGCTCGAGCTCCTCCGGCTCACGCGCGTCGGGGGCCGGCAACGCGGGTCCTCGCTCGCCGACCGCCGCCGGAACGTGCGCGGCGCCTTCGCGACGTCGCGGGCGCCGCCGCGCCGGATCCTCCTCGTCGACGACGTCTACACGAGCGGCGCAACCGTGAACGCGGCCGCGTCGGCTCTACGCCGCGCCGGCGCCCACCGGGTCGACGTCGTGACGTTCGCGCGCGCGCTCCGGACCTAGCCGCGAAGACGTAGCTGCACGAGGACTCGCATCGCCTTGAAGCCGTCACGCCACGTGATCTTCTTGCCCTCGGCGTACGTGCGGCCGTAGTAGGCGACGGGCAGCTCGTATACGCGCAGCCTCCGGAGGCAGACCTTCGCCGTGATCTCGGGCTCGATTGCGAAGTCGTCCTCGCGAAGGTCGAGCGAGCGGAGGACGTCCGCGCGAAACGCTTTGTACCCGGTCTCCATGTCTCGGAGGGTCGTGTTGTAGAGGACGCTCGTGAGGAGGCTCAGGAACCGATTCCCGACGAGGTGCCAGAACAGATACGCGCGCTGGGGGCGCCCGCCCGACAGCCGAGACCCGTAGACGACGTCGGCGAAGCCGAGCTGGATCGGCTCGATCAACGCCGGCACGTCGACGGGGTCGTACTCCATGTCCGCGTCCTGGATCACGGCGATCTCGCCCTCGATCTGCGGAATCGCCGCCCGAACGGCGGCGCCCTTGCCGCGGTTCGGCTGGACGATCAGCTTTACGTCGTCGCGCCCGTGCGCCCACTCCGCGACCGCCTCCTTCGTCCCGTCTGTGGAGCCGTCGTCGACGACGATCAGTTCCTTCGCCAGGTCGAGCGCCGCAACGCGCTCGAGCACGCGCCGGATCGTCGGGCGTTCGTTGTACGCAGGGATCAGAAACGAGACGAGCTCGTTGCCGCGGGACGATCCGGTCACGCCGCGTAGCCTGCCAACGCAGCGGTGCGGGTGTCGCGGCTGCGGCCGCGCGGCTCTCTACGATCGCGCCGGTGACCCACGCGACCTCCTCGGACCAGCTCGAGATCCTGCGGCGGATGGACCGCGCGAGGAACTACAACGAGTGGCTGTTCGCCCGTGCCGAGCCGCATCTCGGACGGCGCGTGCTCGACGCGGGCGCAGGCATCGGAACCTTCACCGAGCTTGCCGCCGACGGCCGCGAGGTGGTCGCGCTCGAGCCCGACCCGTGGTTCGCGGAGCGCCTGCGCGCCCGCTTCGCCGGCCGCGCGAACGTGGAGGTGCATGCCGGCGACGTCGACGGCCTTGCCGCCGCGGGCGGTTTCGACTCGATCCTCTGCTTCAACGTGCTCGAGCACATCGCCGACGACGGCAGAGCGCTCCGGCGGTTCTACGCCGCGCTCGCGCCGGGCGGCAAGCTCCTCCTGCTCGTGCCGGCGCACCCGTCGCTCTTCGGCGCGGTCGACGAAGTCGTCCGGCACCAGCGGCGATACCGACGTCAGGGTCTTCGCACGTTGCTCGAGTGGGTCGGCTTCCACGTCGACGAGGTCCGCTACGTCAATCCGCTCGGCGCCGCCGGCTGGCTCGTCTCATCGCGGATCCTGCGCCGCGAGCTCCTGCCGGAGCGGTCGCTGCTGCTCTACGACCGCCTCGTCCCCGCACTGCGTGTGCTGGACGGGCTCCACCTGCCGTTCGGACTCTCGGTCTGGGCCGTGGCGCGCCGGCCCTGACGGAAGCGGTCGCGCGCCCCGCCTGCGGTACATTCCGCCGCGACCCGGAATTCCCGGCAGGAGGTCTGATGCGTCTTCAGGTGAAGGGCAAGAACCTCGAGGTCAGCGACTCGATCCGGAGCTACGCCGAGCAGAAGCTCGCGAAGCTGACGAAGCAGCTTCCGGCGGAGGTGCAGGTGGAGGTCGAGCTCGCGGTCGAGAAGAACCCTTCGATCCGCGCGAACCAGGTAGCGGAGGCGACCGTCTTCACGAAGGGGCATCCGCTTCGCGCGCGCGAAGCGACGAGCGACATGCGCGCCTCGATCGACGCCCTCACCGACAAGCTGCTGCGCGAGGTCAAGACCTATCGCGAAAAGCGGCGCCACGAGCCCCGCCGCCGCGCCGCGTCGCAGAACGGCCAATGACCCTGCGACGCCGCGGCGAACCGCTGCACGAGCGGCTCGCGCGGGAGGCCGGGCTGCTTCCGCCCGGGTCGGGCGGGGACATCCGCGCACCCTGGGACAAGGCAGGAATCCACGGCCTCCACCGGCCGCGTGAGTGGGACGAGGTCGTGACCGTGGAGGCCGACCTCGAAGGCGACTTCGCGTCGTTCGTCGTCCTCGACACCGAGATCGTGATCGAGGAGGGTCCCGACGACGTGGAGCCGCTGACCGAGGGCGTGACGACGGCGCCGCCGTACGGGGCGGAGGCGCGGCGGGTCGGGCCGCGGCTGTGGACGGTCGGTGTGCGGCGTATCGAGGTGGTGACGCTGCCGGGCCGCGAAGGGCAGACGCTCGAACTGATTTCGCGCGACGGCTTCGACGAGCTGACGGTCGACGACGAGCGCGTCTTCGGCTCGATCGTCTCCGAGCTCGCCCGCGAAGGGGATTACGTCGTCCGCGGCCGGCGGCTCGACGGCGAGCTCTGGGAGATCGAAACCGCGCCCCTCTGAGGCGCCGGCCCGGCTACCCTAGGACTTCATGGCTCAGAACCTGGGCTCGCTCGAGAAGTTCCTCCGCGTCGGCGAAGGCCGGCGGCTGAAGCGGCTGCGCGACCAGGGCGAATACGTCCTCTCGCTCCAGCCCGCCTTCGAGAAGCTCTCCGAAGACGAGCTGCGCGGGAAGACCGCCGAGTTCCGGCAGCGGCTCGAGAACGGCGAAGAGCTCGAGGACGTCCTGTTCGAGGCGTACGCCGCGATGCGCGAGGCGTTCCGCCGCGAGATGGCTGTCGAGCTCTTCAAGGTGCAGGTGATGGGCGGGATCGTCCTCCACGAGGGCGACATCGCGGAGATGAAGACCGGTGAGGGCAAGACGTTCGTCGCGACACAGCCCCTCTACCTGAACGCGCTCCCGGGCACCGGCGTCCACCTCGTGACCGTGAACGACTACCTGGCGAAGCGCGACTGCGAGTGGACGCGGCCGGTCTACGAGCGACTCGGCATGCGGACCGCGTTCATCGAGAACATGATGCCGTTCGCGCAGCGGCGTGAAGCGTACGCGGGCGACGTCACGTACGGCACGAATTCCGAGTTCGGGTTCGACTACCTGCGCGACAACATGGCGGTGTCGCGCGAGCAGACCGTGCAGCGCAGTCACTCGTACGCGATCGTCGACGAGGTCGACTCGATCCTGATCGACGAGGCGCGGACGCCGCTGATCATCTCGGGCGAGCCGGAGACGGCGGCGAAGGTCTACTACGACTTCGCGCGCGTCGCGAAGACGTTGCGCGCGATCCCGTCGCAGCAGGTCGAGAAGGGCTTCGAGCCCGACGCCGACTTCGTCTTCGACGAGAAGCACAAGACGGTCGCGCCGCTGCCCGGCGCGATCGAGGCGATCGAGCGCGCGCTGAACGTCGAGAACCTCTACGACCCACGCAACGTCCAGCTCGTCAACCACCTCGTCCAGTCGCTGAAGGCGCAGGCCCTGTTCCAGCGCGACGTCGACTACGTCGTGCAGGACGGCGAGGTGAAGATCGTCGACGAGTTCACCGGGCGGATCATGGAGGGCCGTCGCTGGAGCGAAGGCCTGCACCAGGCGGTCGAGGCAAAGGAAGGCGTGCGGATCCAGGAGGAGAACGTCACGCTCGCGACGATCACCCTCCAGAACTACTTCCGCCTCTACGAGAAGCTCGCCGGCATGACGGGTACCGCCAAGACCGAGGAGAAGGAGTTCGTCGAGATCTACGGGCTGCACGTCGTCGAGATCCCGACCAACGTCAACGTCGCGCGGAACGACGAGAACGACTACATCTTCAAGACGAAGGAAGCGAAGTTCAAAGCCGTCATCGACGATCTCGTCTACCGGCACGAGCAGGGGCAGCCCGTCCTCGTCGGCACGATCGCGGTCGAGACGTCCGAGTACCTGTCGCAGCTGCTCGACCGGCGCGGGATCCCTCACAACGTCCTCAACGCGAAGCAGCACGAGCGGGAGGCGGAGATCATCGTCGACGCGGGACGCCTGGGCGCGGTCACGATTGCGACGAACATGGCCGGCCGCGGCGTCGACATCAAGCTGCAGGACGGCGTTCGCGAGGCAGGCGGCCTGTACGTGCTCGGCACGGAGCGCCACGAGGCGCGCCGCATCGACAACCAGCTTCGCGGCCGCTCCGGCCGGCAGGGCGACCCCGGCGAGTCGCGCTTCTACCTCTCCGGCGAGGACGACCTCGTCCGCCTGTTCGCGGGCGACCGGATCAAGAACATCATGGAGCGCTTCAAGCTGCCGGACAACGAGCCGATGGAGGCGAAGATCCTCTCCAACCAGGTCGAGAACGCGCAGAAGAAGGTCGAGGAGCAGAACTTCGTCTCGCGGAAGAACGTCCTCAAGTACGACGACGTGATGAACAAGCAGCGCGTCGTCGTGTACGCGCAGCGGCGCAAGGTACTCGAAGGCGAAGACCTCGGCGACGAGGTGCGCGCGTGGATCGAGGAGGTCGTCGAGCGCTTGGTCGACACGCACACGCAGGCGGAGTACTCGGAGGAGTGGGATCTCGACGCGCTCGTCAACGCGATGGGAGCGCTCTACGACTCGGAGATCACCGCGGCCGAGCTTCGCGACGAGGTCGCGCTCGAGCGGCAGGCACTCGTGGACGAGTTCGTCGAGGACGCCGTCGACGAGTACGGCGCGCGCGAGGAGCGTTTCGGGGCGGACCCGGAGACGGGTAAGCCGATCATGCGCGAGGTCGAGCGGTTCGTGATCCTCCAGGTCGTCGACACGCGCTGGCGCGAGCACCTCGAGAACATGGACTACCTCCGCGAGGGCGTGCACCTGCGCGCGTTCGCGCAGAAGGACCCGCTCGTCGAGTACACAGCCGAGGGGCACGTGATGTTCGAGGAGCTGAACGCAGCGATCCGCGAGGAGGTCGTGTTCACGCTCTTCCACGCGGAGATTGCCCCGCAGGAAGCCGTCGAGCTCGAGGCCGCCGCTGCACAGGACGGGCGCGGCAACGGGCGGCTCCAGTACGAGCACACGACGACTGCGGGCGCCGAGGCGATCGCAGCGGCCGGTGCGACGGCCACGGCCGTCGGCGGTGGCGGAGGCGGCTCGACGACGACGCTTCCGGCCGCGCCGGCGGCGCAGCAGACCGTCGTCTCGAGCCCGGAAGAGAAACTCGGCCGCAACGATCCCTGCTGGTGCGGCTCGGGCAAGAAGTTCAAGAAGTGCCACGGCGCGTAGGCGCCGGTCCAGCGTCTTCTAGCGACGGCCAGCGCATTACGCCGTGGCGACCGTCTCGAGCGGCGGTGAGGGTGGAGCGCGCACGCAGCTCGAGCCCTCACACCGACACGGGCTAGCTCGAGGCCGTCGACCGCGGCGGTGGCAACCGGCGCGCTTGCGCACCAGCCGACGCAGCAACGGCCCGCGCCGCCAACGAACGCGCGCCGGAGGCGCGCCCGCGGTTCACCGTCGCCGAACGCCTGCGTTTCCGCCGAACGCGAGCGGATTGCGCCCGCGCCGACCGGTACGATCAGCGCGTGACCGAGACGCAGGCAAGCCTTACGGAGCAGCTCGACGCGATCGGGGCCCAGCTTCACTGGGTCCGTGATTACCTTTGACCCCGATTCGGTCGAGCAGCGCGTCGCGGAGCTCGAGGAACAGCTCCAGCAACCAGGATTCTGGGACGACCAGCAGCGCGCGGCCAAGCTCTCGGCCGAGCACGCGCGGCTGACGAAGCGGCTCGAGCGCTACCGCCAGCTACAGCGGGAGTACGAGGACGCGCGGGAGCTGCTCGCGATGGACGGCGAGATGGCGGGCGAGATAGCCGAGTCGCTCGCGCCGCTGCGGGACGAGCTCGACCGCCTCCAGGAGGAGGCGCTCTTCACCGGCGAGTACGACGCCGGCGATGCCATCGTCACCGTCGCCGCCGGCGGCGGTGGGACCGAGGCGCAGGACTGGGCCGAGATGCTCCTGCGGATGTACCTGCGCTGGGCCGAGCGCCGTGGCTTCAAGACGGATTTGCTCGAGGCGAGCCCCGGCGAGGAAGCCGGGCTGAAGTCGGCGACGCTGAAGGTGAGCGGCGAAAATGCGTACGGGACCCTGAAGGCGGAGCGCGGTACGCACCGGCTGGTGCGGCTTTCGCCGTTCGACCAGGCGAATCGCAGGCACACGTCGTTCGCCGGCGTGATCGTCAGCCCCCTGCTCCCGGACGACTCGAATGTCGAGATCGACGAGGACGAACTTCGGATCGACACCTATCGCGCGAGCGGCGCCGGCGGCCAGCACGTCAACAAGACGGATTCCGCGGTCCGGATCACGCACATGCCGACAGGGATCGTCGTCCAGTGCCAGAACGAGCGCTCGCAGATGTCGAACAAGGAGACCGCCATGAAGATCCTCCGCTCGCGACTCGCCGAGCGAGCCGAGGAGGAGCGAGAGGCGGAGCTGGCGAAAGAGCGCGGGACGATGGCGACGATCGGCTTCGGCGGCGACGCGATTCGCAGCTACGTGCTGCACCCTTACCAGCAGGTGAAGGACCGGCGGACAGACGTCGAGGTCGGAAATGCCGGCGGGGTGCTCGACGGCGACCTCGACGAGTTCGTACGCGCGTACCTGTTGGCGAAAGCCGCGGGGAAGGTGCTGTAAGTGTCCGCTACACTGCCGACTTCCCCGACCGGTGCGGCTTCGGCCGCGTCCCCCTGAGCGCCGGTGCAGGATCTCGAGCTGAAATCCCCCGAACTGCCCGCCGTCGAGCAGACGCCGACGACGAACGGCCTCGACGGCTTCAGCGCCGCGGAGGCCGCGATGATCCTGTTCGAGGACGTGACGAAGGTCTACGAGCCCGACGTCACCGCGCTCAACGACGTCTCGTTCGTGATCGAGAAGGGCGAGTTCGTGTTCATCGTCGGCGCGTCCGGCTCGGGAAAGTCGACGCTCGTGCGGCTGCTGCTGAAGGAGCTCGAGGCGACGAAGGGACGGATCTTCGTCGGCGGGCGCGAGCTGACGCGGCTGAAGCGCGGCAAGGTGCCGATGCTTCGGCGCAACATCGGCTGCGTGTTCCAGGACTTCAAGCTCCTGTCCGACCGGACCGCATACGAGAACGTCGCGTACGCGTTGCGCGTGCAGGGCGAAGGGCGCAACTCGATCCGCCGCAAGGTGCCCGAGGTGCTCTCTCTCGTCGGCCTCGCGGACAAGATGACGTCGTACCCCGACCAGCTCTCGGGCGGCGAGCAGCAGCGGGTGTCGATCGCACGCGCCGTCGTGAACCACCCGCCGCTCCTCGTCTGCGACGAGCCGACGGGGAACCTCGATCCCGACACGTCCGTGGGAATCATGCAGCTCCTTTACCGCATCAACCGCAGCGGGACGACGATCCTCATGGTCACGCACGACCGTGAGATGGTCGACAAGATGCGGCGCCGCGTTATCGGCCTCGAGGACGGCCGGCTCGCGCGCGACGAGCGGCGCGGCGGCTACGAGTCCGAATGAGGTTCCGCATCCTGGCAGCCGAGGCCTGGCGGTCGCTTGCCGCGAACATGTCGACGACACTCGCGGCGACCGTGACGGTGCTGATCGGGATGTTCCTTGTCGGCGCGACGATCGGCGTGGGAACGTGGCTGCTCTCGTGGTCGGACAACGTCGAGAGGCAGCTCGTCGTCAACGTCTACTTCTGTCGCGCGCTCTCGTGCCCCAACGCCGGCGATGCGAAGCAGAGCGAGATGGACAAGGTCGCGAACCAGGTGTCGCAGTTCCCGGAGGTGCGGAACGTCGATTTCGTCTCGCGCGAGGAGGCGCTCGACATCATGGAGAAGCGGACGCCGGAGCTGGTCGCGGGCCTGCCGTCGAACCCGCTCCCGGACAAGCTGAAGGTCACCGTGCGGAACGGCCGCGACGTGTTCGTCCTCAAGCAGCGGCTGACGCCGCGACCGGCCGGAGTGGAAAGCGTCGAGTACGGCGGGCAGACGGCGCGCAAGATCGTCAAGTTCGTCGCGCTGATCGGCGCGGTCGTGGTCGTCGCGGTCCTGCTGCTCCTGCTCGCGTCGATGCTGCTGATCGCGAACACGATCCGGCTCTCGATCTTCTCCCGCCGACGCGAGATCGAGGTGATGAAGCTCGTCGGCGCGACGAACTGGTTCGTTCGGGGCCCGTTCATGCTCGAGGGGCTGATCTGCGGGGTCGTCGGCGCCGTCGCCGCAGTCCTGCTTCTGTTCGTGACCAAGACGGTCGTCGTGCCGGCGCTTCCGGGCGACGTGGAGTCGTCGAGCGGAGCGGAGGCGTGGCCGTTCGTGCTGCAGGCCGGCGTCCTCCTGCTGATCGGACTTGCGCTCGGTGCGGCCGGCTCGGGGCTCACGATCCGGCGCTTTCTTCGCATCTAAATCGGCCCTATACTCGGCACACCCTTGCGGCGGACGATCTTCTCGGTTGCTGCAACTGTCGCCGTCGTCGGCGCGATGGCGTTTGGGATGTCGCTGGGTGGAGGGGGAACCGCTCCCGCGGGCGCCGATACGTTGCTCGAGCACGTGCGGACGGAGTTGATGCGCAGCTACTACCGTCCCGTTCCGGCCAACGTGCTTCGGGAGCCGAGCGTGTCTGCGATGCTGAGCGCGCTCCACGACCCGTACACCGAGTATCTGGACGGCACGAAGCTGCGGCTGTTGCAGCGGGAGACGCGGTCGACCTATACGGGGATCGGCGTCGGCGTCCTGCCGGTCGCCGACGGCCTTCGCGTCGTCCGGATGAAGGCGGGCCCGGCGCGCGCCGCGGGACTCGCAGTCGGCGACGTGATCACGTCCGTCAACCGGAAGCCAATCCGCGAAGCGACGTACGAAAGCGCGATTGCGACACTGATCGGTCCCGAGGGAACGACCGTTCACCTCGACGCCCGGCGCGGATCGCAGACGCTGGCGCTCGACGTGGTGCGCGCCCGGCTTGGTGCGCCGGCCGTCCAGTCGAAGCTCCTCGCGCTCGACAAGTTGAGGATCGGGTACCTGCGGCTTTCCGCTTTCCGGACGGGCGCCGCTCCCGTGGTCTCGGCTGCGCTCGACAAGCTCGCGCGCGCGAACGCGGCCGGGATCGTGCTGGATCTGCGCGGGAATCCGGGCGGACTGTTCGAGCAGGCCGTCGCCGTCGCGTCGCTCTTCCTCGACCACGGCGTGATCGTGACGCTGATCAGTGCGCACGCCTCGCGGCAGGTCTACTCGGCGAGCGCGGACAACGCGACCGCGCTGCCCCTCGTCGTTCTCATCGACCGGAACAGCGCGAGCGCCGCCGAGATCGTCGCGGCCGCACTTCGCGACAACCGCCGGGCGCTCCTCGTCGGCGAGCACACGTTCGGAAAGGCGGTCGTCCAGTCCGTGCGCCCGCTTCCGAATGGAGCCGCGCTGCGTCTCACGACTGCCACCTACCTCACGCCTGCGGGGCGCGACATCAACCTGCGCGGTGTCGAGCCGCATCTGGTCGCACCTGACAGGCCGGGCACGCGCGCCGACGAGGGGCTCGAAGCGGCCCTCGAGCTGTTCCTCCGCTGACCGAAGACGCGCGCGTCGTCGTCGAGGTCGCGCGCCGCGGCAAGCTCGTCGTCGGCGAGCCGTACTTCACACCCGGCATTCCGCTCGTCCTGGATCGCAAGGGCATCGGCGAGGCTGGTTCGGGCGATCTCGTGGTCGCGCGGCCCGGGCGCGGCCGCGCGCGGGTCGAGCGAATCCTCGGGAGCGCGAACGACATCGGGAACGTCCTCGAGGCGCTGCTCGTGGAGACGGGTGCGCGGCAGGAGTTCGAGCCGTATGACCCGCCGGAGCCCTCGCTCGAGGGCCGCGTCGATCTTCGCGAGCTGCCGACGGTCACCGTCGATCCCGACACCGCCAAGGACTTCGACGATGCGCTCTCGATCGGTGAGGACGCCGCGTTCGTGCACATCGCGGACGTGTCGTATTTCGTCCAGGCCGGTACGCCCCTCGACCGCGGCGCGGCCCGCCGCGGCTTCTCGACGTACGTTCCGGGTCTCGTCGCGCCGATGCTCCCGCCCGAGCTCGCGGACGACCTGTGCAGCCTGCGCCCGAACGTCGAGCGCCTGGCGGTCACAGTCGAGCTGCCGTTCGGCGATCGCGAGCCGACGTTCTACCGTTCCGTGATTCGAAGCGACGCGCGGCTGACGTACGCGCAAGCGCAGCGGATGCTCGCGGGCGAGGAGGACTTCCCGTGGCTCGCGGAGCTCCGGAGGCTCGACGACCACGCGCGCGACCTTCGCCGACGACGCTTCGCGCGCGGCGCGCTGCGGATCGAGTCTCCGGAGATCGTGTTCGCGTTCGACGAGCGCGGCGGCGTCGCACGGGCGTGGCTGGAGGGCGAGCCCGAGGCTCACGCGCTCGTCGAGGAGTACATGATCCTCGCGAACGAAGCCGTCGCCGAGCTGCTCTCGTCGCGCAACCGCGAGGCGCTCTACCGCGTGCACGAGCGACCCGATCCGCAGGCCGTCGGGCTGCTCCTGTCCAAGCTCGCCGACCTCGGCGTCCCGACGCCGCCGGCGCCGGAGGAGGACAGGCTCGGACCGAGCGAGGCGGCGCGCGTCGCGGCCGCGGCCGCGGAGCGCGTCGCGACGTATGTGGCGCAGTCTGGGCGCGGGCGGGAGGCGTTCCCGGCCCTCGTGCTGCGAGCGCTCAAGCAGGCGCGCTACGACCCCCGCAACCGCGGCCACTCCGGCCTCGCGAGCGGCGCGTACTGCCACTTCACGTCGCCGATTCGCCGTTATCCGGATCTCGTGTGCCATCGCGCGCTGCTCCGCGAGCTCGGCGTCGGCGACGAGCCACTCCCCGGCGACCTCCCCGAGCTCGCGACGGAGGTTTCGGAACGGGAGCGCGAGGCGGCCAAGATCGAGCACCGGGCGGATGCGCTCTGCCTCGCGTGGCTGCTCGACTCGGTGCTGTTCGACCGTGGGTGGGAGGAGCCGTTCACGGGCGAGATCATCGGCCTGATCGGCGCGGGGATCTTCGTCCGCTTCGGCGAGGTCTTCGAAGGCTTCCTGCCGGCGCGCAGGCTCCCGGGCGACTGGTACGAGCCGACCGTTCTCGGCACGGCCCTCGTCGGCCGCCGCGGCGGCACGTTCCGACTCGGCGACACGATCGACATCCGCGTCGAGCGGATCGAGCGTTCGGAAGGGAAGGTCGAGCTCTCGCCGCCGTGACGGTTACGACGACGCGAGCGGCGACCCGGCTCGGATGAGGTTGCCGCTGCGGTCGACGACGGCGAACTCGCGCACCCCGTAGTCGGTGTC
>Ga0126307_10002357_pt1 | contig 12737 bp, 11 predicted proteins | sample Plot28_FD_89955 | JGI IMG/M metagenome (GOLD analysis project Ga0126307, IMG submission 89955) | Serpentine soil microbial communities from UC McLaughlin Reserve, CA, USA - Plot28 | ecosystem: Environmental > Terrestrial > Soil > Grasslands | place: USA: UC McLaughlin Reserve, Lake County...
ACGGGGCATCATCTTCAGGATCTCGGAGGAGCGACTGGGGACGTGGATCGCGCTCGCGATCTTAGCCCTTTTGTTTGTGATCTTGCAACTGGCGATCGCGAATGCCACCGTGACCAGCGCCATCGTAGTCGGGGTCGAGGGAGGAATTCTACCCTCCGCCGCCTACGTTTTGACCAGGAGGCTGTGGCTCGCCATCGGTATCCACTTCGCGTGGGACTTCGCCCAGGACTACGTCTTCGGGACCACTAGTGGCGCGACCGGACTCGTGCGGGCGGAACTCACGGGGCCGGCGCTGCTGTCCGGCGGAAGTTCCGGCCTCGAAGGTTCGATCCTGGCTCTGCTTCTCTGCCTGATAGTCAGCGCGTTCTTGCTCGTGATGGCCGGCCGGAAAGGACACTTCATGAAGCTATCTCAGAGACGGCCAACGCTCACGTCCGCTTCGCCATCTCCGAGATAGAGCGAGCCGCATCGTGGAGTTAGGGAAAACACGGTAGAGTGAGCCGATCACAGATCTCACCACGAGGGACCCGCGCGTGAGCCGACCGCTTACCTCCACGACGTCGCCGGCGGCGTCCGGTGAGCGCTCATCCACCGCCGAACCTCTGCGCGGACGCTCACTCGTCATTGCCCGCACCGGATGGATGGTCATAACCGCCTGTACATTAAGCCTCTTTGTCGCGGGGATACCGTCAGAGTTCGCGACGCTCGGGACCGGATGCAAGACTGGGTGTGTCTCCGGGCAGCTCTCTCCCGGCGAGTTGCGCGCCCTGCATGACCTTGGCCTCTCCACCGGTCTCTACGCCGCGTATGGCGTCGCTCTCGACGTCGTCTTCGCGGCGGTGTACGGTGCGGTCGCGGCTGCCATCTTCTGGCGCAGACCAGAAGACAGGATGGCCCTGTTCGTCTCCCTCGCGCTACTTACCTTCGGTACGACGACCTTTCCGAACGCGGCAAGCGCGCTCGCCGCGACCCATCATGCCTGATGGGTGCCGTTCGCTTTCCTGAACTTCCTCGGCTCGGCATTATTTGGTCTCTTTCTGTATATCTTCCCTGACGGGCGATTCGTGCCGCGCTGGACGCGTTGGGTGGCGCTCGCCTGGATCTTCTGGCAGTTGCCCAAATACTGGTTCCCCGAGTGGGACACTTCCGACCTGAATAGTCTGCCCAGCTGGCTCTCGTTCGTTATGTGGTCGGCGGCTCTGGGCACCGTGGCCTACTCACAGCACAATCGATTTTCGTCCCGGCTTCTAGAACACCGGGAACGCTGATCATGCTTCTCGTCGGGAGCGCGCTGATCTACGCGGCGATGCTTTTGATCCCTCTCAGTATCGGCGTGGCGATCCTTCGCTAACATCTGTTCGACATAGACTTCATCATCAACCGCGCCCTGGTCTACGGCGCCCTGACCGCGAGCGTCGTTGGACTCTACGTGCTCGTGGTCGGCGGGCTAGGCGAGGTTTTGCGGCTGCGCGGAAACCTCATCGTGTCGCTGCTCGCCACGGGGATAGTCGCCGTCCTCTTCGCGCCGCTGCGCACCAGGCTGCAACGCGGCGTCAACCACCTGATGTACGGGGAGCGCGACGAGCCCTACGCGGTGCTCTCGCGCCTCGGAGAGCGCCTGGAAGCGTCGCTCGCCCCGGAAGCCGTATTGCCCACCGCCGTCCGGACGGTACGGGAAGCGCTCAGGGTGCCTTACGCCGCCATCGAACTGGAGAGGGACGGTACGCTCGAGACTGCGGCGGCCGCTGGCGAACCGGGTCCTGGCTCGCCAAGCTTCCCGCTAGTCTACGGCGGAGAGACGATCGGACGGCTCGTGCTCGGACCGCGCGCGGGTGAGGAGGCCTTCTCGCCCGCGGACCGGAGGTTGCTTGGCGACCTCGTCCACCAGATAGGCGTCGCGGCCCATGCCGTGCGGTTGACCGACGGGGCCATAAGTCTCTCCGCCGACCTCCAGCGCTCCCGGGGGCGCCTGATCACGGTCCAGGAGGAGGAACGGCGCAGGCTCAGACGCGACCTGAGCGACGGGCTCGGGCCGCAGCTCGCCGGCCTGACGATGACGGCCGAGGCCGCACGGGACCTCATCGCTACCGATCCCGAACGCGAGCGCGAGATCCTCGAGCTCATAGCCCGCCACGAGACGAACCCCGAGATAGCGAACCGCCTCCACCTCAGCCCGAAGACCGTACGAAACCACGTCTCGAACATCTTCACCAAGCTACAGGTCGCAGACCGCGCCCAGGCAATCATCCGCGCCAGGGAAGCAGGGTTAGGAAGAGAGAAGGCGTAGGCGCAGGAAGCAAACAAAGAGCTGACTAGCTGAAGTGCTGAAATGCTGACCAGCGCGGGATCAGGAAGGGTGTCCCTTCCTGATCCCGTAATTACACTAGCCCAGGCTCGTCATGACGTGCTTTATGCGGGTGTAGTCTTCGAGGCCGTACATGGAGAGGTCCTTGCCGTGGCCGGAATGCTTGAAGCCGCCGTGGGGCATCTCTGCGACGAGGGGGATGTGGGTGTTGATCCAGACGCATCCGAAGTCCAACCTACGGCTGACCCGCATCGCCCTGCCGTGGTCCTTCGTGAACACGCTGGAGGCGAGGCCGTACTTGACGCCGTTGGCCCACCTGACCGCCTCGTCCTCGTCCGAGAAAGGCTGGACGGTGACGACGGGACCGAAGATCTCCGTTTGCGAGGCCTCATCGTCCTGCTTGAGGCCGGAGACAACGGTGGGCTTGTAGAAGAAGCCCCGCTCGCCATGCCGCTCGCCGCCGATATGTACCTCGGCATGGTCGGGGAGCCTCTCGACCATGCCCGAGACGTGTTCTAGCTGGGTCGGGTTGTTGAGCGGACCGTAATCCACCTCGTCGTCCGGGTGGCCCGTCGTCGTGTTCCTGGCCTGCTCGGTAATCGCGGCGACGAAGTCGTCGTGGACGCCAGGGGAGGCGAGTACGCGGGTGGCCGCCGTGCAGTCCTGGCCCGCGTTGAAGTAGCCCGCGCCCGCGATCTCCTCGGCCGCCGCTTCGATGTCGGCGTCGTCGAAGATGATGACGGGGGCCTTGCCGCCGAGCTCCAGATGGGTACGCTTGAGGTCGTGCGCCGCCGCCTCGGCCACCTGCATGCCGGCCCTGACCGAACCCGTGATCGCGACCATCTGCGGCGTGGGGTGTTGGACCAGCGTCCGCCCCGTGTCCCGGTCGCCGCAGATGACGTTGAAGACGCCCTCGGGGAGGAACTCAGAGGCGATCTCGGCCATCATGACCGTGGAGACGGGCGTAGTGTCGCTGGGTTTGATCACGATGGTGTTGCCCGCGGCTATGGCCGGGGCAAACTTCCAGATCGCCATCATCATCGGGTAGTTCCACGGCGTAACCTGGCCGATGACCCCCACCGGCTCGCGGCGGATGAACGACGTGTACCCTTCGAGGTACTCCCCCGCGGACTTGCCTTCCAGAACTCGGGCGGCGCCGGCGAAGAAGCGGATCTGATCCACCCCCGCCGGGATCTCCTCTTCCATGGTGAGCCCGAACGGTTTTCCTGTGTTCTCCGACTCCGCCCTTACCAGGTCCTCGGCCCTCTCCTCTATCGCGTCGGCGATTTTGAGCAGCGCCAGCTGCCTCTCCGAAGGCGTCGTGTCGCGCCACGTCTCGAACGCCTTCTCCGCAGCCCCGAACGCGGCATCGACGTCGGCCTCCCTGGAAGCCGGCGCCGTGGCGAACGTTTCGCCCGAGGCCGGGTTCACGAGATCGTAGGTCTGCCCGTCGGCGGGGTCCGTGTACTCACCGTTCACGAAGTTCTTCACCCGCTTGGTCTCCGTCTGCATCTTGCTCCTTTCCATCGCTTATCCTTCCCCGCCAATCCCGCAGAAGCGCAGCATTTTTCTAGCGTCCTTTCACCCCTATAGTAACCACATGCTAGCCAAGCAGCGACTACGTGTCAAGCGATGGATAACGCACCTCACCGTACGAAGGCGCGGCCTACCCTGGGGTCACCGTAGGCCATCTCCGAGGTCTGTGAGGACCTGTTTGGCGGCGTTGCGGCCTGGTGCCCCGAAGACGGCCCCCCCTGGCCAGGTGCCTGCTCCGCAGAGGTAGAGGTTCTCTACGGGGGTGCGGTAACCGCCGTAGCCTTTGACGGGGCGGTTCGCGAACATGCCGTCGGGCAGGATCTCACCATGAAAGATGTTGCCGCCTGTGATCCCTATGCGCTCTTCTATGTCAGGAGGACCTAGAACCTCGATGCCTTCGACGGCTCCTGGCAGGTTGGGCGCGTACTGGGCGAACGTCTCGATGATGTTGCGTCCGATCTCATCCCTCCTATCCGCCCATGTCCCCTCTGCCAGCTCGTACGGCGCGTACTGGCAGAAAAGGCTCAACGTGTGCTTGCCTGCCGGCGCGAGCCCTTCTTCGGTGGCGCTCTGGATGTAGCCGTCCATAAAGGGTTGCGTGGAGGGCTCGCCCCACTCGCACTCCTCCCAAGCTCCCTGAAGCGAGTCCATCGAAGGGTTTATGACGATGCCGCCCGTGTGCTGCGGCCCGATCTCTTTGCCAGGCAAGGCCGTAAAATCCGGCAACTTGCCCAGGGCCAGCAGCACCTTTACCACCGAGCCATCGATGCGCATCGCCTCCACACCCTCGACGAGGTCGTCTGGCAGATGCTTCTCGCCGACCATGCCAAGGTAGGTCCGCTGTGGGTCGGCGTTGGAGAGGACGACGTCGGCGTCGAAGGAGCGTCCGTCGAGGAGGTTGACGCCCGTTGCGGCCCCGTCCTTGATATCTATCTCGGCGACCTCGGCGCCCGTGAGGATCTCGGCCCCCGATTCACGGGCCGAGGAGGCTATCGTCTTGGACACGCCGCCCATACCGCCCCGGACGTAGCCCCAGGCGCCCTGATGACCGCCGATTTCGCCGAGGATGTGATGGTATTTGACGTAGGCCGTACCCGGGGTCCGGGGGCCCGCGTTCGTGCCGATCACACCCCCCACGCAGAGCACAGCCTTGAGCTCCTCGGATTCGAAGTGCTCGTCCAGGACCTCCGCGATGCTCTTCTTCGTCAGCGTCTCCCGGTCTCTCTCGCCCTCAGGGCCTTCGAAGGCGCGTTCTATGTCCTCGTCCGTTGGGGCAGGAAGGTCGAGCAGCGGGCGCATCCTGGCGATTATGCGGTCCCACATCGCCCAGTAGGCGTCGTAAGCGGCGGCATCCCTCTCTGAGAACTTGCGGATCTGCTCTTTCGTCTTCGCGCTGTCCAGGTAAGAGATCAGGTACCTGCCGTCGGGGAAGGGAATGAAGTACTGGGGGTCGAGCGGCCTGACGTCGTAGCCATGACGTCTCAGGTCGAGGTCGCTTATGACCTCGGGCATCAGCAAATTGCACACGTAGGAACAGGTCGAGAGCCTGTAGCCGGGCCAGGGCTCCTCGGTCACCGTCGCTCCCCCGATGACGTCGCGCCGCTCCAGCACGAGCACCCTCTTACCCGCCTTCGCGAGGTAGGCGGCCGAGATCAGGCCGTTGTGCCCTGAACCGACGACGATCGCATCGTAACGATCCTTGTTTCGCTCACGCAACGACATCACCGTCAGGAAGCAAGACCTCGATAATCGCCAGGCGCGACCGGTTCCGACGCGGCCACTCTACATCGTCCTCTGGGCGGGATCGTCGTCTTTGCCGTAGGGATACCACCAGTCCTTCTTCTCCACCTTCGGGTCGATGTGGACGTGTTTGGACTCCTGGAAGGCTTCGAGTCCCTCGCGGCCGAGTTCGCGGCCGATGCCGCTCCCCTTCTGGCCGCCAAACGGGGCGGCGTCATTGTCCGTTAGGGGGTCGTTGATCCAGACCGTACCGGCCCGTAACTCGCGCATGCACCGGAGCATCTTCTCCAGGTCGCGCGTGTAGACGTTCGCCCCGAGCCCGAACGGGACGGAGTTGGCAAAGCGTATCGCCTCGTCGAGTCCGTCCACCTCGACGACCGGCACGACAGGCCCGAAGGTCTCCTCGCGCATCACGCGCATAGAAGGCTCGACACCCGTCAACACGGTCGGCTTGTAGAAGAATCCCCGCTCCCCCCACCGCCCGCCACCGGCGACGAGCGTAGCGCCGTCGTCGAGAGCCTCCCCGACGTGACGCTCGACCTTCTCGCGGCCTGAGGCGTTGATCATGGGCCCTATGTCCGTTGATCGGTCCATCGGGTCCCCGATGTTCAACGACTCGACGAACTCCCTGGAGGCCTCGAGGAAGTCATCCGCGATGCCCTTCTCGACGTAGAACCGCTCGGAGGACGTACAGACCTGCCCGGCATTCAGGCACGCGGCCCACACGGCGCCCTGGGCCGCGACCTCCACGTCGACGTCGTCGCAGATGATAAAGGGATCCTTCCCCCCGAGCTCCAGGTTCGCCGGGATGAGCCGCTCTGCAGCGGCCATGCCGACCTTGCGCCCCGTCTCCTGGCTACCTGTAAACGCGACCATGTCGACACCAGGGTGCCGGACGAGCATAGAACCGACCTCGCCTGCCCCATACACGACCTGCAGCAGTCCGTCGGGCAACCCCTGCATGAGCTCGGCGACGCGCCTCGTGGCGAGCGGTGTCTCCTCTGAGGGCTTCAGGAGCACCGCGTTACCCGCGGCGAGCGCCGGTGCGACCTTCCAGGCCGCGAGCAGCAGTGGATAGTTCCAGGGCACGATGCAGGCAACGGTGCCGACGGGCTCCTTAACGACGAGGGCGAGCTGTTGCGGCTCGATGGGGGCCGGCAGGTACCCGACGGAATCGCGTGCGATCTCACCATAATAGTCGAAGCAGGCGGCCGTCCACGTAACCTCATCGCGGTTCTCGATAAAGGGCTTCCCGCCCTCCAGCGTCATGATTTCCGCAAGCTCGTCCGCATGCCCTCGCATCCGCGTGGAGATCTCATGCAAGACCTCGGCCCGGTCCAGCCCTGCATACCCTTGCCACTCACGAAAACCATCCCGCGCCCGCTCTACGGCCGCATCGACCTCCTCGCGCGAAGTGATCGGTATCTCCTCAATACCCTCCCCCGTAGCCGGGTTGATGACCTGCATCGTACGGTCAGACATGGTCTCCTTTCCGTTGCTCTGCTAGAGTGCCGCCTGCCCGCACGGGCGCTTCGCGAAGCGCCCCTACCTCCCCTAGAGGTTAATGGCGACGTACTTCGTCTCCAGGTACTCCTCGATGCCTTCTTTCCCTCCTTCGCGGCCGAAGCCCGAGTGCTTGATGCCGCCGAAGGGGGCGGAGGCGTTTGAGACCATGCCCTGGTTGAGGCCGACCATGCCGGTTTCGAGGCCTTCACAGACGCGCAGGGCGCGCCCCAGGTCGCTGGTGTAGACGTAGGCGACGAGGCCGTATTCGGTGTTGTTGGCGGCGGCGATGGCATCCTCTTCCGAGTCGAAGGAGGCTACGGGGGCAACGGGGCCGAAGATCTCTTCTTTCAGCAGCGTCGCGTCGTCGGGGATCTCGTCGAGGACTGTAGGACGGTAGAAGTAGCCTGCGCCCTCCATCTTCTCGGCCCCGACCACCGCCCTGGCTCCCTTGCCTAGGGCGTCTTCCACGAGGTCGGCGACCTTATCGCGCTGGTCGCCGTCGATGAGGGGGCCTACCTCGACGCCCTCCTCGGTGCCGCGCCCGACCTTCATGGCATCCATACGCTGTGCGAGCTTCTCGGCGAACTCATTCGCGACGCCACCGGCGACGTGGAAGCGGTTGGCGGCGGTGCAAGCCTCGCCGATGTTGCGCATCTTGGCTACTATGGCGCCCTCGACCGCGGCGTCGACGTCGGCGTCGTCGAAGACGAGGAACGGGGCGTTGCCTCCGAGCTCCATGGAGACGCGCAGGAGCTGCTCGGCCGACTGGGCGACTAGCTTGCGCCCCACCTCGGTCGAGCCCGTGAAAGAGAGCTTGCGGGTGCGCGGGTCGGCGATAAGCGGTCCCATCGTGCCGCCTGAAGAGGAGCTCGTAATTACGTTCAGGACGCCGCCGGGGAGGCCGGACTCCTCCAGGATACCGGCGAGGGCGAGCATGGAGAGGGGGGTCTGCTGGGCCGGCTTCATCACCATAGTGCAGCCGGCGGCGATGGCTGGTCCGATCTTGCGCGTCCCCATCGCCATCGGAAAGTTCCACGGCGTTATGAAGAGGCAAGGGCCGACGGGCTGCTTCATCGTGAGCATGCGCCCTGCGCCCGCGGGCGGGACGGCGTAGCGGCCCTCTATGCGAACGGCCTCCTCCGAGAACCAGCGGAAGAACTCGGCGGCGTACGTAATCTCCGCCTTCGACTCCGCTATCGCCTTACCCATCTCCAAAGTCATCAGGAGGGCGAGCTCGTCGGTGCGTTCTACTATCTTCTCGAAGGCGCGGCGGAGGATCTCTCCCCGTTCACGAGGTGGGTGCTTCGCCCACTCGGCCTGCGCCTCGTCGGCCGCTGCGAGTGCGTCCATCGCGTCCTCGGGCGTACCGTCCGCGATCTCGCAGAGTGGTTCACTCGTCGAGGGGTCCTCGACGGCGAGCGTGTTACCCTCGGATGCGTCACGCCACTCGCCCCCGATAAACAGTTGCTTGTTTACGCTATCGACTACGCTTTGCTCAGAAGTTGCGATGCTCATCGAAGCTCCTTTCTTTGTTGCCCTGAATGGTACCCTTCAAGATAATACCTCTGTCACGAAGCATGCGCCGTCCGGTCTCGCATGCCGTTCTCGTAGCCGAGGGCCACACCGCCGATGGTCGAGGCCCCGCCTAGCACCACCGCGCTCAGGGCAGCCGATGTACATGAACGGGCCCAACCTCCGCCCGGCGACGAGGTAGTCCTCGACGCTGCGGGCCATCGTGAGGCCCCAGTAGCCGGCGCCTATCATCACCGCGAAGTAGATCAGCATGATCAAGTAGTCGAGCAGGCTCATCTCTCGCTCCTTCTCTGTGCGGTCGCAACGCGTCCTTCCCTCTTGAGGAGCGCGATCAGGCTCAAAAACTCGTGCGCCACGTTCGCGGCCAACAGGGCCGTGATCTGCCCCGGTCCGTCGTACTGCGGGTAGACTTCCACCACGTCGAAACCCGCGACGTCGAGCCCCGCGAGCCCCCGCGCGAGCTCCTGCGCCTCGCGGCTGGTGAAGCCCCCGATCTCCGGCGTGCCCGTTCCCGGCGCGAACGCAGGGTCCACAAAGTCCACGTCGAATGAGATGTAGGCTTTGGCATCCTGCACCCGGTCGCGGATACGGGATATAGTCTCGTCTATGCCGAGCTCGCGAACGCCGTCGGTGGCGATCAGCTCGAAGCCCAACCCGAGAGAAGTTTCCCAGTCGCCCGCGTCGTAGAGCGGGCCGCGCATCCCGACCTGGATCGAACGCTCCGGGCGCAGAAGCCCCTCCTCGACCGCCCGCCTGAAGACGGTGCCGTGATTGTACTTCTTGCCGAAGTATGAATCCCAGGTGTCGGCGTGCGAGTCGAACTGCACGAGGGCGAGCGGTCCGTGGACGGCCGCCGCTGCCCGAAGCTCCGGGAGCGCTATGGAGTGGTCGCCGCCGAGCACTATCGGGACTACCCCGGCACGGTGTATGGGCTCGAGTCCTTCCTTTATCCGCTCGTAGCTCTCCTCGATGAAGCCGGGGACCACGGGCACGTCGCCGTAGTCGATCACCGAGAGATGCTCGAATATGACGACGTCTTGGGAAGGGTTGTAGGGCCTCAAGAGGTGCGAGGCGCTCCTTATACCCTCAGGACCGAAGCGGGCGCCGACGCGGAAGGAGGCGCCGGTGTCAAACGGCGCCCCTACTATGGCAGCGTCGGCGTTCTTCAGGTCCTGCGTGTTCGGCAACCTCATAAAGGTGCGCACGCCCGAGAAGCGCGGGGTCGCGAACGAGTCTGCTGGTTCGTAGCGGGTCAACGACATCATCTCCTCTCTGGTTCTGGCGCCTTCACTCCTTTTTCACCACCGCCCTAGCGCCGCCTCCTCATCGATCTCGATCAGGGTTGGCCCCGCCTCTTGCCGGGATTGGTGCAGCAGGTCCCGTAACTGCTCCAGGCTCTCGGCCCGTTCGGCGCGGCAGCCGAAACCGCGGGCGATGGTGAGGAAATCGGGCGTGTAGATGTCCACCCCGATCTGCGGGATGCTGCGCTCCGCCATGTAGCGTTTGATCTCGCTGTAGCCGCGATTGTTCCACAGCAGGATCGGGAGCGGCAGCGCCAACTCCACCGCGGTCGCGAGTTCGCCCACCGTGAACTGGAGCCCGCCATCGCCGATCAAGGCCACCACCGGCCGCTCGGGCCGTGCCAGCTTGGCGCCGAGCGCGGCCGGCAGCGCATAGCCCAGGGTGCCGTAGCCTGTGCTGGAATTGAAATACGAGCGCGGCCGCTCGGGTCGGTAGAATAGATTGGCGCTATAGACTGGTTGGGTGGAATCGCCAACCACGATCACGCCCGGCAGTGCCTGCTGCACCACCGCCATGAAGCGTTGATGTAGGCGTTGTCGCTTATCTAGGAGGCGTTGCGACTGCTCGCGCAGCGTTTGCGCTCGTGACGTCGCCGGAGCCTTATCGATTTCGTAGTCTTCTAACTCGCGTTCCAGAGCCTGCAGAGCCATGCCGGCGTCACTTAGGATGGCGATTTCGGGCAGCGCGTTGCGGGTGAGCTGCCCGGGGTCGACGTCGATACGGATCAGCCGTCCCCCAAGGGCGAGCCGGCTGTCGAACATCAGCGTGTCGGTCTCGCCCAGTTCGGTGCCGACGGCCAGCACGACGTCGGCGGCAGCCAGTTCTTCCAGCACCGGAGGCTGCGAAAGGGTGCTGCCAAGACACAGTGGATGCTCGGGCGGCAGGATGCCCATGCCGTTGATGGTGGTTACCGTCAACGCTCCGAGCCGCTCGATAAGGGCGCGCGCCTGGGAAGCCGCGTCCTGCGCCCCACCACCAAGCACCACGAGCGGACGCCGGGCTCCGTGCAAGAGTTCGGCGGCCGCGGCGATGACGTCCGCGGCGGGTCCCGGGCGGGCGAGGGGCGCCACTATCTGCCTCCGTACGTGATCGGCGGGCGTGGTGATGACATCCAGCGGCAGTTCGATGTGCACCGGCCGCGGCCTGGCGCCGTGGAACACCGCAAAGGCGTGCGCCAGCACCTCCGGCAACTCGTCCGGCCGCAGCAGGGTATGGCTGAACGCGGTCAGCCCAGCCATCAGGTTGCGCTGGGAGGGCAACTCGTGCAGCCGTCCCTCCCCTAGCCCCAGTTCGTGGCTATTGTTGACGCTGGAGATCACCAGCAGCGGCACCGAGTCGGCGTAAGCCTGACCCAGAGCGGTAGCGATATTGGTCAGACCGGGCCCACTGATGATGAAGCAGGCCGCCGGCCTGCCGCAGGCCCTGGCGTAACCGTCGGCCATAAAGCCTGCGCCCTGCTCGTGGCGCGGTGTGATGTGGCGTAAGCGAGTAGCGGGCAGGCCGCGGTAGAGCTCCACGGTGTGCACGCCGGGGATGCCGAACACGGTGTCGATGCCATAGGCTTCCAGCAGCCCGACCAACACCTCTCCGCAAGTCCTCATTCGCTCGTCCTTGCCTTCAGAGCCTGCTGGGACCGTTACGGCGCAGGGCGATGCCGCCGAGGATCTCGCGCACGATCCGGTCCGCGGCGAGCGCCGTGATGTCCGCCGAGCCCACGCCCGTCGGGATCACCTCGACCATGTCGACCCCGATCACTTCTAGGCGCATCGCCACCTCGCGCACCGCCCAGAGCAGCTCGGCAGTGGTCATCCCACCGGGTTCCGGTGTCCCTGTGCCTGGCGCGAAGGCGGGATCCAATACATCTATGTCCACGGTGAGGAAGACTGGTCCTGATCCCGCCGCATCCACCGCCCGGCCACCGACCTCCGCTATGCCGAGGTCCCTGACGTCGTGCATGAACAGGCTTGTTATACCCTGCTCGGCCTGCCAGGCGAACTCGGCCTCCCCCGGCCAGTAGCCGCGCAGCCCGATCTGGACGTAGCGCCGCGGATCGACGCTGCCCTCCTCCACGAGCCTGCGCATTATCGTGCCGTGCGAGAGCTCGACGCCGAAGACCTCGGCGCCTGTGTCGGTGTGCGTGTCGAAGTGGATCAGGCCTACGGGCCCATGCGCGGCGGCACAGGCGCGCACGTCAGGCTCGGAGATGGAGTGATCCCCGCCGAGGACCACCGGGATCGCTCCCGCCGCGAGCACCTGTGCGACGGTCGCCTCTATCGCGGCGTGGGAGCGGATGGGATCGGCCGGCAGTACCGGCGCGTCGCCGAAGTCCACGACACGCAACTCGGCGATCGCGTCGACCGCACTCTCCAGTTCCGAGCCTGAGGGGCTGCTCGCGGCGCGGATCGCCCGCGGCCCGAAACGCGTCCCCGGGCGGTCGGACACCAGGTCGTCCATCGGCGCGCCGACTATCGCCACGTCGACTCCTTCGAGGTGGGATGGGTCTTGCGTGTAGGGAACGCCGGCGAAGGTGAGCAGGCCAGCGTAATCTGGCTTCTCGCCGACTGATGCCCAGCGCTGGAGGGGATCTATCACGACACGGCCTCTACTTTACCCTCGAACGATGTTCGTACCATCATCCCTCTTCGCGGGTCTCTCCCGTACCCGGCGCCTGCACGGGCGTCGCGCTGAGGGAGGGATCACATCGCCCCCTCCTCCGGGCAGAAGCGGTCCGCGTCCGTCAAGCGTCCTCCCTTCTCACCAGGAAGCGGCTGCCGCCCAGGATCAGGACCATCGTCGAGATCAGCACCACCGTCGA
>Ga0126307_10002358_pt1 | contig 12729 bp, 13 predicted proteins | sample Plot28_FD_89955 | JGI IMG/M metagenome (GOLD analysis project Ga0126307, IMG submission 89955) | Serpentine soil microbial communities from UC McLaughlin Reserve, CA, USA - Plot28 | ecosystem: Environmental > Terrestrial > Soil > Grasslands | place: USA: UC McLaughlin Reserve, Lake County...
AAGCCTTCTGGAAGGAGCTGGGCAGCCTGACCCAGCGGCTTGACCCGGCCGATCACGACCGCATCCTCGCCATCACCTCGCACCTGCCGCATCTCATCGCCTACGCCATCGTCGGGACGGCCGACGACCTGGCGGGCCATCTCAACAGCGAAGTGCTGCGCTTTGCCGCCGGCGGCTTCCGCGACTTCACGCGCATCGCCGCCTCCGATCCGACGATGTGGCGCGACGTGTTCCTGAACAACCGCGAGGCCGTGCTCGAGACGCTCGGCCGCTTCCAGGAAGATCTGTTCTACCTGCAGCGCGCCATCCGCTGGGGCGAGGGCGACAAGCTGTTCGAGCTGTTCACGCGCACGCGCGAAATCCGCCGCGCGCTGATCCATCTCAACCAGGCGTGAGCTCATGTCTTCCGGACCGCGAGCCTCCGGCTCGCTCATGATCATGAGCGAGCCGGAGGCTCGCGGTCCGGAAGAGCATGAGTAACGGTAATCGACCCTTCTGGGTCTTTGGCTACGGATCGCTGATGTGGAACCCGGGCTTCGTGGCGCCCGAGACGCGCGGCGCACGCCTGCACGGATGGCATCGCGCCTTCTGCATCTATTCCGAGCACTATCGCGGCACGCCCAGACAGCCCGGATTGATCCTCGGCCTGCTGCCGGGCGGCTCCTGCCGCGGGCTCGCCCATCGCCTGCCCGCCAAGCAATATGACGCGGTGCGCCGCTACCTGATCCATCGCGAGATCGACAATGACGGCGTCTACGAGGAGACGATCCGGCCGATCCATCTCGCCGATGGCCGCACCGTGCCGGCGCTGGTCTATCTCGCCGACCGCGCGCACCGCCAGTTCGCCGGCAAGCTGCCGCTCGCCAAGGCCGCGGCGCTGGTCCGCAATGGACGCGGCGCCACGGGCAGCAATCTCGCCTATGTTCAGAACACGGTGGCCCATCTCCGCGAGATGGGCCTGCGTGATCGCCAGCTCGAAGAGCTGGCGCGACTGGCTATGCGCGGAGCGGGGCGCCGCTGAGCACGGAGCGGGCGACGAACGCCAGTTCGTCGCGCGCCTGCTCGATCGACAGGCCGAGCCGCTCGCGCAGCACCACCCAGCTCTCGGGCGCCAGCGCCAGGGCGAGCGCGTTCAACGTGCGCTCGCGCGAGTCGGCGGGCAGCGCCGCGAGCTCATGCTCGAACCATTGCGTGAGCTGCGCGCGGTTGGCGGTGTACATCTGCATGATCATGTCGGACGCCTCGGTCGACCGCCGCTGCAGCGTCTCGATGAAGGTCCACATCGGCAGCAGGCGCTCGCTGCGCTCGGAGGACTGGTTGATGATCATGGCGATGCGCTCGTCGAGCGGCCACGTCATGCTGAAGTCGACTTCGCCGAGAGCCGCCGTCAGGACGCGGCCAAGCACGGCGACGTAGAGCTCGGCGGTGTCGGCGAAATGCTGGAATACGGTGCGGGCCGAGACGCCCGCCATCTTGGCGATGTCGCGGACGATGGGCGCCACTTCACCGGCGAGAGCCAAGGCAAGGGCGGAGCCGACGATGGCGTCGCGCGTTCGGGCGACGCGATCGCCGCGGGCGGGTGTTGGCAGCTGATGCGGGTGGGCGAAGGTTTCGACATCCATTACACGGACTCCAAGACCAGACCGGGACGATGGGACGGTTCGCGACGCACAATCGGACATCGGACACTTAGGGGGCCGGCCCAGTGCGGTGGGCGATAGTAATGCATCTGCAACGGATGCGCGACGATGCGCTATAAAGGCACGCGCATCTGTAAGAAACACGTAAGCTAGCGGTGCCTCGATGACAGACAAGACCTTCGCTGCCTCTTCGCTCGCGGCACAAGCAATGGGCTGGATCGACCCTGTGACCAAGGCCGTGGTGCCGCCGATCCACATGGCCAGCACCTATCAGCGCGACGAGGATAACGGCTACAGCTCCGGCCGCATCTATGCGCGGCCCGACAATCCGACCTTCGATCAGGCTGAGGCAACGCTCGCCGCCCTCGAAGGCGGCCCCAAGGCGCTGGTCTTCTCCTCGGGCATGAGTGCGGCCACCGCCTGCTTCCTGGGCTTGACGCCGGGCAGCCATGTGGTGGCGCCCAAGGTGATGTACTGGTCGCTGCGCAACTGGCTGGCGGGCTTCGCCACCCAATGGGGACTGAAAGTCGATTTCGTCGATGCCGACCGCACCGATGCCATCGCCGCCGCCGTCCGGCCGGGTGCCACCAAGCTGGTGTGGATCGAGACGCCGGCCAATCCGACCTGGTGCGTCACCGACATCGCCGCCGCGGCCGACATCGCCCATCGCGCCGGTGCGCTGCTCGGAGTCGATTCGACGGTTGGCACGCCGGTGCTGACGCGGCCGATCGAGTTCGGCGCCGACATCGTCATGCATTCGGCGACCAAGTATCTCAACGGACACTCCGACATCATCGCCGGCGCCCTGGTCGGCGCGCGCGACGATGAGTACTGGCAGAAGCTGCGCGCGATCCGCGCGCAGCTCGGCACCATCCTCGGCCAGACCGAGGCGTGGCTGCTGCTGCGCGGCATGCGCACGCTGTTCCCGCGCGTCGCGTGGGCTTGTCGCTCGGCCGAGACTCTCGCCGAGCGCCTGTCGTCCCATCCCATGGTCGCCGAGGTGCTCTATCCCGGCCTGCCCTCCTTCGCCGGGCACGCGGCGGCGAAGAAGCAGATGACGGGCGGCTTCGGCGGCATGCTGTCGGTGCGCGTCAAGGGCGGCGAGCGCGCCGCCATCGCCTCGGCGGCCCGCGTCGAACTGTGGAAGCGGGCGACGTCGCTGGGCGGCGTCGAAAGCCTCATAGAGCACCGGGCCAGCGTCGAAGGACCGGGCACGCCCTGCCCGACCGACCTGCTGCGGCTGTCGGTCGGCGTCGAGGAGACGAGCGACCTTCTGGACGACCTCGACCAGGCACTGCGCCGCGGCCACAACGCTTAAGGCACGACGTCCATACGACACAACTGTCATCCCGAGCGCAGCGAGGGACCTTTCCTGTAGCCTCAAAGGTCCCTCGCTGCGCTCGGGATGACAGCGTCGGCTTTGCTGGCAGCAGCCCTCAAAGGCCGAGAGAAAAACCCTCACGCAATGGATCGTCATCGTCGAAGCGAAAGCGCGCCTCGCCGGTCTGGTGGGCGCGGCCGCCGACTTCGACGATCACCGATTTGCGCCCGCCAACCGGCGACGCTTCGCGCACGACGCGACCGCTGAACACCGCGCCGGTGCAGCTCTCGAATAGGCGTTCGTCGCCGATCTTTGCCTCGCGGCGCGCCATCTGCAGGGCCATGCGGGCGGTGACGCCGCTGCCGGTCGGACTGCGGTCGATCTGGCGGCCGGCAAAGATGCAGACGTTGCGGCTCGGCCGGTCGGTGCCGTTGCCGCCGTCGGTCAGGATGGTGCCGTAGAGGAAAGCGAGATCGGGCTCGTCGGGATGCTCGATCGGCACAGCCTTCGCCCCTGCCACCGCAATCTCCTCGCCGGCATCGACAATGGCGCGCATCGGCGACGACCGCAGATCGAGGCCGATCGAATCAGCGGACAGGAAAGCATAGAACGCGCCGCCATAGGCGATGTCGACCGTCACCGGTCCCCAGGTGCGCGTCGGGGCGATGCGGTCGAGCGCGTAGGCGAAGGCCGGCACGCTCTCGAAGCGCGCCGTGCCGTCGGCCGCGACCTTCGCAATGACCAGGCCGCACGGGCATTGCAGGCGCACGATGGTTTCAGGCTCGCTGCGCGTCACGCGGCCGCTGTCGACCGCCCAGCGTGCCAGGGCGATCGTCGCGTGGCCGCACATCGTCGAGTAGCCCTCGTTGTGCATGAACAGCACGGCGAGGTCGGCCTCCGGATGATCGGGCTCGACCAGCAAGGCGCCGTACATGCCGTCGTGGCCGCGCGGCTCCAGCATCAGGCCGCGGCGCAGATGATCGAAGCGCTCGCGTGCTTCGCGCCGCTTGTCGAGCAGCGTCTTGCCCGAGAAGCGCGGCCAACCGTCGACGACGATGCGGGTGGGCTCGCCGCCGGTGTGCATCTCGACGGTCGAGAGGATCACCCCGACACCTGCGCCCCAAACACCGCGGAAAGACCGGCGCCGATACGCTCGTTCATCATCTCGATCGAGCCGTCCGTGTAGGCCGCAATCTTGGCGCAGGCGAGATGGCGCGCCAGCGGATACTCCGCGCGCAGCCCGTTGGCACCCATTGCCTGGATGCAGTCGGCGATGCGCCTGAGCGCCATCTCGGTCGCGAATTTCTTGGCGTAGGCCGCCGGCAGCACGGCGTCACCGCCCTCGTCGATCAGCCGCGCCGCGCGATAGGTGAGGAGGCGCGCCGCTTCGAGATCGGTCGCGGCATCCACCAGCTTCCAGCGCACGCCCTGGTGATCGAGCACGGGCTGACCGAACGTCTTTCGCTCGCGCGTGTAGCGCACCGCGGTCTCCAGCGAGGCCTGCAGCATGCCGCAGCACATGGCAGCGACGTAGGCGCGCGCGCCGTTGATGCCGGCCAGGGCCGCCTTGAAGGCCTGGCCCGGCGGATGCAGCACCGCCTCGTCGGGCGCGAAATAGTCGACCAGGCGGAAGCCGCCGACGCCGATCGCGTGTCCGCCATGCAGCTCGAACGGCTTGTCGCGCTGGAAGCCCGGCCGGTCGGCTTCGATTGCGAAGCAGGCGATGCCGCGGTAGCCCTGCGTCTTGTCGGTCTGGGCATAGGCCACCGAGAGGCCGGCCACCGCGGCGTTGGTGATCCAGGCCTTGGCGCCGTTCAGCTTCCAGCCGCCCTCGACTCGCACCGCCGCCATTTCCAGGCCGCCGAAGTCGCTGCCGACGCCGGGTTCGCTCAAGCCGGCGCAGCCGATCACCTCGCCCGCGATCATGCGCGGCAGCAGGCGCGCCACATGCGCCGGCTGGCCATCGCGCGCAAACCGCGCCACCGCGTTGTGGTGATTGATCAGCGCGAAGGCGAAGGCGAAGTCGTGCTTCGAAATTTCCTCGAAGGCGCGCAGCTTGCAGGAGAAGGAAAATCCCTGCCCGCCATGCTTCCTGGCGAGCTCGATCGTGTGCAGGCCCTCGGCACAGGCAGCCTTGATGGCCTCCAGCGGATAACGGCGCTCCCATTCCCAGCGCGCGGCATTGGGGGCGACGTGCCGTTCGGCGAATTCGCGGGCGCGCGCCACGACGGCGCGTTCCTCGGGCGTGAGAACTTCATCAAGCATGGGCTACTATCGCACGGTCGAGGCAAATGTTGAGGCCACCATGGACCGCACCCCTGCTCCCCTTTCGCTGGCCACCGCGCGCGGCCTGCCCTGGAAGCCCGGCCGCTCGGCCGAGGCCTTCATTGACGGCGACCTGGAAATCCGCTTCACGCCGCGGCCGACCGACGGGCCGCAGAAGCCGCATCAGCGCGACGAGGTCTACATCATCGCCGCCGGTTCGGGCTTCTATCGGGTCGACGGCAAGCTCGCGCCGGTCGGGACCGGCGACATGTGCTTCGCCGCCGCCCATGCCGAGCACGGCTTCGAGAACTTCACCGACGATTTCGCCATCTGGATCATCTTCTACGGTCCGGTGAAATGAGCTAGAAAGACGGCGACGCGGGTGTAGCTCAGGGGTAGAGCGTCGGCTTCCCAAGCCGTAGGTCGCGGGTTCAAATCCCGTCGCCCGCTCCAATTTTCCGAGGGGCAGGAAGCAGACATGGAGTCGGTGGTCTCGGCACCGGTCGCAAACGGCGACTTCGCGGCCGATGCCGCGCACTTCACTGCCTTTTGGCTGGAGGCCAAGCAACGGCTCGCCCGCCTGGGGCCCAAGCCCAAGCGCGATCCCGCCGCCTTCGAGGCGGCCGAGGCGATCAAGCAGGCCGCGCGCGACGCCCGCTTCACCTTCCTGCGCCGCCATGCCCGTACGCTCTACGATCGATTGACCAACGCGCAGGCAAAATTCGTGCGCATCGAGCGGCTGGCCTATGACGCGGCCGAGATGGTGCCGGGCCTCGTGCCGACCAGCGCCGAGGTCGCGGCCGAGGCCGAATTGCGCCAGGCCGACAAGGACGGCTGCGAGATCGACCAGGGCATCCTGTTCAACCAGTTCCTGGCCGATCCCGTGTGCGGCCTGCATCTCTGCCACGCCATGCTGCTGCCGCGCGAGGAATCGACCGAGGCGCTGGCCAAGTTCCTGCGCGACGGAAAGCTCGATCTCGGCTTCGCCAAGGTCGAGCGCCAGGGCAAGGCGGCCACCCTGCTCCTGGTCAACAAGCGCTTCCTCAACTCCGAGGACAATTTTACCCAGCCCGCCACCGAGATCGCGGCCGACGTCTGCATCCTCGATCCACAGAGCCAGGTCGCCGTGCTGCGCGGCGAGGTCGTGCCCGAGGGCAAGTATGCCGGTCGCCGCATCTTCAACGCCGGCATCAACCTCACGCACCTCTACTACGGCAAGATCCCGTTCCTGTGGTTCCTGGTCCGCGACCTGGGCTTCGTGAACAAGATGATGCGCGGGCTCGCCACGCCCGAGGTGCCGCCCGACGAGGTCGCGGGCGATTCGATCGAGAAGCTCTGGATCTCGGCGGTGGAGACCTTCGCCATCGGCGGCGGCTGCCAGATCCTTTTAGCGACCGACTTCAACAGCGCCGGCCGCGACGCCTACCTGTCCCTGCCGGCGCGCAAGGAAGGCATCATCCCGGCGATGGCCAACCTGCGCCTGGCGCGCTTCGTCGGCGACCGCATCGCCCGCCAGGCGATCATGTACGAGCGCCGCATCGACTGCGATTCCGACGTCGGCCGCATGATCTGCGACGAGGTCATCGATCCTGCCGAGATGGACGCCACGATCGCTCGCGTGATCGACCGGCTGACCGGCTCGGGTGCGGTCGGCGCCTTCGGCAACCGCCGCGCGCTGCGCCTGTCGGCCGAGCCCCTCGACACCTTCCGCCGCTACGCCGCGCTCTACGCCCGTGAGCAGGCGCTGTGCCATTTCAGCCCGGCGCTGATTTCCAACCTCGAGCTCTTCTGGAATGCGCAGAGCCGCCGGGCGTGAGCGGTTTTCGCAGTTTCCGCAGCTACTGCTACCCCCTGCGGCCATCAAAGGCTGGCTGGCTACTGCATGAGGAGGCTCGCCAGGTTCATGAGGGTGAGCCCGGCAACGACGATGCCAGCCAGCGCCAACACCAGGCGTGTCGGCAGAATGCGTAAGAGGTAGCCGGCGAGCGGAGCTGCGATCGCTCCCCCGATGATGAGCCCAAGCGCGAGTTCGCCATAGCGCGCGAAATCCAGCTGCGTCAGGAAAGCGACTGAGATGCTCAACGTCACGAAGAACTCGGCCAGGTTCACCGAGCCGATCGTGCGGCGTGGATTGTTGCCAGACGCCATCAATGTCGAGGCAACCAGCGGTCCCCAACCGCCACCCCCGATCGCGTCCAGAAAGCCACCGCCGGCTCCTACGATCAGTATCGGTGGCCGCCACCGATCCACTTTCCATCCCAACACCCGAGCAAGGATCAGGACCGCCATGGCGCCGAGATAAACCGTGACAACCGGCTTGATGACGTTTTCGGGAAGGCCGGTCAGAACGTAGGCTCCGAAGACGCCACCACACACGCCGGTAATGACCAGTTTGAAAAGGAGCCTTCGGTCGACGTTTCTGTTCCAGACATGCGACGCCCCGGAAATGGCCGTGGTCACGACTTCCGCGGCATGAACGGCCGCGCTCGCGATGACAGGAGGTACGCCAGTGGCGATCAGGCTGGAGGTTGCGATAACGCCGAATGCCATTCCGAGCGCACCGTCGACCATTTGCGCGGCGAAGCCGATCGCGATCAAGATCAGGTACTGGAAATCCATCGATTGGAAATCCATGGCTAGAGTCCAGCGTGGTCACGTCTCGGACGCGTCGGCCGCCCACCACCGAATACCGTTGCCCTCGATCCCGAGGCAGGGCAAAAGGCGCGGCTGCTTGTGAACGTCGAGACTACTGCAAGATGCGTCAGCGTAAATGGCACAAGGCCCTTCTTTATCTGGGGCCGTCCAGGATCCACGGCATTGGCTGCTTTTCGGATACCGGGATCAAGAAGGGCGAGTTCGTCCGCGTCTGGTCGCCCGAGGACAGCCGATGGGTGCCCCTGAAGAAGGCGCACGCCTCGCCGCACAAGAAGCTCTTCCAGCGCTTCGGCATCCGGACGACCGGCGGCTATTGGGCGCCGATCGACTTCCTGCGCATCTCCGTCGGCTGGTACATGAACCATTCCGAGACGCCCAACCTGCAGTCCGACGATGGCGACGTGACCTACTACGCGCTGCGGGATATCGAACCCGGCGAGGAGGTGACGATCGACTATCGGCGCATGGACGACGTGCACGACAATCTCTCCCGCGACGATGTCCTTCCCGGCCGGCAGCACAAGCAACCCGCCATGCCCGCGCTTAAGCGCCGGCCATCAGATCCGCCAGCGTCGGATCGGCCGCAAGCTCGGCAGCCGAGCCACGACGCACCACCTGGCCACGACTGAGCACGACGCCGCGCCGGGCGACGCCGAGCGCCAGGGCTGCGCGTTGCTCGGCGAGCAGGATTGCCGTGCCGTCGGCGGTCATGGCGCTTAGCCGTTTCACAAGGTCGGCCACGACGACCGGCGCCAGGCCGAGCGTCGGCTCGTCGAGCAGCAGCAGGCTCGGCCCGTCCATCATCGCACGCGCCAGCGCCAGCATCTGCTGCTGGCCGCCCGAAAGCAGCCAGGCGCGGGCCTCGGGCCGTTCGCCGAGCATGGGGAAGAGCGTCAGCATCTCGTTGACGCGCTGGCGTCGCCGCCCGGCCGGCAGCGACGAGGACGCCTCGAGGTTCTCGCGCACCGTGAGGCCGGCGAAGACCCGACGTCCTTCCGGCACGTAGCCCACGCCCAGCCCAATGCGCTGCTCGACCGCGAGCGCGCTCGCGTCGCGGCCGAACAGCATGACGCGGCCGGGATGGAAACCGAGAACCGTCTCCAGCAGCGTGGTCTTGCCGGCGCCGTTGCCGCCCAGCAGGGCCACGATCTCGCCGGCCTCGACCGACACATCGCCAATCTCGAGCACGGCGCTCATGCCGCGATTCCCTCGAGGCCGAGGAAGCTCGCGCGGACCCGCGGATCGGCCCGCACCTCGGCGGGGCGGCCGTTCGCGATGACGCGGCCGCGCTCGAGGCAAACCAGGCGATCGCAGACGCGCGACAGGAGTTCGATGTCGTGATCGACGATCAGCACGCCGCGGCCCGCGTCGCCCAGGCCGACGAGGAACGCCGCGAGCGCCGCCCGCTCGCCATCGCCGGCGCCGGCCGCGGGCTCGTCGAGCAACAGGAACGCCGCACCGGTCGCGACAGCCCGTGCCAGGTCGGCCGACTTGGTATCGCCTGCCAGCACAAGTGCCTGGAAGCTGCGCCCAACGCCGGCGCGGGCGACGGCATGCGCCGGCAGCCGCTCGATGTTCAAGTCATCGAGCGTGATCGTCCCCTTGTCGGCGCGTTCGAGCCCATTGATGACGTTGAGCAGCGTGGTCTTGCCCGAGCCGTTGGGACCGATCAGCCCGACGATCTCGGCGCGCTCGACCGATAGCGTCACGTCGTCCAGCGCCTGCACGCCCCCGAAGCGCTTGGACACGCCGTCGACGATCAGGCGGTCCCGGCCGCGAACCGGCGGCACGGACACTGGCAGGCCGGGCGCGACGGGTGGCGGCCGCCGGGCGCCGCGCAGCCCGTCGATCAGGCCGGCCAGGCCCTCCGGCGCCCACAGCACTACGGCCAGCGTGGCGATGGCGTAAGCCAGCAGCCACGCGCCCTGCAAGTCGCGCAGCAGCTCGGGCAGGCCGACCGCCAGTGCCGCGCCGACGACCGCGCCCATCGGATGGCGCGAGCCGCCCAGCACCACCAGGGTCAAGCATAACACCATGATCGAAAAGCCGGTCGCTTCCGGCGACACGACGCCGCTCATGGCGGCCGAGCAGGCGCCGGCCAGCCCGGCCAGCGCGGCGCCCGCGACGAAGGTCACGAACCGCCAGGCCGCACCATCGATGCCGAGCGTCGCGGCCACCAGCGGCGCCTCACGCAGCAGGCGCGCCCTGCGGCCGAGCGCGCCGTCGAAGAGCTGCGCGTACAAAAGGACGCCCACGATCAGGCAGACCCACACCGTCACCAGCAGAATCGGCCCGCGCGGCAGCGACGTCGCGAATCCGGCAAGCCCGTTGGCGCCTCCCGTCAGGCTTTCGGCATGCACCGCCACCAGGTTGACCAGCGAGGCGAGCGCCAAGGTGGCGAGCGCGAAGTAATGGGACTGCAGACGCAGCAACGGGCCTGCCACCAGCGCCGCGGGAATCGCCGCCGCGAGGATTGCTGCGGGCAGGGCGAACGGCCCAAGCACCGGCGCCGTCAACGCCGCAGCATAGGCACCGAGGCCGAACAAGGCGCCTTGCGCGAGGTTGAGCGCGCCGAGCTGACCGAAGACGAGCTGATAGCCCAGACCCATCAGCGCATAGATCCCGACCAGGATGACCATGCGCTGGCCGAACGGCGGCAGTGCGAGCAGGGCCACCAGCGGCGTCAGCAGCAGGACGACGAGCCAGAAGGGCGCCAGACGCATGTCAGGCCCGCCTGCCGACGGGTTCGCCGAACAGCCCCTGCGGCTTGAGCGCCAGCACCATGAGCACGCAGATATAGAGTGCGGCAGACGCCCAGGCGTCGCCGAAGCGCGCCGAGACGAAGGTCTCGAAGAGGCCGATCCCCAACGCCCCCAACAGCGCGCCGGGCACGCTGCCCCAGCCACCCAGCGCGACGGCGATATAGGCCTTCAGCATATGGCCGGCGCCCTGGGTCGGCGCCACCAGGAACTGATGGCCCAGCAGGAAGCCCGCGATTCCTGCCAGCGCACCGGCAAGCGCCAGCGACAGGGTGACGTAGCGGCCGATGGGGATGCCGACGGCGCGCGCCATATGGCGGTCGGCGGCGACGGCGCGCATGCGCCGGCCGGTCTGCGTGCGCTCAAGCAGGAACCATACGGCAGCGACCAGCAGGGCGCCCAGCACGACGATGGCGAGCGGTTGGCGGCCCAGCACGAGGCCGGCGATCTCGAACGAGCCGCTGCCAACGAGCGGCGGCGCGGTGCGCGGCGCACCGGCCATGGCGATGGTGAGCGACTGTTCGATGATGGCGGCGAGCGCGATAGTGGCGACAAAGGTCGCCTCGGGCGGTCGGCTCGCCAATGGCAGGATGGCGATGCGTGCCGCGAGGATGCCGATGACGCCGATCGCCAGCGCCACCACGGGCAGCAGCAGCACGGCCGGCAGGCCTGTCGATAGAGCGACGAAGACGGCGACCGCGCCGCCCAGCACCACGAGATCACCGTGCGCGAAGTTCACCGCTCCGGCCGCGTTCAGCGCCAGAACGAAGCCCAGCGCCACCAGCGCATAGGCCATGCCCAGCGCCAGCGCATTCAGGAGGAGTTGGGCGGTGATCAGTGCTCGCGCGGGGCGTGCTTGCCGAGGATCCGCTGCAAGGTGCGCCGATGCATGTTGAGGCGGCGCGCCGTCTCCGAGACGTTGCGATCGCACTGCTCGAAGACGCGCTGGATGTGCTCCCAGCGCACGCGGTCGGCCGACATCGGGTTGCTGGGCGGCGGCGGCAGCTTGCGGCCGTGCGCGGTCAGCGCCTGCTCGATGGCGTCGGCGTCGGCCGGCTTGGCGAGATAGTCGACGGCGCCTTCCTTCACCGCGGCGACCGCGGTGGCGATATTGCCGTAGCCGGTCAGCACGACGATGCGGATATCGGGCCGCGCCTGGCGCAGCGGACCGACCAGCTCCAGCCCATTGCCGTCGCCCAGCCTGAGGTCGAGCACGGCGAAAGCGGGCGGCCGCGCAGTCTGCGCCAGCGCCTCGGCGACCGAGCCGACGGCGGTGACGATGAAGCCGCGCAGCTCGAGCGCCCGCGCGATGCGGTTGCGGAACGCGGCATCGTCATCGGCGATCAGCAGCGTACGATCCTTGTTGGCCGTCGCGCCGGCTATGGCGGGCGACACGGGGCGGTTGGCGCCTGTGTCCTGGCTCATGGCTGCTCCTTCGACATCGGCCGCTATGTAGCCTTGAAGACCGGGTTTGGCCAGCGCACGGAAACCAGCGCGCCGCCGGTCGTTCCCCGGCGGTTACCGAAAGTCACGGTGGCCCCGGTTCGTTCCAACAGGGTCTTGGCGATGAACACACCCAGTCCCATGTGGCCTTCCTCGCCCTGCCGCGTCGAGATGAAGGGCGTCCCGAGCTCATCGAGCAGCGCCTGCGAAAAACCAGGCCCGTCGTCGGAGACCTCGACTTCCGACCATGCCGCCGTCCAGCGCGTCCTGATCTCGACCTCGTGGCGGGCGAACGACACGGCGTTCTGCACGATGTTGCCAATGCCCTGCGTGATCTCCGGACTGCGGACCTGGATCGGCGCCGTCGTCGGCACACCCTCGCCGACCGGCCCGGACTTGAAGCTGATGGCGATGCCTTCGCGTTCCGAATGCTGCGCCGCCACCTCGATCAGCGCCGGCAGCGGCACCAGCGTGTAGGCGTCGGACACGTCGCCCGTCGGATCGACCGACAGCCGCGCCAGGATGGCCCGGCAGCGATCGGATTCCGACGACAGCAGCTCGACATCCTCGCGCAGCGGGTCGTCGGTCTCGACCTCGCGCAGCATCTCCTTGGCGACGACGGCGATGGTCGAGAGCGGCGAGCCGA
>Ga0126307_10002359_pt1 | contig 12727 bp, 10 predicted proteins | sample Plot28_FD_89955 | JGI IMG/M metagenome (GOLD analysis project Ga0126307, IMG submission 89955) | Serpentine soil microbial communities from UC McLaughlin Reserve, CA, USA - Plot28 | ecosystem: Environmental > Terrestrial > Soil > Grasslands | place: USA: UC McLaughlin Reserve, Lake County...
CCCGAGCTCCGGTCCGCGAAGCGACCGCATGTCCGCCTGTGACAGGCCAACCAGGTCGCGGCCTCGAAACTGCACCTCGCCCGCGATCGCCGCACCATCCGGGAGGAGCCCCATCATCGCTCGGCCTAGCGTTGACTTCCCGCAGCCTGACTCGCCCACGAGCCCCAGGGTCTCGCCGGCGCGCAGCTCCAGCGAGACGCCATCCACCGCACGTATGGGTTCACCCATCGTCCCGTACCAGACCCGCAGGTCTCGCACGGCCAGGATCGGCTCCGAAGCGGTTGCCGCTTCCAGCTCCCCGGTGTCTGCCGTGCGCTCGTTCACGAAGCCTCCTGCTCCGCCGGGATCTTCGGCTTGCGAATCCGGCGGTAGCGAATCAACGGATTGAGCACATCGTTCAGGCCCTCGCCCACGAGGGTGAAGCCGGTCACCAGCAGCACGATAGCCATGCCTGGGAAGACTCCCGTCCACCAGATCCCGGCGCCCACGTCATCGATCGCCCGGCTGATGTCGTAGCCCCATTCCGCGGCCTCCGTCGGCTGGATGCCGTACCCCAGGAAGCCCAGCGCGGCGAGCGTAAGGATCGCGTCCGCGGCGTTCAGGGTCGCGAGCGCGGGCACGTTCTGGATGACGTTGTAGAAGATGTAGCGGCCGATGATGGTGCGTCTCTTGGCCCCGAGAGCGCGGGCGGCCTCTACGTAGGGCTCCTCGCGGACGCTGATCACGTGGTTGCGGACGACGCGGAAATACTGGGGGATGTACACGACCGTTATCGCCACCGCCGCGGTGACGATGCCCGCTCCGAACAGGTCGGAGAGGAAGAAGTTCTGCAACTTGTCCGAGAGCAGGAACGCCACGACGATCGCGAGCAGCAGGTAGGGGAAGGCGAACAGGGCGTCCATGACCAGCACCAGGCCGCGGTCGAGCTTGCCGCCGACGTAGCCCGAGACAAGCCCGAGCGGGACCCCGATCGCGATAGAGAACACGACCGCGAGCAAGACCACCTCGATCGACGTACGGGCCCCCCAGATCACGCGGGAGAGGACGTCCGTGGACTGGACCGTGGTTCCGAAGAGATGCGACCCGGACGGCGCGGCCTGTTTCGGGAACCGCGTCCCGTCCGAGCTCACCTGGTCGAAACCGTAGGGCGCGATGAGCGGCGCGAAGATTGCCAGCACGACGAAGAAGACGACGATGCCGATCCCCACGTAGAGGATCCAGCGAGGCGCCCCGCGAGCCTCCTGGACCCGGGCTCCGAGTCGGCGCACGCCGGCGAACTTGGGCATGTGCGGCATCAGTACCTCACCCGTGGGTCGATGAAGGCATTGACGAGGTCGATCAGGAGCGAGACGACGACGACGGCGAGCGCAAACACCGTGATGATCCCTTGCACGGCGATGTAGTCGCGCTCGTTCAGGTAGCGCACGAGCTCGGAGCCGATGCCCGGCCAGTTGAAGGTCTGCTCGGTCAGGATTGCCCCGCCGAGAAGAATCGCGAACTGAAGGCCGGCCACCGTCACGACCGGGATCAAGGCGTTGCGAAAGGCGTGCTCCATGACGACTCGTCGCTCCCGTATGCCTCGTGCCCGTGCGGCTTCGACGTAATCCCCGCGCATCGTCTGCATCAGGTTCACCCTGACGAGGCGGATGAGAACTCCGCTGACCAGGAGTCCCAGCGTGACCGCGGGCAGGATCAGGTGGGTCACCGTGTCCCAGAACGCGGACCAGTTGCCGCTGATCAGCGAGTCGATCAGATACAGGTGGGTGGTCGTGTCGAGCTCGAACTCGGTTACGGGGCCGACCCGACCCGACGTCGGTAACCAGTGGAGCGTGCTCCCGAACAGGAGCTGGAGCAGGAAGCCCACGAAGAACACGGGCGCCGCGTACACGACGATGCCGAACAATCGGCCGGCGAGATCGATTGGCGTGTCGCGAAAGCGCCCGGCGAGGATCCCGATGCTGAGGCCCACGACGAGCGCGACCAATATCGCCGCGATCGTGAGCTCCAGGGTGGCCGAGCCGTTCTCGACCACGATGGAGACCACCGTCCGGTGGTCCGTGAGCGTGGTCCCGAGATTGCCGGTGAAGACGTCGCCCAGGTATTCGACGTATTGGTCAATGATCGGCTTGTCATAGCCCGCCGCGGCACTGCGGCGCTCGATCTCTTCCTGGGAGACGTGGCCTCCGAGCGCGGCCTGGATGGGATTTCCCGGCGCGACCCGCATCAGCAGGAAGACCATCGTCAGCAGGATGAGGACCGTGGGGATCGCCAGTGCCAGGCGGGTCAGGACGTAGGTCCGAAGGCTCCCGTGTCTGCTCATTTACGAGTAGCTCCTGATCGGCACCCTTCCCTCCACGCGACGTTGCCGCGGCGCCGGTGGGCGCCGCGGCATCACCTCTACCCGATTCGCGGCTAGTCCTTCGTGATCAGCCAGTACCGGAAGATGAACGATGGGTCGAATGTGTCCTCGACCCCGTTGACCCCGTCGCGGACAGCGGCTACCTGCTTGCCCTGCCAGATCGGGACCGTCGGCACGTCCTCGGCGCCGATGTCCTGGATCTTCTTGAACAACGCTGCCCGCTTGGACTCGTTGCTGGTCGCCGCCTCCTGCTCGAGGAGCCTGTTCATCTCCGGGTTGTCGTAGGAGATGTTGAGGAAGCTGTCCTTGGCATAGAACGGCGCCGTGTAGTCGTTCGCGTCCGGGTAGTCCGGGAACCACCCGAGCTGGTATTGCGGGTACTTGTTCGTGAACGCGGCCTCGGAGTACTGGGTCCACTCCGTCGACTTGAGCGTGACCGTGAACAACCCGCTGTCGTCGAGCTGTGTCTTGATCTCGGCGTACTCGTCGCCGGAGGCGGGTCCGTAGTGGCTTGGCGTCCACCAGATCTCGAGCGGAACCGGCGTCTTCACTCCGGCGTCCGCCAGGGTCTTCTTCGCGGCATTGACGTCCGGTGATTCGCCGTACTTGTCGGCGAACGCCTTGGTCGCGAACTGCAGGCCCTGCGGGACCATCGAGTACAGCGGATCCACGGTGCCGTCGTAGACGTTCTTGGCAATCGCCGCGCGGTCGACCGTCTGTGCCACCGCCTGGCGGATGGCCAGCTTCTGGGCGTCGCTGGTGCCCTCCTGGAGCTTGAGGTTGAAGACCAGATACCTGATCTCCGTCCCGTTGCCCTCGACGACGCTGACGCCATCGGCGTCGCGAAGCGACTCGATGTCGGTCGGGCTCAGGCTGCGGTACGCGATGTCCACCTCGCCGTTTTCGACGTCCAGCTTCAACGCCGAGGGCTTGTCGTAGTACTGGACGATCGCCCGGTCGTTCTCGGCCGGGTCAGAGCCGGTGTAGGAGGTGTTCTTCTCGAGCACGGTCTGCTGGCCCGGCTTGTAGGAGGCGACCGTGTAACGGCCGGAGCCAATGACCTCGTCGCTCGGCTGCAGCTTGTCCTTCGGGAAGTCGGTGGAGTCGACGATCGCGAACGACGCCACGGTCAGGACGAACGGCCAGGTGGCGTCGGGCTTCTTGAGGTGAAACACGACCGTCTTGTCGTCGGGGGCGTCGACGCTCTTCATGTTGGCCAGGAGCGACGAAGCGCCGTTCGGATCGGCAATCTCGACGTTGCGATCGAAGGAGAACTTCACGTCCTCGGCGGTCAGATCGTCCCCGTCCGAGAACTTGAGGCCGTCCTTCATCGTGCACTCATAGGTCGTCGGGTTGGTGAAGTCGCACGATTCCGCGGCCTCGGGCACCGGCTTGTTGTCACCGGGCGGGATCGTGAGCAGGTTCTGGTAGACGTTGTAGATGACGTCGTAGGAGGGGAGGTCGTACGCGCCCGCCGGGTCGTACGAGACCGGTTGGTCCGTGGTGCCGCGGATGATCGTTCCGCCCTCTTCGCCGCCGCCCCCGCAACCGACGGCCGCTACCGCCAGCGCGGCGGCAAGCGCCGCAGCAGTTCCCAACCGTCGCACGAGACTCATCCACTACCTCCCTCGTAGGGCCGGTCGCCGTCGCGATCGACGCTGAAACCATCCCGAGTCTTCAGCCTTGTCATCAGTCCTCTCTCCCGGGTGCCGCGGTGCTGCCGCGTCCGCGGCTTTCCGTGGATTGCAGCCTATATGAGCCCGAGCGCCGGCGCTCAATCACGCCGCATCCGCCGGACCGCCAGCAGAAGCACGGGGAGCGCCAGCACGGCCAGGACGATTGCCGCCACGTACCTGCCCCGGGCGAGGAGCACCGTGGCGGTGAACACCAGGACGATCAGGAGGGTGAGGCTCATCGGCCGCTACGGCCTCCTTGGCGCCGGGCTCGAGGGGTCAGGCGGGCTCTCGCTCCAGCCCCGGAAGCGCTTCTTTGACGGCCTCCGGGTGCTCGCGATGAAGCGGGTGATGGCAGGCGGCAAAGTGGCCGTTGCCGTAGTGGAGGAGCTGGGGCTCCTCCTCCGAGCAGATCTCGGTGGCGTAGGGGCAGCGGGTGTGGAACCGGCAGCCCGAGGGGGGATTCGCCGGGCTCGGAATGTCGCCTTCCAGCACGATCTGCTCGCGCGCCGCGTTCGCCCGCGGGTCGGGGATCGGAAGCGCAGACAGGAGCGACAGGGTGTACGGGTGAATGGGGTTCGAGTACACCCGCTCGGCGGGCCCTAGCTCGACGATCTTGCCGAGGTACATGACGGCGATCCGGTCCGAGACGTGGCGGATCACGCCGAGGTCGTGCGCGACGAAGACGTAGGTGAGCTTGAACTCGTCCTGCAGGTCCTCGAGGAGGTTGATGATCTGCGCCTGGATCGAGACGTCGAGCGCTGACACCGGCTCGTCGGCGATGATCATCTTGGGCCGCAGGGAGAGCGCCCGGGCGATGCCGATCCGCTGCCGCTGGCCCCCCGAGAACTCGTGCGGGAACCGGTTGTAGTGCTCGGGGCCGAGTCCCACGCGCTCCAGGAGCTCGTTGACCTGGCGCTTGAGCGTGTCGCCCGATGCGAGCCCGTGGATGCGGAGGGGCGTGCCGATGATCTGCCCGACGCGCTGGCGGGGGTTGAGCGACGCGTATGGGTCCTGGAAGATCATCTGCATCTCCCGCCGGAGTGGCCGCATCGTGTGCCCGCGCCGGCCAACGATCTCCTGCCCGTCAAATCGCACCGAGCCCGAGGTCGGCGGGATCAGTTGCAGCACGGTGCGGCAGAGCGTCGACTTGCCGGACCCCGACTCCCCAACGAGCCCCAGCGTCTCGCCCTCCTTCACGGTCAAGCTGACGCCGTCCACGGCGCGGACGCGGCCGATCTCGCGGTCGATGAGCACCCCGGACTTGATCGGGAAGTGCTTGACGAGGTCGCGAATCTCCAGGAGGCCGGTCTCCGCCTCCACGCTCGCGCCATCCGCGGCGTCGGGAGCAACGGTCGCCGTCACGCGGCCGGCACCTCGAGCCCGATCTGGTCGCCCTGGATCACTCGCAGCGTCCGCTTGCGCTCGGGCGGCAGCCAGCAGCGGTCGAGATGCTCCCGCGTCCCGCTTCGCGGGTCCAGCCCCGGTGTCTGCTTGCAGCGATCGAACTCATGCGGGCAGCGAGGCCGGAAATGGCAGCCCTGGGGCGGGGCGAGCAGGGAGGGGGGCTGGCCCTGGATCTGCGATAGGCGGTGCGCGCGGGGGCGGTCGGGCCGAGCCAGCGAGCCGAGGAGCCCCCACGTGTACGGGTGTTGCGGGTCGTAGAAGATCTCGTCCAGCGTCCCCGCTTCGACGATGCGACCGGCGTACATCACGTTGATGTAATCGGCGACGTCCGCGACGACGCCCAGATCATGGGTGATCAGGATCACCGCCATGCCCAGCTGATCCTGAAGGCGCTGGATGAGGCGAAGGATCTGCGCCTGGATCGTCACGTCCAGCGCCGTCGTCGGCTCGTCGGCGATCAGGATCCGCGGGTCGTTGACGAGCGCCATCGCGATCATCACCCGCTGGCGCATGCCGCCCGAGAACTCGTGTGGATAGTCGTTGAGGCGATTCTTGGCGTCGGGAATTCCCACCAAGCCGAGCAGCTCGGCCGCGCGGTCCCTCGCCGCCTGCTTCGACATGTCCTGGTGGGCGTGGATCGCCTCCGTCAGCTGCTTGCCGATCTTGTAGAACGGGTGCAGCGAAGTCAGCGGGTCCTGGAAGATCATCGCGATGTCCTGGCCGCGAATGGATTGCAGCTCGTCCGCCGAGGCCTCGTTGAGATCGCGGCCCTCCAGCAGGATCCGCCCCTCGATCGAGGTGACGGGGGAACGAGTGAGGCCGAGGATCGTCATGTTCGCGACGCTCTTGCCGCAGCCCGACTCCCCCACGATCCCGAGCGTCTGGCCCTCCTCGACGGAGAACGAGGCGCCGTCGACGGCCTTGACCACCCCGTCCTCGGTGTGGAAGTGGACCTTCAGGTCCTGAACCTCGAGCAGGCTCATCGGTAGCGCACCCTTGGATCCAGATAGGCGTAGGCGATGTCGACGATCAGGTTGAAGGTCACGATGAAGAACGCTCCGAACAGGACGATCCCCTGGATCAATGGAAGGTCAGAGCGATTGATCGCCACCACGATCTCCCTGCCGACGCCGGGAATGTTGAAGACCGATTCGGTGAGGATCGCGTTGCCGGCGAGCAGCAGGCCGACATCGAGGCCGAGCAGCGTGACGATCGGGGTGATCGCGCTGCGCACTCCGTGGCGCATGATCACGTTGCCCTCGGAAACGCCCTTCGCCCGCGCCGTGCGGATGTAGTCCTCGGACATGACGTCGATCAAGCTCGAGCGTAAGTACCGCGCGTAGATTGCGGCGGTCGCCGCGGCGAGCACGAGCCAGGGTAAGAACAGAGACCAGCACTTCGCCCAGAAGCTGTCGGCGTCCAGGTAGCTGCCGATTCCCGGGAACACGTGGATGAGCCCGACGTCGCTGGCGAAGAGATAGAGGGCCACGAGCCCAAGCCAGAAGACCGGCGCCGAGATCAGGGCAAGCGAGGTGACCATGGTCGTGCGATCGAGTGCCGATCGACGTTTGACCGCCGAGATGATCCCGACCGGCAGGCCCATCAGCAACCAGAAAACGACGGCGCCGGCGACCAGCAGCGCCGTCGCCGGAAGGCGCTCGTAGATGATTTCGCTGACCGGCGTGTTGGATTGGAAGCTCCTGCCGAAGTTGAGCGGACCGGTGCCGCCATGCGCCGCCGCTCCGAACCAATCGAATGGGGTGAATACCTGGGTCATGTAGCGCGCGAACTGCTCCAGGTATGGATCGCTGAGCCCGAGCTGATCCCGGATCTGCTCGATCAACTGGGGATTGGCCTGCCGCCCGGCGCGCAGCTTCGCTGGATCGGCGCTCGGGAAGACGTAGAAGATCAGGAAGATGACCGCGCTGACCAGGAAGAGCAGCGCGACGCCCCAGAGCACCCGGCGGACTATGTAGCGAAGCATCGTCGTTCAGCCAAGGGACGAAGGCCCCGCCGCCCGTCCGGGCGGCGGGGCCTCTCCGTTTGCGCTCAGGTGACCTTCCTGGTCAATCCTCCCCCTACTATCCGCCGACCGACGTGTAGGACAGATCCCACTCGCCGTTGAACAGGTTGGCGACGCCCGCGACGTCAGCCGACCTGACCAGGACGTCGTTGTCCCACACCCACGGCACCGCCGGAGCCAGAGCCGTGATGTCCTGGTCGATCTTGCCCCAGGTCTCGGCGCGCTGCTGCTCGTCCGTGATCGTCACGGCCTGATCGATGGCCTTGTTGATCTTCGGATCGTCCAGCTGCGGCCAGTTGGAGTTGTTCGACGGGTTGATGCTGTCCCCGCTGAACGGCACCTGGAGGATTGACTGCGGATCGTTGAAGTCCTTGACCCATCCGACGTTCGGGCACACCTGTGGCTCCTGTGCCGGAACGGAGCAGAACTTCGTGTACATGATGTCGTGAGCAACTGGCTGGAAGGTCACGTCGAACCCGAGATCCTCCAGCTGGCCCTTGAACTGGGTGGCCGTATCGAGGCCCGGTGGCGCATCGTCGCCGACCATGGTGATGTCGCAGTCGGAGCCCTCGCACTCGCCGCTCTTGAAGCCGGCCGCCTTCATGTACTTCTCGGCGACCTTCGGGTCTCCATTCGGATTGGCGAGGAAGTCGAGATCGGGGCCTTGAAGACCCCCGGCTTCCTCGAATCCCGGGATCAGCGGCGGGATGAAGTGCGTCGCCACGGGCCCGAACAGCTCGCCGCCGCGGGTGTTCCGCAGCGCCTCGCGGTCGGAGCTGGCGATCACGGCCTTCCGCACGTTGATGTCGTCGAACGGCGGCTTCTGCGTGTTCAGCGCGATGTAACGGTTACCACCTGACGGCACCGCCACGAGCTGATCCTTCGAGAACTCCTGGCCCGTCGCGACCTTTTGGACAATTGTCTTCGACGGCGGGAAGTCCCCATTGATCTGGGAGTCGCCGTCGAGGATCTTCTGCGCGGCTGACGTCGGGTCGCTGAATCCCTCCTGGATGTTGATCTCGTCCACGTACGCGGGGCGGAAATCTCCGGTCGCATCTCCGTCCCAGTTCGGGTTCCGCACGATCTCGATCTCCTTGCCCGGGGTGTATCCGGTCAGCTCCCCGGAGGAGTCGTTCTTGACCATGTACGGGCCGGTGAACGTGACGTGCTCGCCGTAGGTCGACGGGGTCTCAGCATCGAACTCCTTGGCGTACTCCTCCGGCACCGGAGCGCTGACCGGCAGGGAAAGCGCCTGGATCACCGGAATCGACGAGGAGCGCGTCAGGTGAAGGACGAGCGTCTTGTCGTCAGGGGTCTCGATCCCGCTGATGTCAGGCGCGGTGGTCTTGTCCTTCGCGACCTGCTGTTCGGCCTCCTTGAACCCCTCGAGGTCGCCGAGGTACGCGGCTGTATAGCCGTTCGGGACGCCCGGAAGCAGCGACCGCTCGATCGCGTACTTGACGTCGGCGGACGTCACGTCGCGATCGACCGGCGGGCTGTACTTGATCCCGTCCCTGATCGTGAAGGTGATCGTCTTGCCGCCGTCGGTGACCTGCGGCTGGTCCGCGGCGAGGTCAGGCACGGGCTGGGTCGCGTCCGGAGGCCATCCCATCAGCGAGCGCTGAGTCGCGAGCGTGACCATGTACGTGACCTGGTAATAGGCGGCGCCGGGGTCCATGTAGTCGATGTCGCCCTCATTGAGGATGGTCAGCGTCCCGCCCTCCTTGGCGTTGTCGGGCGCCGCGGTCGGAGCCTTGAAGTCCGACGGAATTCCGGCGCTCTCCTCGCCGCCACCCTCGTCGTCACCGCCGCCACATGACGACAGCACGCCGACGAGTGCCACCAGCAAGACGGCCGGTAGCAGCAGCCTGAACATGGTCAATCGCATCTTCCGATCCTTTCGGTTGGGATGAGGTCGTGCATTTCCTACTCGATCAAGTCTTCTTGGCCTTCGGGTTTAGCGCGTCCTGCATGGCGTCGCCCACCAGGTTGAAGGCGAGCACCGTCATCAGCAGCGCGATACCGGGGAACAGCATGTACCACCAGTAGGTGCTGAAGTTGGGAGTGGCGTCCGCGATCATCTGGCCCCAGCTCGGCTGGTCGACCACTCCGACGCCGAGGAACGACAGAGCCGCCTCGTACAGGATCACCTGAGGGATCAGGATCGAGGCATAGACGATGATCGGCGCCGTCAGGTTGGGCAGGAGCTCTCGGAAGATGATCCGTGTATGGCCAGCTCCGGAGGCCCGGGCGGCCTCGATGAACTCCTTCTCGCGCAGGGAGAGCGTCTGACCGCGCACGATGCGCGCGATATACGTCCAGCTCGTCACCGCGATCACGAAGATCACCACGCCAAGCCCCGGCTTGATCAATCCGCCGAGACAGCCCGAGCTCGTGCCTTCCTCGCCGGTGCTGAACGTGCACGCCGCGGCCAGCCCGATCGCGAGCATCAGGTAGGGGATCGCCAGGAGGACGTCCACGAGCCGCGACACGATCGTGTCGGTCCAGCCGCGGAAGTAGCCGGCGAGAAGACCGGCGATCACGCCCATGATCGTCGCCAGGAAGGTCGCGACGAACGCGACGATCAGCGAGACCCGTGCGCCGTAGATAACCCGGCTGAAGACGTCCCGCCCGAGGCCGTCGACCCCGAAGAGGTGGGCGCTCGATGGCCCGCTCGCGGTCGCGAACGTCGGGTCGAGCGCGTTCGGGTCGTCGACGTCGGGGCCGGGCGCCCCCACCACGTCGACGATGACCGGAGCCAAGATCGCAACCAGGACGAGAATCGTGAGGAAGACGAGCGAGGCCATCGCGAGCTTGTCTTCCTTGAACCGCCGCCAGAATAGCTGCCAGGGCGAGCGAGCCGCGATCTTGGTCGGATCGATCTCGGTGAGCTCCGCCGATCCTCCGACGGCGCCAGGCCTTCCACGGAACTCGGACGACTCCGGAAAGTCGTGAGCCTCCAACCGTCACCTGCTCTCTGTGGAACTCAGCCGATTCAGCCGCATCCTCTAGCTACCCCCGCGCACGGCTCCATCCGCTCGTGCACGCGCCGCACATCATATGCCTCCGGCGACGCCGGCCGCCCGGCGCGAGAGCGCTCTCGCCAGATCCTCTGCGGGCGCGAACGCGAGCGCCGAAGCGTCAGTGGCCGAGCCCAGAGCCACATAGCCGTCCCCGACCTTCCACGACCGCCCGGGGCTGAGGTTCTCCGCCAGCAGCCCCAGGGTCATGTAAGCCGGGACGCCCACCGCGAACTGCTCCGCGTCGTCGTGGTGCTGCCAGCGGAAGGCGATCACCCCGACGTTGCCGTCGCCGCACCCGCTCTCGCATCCCTCCTGTGGGTCGCGCGGGTGCCACACCGCGAATCGCCCGCCGGCCCAGCCGGACGCCCCCGTCGTCGCCTGGGTTCCGAACGCGCCGGCGAGCAGGATCGCTAGCGCTCGCTCCTCGCCGGCGGTTCCGCCGCCCACCGGTCTCCAATCGGGGCGCAGGAGCGACGAGATGCCCAGCCTCACCCTCGGGTCGCCGCGGCCCGGCCCAGGCCATGTCCGCGGGTGCAGGATCTGGTCGCTACTCCGCGGGGGATTGCGAAGCGCTCGGTCGACCAGGCGAAACCCACCGGCACGCGAGTAGAGGTTGTGGACGAAGAGACCTCCGTCGACATAGGCGAAGATCGCCTGCGCGTTGATCGCGTAAGGGGTGTGCTCGGCGCCGATGACGCTGCGCATGGCGTCGATCCGCCGCGCGACCGGCACGTTGTCGCGCAGATAGCGATGCCGGTAGAGATCCTGGACGAAGGTCGCGGTTCCCTCGATGACCGCTCGATGGACCTCGGCACGTTCGCTGGGCGCTGTAAGCCGCCCCAGGTTCAGGTCGAAGTGCTGATTCTCCAGGGCGTGGGTCAGCTCATGCGCCAGCGTGTATGAGAGCTGGACGCGCGTCTGGATCAGGGTCGGGACGATGATGATGCGGTTGCGCGGGTAGTCGAACGCGCCGCCGATGCGATCGAGTCCGGTTGTGGTTGTGTCAGGCCCGAAGCTGGACTCCGGCGGAAGCAGGCCGGCGAGCTGATCGAGCCCGACGCTCGCCCGTTCGAGCCGCCGGGTTGCGTGCAGCCGCGACGGGTGCATGCGGTCGCGCCGCCGCTCGCGAAGCGCGAGATTGCGGCCGACCGCGGCCAGGCGACGCTCGCCCATCACGACAACCCGCGGGCGCTGTTCGAAGCGAAGCCCCCGCAGCTTCTCAACTCGCCCCTCGATCGTGCGCGCGATCGGCCGCAGCGCGGCCTCGACCTCAGCGTGTGAGCCCCGCAGGATCGGAAGCGGGGGACGGGTGCGCCCCTGCCCAGTGCCGCCGACCGCCTCCAAGACGATGATCGCTCCGGCGGCGACCAGCACGGCGCCCGCGGCGACCCTCCTCCGCCGCCGGCGCCGCCGGCGCGGTGAGCTGTGGCTTTGGCCCGGACGTCCGAGCGTGGTCGACTCCTTCCTCTCGTCAGGGTAGACCCTGAACCCGGCCGCCCTGCCCGGTCCACACACTCCCCACGGTCACTCCCCCTACCGGGAATCAAATGCGGCGGCTTCGCCGCCTGACATGCATCTGCGTCGACAAGTCGCCGCCTTTCACCCCCTATGCTGCGGCGCCGTGCGTGCCGTCACCTTTCAAGCGCCCGGCGAGGTGCGGTTGGACGAGCGCCCGGAGCCCGAGCTCGCCGCCTCGGACGATGCGGTGATCCGGGTGGAGGCGACGGGGATCTGCGGCTCCGACCTCCACATCTACCACGGCCGGGTTGCCATCGAGCCCGGCTTCGTCATCGGCCACGAGTACGTGGGGACCGTCGTCGCGGCCGGGGACTCGGTGACGGAGGTCGATGTCGGGGACCGCGTGCTCGGGACCTACTGCACCGCCTGCGGCTCGTGCTTCTACTGCCGTCGCGGCGAATACCACAAGTGCGACGGCGGCCGTGTGTTCGGGCATGGCGCGACCCTGGGCTCGCTCCAGGGAGCCCAGGCCGACATGGTGCTCGTTCCCAACGCGAACCTGACGCTGCGCCGCGTCCCCGACGGCCTCTCGAACGAGGTCGCACTGTTCGCCGGCGATGTCGCGGGAACCGGCTATCACGCGATCTGCGGCGACGCGGCTCGCCCGGAGCCCATCGAACCGGGCGCCAGCGTGGCCGTTTTGGGCCTGGGACCGGTCGGCCTGTGCGCGGTCCAGGTTGCGAAGGCCTCGGGCGCCTCGGCGGTCATCGCGGTCGACACCGTC